>JADMIO011694170.1_pt1 | contig 30237 bp, 22 predicted proteins | sample 8958161 | NCBI WGS metagenome assembly JADMIO01 (sample SAMN16585339, study PRJNA669376) | soil metagenome | isolation source: Crop rotation soil | place: USA: Cullars Rotation, Alabama | collected 2011 | reverse complement strand
CCGCGACTTCAAGTCACGTGAATTCCAAGCTTCGGATCCCACTGTGCTGGAAAGAAGATTTCCTGGCAAGCGCTTCACAGCGAGACCTATGGACTGAAACCAGGAGATATGGTCGAGGTGTTGTTTGACGACGGTACAAAGGCTGAGGCAGGACTTGGAGAACCGGTCTGTCGTCCAGGGTTTTATGAGGCTTATGCATCAGTCCCATTGAAATTCACTGGTGGCTCGAACAGAAACAAGGAAATACTCGGTATATTCCTGAAAGGATTTCTTGCATCATTTTCGAGCATTCGTCTTGCACAAGAAAGAACCGATGCTCAATGCACTCCGCCTCCCACTTACATAGATGACGGCAAGACAAAAACTATTTGCCGATCATGGTACTTGGATGATAATCGGAATCGATCGCTTGAGATATTTTCAGTAGAAGGATACGACGAAATGGGGAACGGTACCCATCAGCCAAGCGCCCGTATAGTCCTAAATGGAACAACGTCGAGTTGGGACTCAGCCTACCGACTCGGAGATTTTCCACCGACCCTCCTTAAAAAACAAGACGGCTCTGTCTATATGTTGCAGAAAGATATGGTGCAAGGACTTCACCTATGGTTAACCAAATTTGACGCGAATGGTACTCTTACGACCGGACATGTATTCACGGGCTCACCCCCAGTTGCCGATTAGAGTTTCATTGAAATAAGCAACTAAGCGCTGGGCTCGGTTGCGAGGATGTTGCGAGGATCGCTTCAAAATAATTGATAATCAGAGTACGAGTTCGCGCTGTCAAGGCAGAGACCGCGGGTTCAAATCCCGTCGACTCCGTTTTTTATGTCGTAAAACGCCGTATTTTCACCCCATTGTCATTCGTACAAGCAATTGTAAGCATCTGTCGCGTTTGCTCGGTGGACTCTATGTGGACTTTCGTATAACTCGAATCGTTATGAACTGGCAAAACTATATTCACTCTGATCCAAAAATTTTGGTCGGTAAGCCGACGATTAAGAACACACGGTTATCTGTAGATTTTATCTTGGGTCTTTTCGCTGAGGGTTGGACTGAACAACAGATCCTTGAAAACTATCCCACGCTTACACCGGACGCTTTGAAAGCTCTCTTCGCCTTTGTGGCCAAATGCATGAAAGTAGAAGCACTATATTCCCTTCCAAAGAAGGCGAATTGATTGCTTTTTCTGGCAAATGAGAATTTTCCCAAAGCAAGTATCTTAAAGTTACGCCAGTCAGGACACGATGTCGCGGCAGTGATCGAAGACGCACCAGGATCAAGTGATGAAGAGGTTCTCGCTCGATCAGAACGCGAACGGCGGGTTATCTCGACGTTCGACCGAGATTATGGGGAATTGATTTATCGACAGTCAGCCCCTGCAACATCAGGGGTCATTTATTTACGATTTGATCCTTCGACACCATCAGAGCCAGCGGACTTTATCCAAAAAATTTTGGGCCAACCGAAAATATCAATGAGTGGAATGTTTACCGTCGTAGAACGCGAGCAATTCCGTCAAAGGCCATTATTGTCCGTAAAATAAAAACCGGGTATTTTCTCCGGAAACTCACATTTTAGGAGGGACAGACTGAAATACTTATTGATGAACGGGATCGTAATTTTTTCACTCAACCATGTGGTCTTTGCATTTGAGCCCGGCGAGGAATTTACAACGATTATTGGAATCGATCTAAAAGAAAATTTCTCAATTCAGAATGTCCAAAGTAAATTCGGTCCCGCCCCGATCAAACGAAGTGGTGATGCGGCTACCAGTGAAGAAAAGGTCTGCTATCTCACCAGCGATCATCTCGGTGTAATCGAGTTTGGGCGCGGCGAAGTCGATAACTTCTTTGTAATGCCTAAAGCAGTTAAGCAAGACGCCTCCGACTGTGGGGTTATGAGTCGACCTCGCGTGACGGCAAACGATTTAGATGTGAACGGTATTAAACTCGGTATTGATCGAGACAAATATAAGAGATTGGTTGGCAAAAAGCCGACTGATGGAACCAGCACCGAGATACATCATGAATTTGAAAATAACATTGTATTAACGGATGCCGAACTCCGGGCGGCGCTAAAAAAAGTATTTGGCAAAGACGATAACTGGCAGGAACTTGGCAAACAGCAACATGGGTGGCGCTATCCGGTCGAAAACATTCACCTTAATGCGAAGTTCGACAAAGATTCCCGACTTCAATCGCTTGCGGTGGACTGGACCGAACAATGGTAACTGTTTACAGCCGGCTCTTTCGTAAAAGTCTAATTAAGTTCTATGGAACGTCTTCGATTTGTCATAGGCGGGCTGGGTGGACTCCCGGTGGACTCTCTAGCACCAAAGTAATTGATCCTCAACTTTGCTATTCGCCCTGTCAAGGCAGAGACCGCGGGTTCAAATCCCGTCGACTCCGGTCTTCTTAAGAAGAGATTATGTGAGAATCGTTTTTAGAAATCCCGTACCGTTGATATCGACGCGACTTCGTTGGTGAGCACTCCGGGAAATGTACCGACGGCCGCGTACACAAGTCGAATAAGAATTTGCCTTTGCGACGGTGATCCAATGGCCATGACTTCGAATCCGCTCGGAAAAACTCCGTCGGCGGTTGCATATTGGGGAACGACGGTTGAAGGGGCGAAGTCTTGAATCAGCGCTGTGTTTGGACAAACCCCAAGAAAAAATCCACCCAACGTTAGGCTCGTCAGCGCTTTCGACAACATTTTCGCGTAGTCACACCGAAGTGCATGGCCAGGATCAAGCGTAATAGACCCCATGGAATCGAGACGGTAAAAGGCCAAATTTGGACTGGTGGCGGTCGAATCCCAAGCATATGTTATGCCGTTAGCAACCAACGCTGACACAATCGATGATTGCGTGACCCCGGTGTAAACAGTGATTCCGTTGTAGTCAGCGAGCGGTTCGCTGCGCCATTCCCACAAATTGAGCGCGGGAAAGCCTTTCAACAATGCCACAGATGGATCTTGGGTCAAGCCATAGTAGTGAAATCGATAAACGTCAATCCGAGCGTTCAGAAGACCGGCTTGAATATCTCGCGAAGCATCGAGCGCGACGAAAAATAATTCGTTGCCCACGCTGCCCGGTGCAAACGAGGCTGAGGTTAATGAAAAAGTCCCGCTCTCCTGAACGCGAGGGAGTTTGGATCCGGTTAGCGGGGCGGGCAAGGGACCGCGATCAAAATTGGCCAAAAAACTTGCAGACACCGCGTCGCCGTCTTGAAACACTCGCATCGCTTGATCGAGCTGAAAATGAATTTTGTTGACCGTCTTTTGCGATTCCGATTTGAGCGTGATGAGGGCTTCTTGGTGCGCGGTCGCCTTTTGTGTAATCGAAAAATATTTATAAAGGCCGCCGACGACAAGAGCCATGATCACTATAACGACGCTGATTTCAGCAAGAGAGGTTCCCGCCGTTGTTTCGTATCGACCTTTTTTTCTGAAACGCGGCTTCATCGCCGGATGGTCAGAGTTCGTTCGTCGTAAGAATAGTGCTGCGCAAAATGCTGGCGGTAGGCTTCGACACGGATGACATAGGCTCCCCGACCTAAACCGGAAACGTTCCAGACGAACGGTGACGCGGCAAAAAGGGGAGAGGAGTTCTTAAACGCGCCAGCGCTCGTTGAGCCGCCCGTATTGGCAAAGTGCCACGTTCGACCGCCATCCGCGGAATACTTCGCATGGTACAGTAGCGAATCCGTTGTTACGGAACCGCTTAGGTAGTCCGCCGTGTACGGTTGTCCGTCCCAACGCGTCCATGAGGTCGACCATACAATCGGAATTGTGGTTGGGCTAAAAAATTCATTAACCGTAGCAGTGGAAATCGTCACCGCTGGAAGTTGCGTCGTTCGCCAGTCGGCGTTGGTCTGAAACACCGACGAACCGTTTTCCATGAAATCTTGAATGGCCGTGATAATCGTATAGCGTGCAATCCAGGTGGCTGGCGCGGTGATCGTCGGATATTGGCCCGTGATCGCAAAGTAGGCGATGTCACTTCCTTGTGTGACCGCATACGCGCCACTTGCGCTGTAACTCGGATCAGCGTCAGCAGAAAAATACTGCGATTGATTGTAAATGGTAGTCCTCCGCGCCACGTATTCAGGATCGTTCCAATGGACCGGAAAAGGCCAATTTACGCCCTGCATGCCCTCTCCGTAGGGTGCTGCGAAACCATCACAGACGAGATTAAATGTTTCCATAAGAGCCGTGCCGCGACCGGTTGCCGAAGCCGCGGTCGGTACCCACGATGTCCTATACAAGTGTGTGCCGTCATTATTGAGGGTGCCATTAAGAAAAGACGAAGCTCCCCAGTCCAGTAAGCGCTCCGAGGGGTTAAAGTAACCTTTGGCCGGGTCAAAGAGCGGAGAGGTGGTGGGTATGCCCCGATAAAAATGGCCGACGCCGGTCCGCAAATTGCCGACAGCCTGCCAATTGGCGTACTCGGAATCCGGATAAAGCTCCCCGATCCACGGAAGGCTGACCCAGGGGCCCCCATCTTGCATGATCAGGCGACAGCCCCACTCCGCCCTTCCAAAGGTATCGGCCGGTCCCCAAACGTTTTTTATTGTTTCGATGGGAACAGTCAGCGTGGTGCTGTTGGGATGCCAGGGGGTTTCCGGCATCGGAACAGGATCAAGAATTGTTCCTCCCCGACGCATGAAGTAAGAGAGCGCGCCCCCCGAATTGGCAAAAACCGCATGGGATTTCATAAGACCTTCGCGGAAAACCTGGTGGATCCGAGGAGCATCAAAATCGGTATGGTCGCCGGTCCCGGCAAGCGAGTCCCACCCATTGGCCGTTTTGGTAAAGCCGTCGACGCCTGGAGAATTGGCTCCATTGATTCCGAGAAAATACCAATTGTACCCGTGATTCGCCTTCACATCCGAATAGGGCATATGTCGAGGATCCCCAAAAAATTGATATTGCTCGGTGAGGGGTGGCGTTTGCCCAATCCAAGCGTACGTGCGAGAAAGATTTGATTCCTGATTTCCGGGAACGCCGGTTGAGATGTCGTCTCCCATGCGCGTTTCAATTGCGTACTGGCCATCGGGAAGAACGCCATCATCAATTGTAATCGTCCAGCGCGCCGTGTTTTTCATTCCGTCGCCTGGTGAGGACAGATCCCCCGCGCCTTCGAGGAAATTGTTAGGGACTCCTATTTCACAAGGGATGTATTCGAGACCATAAAGTCTCGCGGCGAGTGAAAGACCGCGGCTGTTCGCAAATTGCGCATGACGAAGGGGACTCTTAAAAAGCCGGATGCGGGTGTTGCCAGGTTGCGGATGGTCGACTAAAAAATCGGTTCCAACATCCCCGTCTTGCCAGACATAATTCTCAGAGCTTGAGCCATGCATCCGTCGAATATGAATGTTGGCGGCGTCGACGTTGACGTCCGGCAAGAGCACCGTAATCGTTGAAACGACCGCTGCGTCATTCCAGGGCGTGAGGTCGGTGTTCACGATGTAAGAATAGACCCGGAGGGACATTCCTCTGCCCGTGTCGTACTGAAGCCGGCTCGGATGAGCCACAACGCGCATGCAACGCCGATCTTGATCGTCCGGTCGCAAGTCCCGCGGATCCTTGGCCGCGTCCGAATAATTTCTCATGGGTATGACGGGGAGCGCTTCGCCATGAAAGTTGACGACAATCGCGTTTTTGAAAAAGGCGGGCTGGGTGTTCAGCTGCTCATAAAGCATGCGAAGGCTTATTTCCGGAGCGGGAAGATTCGCGGCCAGCGCATCGTCCTTGGCTTTGTTGTAAAGACGGATTTCGTCGGGATAACGTACGCCGTAATTAAAAGCATCGGCCATTGAATAAGAAGATCCGTTTTGCATGACACCATCGACAAGAAGTCGCCCGCCAATGTGCTCAGCATGATAGGCTATTCCGCCGATTCGGTAATCGTTGGTGTTATCTAATGGGCCCGGATAAAAATAGACATAGGGGACAATGAGGGTATTTAAGGGCACATTCTTGTTTATTGAAGGAGTATAGAGGGGATCGCGTCCATACGCGATGCGTGAAATCCAATGCGGGCGAAAATCGAGTCCGGGACTGCGGGCACGAAGATCGTCAAGGACGGCATTAATCGAGTTTCGAATCAGAGCGGAATCAATCCACGTGCTGCCAACGTTTTCAATGCCGACGAGGTAAATATCGAATACTTGACGGGATGTTTTTTGAAGATTGTCGACGATTCGTATTTCACCCATGGTCTCCGCGGCCAATTCCCCGCTCTCAGCGTAATAGACCCGAACGTACACCTTTCGCACGGTTGGTTGATTCTCTAAATTCTTAATCGCGATTGATCGTTTGTATTTCAGTTTGGAATTCTCGCTCAGAGGATCCGCAGGATCGGTTACATCTTTGCGCGTCGTCAAGACATAGCTCGTGTCAGAGCCCGTGTCATATGAATCGAGCGATTCTGCGGATGCGCCACTCAATGAAATTGCGCGAAGCTCCTCCAGCATTTGGACGGCCTTTTGGATCGCAAACGTTTTCTCGGCCGTTCTCCGGGTTTGTACGTTGATAAACTTCTGGGCCGCGGCGACCAGGGTGATGACAATGAGGAAAATCGTCGTGGCCACCATAATTTCAATAAGAGTAAGTCCCCGACTCTTTGAGCGATTTCTTAGGAACGATCCGGTCATACGGAATGCCGTTCCTTGATCAAACGGTAACGCGCCAAACTGGTGCGGATATGCTGCAAGACGGAACTGTCATAGGTTATTTGAGCCAGAGCTCCACCCCCACTCAAATACAGCGTGTCCCCCTCGACGACCACGGCTCCTTGAAATTGTGTCGGCGCATTTATGATCAAGCTGCCCCTTGTATAAATAAGGCCGCTATAAACGCATTCCGCTCCGGCCTCAATCGTCAAATCGCCGTTCACAAATAACACGCCAAATCCCTGAAGCCGGTGGGTGCGATCAAACGTGGCGTCGCCGTCAATAACAACCACGGCGTCTTGCGGGAATTCGGTGGGCAACGGGCTTCCGCGAGAGATCACAACATCGGCGAACAGCTTCAGATCTTGTTGACCGACCCCAAAAACAAATTCAGGCCGTACCGGCTCGTCCGCTAATTGAACCGTCGCTCCTGTTACCGAGGACAGTATGCCCGCCGGATTGGTGTTGTTAAGAGTATCCGCTGTCGTTGGACTAACGAGGTTAATCGCGGATGAACCCGTGTAATACGCAACGGCTGTTCCCGCTGAAGGTCCGATGATTCGGCCAATCCGGTTCAACGTGATGTTGTCAATGGAGCGTTTTATCACGGCAGCTTCCGTCGGGAGCTTAATCAGCAGGCGCTGAATTTCGCCCGACACTTGAAATTGCCCCAAAACCTGGTTTGGAGCTTGGTTAAAGGGAATGGCCGGATCTCGTCGGGCATACACATATCCAACGCTCGTGGCCGACCAACAAACGCCGTCGCCGGCAACCCCGCCATAAATCCGCCGATCCGTGACATCGTGAATGGCGAGAGGATTAAAATCTCCAACACTCGGCTGCCGTTTCACTTCGTAGCGCGCCCACAAGTCGCCCGTCTCCAATTGAAATTCCTTCACCAATCCGATGGATTCGTCGATGGTCGCGCTTTTGGTGGGATCGGTATCGTAGCGTGGGAAGAAGGCCCCGTCGTTGTAAGTCGCACCCGCGTTCATGCGATTTACCGGCTGAAGAGTCTGGTTGCGAAACCAAGCAAGCGTGTCCACCAAACCAGCGCTTGCCGCATTTTTGGCTTGGGCGTCCCGCTGGATCATTCCCACAGTTTGCTGGTGGGACATTTGTGTCATCTTGAATGCAATCGGCAAAAAAGCGATCAGCGACATTAATATCATCAATATCATCGGCATGGCGGTCTTCCCCTTACCCCCCGGCCCCGGGTTCAAATGTGCTGAATGCGCAGTATCGGTCGGTGGTAGCTGTGCCTATTGCCTATTCAATGTAAGGGTTTGCCATGGCAAATCAATGACAATATAAGGACGAAGCGAAGATTATGATGGGGAAACGGCTGAGGAACGTCTAGCGACTGGCAAATTGAACTGCAGGAACAATGTTAAATGACACTCTCGGGGTTTATCGATGTCGCGACTTCACCCGACTTCGAGCTTTAGGGTTGGAGCCTTATTTGATCACGACCAGTTTTAGTTTCTCTGAATGGTCGCCCACCTGAAGCAGAACATTATAAAAACCGGAGGCAACCATTTGGCTGGCGCCGTTGCGTCCACTCCAAAAGTCGCTATACGTGCCCGCGGCCCGCGTCTCATCGATAAGGGTTCGCACCTCGGTGCCAAAGCGATCATAAATGACGATTCGCACGTGCTCCGATTGGTCGAGACGATAGCGGATCTCCCCTTGTGCTCCTGTGTTCGGATTAAAAACGGCTTTGGAGGGAAGTGCGCTCGGAGGTGCTTGAACAGGAGCATCGGGTACTTGGGCTACCGGATCTACGTATTTAAATGCGCTGCTTAGTGCGGCCTGCTGGCCGTCGGGATTCGTCACGATTACATCTTTGGCGCCGGCGATGCTGGCGGGGCTTACGGCCGTCATCTCGGTTGCGCTTAGAACTACCACCGATGTCGCGCTTATTCCGCCAATGCGAACCGTGGCGCCAGAATTAAAGTTGTTGCCAGTAATGATTACTAATGTTCCCCCCGCCGTGGGACCTGTGTTGGGTTTTACTTCTGAAATCGTCGGCGCCGGCAGCGGAGGAGGCGGTGGCGGCGCATTATAAGTAAAGCCGCCCGAAAGAGTCGCTGATGGGCCGTCGGGATTTGTAAGCACGACATCTTTTGACCCAACCGTTCCGGCCGGCGTCACCGCCGTTATCTCGGTCGCGCTCACGACAACAACCGAAAGCGTATTGGCACCGCCAACCTTAAGCGTGGCGCCCGAAACAAAGCCGGTTCCAGAAATCGTCACCGATGTCCCCCCGCTCGTCGGACCCGAGTTTGGCGTGATCATCGAAATCGTCGGAGCTGGCGCCGGTGGTGGCGGAGGCGGTGCGTTGTACGTGAATCCACTCACCAGCGTCGCCGATTGTCCGTCGGGATTTGTAAGCACGACATCTTTTGACCCAACCGTTCCGGCCGGCGTCACCGCCGTTATCTCGGTCGCGCTCACGACAACAACCGAAAGCGTATTGGCACCGCCAACCTTAAGCGTGGCGCCCGAAACAAAGCCGGTTCCAGAAATCGTCACCGATGTCCCCCCGCTCGTCGGACCCGAGTTTGGCGTGATCATCGAAATCGTCGGAGCGGGCGCCGGTGGTGGTGGAGGCGGCGCGTTGTACGTGAATCCACTCACCAGCGTCGCTGATTGTCCGTCGGGATTTGTAAGAACGATGTCTTTCGCTCCCGCGGTGCCGGCGGGCGCCAGCGCGTTCAACTGCGTCGGACTTTGAACGACAACGGACAACGCACTTACGCCACCGATTTTGAGCGTCGCCCCATAAAGAAAATTCGTTCCGGTGACGGTGATCGGAGTTCCTCCGGCAACGGGACCTGCGTTGGGTGATAACGAGACAATGGTTGGCGCTGGTTGAAGCTTTCTGTTGTAAAGAAATCCTTGACTGACAAACCCGACTTGCCCATCCGGGTTTGTAACGGAGAGCGATACAATTTGTCCGTCAGGTCCCGCCGGCGCGACCACGGAAATCGCGGTTGAGTTAAGCAAATTCATCAACGTCGCATTCTTGGTCCCGAATTTTACGATCGCACCCGTTGCGAAATTTTTTCCGGTGAGGTTGACAAACGTTCCGCCCGAAGGAGGTCCAAAATTTGGGTCCGCTAAATCGACTATGGGCGCGGGCGGCAAGTTCGGCGGGAAATAGTTGAAACCGTTTGTAAGCGTAGCGGATTGACCGTCGGCGTTGGTAACAATGATGTCATTAAATCCCGCCGTTCCAGGTGGTGTCACCGCCGTTATCTGCGTCGCACTGACAACGACGACCGATGTCGCGCTGGCACCGCCCATCCGGACAGTGGTCCCGCTAACGAAGCCCGTGCCTGTTATTGTCACCGAGGTTCCACCCGTGGTCAAGCCCGACCCAGGCGAAACTTGAGAGATTGAAAGGGCGGGTGGCGGCGGATTTGGCACATAGGTAAAACCATCAACGAGAGCTGCGTGTGTTCCATCGCCATTGAAGAGGATAACGTCGGCGGGACCAAGTGCGCCCGAAGGCGCATCTGCTGTCAATTGTGTTGCGCTAACAACGACTGTGCGAAACGCATTCCACCGTCCGATCATCAGCACCGCGCCGGGGATAAAACCCGATCCTGTTACCGTTACCGAGTATCCGCCGGGAGTCGTACCGGAATTCGGAGTTATTTTTGAGATTGTCACCGTTGGAGCAGGGGATGCAATGTAGGTGAAGCCGTTGGATAACGTGCCTGATTGTCCGTCGGGATTTGTCACCACCACATCCTTCGCCCCTGCGGTATTGGGCGGCGATAAGATTTCGAAGACGCCACCGGTGTGATAAATTTTCGCGGCTTTAATTCCCCCGATGCGCACCGTTGCTTGCTCCAGCATGCCGATAGCTGAGATGCTGAGGACCGTCCCGCCGCTGGCAGGCCCCGAATTGGGCGATACATACTGGATCACCGGCGGAGGATCCATGAACTGGAAGGCGTTCGAAAGAATTGCGAACTGCCCATCGCGGTTTGTAACCGTGACATCGACGGTGCCGGCAGACTCGGGCGTCACGGCAATGAGCTTCGTGGAGTTCACAAATGTCACGGACGCCGCGAGCGATCCGTTAAATCGCACGATAGCGCCGGTGGCGAAATTGGAACCAACTAGCGTGACGGCCGTCCCACCAACGGCCGGCCCTGACATTGGCGAAATCGATAGAAGAGTCGGCGGCGGTACGGCAGGCAAATCCAAATAGGTGAAACCTCCTTCAAGCGTTGTGGACTGGCCGTCCGGATTGATAACTCTGACGTATGTGGGACCCAACGCATTACTTGGAACACCGACGATAAGCTCATTGGAAGACTCCGAGCTCACAAAGCCAGCCTGCCCACCGAACGACACCCGAATCGGTGATCGAAAGTTGGACCCACGAATTGTTACGACCGTACCGAGTGTTCCGGAGTTCGGCGTGACCGTAAAGGCGCCGGGCGGGTCAATAAATTCGTAAGCATTTGACAACTGCCCGCTCGATCCGTCCGAATTGATGACGACAATGTTAGAAATACCTCGTCCGGCTGGCGTGAGAACCTGAAGTTGAGACCAGCTAAGAACCCGAACAGATTCAGCCTCGACGCCGTTAAACTGAACGCGTGTTCCCGGTTCAAAGAAAATCCCATTAATGGTTACAATGGCGCCTCCGGTTGTCGGTCCCATAGAGGGAGACACGGAGGTAGGAACAGGTGCGTCGGCAAGCACCAGCACCGGCGCAAAGGCAAGAGTGAACCACACGCCAAGACCGACGGCGGAAGTTTTGATGAAGAAAGAAATGAACCGGATCATTTAAATACCCTCGAATTCGACTGCTCTAAATATTGATGCAGGGAAACGAAGTCGTTCTTTTTTGGTGAGGCGAAATGATAGGAAAGACTAATTAGATGAACCGCGTTCAGTTGATTAGCAAAACCAAAAGCGTAATCGAGGGAGAATCGCGAAAAAGGGATGCCGAGTCCTGCAGAGAACCCGTTTTGGCGCTTGCTTCCTTCGTAACCTCCGCGAAACAATAGCGGACCAAGCCCAGCTTCGAGCCCGAATGCCGACGTCAACTGCGATGAATTGATATCGTAAACACCGTCCAGCATAACAAGCACGGGCCAGTGAACGGAGGGCAGCAGCATCGAAATTCCAGTCCGCGAGGTGCGCGGCAGTTTATCTCCTTCATCCACAAATTTGAGTTCGGTTCCGAGGTTTTGCACGGAAGCGCCAAACCGTGTATGGGAACCGATGGGAATTTGAAGGCCGACATCCGCCGCATAAGCCGTCGCGGTTTTTGTTCCAGCGAGCCTCGATGACAGGTATTTTCCGGTGAGACCGAATTTCATCTTCTCAATCGGAAAGGCATATCCGAGCGATAACGCGAGATCCGTCTGGACATTAACGCGGCGCTGGGATACGCCGTCGCTTAATTCCACATCTCCGCCATTGAAATAACCGACCGATAAACCGTAGCTCCCGAAATGACCCGGTGCGCCCAGCATGAATGAGCCGAAAGTATCATCAGCCATACCTGTCCGGTAAAAGAAAGACGCTTGCGCTCCATCCAATGTTGCCAGGGAGGAAGGATTGTATCCAGACGCCGTAATGTCGTTCGAAATCGACGTAAAGGCTTCTCCCACGGCCATGGGGCGGGCTCCGGCGACCTCCCGGAAGGTCCCGCCTCCGGAAGTGCCGGGACCACTGGCACATTCGGAGGTTCGCGCGACCGCAATTAATAGGAAGAGGGTCAGAAATAGTGTGCTTATGGTTCTCATTTGTGCACCTTGATGCATCACTTTGGCCAGGCGCGAGAAGGACAGAGTTTTAATGGAAATGTTCACTTTAATACCGGTGGTCGCCCGTGAGTGAACAGGCGGTATTTAGCGAACGATTTGAGAGAAAAATGGCCGAGAAACGGATTATCAATTTACAAATTGCTACACTTTCAAAATCGGCGCCAACCAAAACGTCGAAGGTATCTGCAAATCAGTTAACGCCAAGGTAGCTCAGTTGGTAGAGCACACGCCTGAAAAGCGTGGTGTCGTCAGTTCGATTCTGACCCTTGGCACATTCGACTCGCAAACAACGCTCGCTCAGTGCAGGCACAGCGCCTAGTAAGCCCTTCGGCTTCAAGCGCACCGCCTGCGGTGAGCGAACGTTTTGTGTGAGTCGAACCGCCGAGGTAGCTCAGCTGGTAGAGCAGCCGCTTCGTAAGCGGCAGGTCGTCGGTTCGATCCCGATCCTCGGCTATTTATTGAATTTTCCGAAAGCCATACAAGAGCTTTTTCGCCCCTTTGTTAACGAACCCGGCCCGTAAAAAAAATCTTCAAATCATTTTGATCGGCGGCTTTGCCCTGCTGACATTTCTACGTTATGGCAACGGCTATTATCTTGTGGGAGACAGCCTGGGATATTACGCTCATCTTCCCGCGCTGCTCATCGACCACAGTCTCAACTTCGGTCCATTTTTCCAAACCTGCCAAATGCCTACCAACGTTTTTACCGACAATGGATTAACCGCCAACATCTACGACTGCGGAACCTCTGTTTTGTGGCTTCCTTTCTTCTTGGTGGGACGACTGATTTTCAAAATATCCGGCCTGACAAATCTGCCTCTGTGCTCTTATCCTTCGGTGTATTTCACCAACGCGGGGACTTTTTTCCTCGGGATTCTAACGCTGTTTTTGACGGCGCGTATTCTCAAGAAAATCGGTTTAAAAAACCATTCAACACCGGTCGTCGGCATCTGTCTTTTTGGAACCTCGTTATTTTATTACCTGACCTTCGGCGCCTCGATGTCGCACGGGGTCTCCGCCTTTTTAATCGCGCTCTTTGCTTTTCTCTGCCTCACGCGGCCGCCGCGGAAAATTCAATCCTGGTACTGGCTTCTGCTCGGCTTTTCAGCGGGGCTGATCGTGATCACGCGGATAAATAACATTCTTTATTTGATCCTTCTTTGCGTACCGCTGCAACGAACACGAAAAAATCGGGTTTTCTTTTTAATCTCTTTTTTTTCAACGGTCCTGATACAGCTATTGATCTGGAACAAACTTTACGGCCATTTCCTGGCGATGCCGCGCCTGCCGGCCATTACGCTGCGGCGTTTTGTGCTCGGTGAAATTCTGTTCTCCCCTTTTCACGGACTTCTTTATTGGACGCCCCTGGTTCTCTGCTCCATCGGAGGATTGTTTCTTTCGTGGCGGATGCCAGCTCGAAAAACGATCGTTCTGTTTGCCGCAGGCTTCTGCTTTCAACTTCTTATTTGTTCATTCTTAGAGGTTTGGTGGATGGGGTATTCGTTCGGCATTCGATATCTAACCGATTCGTTTGTCCCTTTGGCCGTGGGATTGGCTCTGCCGCTCCAAGCGCTTCGCGAAAAATGGAAAGCCCTGACGATCCTTGCGTTTTATGCCGCGCTGGCTTTGTGGACGATGGGACTCTTTGTAAATTATGACCTGAGTCGATTGCCGTTGGCAGATATTGTTTCGACACGAGAATTATTTTCGCTTCAAATGAAAATTTTTGGGTCATCCGGAGACTTCCTAAAAAACCTTTTCCATCTTCCGCCCATTTTCTGGCCCGGCTTTGCGGCCTGTTCCGTGTTTGGAATCGTGGTTACTTCCGCGGGTAGATACTTAAATGCTTCCCGCGAATATTTTTTCAAATCGACGACCTTCATTTTCAGTGTTCTTGTGGTTGGTTATTTATTGCTAACCGTCCAAGCCTATCGAAATACACCGACATCCCCTTTGTCCGCCGAAAAGAAAAAGGGATTGGTGATGACGGAAGACTGGCTCCAATACAATTTTTTCTTGTATCGACTCACCGAAGTCCAATATTTGCTCAAGAAAGGGAACATTCAACAAGCGGCATTGCTTAACAATCAAAACATCGATCGGTTTTATGGCACGAAGGTTTGGCATTTATGGGAAAAAGCCAGCGGACGGACAATCGACAAACGTTCGGTGTATCTTTAATGAAACAAAAAAACTCGATCTGGATTGATACGACGCTTCTGGCCCTCCTCGTTATTCCCTCGACGTTGTTCCGTTTTTTAACCTTGAACTCTATTCTTTTCGGCATCGATGAATGTTTTCATTTAATGTTTGCGTTGAAACCGACGTTAAGAGACCTTTTCTCCTCGCTCAACGCAGTGGCGCCGCAGCAATTCCCACTGGATTATTTGTTTAATTTCCTCGCGGTTCGCGTGACCACCGATTTGGTCCAGCTGAGAATAATCCCGCTCTTTTGGGGAGCGTGTTCCATTGCTTTGTGTTACGTTTTTGGCAAACAGCTTTGGAACCGGACTTTCGGATGGTTTTGGGGCTGGCTCATGGCCACTTCCGTCCTTCATATGTGTTATTCCCAACTCTTGCGGCCCTATTCTCTGATTGTGTTTCTATCGTTGGCCTTTTTGTTTCTCACTTTTAAAACATTGGAAAATAAGAAATGGCTGCCTTTGTTTGCGCTTTCCGCCATCCTCTTTCAGACGGCCTATCCTTTCGCGCTAGCTTTTGGTGCGGCTGCTATCCTATTTTCTTTTTGGATTCAATCCAAAAACCGGGCCGCGATCGCGGCGGGCGTCGCGATTTCATGGATATTCCCTCTTTTTTGGTTTTGGAAAGCCGGCCCGCGCCTGTTTTCCGGACAGGTATTCACTTACAATACACCGCCCCATTGGCTAGCGGATTTTGTGACGAACGTGATGATTCCGTTCGGACAAGGGACAAAAGGGCGCGCGCTGGCCTTTATGGTTGCTTCGCTTTCCGGCATGGGGCTTGCGCTCAAATCGAAAAATCATCGCAAGCAAGCCGCTTTCGCAATGGCAACTGTTATCTTGGCAGGGATTCTTATCATCGGCTCGATGTGGCGCGCCCATCTTTTTTTAGATGCCCGGCATTTCATATCGCTGCTTCCGATCTTTCTTGCCTTTACAGCCGTACCATTGGCATGGAGTGGCCGGAATATCGTGGTGAGCGCGGCGATCAGCTTTTGCGTAGCGATGTTTTCGTTTTCACCGATTCAAGGGTATTTGGGCCAGCAAATCCTGGCGTCGAACGTGCTTCAAAACGGATCATTGTTTTTAAAAACCGCGTTCCAACCGAATGATATGGTTATTTATAGCAACCCCAATTTCGCAGCCACCTTCCTTTATTATTATGACCGGCCGGCTTTCTTCCGGAGCAACGACATTACTCTGCGCAATGGGTTCAATTTGGTACGGCTTCCTCCGGATATTTTCACACTGTGTTCGATCGATCCCACTCTCGCGACGATCGACCGGGAAAAATTTAACATCAAACGAAAGGAAACCTTTAATAAAGGCGGGCGAATTTGGCTTATCTCAAGTTCCATCAACTATATTGATGAATCCCCCCCGTTTCCGCGGGCGTTGGATGTGGATGTCCGGTTGATGAAACCGGTCTACACAGACATTTATCTTTTAACCGAGAATAAACAATGAAGATAAAAAACCTCATCACGCTCGGGCTTTTCGTGCTCATTGCCGGATGCATTCGCAATCCGGCCACGCACAAGGTGCACACGCGGCTGCTTTCCCCGCAAGCGGAGAAAAAAATCGGCATCGAAAGCAAAAAACAAATTCTTGAGGAGTACTCGGTGCTCCAAAGCACCACGGTCAATGCGTATGTCAATCGCGTCGGACAACGCCTGGCCAGCGTTTGCGACCGCCCCACCGTTGATTATGATTTCACCATCTTGGACAACGACTTAATTAACGCCTTCGCCGTCCCGGGCGGGTTCATCTTCGTGACACGCGGGCTCCTGGAGGCGGTCAATAACGAATCGGAACTGGCCATGGTGCTGGGCCACGAAATCGGCCACGTGGCCGCGCTTCACGGCGTCCAAATGATTCAAAAAGAGATGGGTCAAAACGCGCTCACAGTATTAGGAACCATCGGAGCCGCGCTCACCGTAGGCCCTGAAGCTATGATGATGGTGGCCAACACTGCCAACCTCTTTTCCTCCTTATATATGTTGGGCTATAGCCGCGAAAAGGAACTGGAAGCGGACAATTTGGGCCTCCAATACATGTTGCGGGCGGGATACGATCCCCAAGGAGCTCTTAGTTTTCTCAAGACACTCGGATCGTTGGACTCTGAGAAAGCCAAAGGATGGGATCTGTATTTCCGCACCCATCCTTCCACTGACCAACGCATCCAAATTATCGAAAGCATGATCGGCAAACCCATGGAAGACAGGAAACCGCCAATCGCTTCCGAATATCAAACTATTAAAACTATGCTCCCTCGTGTTGAAAAGGACCGCCAGGGAGAAATTGCCGGAACCTCATATTCAAATCGGTTCCATGAAGTTCATTTTAACGTGCCCACCAATTGGTCACTGGGGTTTTATGTGCCTCAAGCGCTGGTGTCATTTCGCACTCTCGATAATGAAGGCGAAGGCCGCCTTCAAACCGTCGACTTGAGTTCCATGACCGTCACCGCGGAAAACGTCGCCTACAAGTTCGCCAAAAACGCCGGATTCCAATTTCAAGGCGGACGAGACGTTCTCTATCAAGCGGGCTACGGCTATCTGGGGAGATACTACGGCGTTTCGCCGAGCGGGAAATTGCTCGACATTCGGATGTTCGCCACGATTCGCAAAGGACGCGGGTACGTGCTTTTGTGCGGAGCGCCACCCGAGAAAGCGGACAGCTACGCGCTGGATTTGGAGAAAATCTTAAGAGCGCTAAAATTTGGCTAGTCCGGCTTCGTTGACGACACTACGCCGGGACAATCTTCGCTGGGTGGGATGTTGGCTTGCCAAGACGAAGCCGTCGTTTGGCGAAGACTGGGCAGTGCAGGATTTGAACCTGCGACCCTCCGCATGTAAAGCGGATGCTCTACCAGCTGAGCTAACTGCCCGTTTTTGGATCCTGGTTAAGATCTTACAAAACACTGCCCCCTTGCCCGCTGAATAGAACTCAACCCTCCCCGCAGCCGTATTTGTAGTAACCATGCCGGCTGACGAAAATAAAAAAATATTCAAGAAAGAACTCAGCGTCCTTCTAGCGGAGCTGTTCGGTACGTTCGCCCTCACATTTACCGCGGCGGGGGTTACAATCGTCGCATCCCTCACCAATGAAGTAGATCACTTCGCTAAAGTTACAGCTCCGGGCCTCATGGTCATGGCCATGATTTACACGTTGGGCGACCAATCGGGAGCGCATATCAATCCTGTTGTCACGCTGGCTTTCGCGTTGCGCCGCGCATTTCCGTGGATACGCCTACCCGGCTATTGGTTCGCCCAATTCATAGGAGCTGCTTTGGCCGCGCTTCTCTTGCATTTTTTATTTGGAGATATCGAACACCTCGGAGCAGCCATGCCTCATAGCTCGGCCGGACAAGCTTTTACGATGGAGATCATACTGACCCTTTTTCTTTTGACCGTCATTATCGGAACCGCCACCGAGCACAAAGTGGTCGGACCCAATGCGGGAATTTCGGTCGGAGGAACCATCGTTCTTTGTGGAATACTGGGATCTCCGATTAGTGGAGCTTCGATGAATCCGGCGGCTTCTTTTGGGCCGCGTTTGATCGGTGGGGAAATGCAGGGGTATTGGATCTATTTAATCGGACCGATCATCGGATCGGCTTTAGCGGTTTTTTTTAACGGCTTGACACACGGGAGGCCGAGCGAACATGAACGAAAAACAGCCAGCGGAAAAAGCGAAAAAACAAAATAATCAATCAAAACTCAAAACGGCTTTTGAAATGTTTAAAGAAACCTGGACTCATTGGAGCGCCGACAATGCGCCGAGATTGGGCGCATCACTTTCCTATTACGCCTCTTTTTCAATTGCACCGCTATTACTGCTCACTATATCCATTGCCGGTTTCATATTCGGCCGCGCGGCTGTTCAAGGGAAAATCATGGAACAATTGGGGAAATTAATGGGGACCGAAAGCGTGAAAGCCATCGAGAGCATGATTCAAGCGGCCCAAAAGCCGGCCTCGGGCGTGGTCGCCACTCTGATTGGTGTCGTCACGCTTATTCTCGGTGCTTCTGGCGTCATGATTGAACTTAAAGACGGGCTTAACAAAACCTGGGGAATTAAAAAAAGATCCGGCTTCGGCGTTTTCATTAAGGACAGACTCCTTTCCATCGCTATGGTGCTCGCCGTCGGCTTCCTTTTGCTGGTTTCGCTGGCGTTGAGTGCGGCGATCGCGGCATTGGGCGGATTCCTCGGAGGAATGGTCCCCCTCTCTGAACTTCTTCTTCACGTGCTCAATCTCTTTATCTCATTCGGAGCCATAACATTGTTATTTGCAGCCATATTCAAATCCTTGCCCGACGCCAAGATCAAGTGGCGGGATGTATGGCTCGGAGCCGCTCTTACATCGTTTTTGTTTGCGGTCGGAAAATTTTTTCTGGGGTTGTATATTGGGCGTCTCATTGTTGGCTCTTCCTACGGCGCCGCCGGCTCGGTGCTGGTGATGCTTTTATGGATTTATTATTCCGCCCAAATACTTTATTTCGGGGCGGAGTTCACAAAGATCTATGCCAATCATTATGGGTCAGGAATTCATTCCACGAATGGGGACATTGGAGAGAAACTGACGTACTAAAAATTTGGATCCTTCTTTCAAGAAAGATCAAGGTGAATGGATGGATCAAGCCCCGGCTTTATCGCTTCAATAAAAGCATTCCGGAGGAGCGCCAAGGCCGCTTGCCAAATATCGGTTTCCGGATTATGGAATCGTCCTTCGAAAGGAATCTTCGTGGCCACTTTATCGGTATCTTTATTTTTAAAAATTACGGCCGCAGCGTTCACGATAAACTTCTTCGCCTTTTGGGCCACGGTAGGTTTGGTTCCCGCGCTCTCCACCTTCAGGTCTTCGATGAAGGGTTTCACGTATCCCTGAAACCGCCCGTCGGCAGCCGAGGCTTCGGCATCCATGGCGAATGTACCATGGATAAAATGCAATTTTGTTTGCCACTCCAAAAATCTGTTTAATTTTTCCAAATCGATTTTCTGGGTTTCCACGGCCAAGTCGAAGCGAGGCTCCTTTGCCGTTGGATCAATCTTCAAAGTCAAATGGATCAATCCGGATCCATTGATTTTCCCTTTTGCATCGACCGTTGATACCAGCGACTTTGAAAGCTTTAATGAATTTGTGAGATTGGTCACGAAAACCTCTGTTTCGGTCAGTAGAGGACCTTCTTTGGGTCCTGAACTGGTCTGTGAGTCTGACTCGATTGATTCCGAAATAAATACCGTTCCGTTCCTGATTTCGAATTGATCAATGTCGAATGGAAACGGAATAAGATCCGTGATCGCCTGGGGGATCGGTTTTCCGGTATTTTTTTTCACATCTGCCTCAGCCTGCTTGCTTTTCTGAACAACTTTCTTGGGCGCTTCAGACGGCTTACGAACAACGAGGGTAAGCCGCGGATTTTTAACGAGGACTTTTCCCACCAGAGCGCCATGGAAAAGTTTGGACCATGCGATGGCGATTTGCAGAGAATCGATTTTGATCTTAAATTCGCCGGGGACCTTTCTTATTTCGAACTCTTCCACCGAGCAAGCGCCGCGCCACAGCGCCAATCGGACCGTTTCAATGCGTCCCCGGTAGCCTTCCAAACGACCAAGCCTGTTATTAATATCCCTCTCAATAATATAAGGAAGGGCGCAACGCAGGGCAATAAGGAAAATTGCCGTTATGGAGACGGCCGTAATGATTCGTTTTGATCGGGTTATACCTGCAACTCCTGATAGGGTTTGATTTCGCTGTTCTCGCTCGCTTGTTCAAGCGCCTCTTCATTATTCTTCAGTTCCTCTTTTCGAGCGCGCATTTTTTCCCCGAGATCTTTCAAATCAAGATCTGTCTGGCGGACCTGGGGAAACATCTCGCCTTCTTCCTCTTTAATGTGGTGTCGGACGTTTTCCGCGAGCACCATGAATTTCGCTTCGAAATGCTCATCAGAGGAATGATTTTCTTTCAAGTCTTCCACCAATGTCTTGGCCACGCGGTGCTCTTCCTCGGACTCGTTCATAATATCCATTCCTTCGTCGCCCAAAGCCTCGCGGACGGTGGGATAAAAAATTTCCTCTTCGATAACAGTATGAATCTCAAGCTCTTTCAATGCTTCTTCAATCACTTCATGCTTCTTATCCGAGTCTTTTGCCTTTTCGAATTGATCAAAAAGCTCCTTCACTTTTTTATGGTCCTCTTTCAGTAAGGCAATCGCATCTTTTGTTTTGGTCATGGTTGGCATATTATTCTCCCTTCATTCATAAATTACGACGCGGCGCGACGTACTATTGATACGAAGGAAAAATAAATTGGTTTATGACGGGGTTAATTTATCTGGCAGGATGGACAGAAATGCGTCCCGCGGGAAGCGACCACGATTTTTCGTATCGGTGTGCCGCAGACGAAACACGGTTTCCCTTTGTGTCCGTAGACTTTCAATAAACCTTTAAAATCTCCCCTTTCTCCGGCGGTATTCACATAATCCCGAAAAGAGGTTCCGCGCGCTTGGATCGCGCGGCGCAGCACATCCTTCACCACCGAGCAGAGATTCTGCAGCGTTTGATCCTTTAATCGCTCGATCTTTTTTTTCGGATGGATTTTCGCGGCGTGCAAGCTCTCATCGACATAAATATTCCCCAATCCGGCGATCACGTTTTGATTCATCAGAGCGTGTTTGATCATGCCGCGCTTTTTCCGGATCGCGAGAAATATTTCCCTGGAAGTCGCCTTCCAAGCGTCGGGGCCCCAATTTTTTTCGCGGGGCTCCCTCGCCAGCGCCACGCGGCCGAACTGGCGGACGTCCCGGAACGCCAAATTAGATTTTGAATCGTCCAACTCGAACCAGACGCGCACATAGGGATCCGGCGGCGCGTTCTTTGGCCGAAACAATAACGATCCCGACATTCCCAAATGAAGTTTCACATATGTGTTGTCTGATAACGTCCAAAAAATGGCTTTCCCGTGTCGCGAGATGGCCGCCACTTTTTTTCCAATAAGTCCGGCGGAAAATACGGTCAGCGGCGACTTGACGACCAGAGGACGGTCGATGTGGACGTGGAGAATCGTGCGGCCGGTGAGTTCCTTCTCAAGGCCGCGGACCACCGTTTCGACTTCGGGAAGTTCGGGCATGGCCCCACCTTAGCAAAAAACTGCGAAAACGTTGACAAACTACAATAATTACTAATATAACAATAATTACAATTATGAAAATTTCGTTTACCACCTTTGAAGTCGGGGAAATCTGCCAGGTTTATCACACCACCGTGATCAATTGGATTAACAAAGGGCAACTCAAAGCGTACAAAACCCCGGGAAAACACCGGCGGATTCAACGCGACGACCTAATTATGTTTATGGAAGAGTTCAACATCCCGATCCCTGGTTCTCTGAAAGATCTGAATAAAAAAGTGCTGGTGGTTGATGATGATCCGAACATTCACAAGGTTCTCAAAAAAGCTTTGGCCCGGATTCCATCGCTTCAAATTCAAACCTCGGATAACGGTATTGAAGCGTTGGTCTCGATCGGGCGGGATATGCCGGATTTGGTTTTTTTGGACATCATCATGCCCGGGATGGACGGCATCCAAGTCTGCCAAACCCTCGCGACCAATGTCGGCACAAGCAAAACGAAAATCATCGTCCTTACCGGCCAGCGTTTGACGAATGATCAGGAAAAATTTCTCCATCAAAATGTGGATGCCATATTCCCCAAACCTTTCTCGACGCTCGATTTGATTGAAAAAACCAGCACGTTGCTCGGCTTAGAGGTTGCCCATCCATCATGAATACCCCCGACACGACAACAGCCGTGAAATTGCTGTTGAAATACCTGAAAGCGGAAGGTGTCGAATACATCTTTGGCATTCCGGGAGGTCCGCTGATGCCGCTCTATGAAGCGTTGTTTGAATCGAGTGATATCACTCCGATCATGGCGAAACACGAAGAAGGCGCCGCATTTATGGCGGATGGCTACGCGCGCGTGAGCGGCAAGCTGGGAGTTTGTTGCGTGACATCCGGCCCAGGCTGCACCAACGCGGTGACAGGCATCGCAGTTTCCTACGCGGACGGAATTCCGATTATGATGATTACCGCTCAAATCGCCACCGGCGCTTTTGGACGCGGGGCGATTCAAGAAAGCACCGCCCACGGCGTGGATATTATCGACCTTTTGAAACCGTTGACGAAAGCGAGCATGATGCTGATCCGTGCAGATAAAATGGGAGAGATGGTTCGCCACCTGTTGCGGGTTGCGATGAGCGGCAAACGCGGCCCGGTTCATCTCAACATTCCAGCCGATTTGGCAAAGAAACCGATCCCGGCGGAACGAATCTCACAAACTCAACTTCAGCAACCGAATTTTAACTTCGACCGAACCGCTCTTAAGAAGGCCTCTCAAATTTTGCTGCGGGCCAAACGGCCCGCGATTTTGGCGGGCAATGGCGTCAATCTTTCCGGGGCTTTCGAAGAGCTCAAGAAAATAAGCGAACGGCTGGCGATTCCTGTCGCTACCACCGCCAAAGCCAAAGGCGCGTTTCCCGAAGACCACATTCTTTCATTGGGTGTGTTCGGGTTTGCGGGTTCCCCTCGGGCGGAAGCCTATTTACTTTCTGAAAATGTAGACGTGCTGCTCGCCATCGGCACCAATCTCGACGAAGACGCCACCGCCGGCTGGGATGCGCGCCTGGCCCCCAGCGAAGCGCTCATTCAAATTGATATTGACCCCAAGGAAGTGGGGAAGAATTATCCGGTCGCCGTGCCCGTCATCGGCGATGCGAAAACAATTATCAACGAATTTTTGTTTCAAATTGAGCGCGACGCGAAATGGCTGGAAGTTCGGAAAAGATCTCTCGAAGACATCACTCGTTTTCGCGCCCAGCACCCCTGGTGCATCGACGAAGAAAAAATGGACAGCGACGCAGTCCCGCTCAAACCCCAACGGCTCATTAAAGACCTCGGAGAAGTTCTCCCTCAAGACGCCATTGTTTTTTGCGACATGGGAAACCACATGGCATGGGCGTTCCATTATTTGAAAATGACGCAACCAAAATCCTTTTTTCACTGCCTCGGGTTCGCTTCGATGGGATACGGAACCGCGGCTGTGATCGGCGCCAAGCTCGCGGCCCCGGACCGTCCCGTGATCGCGATCGTCGGGGACGCTTCTTTTGCGATGAATGGAATGGAAGTGCATAGCGCTGTCGAACATCGAGTTCCGGTCATTTGGATTATCATGAACAACGGCGGCCACGGAATGGTTTACCATGGAGAAAAAATCCAATTCGGGAACCGGTTTCATCATTCTCTTTTTCAAAAACAACTCGATATTCGAAAAATCGGCGAGGCCATGGGTGCGCTCAGTTTCCGCATCACCGACCCAGGCGAACTTTGCGACGTTATGAAACAGGCGCTCACCTGCGATCGACCGGTCGTCATCGACGCCATCATCGATGTCGAGGAAATTCCGCCGGTCGGCTCCCGGCTCAAAGCGCTTGATAAATTCTTTTTGGAGGAGGCCAAACCCTCCGTTAATGGCCATGCAAAAGCGTATGCCGACTGATTCGACACTTATCGATCAGCCGTTGAATCAGCAACCCATCATCGAGATGGTGATGAATTACCGCGCCTCGAAAATCATGCTGGTCGCGGTCAGCCTCGACTTCTTCACGTTGATTAACGGCGGAAAAAAAACAGCGATTGAGATTGCGAAAGCGGCGAAAACAAACCTGCGCGCGACGATCGTCTTATTGGATTCGCTCGTTTCGTTGGAACTGCTAAAAAAAAGCGGCGAAACCTATGGGAATATGCCGGTGAGCGACGCTTACCTCGTGGAAGGAAAGCCTGGATACCTCGGGAATAATTTGAAATACCAAGAAATCATATGGGACGCCTGGTCGCAGTTGCGTCCGGTGGTTAGCTCCGGGCAACCGGCGCGCTCGCTCGACGACTGGATCTTCCGCCACAAAACGTTCGGCCAAGAATACATCAAAGGAATGGAAAACATCGCCCAACGACCGGCCCGAGAAATTGCGGATTTGTTCCCCCGCACGGGAGCCCGCGCGCTGCTTGATGTGGGCGCGGGGCCCGGAACCTATTCACTGGCCTTTCTTGAGCGCCATGCGTCGCTTACCGCCACCCTGCTCGATTTGGAGCCGACCATTGCCATTTCAAAAAAAATCGTCGGCTCTCATCTCCATGCGAACCGTGTTCGCTTTCTGGAAGGAGATTACCGATCTCAGGATTTCGGAAATAAGGAGTTTGATTTCATACTAATGTCCCACATCACACACAATGAAGGACCGCAAGAAAACAACCGTCTTTTTAAAAAAGCGTTTGATGCGCTTCGCCCCGGGGGCCACATCATCGTTCATGATTTCATGACCGATGAACACAAAACCTCCCCCACATTCGCCGCACTTTTTTCCGTACACATGCTGGTCTACACGCGAGAAGGAAAAGTGTATTCTTCAGACGAATACGTCTCGATGCTAAAGGGGGCCTTTTTCACCAATGTTCGTAAATACGACATCTGCAAGACGTCCCCGAATTCTTCGGTGGCTCTTGTCGCCACGCGCCCTATTCGCTAACGGCCTCCTGCTCTCTTTTTTTTTCGTTTCGCAGGCGAGATCCGTTTCTCCGGCAACATTGGTGGTATGCGATGACACCCAGGAGCCGTTAACACTCGATCCGCAAAAAGAATTCACCGAAAAAAATCATACGGTCGTCCAGCAAATATTTGACGGCCTCGTTCGATTCGATCCCAAGGGAATGATTGAACCGAGCTTGGCGACATCCTGGGACCGAATTAATCCCACCACCGTGCAATTCCATCTACGCTCCGGGGTCTTATTCCATAATGGGGAACCGTTCGACGCGCGGGCTGTCAAATTCAGCATTGAACGTTACCTCGACCCCGCGACCGCTTTCCCTGCGCGCGGGTTTATTGATTCGATCGACCACGTCGATATCATCGACCTGCATACCATCAATCTTGTCACCAAGTATCCGGACAGTTTGCTGTTAAACCGGCTCGCGGGCTTTATCGTCATCGTACCGCCGGCGTATGTGGTTCGAAACCACGGGCAGGACTGGAACGAACATCCCGTCGGCACCGGAGCCTTCCAATTTAAATCGTGGAAACACAATCAAGAAATCGAGTTGGAGGCCAATCCCCATTACTGGGAACAAGGGTGGCCCAAAATAACTCATTTGTACTTCCGTTTTCTCGACACCAAAGACCAGCTTCGCGAACTCATCGAAGGCGGGCTCGGCATGGCCACCGACATCCCGGGAACCGAAACGCTCAACATCGAACGTTCGCGCACCGCCACCGTCATTAAATGTCCCACGCTTTATACGGTGGCCGCCTCATTCAATGTGACGACGGGGCCGCTCAAAAACATTTATTTGCGGCAAGCGCTTAATTACGCGATCGATAAGGAAGAGCTCATTCGTTATGATTTGCTTGGAAACGGCTACCCGGTCAAAAGTCTGGTTCTGACCGATGAGTCAACCCCGCTCGACGAATCAAAACTGGATCTTTATCCGTACGATCCCGAAAAGGCGAAAGAATTATTGAAGATGGCGAACTATGACGCGCGTGTTCCGTTGCGGATGCTGGAGGTCAAAGCGGAACGCGCGGCGAAAATTATCATTGCCCAATGGAAACGCGTTGGAATCGCCGCCCAAATGGTGTCCAGCACGGATGCAAAAATCAACGAAGACGTTCGTAAAGCCGATTGGGATATCGTTCTTGGAGCCTGTCCGGATCCCATGCATCATCCCTTTTTCATTCATTCCATTTTTCTCTATTCAAAATCGCCGTTCAGCCTCACGCGGGACCCCGAACTGGACAAGTTGATTGAAGCACTTCCGCAAGAATTCGATCCGGCACGGGAGGACCAAAAAATTCAACAGTTGGCATCCTACGTCAACAAAAACGCGCTGAGCCTGTTCACCTATCAACGCATAAAAACCTATGGCGTGCATAAAAACGTACATTTTCAAGCGTACAGTTCCGGTATGCCCTATTTCCGGCGGGCTCTAGTCGACGGCCAGGAATCGGTCAAATGAGCGCATGGAAATTTAAGTTAAAGAAGCTCACGCAATTGCATAAGATGGCTTTTCAGGGGATGAGAGTCCATTTTCTCATCAACAAAAAGGAAATGCCGGAGATGGCCGCCTACCAAATCACGCTTCCCAAAAATCTTCGCATCCCTCCGAGCTACCATAAGGTGGCGCACGAAGTAATATTCATCCTCCATGGGAAAGGAACGGCTCATTTGAATAAGGAAAATTTTTCGGTCAAGAAAGGCGACGTGATTCTGGTACAACCTGGGACCTGGCATTCATTTTCGACCAAAAATCATGCAATGAAAGCGCTGGCGATTACCTCTCCGTATGTAGACTCAACAACAGACCTGTATCATTAAATTCCCAACCATGAGAAAAAATCCCTTTTCCTCGATCGCGGTTCGACTGTCCATCTCCACCATTGCCATCTCACTAATGGGAATCTTTCTCATCGGAATGTCCGCGTACCATCTCGTCAAACAGTACGTGGTTGAAAACGTCAAAAAAGAAGTCCACACGCTGGGCTGGCAAGCCACGCAAAACGTTTCGAATTTTTTCAAACAACGGCAGAACGATTTGGAGTCGATCTCGGAAACCCCGCTCTTTTCGGATTTTAATAACTACGTTGAATTTGGGTTGGCGCAGGAAGCGGAATCCTACCGAAATGAAATAGAAGAATATTTGCGCAAGTTTTCTCTCCGGTCCGGCGTCTACAACGGGCTTTGGTACTTGGATAAAAACGGCATGGAAGTGGCGACAATTAAACATGCCGACATCGTCACGAAAAAAGGTTCTTTCCCCGACGAACCGGCCGTTCAAGGAATCGTCAAAGAGGTGGTGGCCGGAAAATTTGCGCCGCTGATCACCGCCGATTCGAAACTGGGCGCCACGCTTTTTTACGCCAAACCATTACGGAATAAAAACGGAAAATTATCGGGAATGATTATTCTCGGAGCCAGCCTGCAACCTATCCGGGAAATTTTAGACCGGTTGCAAATCGGCTCCTCTGGATGGGCCGGCGTGTTGGACAACAAAAAACAACCGGTGTTTCCAACTTCAATGCCGGACATTGAAAAAACGAATAAAGGGAACCTGTTTTCAGACTATTCGGAAATTCCGGACATGCCGTGGCAAATTGCGATGGTGGTCGACTTGAACCACTTCCTAAATCCTCTCGCGCATATACGGCTTTTGACAACCGTGCTTATTTTTATATGCGGCCTTCTGGTCGCTTTCTCCGTTTACCGCTGCGTCCGGCTGTTGATTCGGCCGGTTGAAACGCTGGTGAAAGCCACTCAAGAATTAGCGGCAGGGAACCTGCAGGGACGCGTCGAAGTTCAACGCAACGACGAACTTGGAACTCTTTCGCATGCGTTCAATGATATGGCTCAAACGCTTCAAACGCGAGCTCATGAAAATAAAAAATTGGTCGAAAACATCCGGCGATCTGAAACGCGCTATCGAACAACGCTCGATTCCTCTCTTGACGCTATTATCGGTCTCGACGCGTTCTTTAAAATTACGACCTGGAATCGGGGCGCCCAAAACATGTTCGGCTACACGACGTCGGAGGCGATTGAAAAAGACGTCGGTTTCCTTTTCCCGCCAGTGGTCGCCGAGGATTTAAAGAAAAAAGTCACCCATGCCGGCTTTATCCAAAACTACGACGTCGATGGGCTCACGAAACTCGGCGCGATGATCAACTTAAACCTCACATGGGCCGGCTCCAACGAAGAAGAAAAGAATAAAGAATGGTCACTGGTGATACGGGATACCACCGACCAAAAAAGACTTTTTGGGCAACTTATTCAGGCGGAAAAATTGTCCGTGGTCGGCCAGCTTATTTCGGGCATTGCCCATGAAATTAATAGCCCGCTGACAGCCGTCATAGGATACGCGGAACTCCTGGCATCCAGCGGACAGAAACTCAGCCGTGAAATTAAAGAAGATTTGCAGTTCATTTATGACAACTCTGTCCGTTGCCGGGACATCGTTTCAAATCTTTTGCGATTCGTAAGAAAAGCAAACCTTCAAAAAAAGAACATCGACTTAAATGAAATCATCCGCTCGGCGCTCAAGCTGCTGCATTTTCGCGTGGTCAAAAAAGAATCCATTCAATTAACCTGTGAATTGGCCCCTCATTTGCCCGCTATTTCGGGGGATTCGCAGCAGCTCGAACAAGTGATCGTAAATCTTATTCACAACGCGTGCGATGCACTCAGCGAATCAAAAGGGCCGAAACACATTATCGTTCGCACGCTGCTTAATGAAAATTCCGTTTTGCTTCAAATTTCGGATAGTGGCCCCGGCATTCCAGCGCATATTCAAGCACGGATATTCGAACCTTTTTTCACGACCAAAGATGAAGGCAAAGGAACGGGGCTCGGATTGGCCATTACGCAACGCCTAATCCATGACCACGGCGGAAGCATCCGAGTCGAAAGCCTTCCGAATTATGGAACCACGTTTCTGATCATTCTTCCGGCGAGCCGCGCAGAAGAAAAAGAACCGTCTTCGCAAATGGGGCCGGATCTCTATCCGAAAATCTCCGGTAAAAAAATTCTGCTCATTGATGATGAGACGGATTTGATTTCACTTATGAAACAGCTTCTCACCGAAGATGAGAATCAGGTTGATATCTCAAGAAACGGCCTGGAAGGGATCAAAAAGATCAAGGAATCCGCTTTTGACATTGTGATCGCCAATCCCCGGGCGGCCAGTTTGGAAAAAGACGAAATTTATCTCGCCCGGGAAATGTGCAAAAAAAAACCGGCGATCATTTTTGTGACTGGCAACATCCTTAATTCCCGCATGGATGACGATATCAAAGACCCGGGAATTTTTTACTTGTGTAAGCCGTTTTCGCTTTCGGAGTTCCGGCAAACCACACGCCGCGCGATGGCTACGGCCTCAATGCCTCCAAACGTCAATCCGCACGTTTACCGCTGAAGGGTTCCCCAGCGCGGCGAGAGCGCACCGCCGAACGGAAACCGTATTCGGCGCGCTAACGTAGGCAAAGAAAAAGGATAAGTTGACCGAGGCCAGCGTATTTGGAATCCCCAACGAAACCGAATCCCCATCCTGAGCGCCCGTTAGTGTCACCGGTTTTTCCTCGCAATCAAGAAGATCGAGCGCGCCGAAATCCAAACTGGCCGTGGTGCTGATATGCAAGACAATCGGAGTGCCCGTCGAGCCGATCAACAAACGGGAAGCGGAGTCTAACTTCACCAGTTGATTGGCGCCATTAAAAGCATTCCCCAGAAGCGTCACGCTGGAAGCATCAATCGCGCTATTCGGAATAAGTCCGGCCAATTTGCTAGCGGAAAGGCCCATAATCGAGGCGTCCTGAACGGAGTTAATCGCCAAGGACGACACAATAACATTGGACGGCAGTGAACCTTGCGAGATATTCGCGGGGGTAAGCGACGTCAAACTGGCGCCGTTTAAAGCGGGCAATGCGCCCGTTAGTTTGCTGGCAGAAAGGCCCA
>JADMIO011227239.1_pt1 | contig 30238 bp, 38 predicted proteins | sample 8958161 | NCBI WGS metagenome assembly JADMIO01 (sample SAMN16585339, study PRJNA669376) | soil metagenome | isolation source: Crop rotation soil | place: USA: Cullars Rotation, Alabama | collected 2011 | reverse complement strand
CAAAGCAAGAGTATGAGAAACTCTGTGCAAAAATCGTTGACCATATGCGATCAACATGAGAATGGTGAGAGTTTTTCCCGACAGAAATGAGTCCATTCGGATATGATGAAACAATTGCTGTAGAGCATTTCCCATTAACAGAAACGGGAGCAAAGAAAAAATGATGGAAATGGAAATGAGAAGAAGAAACCAGTTCGTATCATGGGCCATACTATACCCCTCTTCCGATTCAGGAATACGACGAAAGAAAGGTCGGAGTTGAAACTGCACAGAGAAATATCGACGAGCTTATCGTGGGAATATTGAAATGTGAAGTAACAGGAAAGCCTTTTAAAGTGATCAAACAAGAGCTTGTCTTCTATATAGAACAGAATATCAACCTCCCGCGAAGACACCCAGATCAACGACACAAAGACCGAACAGACCAGAGAAATCCTCGTCAACTCTTTGAGAGAAAATGCAGCGAATGTAGCAAAGATATTCTCACAAGTTATCGTCCAGATCGGACTGAGAGAATTGTATGTGAAGAATGTTATAGAAAGCTTGTTTATTAATTTTGCAAATAAAGTTGACTCTACTTGTAAAAGAGAATAATGTTTGTATGAAGAACTCTTCTTTCTTTGCATCAGCTACGCTTGCTGTCGCTTTCATCCCAACCCCCCTGCATCACAACATTAATCAAAATCCTCAAGAAAATACAACCTTGAATCCTCTTGGGCATTTACTTAAGTACACTTCTGCTCTTATACATTTAATCTCCGATCATCCCCAGATAAAACAAAATAAAAAAGATAATGCCTTTTATCTTGATAAATTATCTCCAACAGACAGAGAAAAAGTGCATCCATCTATTACCTCAGGCGAATTTAGCCTAATAAGAATGGACGAGCATGAACGAGAATTCTTTTTATGAAAAATAACTATCGAAGAATACTATCGTCGAGCCCTTTGATATGAGCCTGGTTTAAACTTTGATCCTAGCGATCCTAGCGTAGAGATGACTATTCAGTGGAGAAAATCAGCTGGCTATAAAATGCAACAAATCTGACAGAACGTCTGGAATGTCCTCACCTCTGAGCCAAAAAAAGAAACTCATAGAGTATTCTTAATTGGTCAGTAATATTGTCTATCGCAAGAATTTTCCTATCATTCCTCCATGATACCACCTGGAGAAAAGATTATTGAAACCAAGAAATGTCGAATCAGCGGGCAAGAATTCTTCGTCACTGACAAAGATCTCCAATTTTTAGAAAGTATCTCGCCGATTTTTGACGGAAAGAAATATCTATTCCCGAGCCTTGAAGTTTCTCCTCTTGAGATGCGACGGATACTCTTGGGATTTCGTAATCAAAATAAGCTCTACAAGAGAAAAAGTAGCCATACAGGAGAAGAAATTATTTCCATGTATTCTGCAGAAGTACCCTTTCCGATTTATGAGAATAAATATTGGTATTCTGACGCCTGGAATCCACTTGAATTTGGACAAAAAATAGACTTTGAAAAAACTTTTTTCGAACAATTTATTGAGCTCAATAACAGAACTCCAAGACAAGCACTCAGTCGGCATACTGATATAAACTCTGAATATTCAAATAACTGCGCGAGCGTGAAAGATTGTTATCTGTGTTTTAACGGTCTCTTCAATGAAAACTGTATGTATTGTCAGACGTGGGACTATTCGAAAAACTGTATCGATTCCGAGTGCATTTTTGAATGTGAGAACTGCTACCATCTCAGCCTTTCAAAAAAATGCTATGGATGTTGGTATTCTCATGAGCTCACAAACTGCCAAGAATGTAAACTCTGCTATGATTGCATTGGCTGTACGAATTGTGTTGGTTGTTACAACCTGAGAAATAAAACGAATTATCTCTTCAATAAGCCTTCAACACCCGAAGCAATCAAAACATACTTGAGCGATAAGAAAAATATCCTCATCCATACCAATCTCGTCAAAATCATCTCCCAAGGAATTCACAAATATGCATCTACAGTACAATCAGAGAATTGTCTCGGAAATGAATTTCAGGCCTCAAAGAACTGTTTTGATTGCTTTTATATGATGGGTGCCGAAGATTGCGCATATTGCGATAATGGCAAGGAAGAAAAAGATTGCCGTTATGTCATGAATGGGATGAAAAACCTCTGAAATGCATATTGCTCCATAACTGTAGGATTTCATGGCTCAAATATCTGCTTCACTTTCAATTCTACCAGTGATATCTCAAATCTTTATTACTGTTCACAAATATTTTTTTGAGTGAATAATTGTTTTGGATGTATTGCTCTCCATAGCCATGAGCATCACTGTATTCTCAATACTGCTTATTCGAAACAGGAATACGAAGAATTAGCTGGTAAGCTCGCAGCTCATATGCAATCCACTGGAGAATGGTGACAATTTTTCCCGAGAAGTCTAGCATCTTGTGAATATGACGAATCTCTTGCTGGAGATTATTTTCCTCTTACCAAGGAAGAAGCTCTGAAATCTGGCTGGAGATGGAGAGGCGAAGAATCTAAGAAGTTTGAAGGAAATAGTATGAAACCGCTTGAAATTGAGAATTATAACGAAAAAATTGTTGGTTATGAGTCAGCACAAAAAAATATCGATGAATTACTTAATGGTCTCATAGTTTGTGAAATTTCCTGAAAGCCATTTAAAGTATTACGACAAGAACTTGTTTTTTACATAGAAAACGATCTCCCAATTCCAACAAAACATCCTGATGCAAGACATAAAGAATTACTTGGACTCAGAAATCAGAGAATACTCAACTCCAGAAATTGTTCAGAGTGCCAAAAAGAAATGCTAACTACATACTCTTCTCAAAGTAATGGGAAAATTGTCTGTGAAGAGTGTTATAGGAAACTTGTGTACTAAATTATGCTGTTTTTAGTTTCTGTTTTTTCAGAAGACTCAGGATAGAAAAAGCTATTGCTCACACAAACAACGCAATCGCAATAATTCATGCTTGTGGAAATCTCTCGTTCAGAAGAAGACCTCCAGTGCCAACTGTTTGCATAACTGTTTTAGTCTTTCCAGACCAGTTTGCCTTATTTCTTTTGTGCCCAACTTGAGCTTTTTCTCAGGAAAATAAATGTCTTCAGCCCACAATACTTTTTCATACTTTTGACCAATCAGTTTTACGCATCAAGGTAGATTGAATATCAAGAGCCAGCATAATAACTATAGGAATAATCAATTTTAATGAGTCACTGTCAGGGAAATTTTTTGCTAAAAAAATACTCAGAGAAAGATATATACCGGCTTTGTCACAATGTGCATCCAAAGCGTCTCCACAAAGTTCAGATGACCAAAGTTGTTTTCACATCAGATACCGAGCATATTTACCATCCAAAAGGTCAAATAATCTTCAAAGTACAAACAATGCAAATCCTGTCATCTGAATTGAAGTATTCTCAGAAAGAATTGCCATAGCGGAGCCAGAAATCGCACCAGTTAGACCAAGTACACTTATTTGACTTGGGTTGATTCAAACATTATAAAATCCATCTAAAACTCTACTTTCGTCTCATGTTTTTCTGTTCATGACACTTTTTATAAAATATGTTTTATAGTATTTATAAATAATATCTTTTCAACATTTATTGGCCAACTCTCTTCATTATTTACTCTTCCGGCTTTTCCATATACTGATTCCATGATTTCTCTCCTTATCTGAACACTGGAACTTATCGAAGGCAACGACATCACTCTTCTCGTCTGAGGGATAGGATATACCGTGACTGTGCAGGGAAAGACTGTCGGAACAAAAAGCTCTGGCGATACACTGAAACTCTGGATCTATCATCACCAGACAGAAGCAGGATCGAGGCTTATCGGATTTGATACACTTGAAGAGAAGAGAATATTTTCAAAACTCCTCTCTGTAAATGGGCTTGGTCCAAAATGAGCTATTTCCCTGCTCGAACTCGGACAAAATGAAGTGATGCAAGCAATCGCCAGCGGCGAATCAAAGCGCCTCACGCAAGCGAGCGGAATCGGTCCAAAACTTGCGAGCAAAATCATCGTCGAGCTCCGCTGATCTCTCGATCAGGAAACGCTCCAGAATATCTCTGAGACTCGTAGCAAGAAACTCAAAGGTACAGGAAAATCGTACTCCGATATCGATCAATCGATCATCAATTCACTTGTTGGAATGGGGTATGATAAGAAAACCGTTGAATCACTTATAGAGCAAATTCCCGCAAATCTCACCGGCGTAGGTGATCGAACTGTGTGGTGTATTAGAAATCTTCATCATCGATAGAAATGAAACATACAAAAAGAATCAAACGAATCTGTCTCTTCACAGCGACCGGATGTGAAAACCTCGGGGATGAACTCATCACACTCTGTGAAATCGATCAGTTTCGCCGTGATTATGGAGAAGAAATCAAAATAACTATTTTCTCTCATAGTCCGAGCAGAACAAAGCGATTTTTACTTTCACAGAAGTGCTCTCTTGAACACATAAAGCTTGTTGAATATTTCCCAAATGCCCTAATGAAAAGACCCATCCACAATTTCTTCCTTTTCTGGAAAACTCTAGGAATTATCCGAGATACAAATTATGTTTTTATTGGTGGAGGATGATTGCTCTATGGGAAAAACGATGAGTGACATTCCCCACTGAGACTCTGGTGGCTCCGAGCAAGATTAGCAAAGTTTTTCGGGAAACCACTGAAATATCTCTCCATTGGAATATCAGCAACCAAAGAAGAACTTGCTCCGCTCTCGGCGTGACTTTTTCGTAATGCAGAAATCACTGTACGAGATGAATCGAGTGCAGATATTGTCCGGGATTTGTGATACGAAGTTGAAATTGTTCCTGATTCTGTCCTCACATTTGTTCCAAGAAATCTGGCTGTCAAAAAAGGCAATCAATCAACCACTATTGCTCTTGCCCTCCGAGCAGGGTTTTTACCAGATTCAGAAATAGAGAAATTTGTGAAAGCGCTTATGAAAGATGGTTACAAAATTGTCCTACTTCCTCATTCACTCCACCCAGATGATGAGACATCTCATGATGGATATTATTTGCAAAAATTTCTCTATCCAGGAGTAGAAATCGCACAGAGCATTGAGCATACTCTGGATACGTATAGTGAGGCAGATCTGGTTATTGCTATGCGTCTCCACAGCATGATCCTCTCACATGTCATGAAGAAACCGTTTGTCGCTCTGAGTTACGGCAAAAAAACTGACGAATTTCTCAAAAGTATTGGCTACGATGAAACTATAAAAATTCCAGGACTCACCGCTGAGAAAATGCTCGAAGAAGTGGAAAAAATAACTACACAATCATAATTTCATGCATATAACGCTCGAAACTCTTCCCGATTTTCTCTTTGATCTGAAGCCATGAGATCGTGTATTTCTAAAGTGAAATCTGGGTGCTGGGAAAACCACATTTGCACAAACGCTCATCCGAAAGCAATTGTGAAATCCTAAACTACCTATCACTTCTCCGACATATATTTATTATCAAAACTATGAAGGAAATATTTATCATTTCGATCTTTACCGCGTTGAGCATATAGATGATATAGTACGAATTGGGGCTGAGGAGATTTTTGAAAATCCTGAATCTATCTGCATCATCGAGTGGCCGGAAATCCTCGGAAATACTGTCACGCCTACCCATACAATAACGCTTACAGAATGAGAAAACTGACGAGACATACAAATCGAAACGTCAAGAAGTCCACATTGACAAGAAAACATGGATTTGTAGCATAACTCAAACAAATTTTTATGAAAAAAACTCTTATTTCTTCACTTCTTGTGGTCTGCTCTCTCTCTATTTTACTAACATCTTGTGGTAAAACCGGAGGAACTGCAAATGTGGGAGAAATAACTCCAGATACAGCAATCAAGAATTCTGCCCAAGCAGAAAAAGTCTGCCAGCCACTTATCGAATACCTCCAGTGTAGCCTCAAGAAAGCTCCTGAAGCACATCAAGATATGCACCAAAAAATCCTCGATGAAACCCTCAAGAAAATCAAACTCGATGATCCATCTCGTGTTGCTCAAGAATGTGACACCTACATGAAGATCCTCAAAGAATCACCTGATATAGCATTTAAAAACGGATGCGAGATCAAGTCGACCGTTTCTGAATAAATTCCTGTTAATGTCATCTCATCCGAGCCATACGCCAGTCATGTATGAGGAGCTCCTTGGTTCGCTCACGATATTTCCTCGTGGATGAAATGTAATCATCGATTGTACACTCGGACTCGCATGACATGCTTCCTGAGTGATTGAGAAGCTCTGAAAAGGAGATATCTTTATCTGTCTTGATTGTGACGAGATAAATCTGACTTCTGCGCGAGAAAATCTTCTGTCAGTACTTAACTCTCGTCCTATTGAGGAACAGCCGATTATCTACTGTATTTCGAGCAATTTCTCTGAGATGAGATCTGTGATCGAGAACATTTGAAATTATTCTCCCATTAACCAATTAAACAGATTAAACAAATTAAACTGACTAACATGTGTTTATGCTGATCTTGGGGTTAGCAGTGTTCATTTTGACACACCTGAACGAGGTTTCTCATTTCGATTTGATGGCCCGCTCGATATGCGACTTGATACGAATAATGAAATCACTGCAGCCAAACTCGTGAACACACTTCCCTACGAAAAAATGGCTGAAATATTTCGAATCTACGGTGACGAATCTCGAGCAGGATTTATCGCAAAAAAGATTATTGAAGCACGAGAAATAAAACCTTTTGAAACCACAAAACAACTCGCTGATGTCGTCACAAAGGCCTGGAAAGATTCGCTTCCCCGCATTTTCCAAGCCCTGCGTATAGCAGTGAACAATGAATATGGCGCTCTTGAGAAAATGCTCTGCGAAGCTCACGACCTCCTTGTCCCTGGAGGATGAATTTCTATTATCTCGTTTCATTCTGGTGAAGATCGCATCGTGAAAAATTTCTTCCGTGATAAATCTAGAGGAGAAATAGATCCAATTACCGGCCATGAGACAACGAAATGAACACTGGAAGTACTGACGAAAAAACCGCTCACGCCGACAGAGGAAGAAATTGAGAAAAATCCACGCTCGAGAAGTGCACTCTTGAGAGTGGCAAGAAAAATCTAGCCTCTTTTCCTGCAGTTGAATTGTTCGGCTTTTGTATACAATAGCCTTGCTCTCAAAAAATGAACAAATATTTCGTCGAACATCTCAAAACCACCTTCCAATCACTGCGCAAAGAAGTCAGAGAAAGTGCCAAAATATCCTTTCATAAAGCATATATCCTCGTTGTGATTCTTATCGGAGTGCTCGGAATGCTCTATGTCTGGACTCTGAATACAAATGCCAACAGTGGATATCAGATGACCCGTATCGAGAGCGTACGTCGTGAGAAACAAGAAGAGAAACATTTCCTGCGGGCACAGATTGCTCGCCAAGAATCTCAAACAGAGCTCGGCAAGCACGATGATCATACAATCGTTGCCTACCCGGATAATATGTCCTATATTTTCGCTTCACAATAATTCATGCCCGAATCCCTTAAATACCTGATTGACGCTTTTGCAAAGCTCCCTGGAGTTGGTGAAAAAACGGCCATGAAACTCGCTTTTCATATTCTGACTAAGAAAAAAGAACTGATTCCCGAACTTATGGAAAAGCTCGGAAACGTCATGAAAAAAATCGATACATGTCCTATTTGCGGTGCTCTCAAGGACGAATCAGATGAGGCTTGCCAATACTGTCGTGATGACAGAAGAGATAAGCAACTCATTTGTATCGTAGAAGAATATTCTGATCTCCTGGCTATTGAACAAACAGGAGCATACAAATGACTCTATCATATTCTTTGAGGTTCACTCTCTCCACTTCACGGACGATGACCACGAGAGCTTACATTTGAGCAACTCTTTGCAAGATTAAACGGTGTTTCTGAAGTCATCATTGCAACCAATCCAAACTTTGAGTGAGAAGCGACAGCACTCTACCTCCGCGAACATTTACCAGCAGGCGTGAAAATGACTCGTCTCTCCCGAGGGCTTCCAAATGCAGGATTTATTGATTATGTCGACAGTCTGACGCTCATGAACGCGTTAAAATGAAGACAGGAATATAACTAGTATCTTGTTCACTTTTGTGAGATTTGTGAAAAAATACAGACAGAAACGAGAAAACTGTTTTTGTATATTTACAAAAATACATACTATTACGCTATTGACATCGTTAAACTCAGATTAAACCGATCAAACTGGTATGGTTCTCGCTCTCGAAAAACTCTTCTGATCCAATTGTCGCAAGAAACTCCTCGAAAAATTCTTCCTGGAGCATACGTTCAATCCCAAGAAGGATTTCTTTATTCGAGAGCTCTGTCGTGATATTGATGAACAAATCAATGCTGTTCGTCGTGAACTCGAAAATCTCGAAAATTTGTGAATATTGAAATCTCGCTGGGAAGATAATACAAAACACTACTCTCTTAACCTCAGCTGCTCGATTCTTCCTGATCTCCAGTGAATCTTCGGAAAATGTTTCGATGCAATGGGCAAGCTCTCAGAATATTTCCGTGGCAAGCACAATCTCTCTCTTCTTGTCGTCGGTGGTGGTCTCGAAGATATGACGCGTGAATCGACGAACAATCTCATTGATATCCTCGTCATTGGTGAAATTGATAAAGATAATTTCAATCTCTTCCTCACAAAGCACTTCTTCGGCCGGAAGATCAAATATGCTGTTATCTCTGAAAAAGAATTTACTGAACGTATGAAATTTGGCGATAAACTCATTTCCCGCATTCTCAATCAACAAGGCAATATCATCCTCAAAGATTCGCTTGGACTCAAGGAAATCCAGAAATAATTTTGCACAATCAAAAAATCGCCTATAATTCCTCTATAACTATGTCATGACTGTGAACAACATTGTAATCGTTTAGAGAACTTCTTATAAAGCTCTCACCTTTTGGTGAGATTTTTTTTACCCTTATGCTCGATCAATATACATTCCTAGACGAACCAAGCTCAATTACAAGAGACCATATTTCTCAGTACAGAGGTTTACTCGTAAACGATCATTTGGAAGACGGATGAAGTGACCCCGAATGAACAGCCCCTGGACCTCAGGAGATTCGAACACAAATAAATACAAATTGATGAGTTATTGTACTCAACGATAGTTGAAAGGTGGTATCTGGTCAATACATTACACTACTACCTCAACTACATGATCTACAGATGAAAGAACTGGGAAGCACTACCGTATTACTAACAGAAAGGCGCAGGTGAATCGCAACAAGAGCTGCTCAAATACTCTTAGATAAATACCCTGATACACCACTCTACAGTGTAGTAAAAGAAAACACATCACCGCGACATACTGGCATATGGAAAGCTATTTTGAGACCTGACCAGCTCTGAACATTTTTTCAAGTCGAACTCACTGTGTATTGATCTCTTAACTGACAGATCATCCTCGCAAATGAACATGCAAATGCACTGCTTACTTCTCAATATTCTTAATTTTTTAACTTTTTCCCCATGAAACTCCAGCCCTACATCATGTTCAACGGTAACGCAGAAGAGGCAATGAATTTTTACAAGGAAGCACTAGGTGCAGAAATTACCTTTGTTCAGAGATACAGCGAAGCTCCGGGTGAATATGCGAAATCTCCAGAAACAGCGAACCTTATCATGCATGCGAATCTAAAATGACCAAACTTTGAACTCATGGTAGCTGATTCAGCTCCTGGGCACACTATGACTTTTGGCGATGCAGTGAATATTTCCATCAGCCTGGATTCTGCCGAAACTGGAAAGAAAATATTCGATAGCCTGTCAAATGGTGGTACCGTAAACATGCCTTACGAAAAACAATTCTGGGGTGCAAATTTTGGAATGGTTACCGATAAATTCGGTATTCATTGGATGGTAAACGCGGAACAAAAATAGCTTTAATTTTAATTGTTAATTTACGTTGTATGTCAGAACTCTCTACAAAACGCCACTCACTCTCTCATGTGATGAGTCAAGCTGTTCATTCTCTTTTCCCCGACCAGAAGATCCTTCGTGGTGTTGGCCCTGCGATTGATAATGGTTTCTATCAGGACTACGATTTCGGTGATTTCACTCTCACTGAAGCGCATCTCAAGGATATTGAGAAGAAGATGAAAAATATTATCCGTCAGAATCAAACATTTGAAATGGTTGTACGGCCGGCAGACGAAGCCATTGCAAAATTTCGTGCAGACTGAGATATTTATAAGCTCGAGCTCGCTGAAAATCTCAAAGCAAAAGGAGAAGAAACTTTATCTTTTTGCATCAACAAAATGCAGGATGGACGAGTTACCATGGATGATCTCTGTAAAGGTCCTCACGTTGCTAATTCCAATGAAATTGATGAAAATTCTTTTAAACTCGAGCGTATTGCTGGAGCGTATTGGCTCGGCGATGAGAAAAATAAGATGCTGACACGAGTGTACGGGGTCGCTTTTGAAACGAAAGAAGAGCTCGATGCGTACCTGAAACAACAGGAAGAAGCGAAGAAACGTGATCATCGCATACTCGGACAAAAACTGGGATTATTTACTTTTTCAGACCTCGTAGGGTCTGGACTCCCCCTCTTCCTCCCAAATGGTGAAGTAATCAAACACGAACTTGAGAAATATATGCGAGAAGAGAAGGAAAAACTTGGATACAAATTCGTAGAAATCCCTCATATTGCAAAACGAGCACTCTATGAAAAAAGTGGTCATATGGGAAAATACGATGCGATGATGCCGGTTATGAAAGACAAGGACGGTGATGAATTTGTGATCAAACCAATGAACTGCCCTCATCACTTCGAGCTCTACAACGCTCAACCGCACAGTTATCGTGACTTACCCCTTCGCTATGCTGAGAATACTTGCTGCTACCGCAATGAGAAAGCCGGTGAACTCTCAGGCCTTACTCGCGTGAAGGCTCTCACACAAGATGATACGCATCACTTTGTCCGACATGATCAGATAGAATCAGAAATTGAGATGATTCTCGGACTTATGGAACGAGTGTACAAAACGTTTGATTTTCAGAAGTTCAAAGTGGAGATTTCTGTGCGGGATCCCGGGAATAAAGAAAAATACTTCTGAAGTGACGAAGTGTGGACAAAAGCAGAAAAGACACTCATCGATGTCACAAAAAAATGGTGAGTAGAATATTCTGTGGAAGAGTGAGAAGCTGCATTTTATGGGCCAAAGATCGATATCCGATTAGAAGATGCGATTGGGCGAGATTGGCAACTCACAACTGTACAACTCGATTTCGTACAGCCAGAAAATTTTGACATGACATATATTGGAAACGACGGAGATAAACACCGTCCTGCAGTCCTGCATGTCGCTATTCTTGGATCAAGTCATCGTTTTATGGGTGTGATGATCGAGCATTTTGCTGGTATCTTCCCTCTCTGGCTCGCGCCTCGTCAAGCAATTATCGTCCCTGTGGGCGAGAAATTTAATGATTATGCAGAGAAAGTACTCTGAGAATTGAAGAAAGCAGGAATCCGAGCAGAAGCAGATTTCTCGACAGATGGGCTGAATAAAAAAGTCCGAAATGCCGAACAATCTCATATCAATTATATCCTCGTTGTCGGAGAAAAAGAAGAGAAAGAAAACTCTGTTGCGGTAAGGAATTATAAGACAAAGGAACAGATAGAAAGCTCTCTAGAGTGACTCATTGACAATCTCAAAGAAGAGATACAATTAAAGAAATTATAAAAAACTATGTTCACTGGTGAATTTTTATCTTTTGAAGAGTTAGAAAAAGGATGAGAAAGTACTTTCCTTCAAATGGGGCAAAGAATATTTGACCTAACTTGAGATCCACTTATACGACAAGCTTTTGAGGATACTCCTCTCGCTAATAGTTTTTCTCCTCAGAGAACATTCTCGCTGAAAGATCCTCATTATCCCGGACATCCCAAAGGCGATTTACATTGTCTCAGTATAAGCAACTGAAATGGTGGTCTTACTAGTTTTGCCATACAAGAAGTTGATAGACGAATAGAAGCTATCTTTACGCAAGCTTCGGGGTATCGTCTTGAAGCTCCCGAAAAAGAGCAGAAAAGGTTGTTACATTTAGTATATTTAAAGCTCTGAGAAATTAATGAGCAAGTACAGTCTGATCCAGAATTAAGGAGCAGATTGGCACGGGAAGTTGAACTCATAGAGCAAATGCCCGATCTCTCCTAGTTTTTATTATTTATTAAATTTGACAAATAGTAATAATATATAGAATACCTCAATTCTATAATTATTTAATATGTCAAATGCAGGTTTTTCTCACTTAGGTTTTTCTGATCCAGCCCTTAAACAAATCCCAATTCCTGATGGCTTTCAATTAATGAGGACTGCAGGTAGATCAGCAGTAAAGTTCTGTCAAGAAGTCAGAGCTAATGTTAATGGGGTGTTTCTCTTGACTTCATGTGGCACTAATGTAACTAGCTATCCTCCTGCAGAAGTTAACAGCGCAGGTCCTTCTGGTATTAATGCAGTTAAGACGATGTGAGGCAGTCAATTAAATATGCAATTATGAAACTGAGCAGCATTCTTAGTTGTTAAAAAAGGCACAGAAATCAATGGTTGCGTTCCTGTTGATTGAACTTTTCTGCCTTAAAAGCTTTAGCTATTGGTGCCCAGGAGAGGACTTGAACCGGAGGAATGAGTGAATCTCATTCCGAGTGGCAACGGTGAAAGTACTCTCTTTTCTGTGTCTCGGTAAAAGCTTTAGCTTTTATTGGTGCCCAGGAGAGGACTTGAACCTCCATGCCTTGCGGCGACGGCTTCTAAGGCCGTTGTGTCTGCCATTTCACCACCTGGGCATGCCAACCAAGTTGGCAAGAAAAAAGATAGCAGACCACAGGCCACAGAAAAGATTTTTAAAATCCGCTCTGCGATCTGTAATCTATGGTCTTAATTCTTGTTCGCAATTATATTCCTTTCCTCTTATAAACAACCTTTTTCGAGAAAAGCAAAAATGCTACTGCTATATGGATGAAAAGGAATGCGAGAAATGCCATAAATGGGATGGTCAGCACATTGAAATAATTCACATCGATGGCAGCACAAGGATTTGCTTCAGTGCAACCAAAAGGATTTTCTATAGTGAGTTTACCAATTAAATAGGGCTTCTGAAGAACATAGTGAAAGAGCTCAAGGAGAATACCAGTAATCGTGATGAGATAGACGTACCAGAGAATTCCTCGGGATTGGGTAATCGCATACGTGATCATCAAAGGTAAAATAGGGAACATCATGATACGTGCCCACCAGCAGAGCTGGCATGGCTCAAAAGAATTGCTCGAATCAAACCATGTGCCTGTGACGTACTCATACACTGGATCACCAAAATTTGAGAAATAGAGCGGACTCGCAACAGCAAAAAGTGCCTGTACGATGATACTTCCGATGAACCATTTACGGCCATAATGAAAGCCTCGGTAGATACTGTAGGACTGAAATCCGTAGTACAGCACAAGCATAAGAGTGATGACCAGATTGCGATCAAACGAATACTGGTAACCTAAGAGAATAACACCGAAAAAGACTACAAAAAAACTGAGCCAATAGAGGAAAATTGATTTCATAGCATCATTGTAAAAAATATTTTTTCATAATAAAATGGTAAATCTTGCATCTTAGAGTATTTTAGGTCTAAACTAAATTCTCCTTATTTGGCTTAGTTGAGAGCTGAGTTATGATAATTTTCTTGCATTTCTGGGATATCTTTTATAATCCCCTCATAAATTCACTTATTTATGAAAAAAGACATCCACCCAAACTATCGAAAAGTCTGTTTTAAAGAGTTTGCTACAGGCTACACACTCATCACTGGTTCTACCCTTGATAGCAAGGAAACCATCGATGTAGACGGTGAGACATACCCTCTCATCTATATTGAAATCTCAAGCGCTTCACACCCTTTCTACACTGGTGAGAAACGTATCGTCCGTACTGGTGCAGTTGACCGATTCAACGCTCGTATGGCAAAATCAAAGAAGGCAGCGTAATTTACAGGCGATTTCGACAAAAACATAAGCCTCTGTATACTTTGCAGAGGTTTTTATTTACTTTATGCTCAAGCACCGATCCGACATTATTGATGAAATCATCCTCGCTGTACTCAAAGACGAGAGCATTACTGATAAAACTGCTTTTCAGAAGCTCTGTAATGCTCATTATTCGATCTACAAACTCGAGAAACCGATTCCCAGTATTGCCTTTGTAGAGCGTTATAATGAAATGGTGTCCGATGGTAGGACAACACCTTCTCCAAGAGCAGAGAGGATATTTCGTAAGCGATGAGTGAGAAATCAATCTGGGCTTGCTGTGATCTCACTTTTGACCAAGTTTTGGGGCTGTCCCGGGAAGTGCATCTATTGTCCGACTTTTGTTGGATTACCGCGGAGTTATATTCCCGATGAGCCTGCTGTCATGCGAGCCCAGATGAATGAGTTTGACCCTGTAAAACAAGTCCACAATCGGTTGAGAAGCCTCAGAATCACAGGACACTGTATCGATAAATGCGATGTTCGAATTATTGGTGGTACATGGTCTGTCTATCCTCATTTGTATCAGGAACTTTTTATCAAAGCTATCTACGATGCCCATACGACCTATATGGAGTTAGAACCATTTATAGAAGCGACTTCAACCGGTACTGACAAATTTGCAGAATTTAAGGTCAGAGAAGGTTTTAAAATGCGGGAAAGCGCAACTCTTGAAGAAGCCAAAGAAAGAAATATGAACTCCTCATGCCGAGTCATTGGTATCCAGATTGAGACGCGGCCAGATTGGATCACAGTCGAGGAAATCGAACGACTTCGAAGCTATGATGTCACCCGTGTAGAAATCGGTTATCAGACAACCATTGATGAGATCAACACGCTCAACAAGCGTTGACACGGAAATGCTGAGTCAATTCACGCAACACAGATGCTCAAGGACGCAGGATTTAAGATCTGTGCACATATCATGCCAAATCTCCTCGGATCAACACCAGAGATGGACAGGAAGTCTCTCCAGGAGGTTTTCGACAATCCTCTCTTCCGTCCTGATGAGCTCAAGATCTATCCGATGATGGTCACAGATAAGAGCGAGCTCACACAGATCTGGAAAAAGTGAGGATTTCAGGCGTACGATGATGAAACGCTTATTTCACTTATGGCCGATCTCCTGGAAATGGTACCACCGTATGTCCGTCTGAATCGTGTCTACCGAGATATTCCTGCACATCAGATCCTCCACGGATCACATTTGGCAAATCTCAGACAGATCGCTGAAGAACTCCTCATATCTCGAGGCGGAAAAGTCGTCGATACAGCTTCACGAGAAGTAAAAGGAAAAGCATTTAATACCAAAAACATGTCACTCGTCACTCGTGAATACGATGCTTCACTTGGGAAGGAATATATGCTCGGATTTGAAGAGAAAAATGATTCAAACAAAGCCCCCTTGTGAAAGGGGGATGCCTGAAAGGCAGGGGGATTGTGAAATAAAAAGTCATTTTATGAGGAAACTGACAACTACTTACCCTATAATCTTGAACTTTGAGAGTATGCAAAAGAGATGAGGAAAAATCCAAGTTTAGCGGAAAAACGTATGTGGTATGACATACTTAAATTTGAGAGACTAAAGAAATATTCTTTTAAACGTCAAAAACCACTCCTTAATTATATTGCTGACTTTTATTGCTCCAAGCTAAAACTTGTAATAGAAGTTGATTGAGATAATCATGAAGATCAAAAGTGGTATGATTCAAAACGTACAGATGAATTAGAAAAATATGGAATTACAGTTCTTAGATTTCATAACCTCAGAGTTATTAATGATCCGAAAAGTGTAGAAAAGGAGATTTTAGAATGGATTAATAATTTACAATCCTCCGTCCGCCAAGGCGGACACCTCCTTTCACAAGGAGGCAACATTACAAATCCTGGGACTCTCTATGCAATATTACGTTTGCGAATTCCCTCTCAATACTTCACCAAAGAAAAACATTTCTTGCCTGTGCTTGAATGAGCAGCACTTATTCGAGAAATACATACTTATGGGGAACAACTTGGAATAGGAGCACGTGCCGATGATGCTATCCAGCATCAATGACTCGGGAAAAAGCTCGTCGCAGAAGCTGAGAGAATCGTGAAAGAGAATTATCCAGAAATCAAAAAAATAGCCGTAATCGCCTGAGTGGGAGTACGGCCATATTTCGAGAAACTCGGATATAGTCTAGAAGATGGATATATGGTCAAAATTATTGCCAAGAACCAATAATCCACGCGAAGACAAGCAGTGTCACGAGTCAGCTTCAAACAGATATCCAGAAACCTGTCCATTTGTCACTCGTTGATTTATTACTCCAAAGAGAAGCCGAACCACTGAATGGAACAACGAAACCAAGCCAAAGCCAAAATGCAGAAGTCATTGCTGACTGCATAAATCCTGCATGATAATACGCCTCAGACATAACAGTTACATGAATCAATACATATGCTTGAACTAACGAAAGAACAAACTGGCCAATATAGCACCAAGTCATGCCTGCGCAATCACCCTTTTTCATATTTTTCGGATCCATACCCATGAGACGCATGTATGTTTTACCAAAGAGTGGACCATACCATAGCATACCAACTACCATAGCAGCAACCCCACAACCGAGAACTACCCACCAGTTTACGACCGGCATAGCAATTTCTGGCATAATAAAAAATTAAAAATAAAGAAAATCTGACCAAGAAATTGTCGTCAGTTCCTTATTCTTTACAAGAGGACACGTTTGAATTTTGTATTTTTTATCTTTGAGTTACTTTCATAACTGATATTTTCTAGTTCTGTTCAAGCATTTTTTTCATTTGATCGATTTCTTTACTTTGATCCCGAATGATGGCCTGTGCAAATTCGGTAATTTCAGTTCTTGGGTGTAATTTTAGAACTGCTTCAGCCATTTCAATCGCACCCGTATGATGCATGATCATGCCATGAATAAACCATGTATCGAGCTCTTTTCCAGAGAGCTTTGAACCATCGCCCATCATATTCTCATAAGCAGGAACAGTAGAATATTTCCACTGGGTTTTCCATTGATTCATCATGGCGATTTCCTTTTCTTGGGCAGTGATAATATTTTGGGCAAGTTTTTTCAGTTCAGGATTTTCGCCCTTAGCAAGAATAAGTCTTGCTGTATCAACAGCCTCCTGATGATGAGGAATCATATTTACCACAAATACTTCCTCGGAAGTAATCATAGATCCATGATTCATAATAACAGGAGCCTGACCTTTGAATGCCTCACATCCTTTCATATCTGGCATCATCTGGCAGTGTTCACGAAAAGTTCGCTCCTCAACTGTTTCAGTTTTTGTGCTACAAGCAGTGAGCGTCACCAGAAGAGAAAGGATAAGAATGAGATGTTTGAAAGTATGATGTTTCATAAGCAAAAAATAAGAATTAATGTGAATGAACATGATTATCATATCCATAATGAACAATAGAGAGTCCACTCTTCAGAATCAGAATACCCATAAACAGGCTTACAGCAATATCAGGAATTGGAGAAGCAAAATACAGTGTCAGATAGCCAGCTATGATGATGAGAATATTTCCTATGGTATCATTTCTCGTACAGAGCCATACGGCACGGAGATCAAGACTCTTATTTTGAAACTTCACAAGAAGTAACGTTGAGATGACGTTCACTAGCAGCGCGATGAAACCTATTGCTGTCATTATTTCTCATCGAGGAATCCAACCATGTATATATTTAAGTAGTGACCAAATAAGAATTCAAATGCCCAAAAAAATCATCAAATATCATTTTATCTTACCAACTCGTTCATGAATTTTTTCACTCTTTTTTAGAATGAAAAGGCTCGAGAAATAGTTAGCGCCGTCAACAAGAAAATCAAGAGAATCAGCGAAAAGTGCACTGGATCTAGAGATCATACTGGCAATAATTTCTATGATGCCCATGAGCAAATTAAGGGTACCTGAAATAAATAAAGCTAATCGAGGTGATAATGATTTCATATTTTATCGTTTACTTACTTCCCATATACGAGCGAATTCTTCAACAAATTTTTCACCTTTTTTCACATCTTTATGAGAAAGATCTCTCTTACCACAGCAAAGAAGATGATTTTTCATTAATTCCGTATTAATTGAACGCAGGAGTCCAATAGCAGCATTAATTTGTTGGCCAATGTCAGCACAATAACAATCGTCTTCAATCATCTTTCCTACTTTTGTGAGTGTGCCCTGTGTTTTTTTCACAGCAAGAAGAAGTTTTTTCTGGAGAGCGGGATTAGATTTAATCATAGTTGTATAATATAAGTAGTAAAAATTAAAGCATCCAATATATCATTCCGAGAGCCATGATAACCATAGTTCCACACTCAACAAGTGTTATCCATCAGAGAGTGAGCTCAGTATTGGCGCCGAGGCATGCACAATGGATTTTCTGAGGATGAGAGAAGCTGAGTAAGATACCAATAGTCGTCAAGGAAGAGATAATTATGGTGGCAACATTTATCGGCATCCAATACATCATCATGGAATCAAAAATATAAGAAATTCCTATAAAAAGTTCAATAAAAGGATACACATAGCCATATGCAGGAATTTTTCTAGTAACTATATCGTATTGTTTGAAGCTCGCCACAAAACCCGGAATATCAAAGAGTTTAGAAAGTCAAAAAACAATAAACCAGCTTCCCATAAGCATATTCATGCCTATCATTGAGAAAATTCTGAAATCATATAACGAATCAAAAACTATAGTAAGTAGAGCAATAAACATCAGTGCACGAAAGAGGGGGAAATATTTTTTCATAAAAATGAGTAAAAACCCGCCACCAAAAGGTAGCGGGAAAAGAACAACTACTTACCACAACCTGAGCAAGAACAATTCTCGCAAGTGCATGCAGTGCAGCAATTCTGACACGTACAGTTTCCCATAAGAGAATGATAAAGAGATAAAATACCTCTACCTGAGGTATAGGTACGATATTAGATTTAAAACAAAAAGCAAATAATTATTTAGACTAAGCTCATCGTATCGGATATCATGCTTCAGCCCCTTTTTGCACAACAAGTTTTTGGATTTCTCAAGCTTCTTCATCGGTAATAGTCGCATCAGGCTTTCTGATCAGCAGAGAGACAATGACTGATTTTTTGTCTTTACCGATATGTCCCTCATCACGATAGATTTCGTTGATGCTAATATCTGAAATCCACCCATGCGTTTTACCAACAAGATCAATTATGGTAGCAACTGGAGTACTCTCCGGCATGATGAAATTGAACTCTCGACGAGTGCCTGGAAATTCTGGAATTGCAGTGAAACAAATTGGTCGATGAAGAGTTGGCAATTTTATGATTTCAAAAGCGAATATTTCGAGATTATCAATTCCAAATAATGGCAACAGTGTAGGTCTGACAAGCCCAAAACGTAGGATTACTTCCCCTGAATCATCAACTATTTCCCCACATGCCTTCGGAGAAAAGAGAGGCATATCAATACCTGATTGTTGTATTACTCATTCTGTACCAAAAAATGTGATCATATAACTTCTGAGATGTTCTTGAAGCAATTCAAGGCTTCTTCCCCATTGAACTCCAAGTCATTGGAGTTTTTCTTCTCCATCAAACGTATTCCCAAATTCAAAAAATGCTCACTCATCATGACTGCGATAATTATTTGCCACAAGTTCTAAAAGATTTTCTGCGAGATGTGCTCGAAGATGTGTACGATTTTCACTTGTATTTACCACTTCAGAAGGAATTGCGCCAGAGAATCGAGCAAATCTCTCAGCCAATGTGAATGGATACGTGTATGCATCATAAAATCCCCTGTTCGCAAAAAATGTTGTGATAGTGTTCGTGAGGATATCATGCGCATCTACATGCGTTGTCTGGAGCGGTCCAGGAAGTGGAGTAGATGGGATATTTGAGTAACCAATATGACGAGCAATTTCTTCAATAACGTCCTCTGGAATAGCGACATCTCCCGTATTTCTCCATGAAGGAACAGTCACGATAATTGAATTTTCTTTTTTGTTCATGGTGACTTCAAAACCGAGATTGGTAAGAAGATCACTCGCATTTTCTAGCGTCACTTCTGTTCCTATTTTATTCAGGATTTGATCATGAGAAATCTCCAATAATGTAGGGGCATATTGTGTCGAGTGGTTGAAACTTCTCTCTGTTTTTGTATCAGAAATATAGTGCGTGAGGAGTGTTTTATATCGTGCTTGGGCCACAGAAGGAAGCATAAGATCCACACCTTTTTCAAAACGCATCGAGCTATCAGTACGGATTCCCAATCTTTGCGAAGTTTTCCGGACAGCCACAGGATCAAATGTCGCCGATTCAACGAAAATTCGTCTCGTAGTCTCCGTTGCTCCAGATGATTTCCCGCCCATAACACCAGCAATCGAGAGCACTTTCTCATCATCGACGATAATAAGATCTTCAGGCGAGAGTGTATATTCTTTGTCATCAAGCCCGAGAAATTTCTCATCTTTCCGAGCCATGCGGAGAACTACCTGACCCTTGATCGTATCAGCATCAAAGACATGCATTGGCTGGCCAATCTCTGTCATCACAATATTGGTAAGATCCGGAAGAAGTCCATGAGAACCCTGATTGGATCGACGAAGCAAAGTACGAATAATAAATGGTGATTCTGAAAGCTCTGGAAGTGTATATTCTGTGAGGAGATAGTTCAGTACTTTATCAGATTCAATTTTGACTGGAAGATCATTCTTGCTTTTGGCTGGCTGAATTTCTCCAAAAGGATTAGCGCTCAGTGATTTTTTATTGATGCATGAAATCTCACGAGCATTTCCAACAACAGAGAAGAGATCCGGACGATTGGTAATAAATTTGTTATCAAGATCAAATACAACATCATTCATCGCATATTTTATTTCATTGCCATAACCTGGAATCGTCAGTGTTAGTTCTCCAAAAGGTTTTCCCAGATTTTTACTGAGAGTGTCTTCATCCCACACAGTCTCGAGAGAAAAAATCTCCTCTGCACGATCTGATTGAAGTCCGAGCTCATCGAGACTGCAGATCATCCCGCAACTATCGATACCACGAATAGGACGACGAGTAATCACAAGTCCTCCAGGAAGAACCGCATTTTCAAGTGCCACAGGAACATATTTCGCTGTCTGCGCATTTGCAGCACCACAAACAATCTCATGCTGTCCGCATTTCCCAGCGTCTATCTGGACGAGTCCGAGCTTATCAGAGTCAGGATGAGGCTTCCATGCAAGCACTTTCCCGACAACGATTTTATCATCAAAAATATACGTATCAATGCCCTCTACTTCCGCAGTATAGGTAGAATACGTATGAGAAAAATTATTGAGAGATTCAGAATCAAAATCCGGAACAGCAGTCCAGTTTTGTGCCCAATTAAGAGAAATTTTCATGCAGATATGCTAAGAGTTTTTGCTATAAATCAACAGCATTCACTCTGAAAGATAACTAAATTATTGAGCCGTAGAAGTATCTGCTTCGTATGCCGTAGTACAACCAGTCAAAACCGCGAGATCAGAGAGTGTTCTCTGACCTGCTATACGACCGAGATTGTAGACAGGATTCTCAACGAGAGTACCATTTGGTCCTTCGGCAAGAGCAGTGAGTTTTTTAAGTTTCTCATACTCTGAGATATCAGAGTTAACAAGTGCTTCATTTTTCTTCGAATATGCTTCGACGACTTTCAGAAGCTCCGGTTTGTCTTTTACTGATTCCTGATACATCTTCGCTGAAGCACGAGTTTTCTCAAGCTCAGAATTGAAGAGATTGAGCATTGCCGTTTGAGGAAGTGCTTTGATAGTAGCGTCATCGAATTGCCAAGTAGGATAACTCGTAATACCTCTATCATTACACGCTTGAGTCTGTTGACCATTGACACTACATTCGAAATATGGAAGCTGCTTCACTGATTTACCAAAAAGTGCTTTTTGATCAGCACAATGTGGACACCAATAGGCACCAAACATAACTATTTTTTTGTCATTCAGACATTGTGTGAAGTTATCATGAGCACCAGTTGATGCACAGGAAGCAAGAAATAATGAACCTACTACAACAGCTGCAAGGAAAAATTTATTTGTTTTCATAATAAGTGATTAAAAAATACTAACAGGCACAAGTATCACATGATCCCGTTGAACAAGTCCCACATGAGTTTTTTTTCTCTTCATCTGCGCCAAAAAGTGAAATGAAAAGATTTACGAGCTCGCTATGTTCTGGTACGACTCACTCACAGATAGTGTCCTGAAATTGTATTGAAGGCTCGAGAATACACAAGGCTGGGAAATCCTTGATTTTGAGTTCTTCCCGAAATTCGGGCGTATCAAAGAGCTCAACTGTCGTATGAGAGAGCAATCCCAATTCCTCCAGAGCAACCTGTGCTCGTGAGAGAAGTACGTCAGACTCGGGTGATGGTCAGACAATGCGGATGATCATAGATTATTTGTCTTTTTTCTCTGGCTTCTCCTCAGGCGCAGCTCATTCTTCAGGCGCAGCTCATTCGGCTCATTCAGTACCTTCTTCCTTTTTCTCAGTGAGGACTTCGACTTCTTTTGGAGCTTCTTCAACGACATATTCCTGGAATTCTGAAGCAACAACGAGAGTATCTTCGAGAGTGTGGTGGAGTAATTCATGTTTCTCTGGATCCAGACCGAGATCTGAGATATGGAGTGAATCACCGATTTTTTCGAGTTTTGAGATATCAACAGAGAGCTCTTCTGGGATATCAGCTGGGAGACAGCGGATTTCGAGATCATGGAGAACCTGATCGATGATCGCACCGTCACGAGCAGCCTGTGATTCACCGACGAGCTTTACTGGGACAGTGACTGTGAGCTTATCAGTAGCGCTAACAGCGAGGAAATCTACGTGCAAAAATTGCCCTGAAATAGGATGAATATCAACGTCATGAATAATTGCTTGGTGTTTTTTACCTTCAAGTGAAACCTCAACGATATGAGAAAAACCTGACTGTCGGAAAACACGGAGGAGATCCGAAGTATCGACTGAGAGAGGCGTACTTGGTACTTTTTTACCGTAGATAACACCTGGAACTGAACCCTTGTTATCCGCATTTCCGCGGATAGTCCGGAGGTCTGTTTTGGGGTCACGAATGACCGCTACTAGAGACAATTGAGACATAAATAAAAAGTAAAAGGTAAAAAGCCACCGCCAAAACCTTTAAAAGGTTTAGCGGGACAAGTAAAAGGTAAAAAGGATTGAAACCTAGGCCTTTAACATGCGGGGATTATAGTGAGGATGCAAGGAAGTCAACTTTTAATCACGCCCTAAAGCCATTCTACCTCTACTCCTCTTGACCGAACTAAAACATTACGGAATTGCTCGAGAAATCCCATCACATCTTTGGCGCGGATAAGGATCTTCTGGCGATATTCTCCTGCTCTTTTCTCGATAAGCAAATGATCGTAAGAAATAAGCGTTTCTTTATCAGCTCTTTGCATCAGAGAAGAAGCGAGTGTGTTAATTCGCTGTTTGAGCATAGATTCACTTTTATCCGAGAGATAGATCGTCACCATTTGGAGAAATGGCGGGAGATGAAACGACTTTCGCTCTTGAAGTGTCCGCTGGAAAAATGATTTGAAATTCCCTTCCGTAATATCTTTGATGATCTGAAGTTTTGGAGATCGAGTTTGGAGGATAATATTCTCAGATCGCGTCGTGAAATGTCGGACTTGAGAAAAAAGATCTTCTTCAATGTCGTATGCTGGAACTGAGAGATCGGATTCGACGAGGAGAAATGCTGTGAGTCCGAGATTCTCAATGGGGAGCGAAGTGATCTTCTGAGTTCCGATAACAATCGTATTCTGGTCCAATGTTTTCTTGGAGAGTTTTGAGAGATCCTCAACTAACAGAATTTTAGCCTCAGGAAATATTTTTTTGAGTGAAGCTTCGATAGATTGAATTCTTGGTCCGCTCTGGACTAGGTGCGTCGATTGGCATTTCGGACAAACGTCAGGAATAGTTCCTTTCGTTTCACAAAAGTGACAGAGAAGATGTGTATTTGGTTTCGTGTGAACACGCATCAGGAGGTCACATGCAGGACATCGAGCTACCCATCCGCAATCACGACAAACAAGCGTGCTCATAGAGCCTTTACGATTGAGAGAGAGGAGGACTTTCTTATCTTGCTCTATCGTTTCAGTAATTTTTCACACAAGAACCTCTGAAATCAGAGGCTCAACCATTTTGATTTTGTTGATGTCTACGACGGTGATCATTCTTCGAATTCTTCGAGGATAAACTTGACGAAGTCACTATGACTTTCGAAGTGATTATACACCGAAGCGAAGCGTAAACAAGCGACTTCATCGATATCCTTGAGCTTGTGAAGGACGTCTTTACCAATACGTTTTGAAGTAACCCCTGTTTTGTTTTCCGCCCACTCGATCTCAAGAGCATTCAGCATCGATTCGATTTTCTCGGGTGGGATATTTCGCTTATTACAAGCCTTAAGGATGGAAGTTTCAAGTTTTGATCGATTGTAGAGTTCTTTTTTTCCAGAAGTTTTCGTAACGAAAAAACTCACGAATTCCATACGTTCAAACGTTGTAAACCTGGATCCGCATCACTCACACTCGCGACGTCGACGAATAGAGAGTCCATCTTCTGACAGACGCGAATCTATGACACGGGTTTCAAGGTTTTTACATTTTGGGCAGCGCATGAACGTGATAATAGATAAGTCACTCTAAATTACAAATGAAACTCCGGATTTCTCTGGAAAAAATCATTCAAAGCGCCTTCTTTGTCAGATATATTTTTGAGCTCTTCCAATGTCGCCCATTTATGTTCGAGACATTCATCAGGATCAAGATTTGGTTCTTCGTCTGTTTTCACATGGAAAAACATAAGTAGTCGAGAAGTCTCTTTCTGCCCCAAGATGTGATATTGTTGATCCTGTCACCAGCCAATGAATTTCGGGTTTTGAAATGTGATGTCTGTCTCCTCTTTCATTTCTCGGATCAGAGTATCTTCTATTTTCTCTCACCACTCTGCACGGCCACCTGGCACGCGCCACACCTGAAACCGTGGACACATAACGATGAGAATCTTCCCATCTTTCTCAATAAAAGCACTGCAGACAACTTGATGACCAATGATAGGATGTTGTACCATAAAAAAATATTAAGGAATAAATTTATCAAAATTCTCTTTTCAGAAACCGTGAAGCCTCACGAGCCATTCATAATTTTCTGAAATATACTCTTTAAGTTCTTCATAGTCACCTATATCAGTATCGAGATACGGTATCATAAGAATATTCACGAGTCGAGCTTCCAGACACGGGAAAAGATAATTTTTTTCCTCGGAAGAAAGTTTACGAATAGCTTCGTATCATTTAAGAAACTCTGTCATTCATTCCGGAATCCAGTGAACGCGAAAACAAAAAGCAGTCAACAAAATCGCAATATCAGCAATGCAGGGACCATGAACCATATCAGAGAAATCGATGAAATATGGCTCACCATTTCTGTAAATAATATTGTTGTCGTGAAGATCATTATGGATGATCTGACGCGGAAATGAAAGTAAATTTGGTTGAGCATTATCGAGGTCTTTCCAAACGCTTTTAATCAATTCAGGATCTGCATATTCTGGTCTGATAGAACGAAGCTCATCGTGTTCAAAAATATATTTGAGATCAAAGAAATGCGTTTCCGGAACTGTATACTTTCCTTCAAGTTGAGTGAGGTTTCCATGAAATTCTGCGACTCTTTGTCCAAGGTGAAACAATAATTCAGCCGTAAGAGGAGTTTCTCGATATTTCACTCCATCAATATATTCCATCAGTATTGTCAGCCTTCAGCTTGGTCATGGAATCACATTTTGCAAATCCTTTTTTGTGAGAAAAACTTCTGGAATGGATGATCCGGCATTTCTGCTCGCAATCATGATTTCTACTTCAGAACGGATAACTTCTTCTTCATGTCTGTGCGATTCAAATACTTTCAAAATATATTTCCCACCTTCTGTGATAATCAAGAAATTACTGTTCTCAATTCCCCCATCACAGAGCGAATAGGAGAGAATTTTTTGCTCAGGAAAATACTGGTGAAAAAGTGAGGTGATAATGTCTAGATTGTAGTTTTGTTTCATAAGTATTTATTTTGACCTCATCTTCAGATGATCCGTCAGAAGCAGAACTCCCATCAGAAAAGGAACAAAAGAAATAAACTGCCAATATGTAGGAGCTGTTCCGATGAGCATCCAAGCAAAGAGTATGGTAAAGAGAGGTCAGATACTGCTGAGGGCCAGAGCTTTTGTCACAGAAATGAATCGGATCTGCTCTACCCAGAGGATTTTGGTAAATCCAAAGAGGAGGAAACCACTTACGAAGAGATAAAGAAGTGAGCCTTTTACGTCCTCAAATGATGCGTGCATTCCCATATTTGAAGCCAGCAAAAACAACAGCGGCGTCGCCATAAGAGTACGGAGAAACATGATTGATTCTGCTGAAGCGATTTTGCGAGCCTTTTGGGTGAAATAGTTACCAACAGGACAGAAAAATGTCGCAACAAGTATTAAAATATCTCCCTTGTTGATAGCTCCTGTTTCAGGAAACACAACGATAAATGCTCCTACGATCATCAGGAACGCTCCAATAATCCGACTTCCTGAGATCTTTTCTTTCATAAAGACATTGAAGAAGAGAAACGAAGTGAATATTTCGAACAGTGAAATAATACTTCCATTACCAGGCGACGTCATCGTGAGACCGATGTAATACAAGCTATAAAAAGAAATATTGATACAGAGGCAGGCTATGATTGCTGTTTTCCAAACCAGCACATGCGTGAAATCATGCCATCTATGTCGCACAGTGATCATGATGAGAAAAAATAAACACGAAAATCAGCTACACCACGCCAGAGAAACAAGTGGCGGCAGAGTAGCAAAAGAAAGTACGGCAAGCACAGGAAAAAGTGCCCATATTGTGATTTCAATAAAGGCAATTATTTCACCTCTTCTTTCAGGATTTTTGATCATAGATTCGTTTCTCATTTTAGAAGTCGTGAGAGTCTCCTTCGATCATAGTGACAAATTCTATGCCATTTTCTGGAAGGATTTTCGCAGGTACCATATGGCTCGACATAAATCGAATATGATCGTGCACAGGAAACGCTACTCGTGGTTTCAGCTTCAGTGCATAGTCAATAAATTCATGTGTACTCAACCATCATCCAGCGACTGGCAAAGCCAAGACATCAACCGGACGCTTTGGATCCGTGAGAGCATCTCCAGGATAAAATAATTTCTCGTCGATGAAAAATCATGTATTAGCAGAGAACGGCCAGAGCGCATGTTGTGACTGATGTTGTACTCCATAACCAGTGAAAATAATCCCCTCAAAATCAACTGTTTGACCATTTTTGATCACGATATGATTGATGTTTTCTCAGGCAAGAAGCTCGGCAACAGAGGTATTGGCAAATACTTGCACATCGGGATTTCAGATAAGTAACTCACGAAGAGAGTCAAGATGATAATGATCTGGATGTTCGTGTGTGAAGAGAATAGCGTCAAGATTTTTAAGACTTGCATGCGCTTCTGTGGTAAACATTCCTGGATCAGTCAAAATTCTTTTTCCTTTTGTTTCGATCAGGAGACAACAATGTCAGAGCTTGGTGATTTTCATAAAATTAATGAAGAAGAATATTATCAACAATGTGTCGGATACCGCTCTCAAATCTCTCTTCGGAAAATATCGCACTATGTTCTCGGATAAGGTCAGGATTCCACTCTATTGTACGGGATTTTTCCAACGCGTAAACAAGTGCCTCAACGTTTTGTTGTGAGAAAAATAATCCTGTTTGCCCGTGAATAACTGTTTCCGTAGCACCACCTTCACCATAGGCAATAACAGGAGTCCCGCGTGACATCGCTTCAAGAGCCACGATTCAGAAATCCTCTTCCTGTGGCATGATAAATCCATCTGCTCCTGCCAATTCATCTCCAACTTCCTCATCAGTCGCACGAAATATCCACTGAATTGTCGGTCCAGAAAGTTTCTGAAGCCTCTCGGATTCAGCATTTCTCGTATTAGTAAAAATCTTGAGATTATACCTAAGGTGATTACATGCCTCGATCGCCAGATCAAATCTTTTGTAGGGAACAACACGACCGAGACAGACGAAATAGTTTTCAGTTTTCAGTTTAGAGTTTACAGTCGAATTAGAAATGTTGTCCCCACTTAAAACTGGAAACTGTGAACTGTAAACTGGTTTGTAAAAAGGATACACGACATGACTCTCCCGATTATAAAATTGTGCAATTCTCGCTTGAGTGGTCTGTGAGTTAGCTATGAAAATGTCCGGTCTCTGCGCAGCTTTGTAATCCCATTTTTTCATCAGCTTGAAAGCTGGAGGAATAATAATCTTCGCGAGCCAATTGAGCCATCAGAATTCAAGGAAATTCTTATACGCTTCACTATGACTCCAGAGATAGCGCGTTGGCGTGTGACAGTAGCAAATATGCTTCGTTTTCCCGGAAGTATGAATCCCCTTTGCCTCTGCCGAGCTGGATGAAATCACGAGATCATAATCACTGAAATCAAACCTCGAAAACGCGAGAGGACGGAGTAACATACAGAGCTTATGCTTGCGATTCAGAAAAGGAATATGCTGGATAAAACTGGTGAAAACCTTTCTTTCTGCAAATAATTCCGGTCGATCAGGGAAAAATACCGAAGTGTAAATATCCGCTTCAGGATACATTTCCATCAGTTTGACGAAAAGCCGCTCTGCCCCACCCCAGTGAGTGATCCAGTCAGCGACAAGTGCAATTTTTGGCTTTTCCAAAGTCATTACTGAAGTATATCTGGTGAACAGAAAGTGCAAAGAAGAGGTTTTGACATACATAATTATAATATATAATAATGAATATGGCTGGCAGAGTAGATTCACATCCTGATATTCAAGCAACTGTTCATGAAATAAGAGAAGAGTCTCATTTGACTCTGAAATTTTGTACTGGTAGTAACCACGAAGATGGGTGGGGTAACTATAGAAAATCACAACATGATAGTGACGGTCCTCATGGCTACTGATCAGTATTGCGAGCTGTTTGAGCAGCATTGGATAATTGTCTTGTAAATTGTAGATGATGTAATGCATTTTGTGCTCATGGATATAGCCTAAGAACTGAGATTCATACCCTCGATATTATGGACAGGATACTCGATGTTCGAGAGTTCGCTGAATGGGAAAGGCTCACATCCGTCAGATATCTCCTCGATAGACTGACTCGATTTCGTTATGGAGGATTTACGGAGGATGATTTCAGTAGTAAAACAAATGAAGAATATATTTCAGTACTATCTGATAAAGATCCTCTCAAAACTGAATTTCAAGAACTTATTTCTCTAGCAAGTGGAATATTGGCCCAGAGAGAAGCAGAAACACCGGTACCACAAGATCAATATGGTCGAACCGATGAGCTTATTTTCTCTTGCGGACAAATGATATTCGGGAGAATGAAATATATTCTCGTGAAAAATGGACTCTTATTAATAGAATAAAAAGAAATATGAAGAACGTACTCTGGATCCCCTGTTATAACGAATGAACTCGTCCTACAACCTACAAACAGAGAGATGGACAAATATTTGAATGACCTCGACATACTGCATATGAGACTCTACGACTATTGTGTAATAAAATAAGAAGTGGTGTTTTTAGTATTGTAATGATTTCAAACGACGGCAGCACCGATGACACTCTTGAGTGAATTCAACGCTTCCAACGAGAAGAAGATACAAGATCAAGTGTCTTTAGGATTATCGGCTCGCAAACAAATGAAGGCAAAATGGCGAGATTTTTCGAAGCATTTCAGATGTGTGCCGATGCAGAAACTTTCACCATTACGGATGCAGATATGATTGATCCTTGAGAAGGAGATACATTTGAAGTACTCGGTCGCCCCCTAGCCTTTTGAAGAAGGAAAATGCTTGTGAGCAGACAAGGCGAATACTGCCCAGCTCGGAAAACATATGATATCTCTGATTCATCTACGAGCGGAACAAGAAGCCTCAGAGTGGGGCCAGTAACAAAAAGCTTCTCTCGATTTCAGATCAGTGCAAACAATTTACCCTGAAGATGATATGGGTTAGAGATGCTTTTGAATAGACTATTCTTGTATCCTAAAGGATCGGCTC
>JADMIO011280062.1_pt1 | contig 30243 bp, 17 predicted proteins | sample 8958161 | NCBI WGS metagenome assembly JADMIO01 (sample SAMN16585339, study PRJNA669376) | soil metagenome | isolation source: Crop rotation soil | place: USA: Cullars Rotation, Alabama | collected 2011 | reverse complement strand
CCGCCGTAAAACTCAAGTCCGGCAATCGAGATTGCCCCGCGAAGAATTGAAACAGAGAATGTGCCTCCGCCGCCTCCAGTTCCTGAGCCACCGCTGGCGCCACCATTGCCTCCCAATGCCAAATTGGAATTACCGGCATTGCCTCCGTTGGCTGTTGATTGTCCGGCATTTCCGCCCATGATTTGCGTATTGGTGACGGTGATATCGTCAATGCCACCAGTTATTTTCACGGTGCCGCCGTTGCCGCCGGCACCGCTAGCCCCAGCCGAGCCGCCGTTGCCACCGTTGAGATCGGCATCTCTGCCGGCTCCGCCACCTGAGAATATAGAACTGCCTGGGTTTGACAACAGATCGCCGCCTTTGCCACCCCATCCGTTAATAGAGTTTATGCTCGCTCCCGTACCAGTATTCAACGTGATTACAACATGGCCACCGTTGCCGCCTTTCCCGGCTGAACCGCCGTTGCCGCCACTGCCGCCGACAGTGGAAGTTGAGTTGCTCGGTATGCCGCCTGCTCCACCTGTGAAAATGCCGCCACCACCATCTCCTCCCGTAATTTGGATTGTCGGGAGTGAAATGTCCTCAGCCGTGATTGTGAGAGTGCCAGCGTTGCCGCCATTGCCTCCGGTGCCGCTATTTCCACCAGCACCGCCGACTCGACCTGCGGCACCACCAGCGCCACCATGTGGATTGCTCGCCCCCGGTGAACTGCCGGCTCCACCTCTTAAATCAAATAGCGCGCCAGAAGAATAGCCTGCATCCACAGTCTGATTAGCAGCGTTTATTGTAATTTGCCCGCCCGCACCGCCCGCGGCACCACGACTGCCGGCGCCGCCCTTGCCGCCAATGCCTGAAGAGCCACCTTGCCCGCCGTCGCCGCCTGACGCACTCGTTGCCCCAGCGGCGCCGCCGAGGGCATCAAAACCGAACGCTCCATCACTCATGCCGGCCGTGCTTGAAACTTTAATGGTGCCGCCCGCCCCTCCGGCTCCAGCTTGACCGGCGTTGCCGCCATTGCCACCCTGTCCGTTAGCAGCGGTGCCGTTACCACCGCCTCCGCCAGTCCCCACGGCATTCCCACCGACGTTACCGATTGGGCTCCAACTGGCAAGCGAAATCGAGCTTGCAGCGACTGTTACGGTGCCACCTGCGCCACCATTGCCGGCCGCTAGGCTGCTTCCGCCATTACCACCGCGTAATCCTCCGTCACCTCCGCTGCTGCCGGAATTGTTATCGCCACCCTGACCACCGAATAACTCGACCAGACCTAGCGTGGTCACTGGGCTCTGGAATATTCCGTTTAAGTTGAGTACACCTCCTTTGCCTCCGTTGCCGCCACCACCGCCGGTGCCACCATTGCCGCCAATGGCGCCACCAGTACCGGCACTTCCGGCGGCACCGCCGTTGCCGCCGTTGCCGCCGTTCATGCTTAGCATTCCTACGTAGATTGTTCCGTCCATGGCTATAGAGCCGGCAGTGCCTCCTCGACCGCCACTGCCGCCACTGCCACCATTGCCTGCCACGCTGCCATTTTGGCCGATGCCGCCGTTGCCGCCGCTACCACCCTTGCCGGCATCTACTTTAACAGTCCCGTTGCTGACGCCCAATGCAAGTGAGCGAAAGGAGCCACCAGCGCCACCTGTTCCGCCAGCGCCGCCCGCCCCACCGCGCCCGCCAACTGAAGTGCCAGTTCCTCCATCTCCCCCATCTAGACCATTTCCACCTGCGCCGCCAGTTAAGTCGTTAGCACCAGAAAGTGCATCTCCGTTAAATGTAGCCAAAAGTTGAATCGAGCCACCCTGCCCTCCAGCGCCTCCCGCACCGCCGGCACCACCTGCGCCACCACTGCCGTTGGTCCCCGCGCCGCCTTTGCCACCATCACCGCCGATGCCACCCTTGGCTGTGACTGTTGGTACCGTGCCGACGGCCAGATAGGTCACTGTTCCGCCGCGACCGCCAGCTCCGCCGTTACCTCCGCGCCCACCTGCGCCATTGGCGCCTTGTGCGCCATTGGCGCCTTGTGCGCCGCTGCTTCCGCCGCCTCCGGTCAGAGTGATTGATCCTAAATTCCAGCCCGCATTCTTTGCGGAGATGATTAATTGTCCGCCGGAGCCTCCGGCACCACCAGCGGTGCCCGCTCCGCCGACAGGAAAGGCAGTCCCACCTGTAGCCGTATAAGACAAGGAAGATGGAAATGCAATGTCAGCAGCACTGGTGAGTCTCAGAGTTCCACCACTATGTGCTGTACCGAAGCCGCTTGCATCAATTGTGCCACTGAGGATAACATCTCCTGTGGTTCCGGACAGACCTGCCAGAGAGAGTGTGGCAGCACTTAGAGGTCCATTGCCGGTAATGGAAATGTTGCCGCCACGAGTATTTGAACTGGTGGTCGTGATGCTTACGTTCTTCAGAAGCACGCCGGCTCCGCTGCCATGCTTGCCGAGAATGGAATACTGACCGCTGCAATTAGCGCAGGAATTTCCGTTTTTGCCGGTGAAGTTGACACCACTGATTATGGTTACGGCACCGCCATTGGTGTTAATGGATGTGCCGGACGGTGCATAAATGTCGCCGCTTGAAAGTGCCACAAAATCACTTGGAACACCGGCAGTGAATGAAGAAAGAGTTAGTGTCCCCCCACCTGCAAGACTGAAAATCGGATCGCCGGTTAGATTGATGCCGGCAAGATTCAAATTGCCGCTATTGGCCGCGACGGCTGCCGTACAAGAGTTTACGTAAACAGCCCCGTCGATTTGTTTTGCATTTACATTTACGCTTCCGTTGACCGAGTTCAGATTGACGCTTTGTCCGTGAATAATGCCGCCGTTAATCGACAACGATGGAGTTATTGAATTGCTGGTCTGTAGCCCAGTTGAGAAACACACATTGTTGATGGCGCTAATTGTGCCGCCGGCATTGTTGACAGTCAGGCTTGCTCCAGGCGATCGAACAACAATGTTGTTGCTGCTGCTGATTGTGCCGGCATTAACAATGCTATTTGCTAATAGATTGAGACTTAGCTCGCCTATCGCATTCAATTCGCCGGAGAGTCCTCCTGGGAGTGCCGTCGAGATTAACCCACTTTGTCGATTAATGACTTTGTCGGCGCTCAAGGTTCCGGAACTAACGCCTGGCCTGCTTGCCCAGAAGAAAAGATTTCCACTGTTTGATAGATTAGCTGAAATGTTGAGCCTGGATTGTTGAGCGAAATCGACAAGCGCGGTCACCCTGGAAGGAATAGCCAGAGAACTTATTGTGCCTGGAAGATCTTGCATAACGTCAAATCTTCCACCAATGGCGGCTCCACGATTGTTGAGCAAAATACTCTGGTGTCCGGAGTTCAGCACTTGGGTTAAGGCAATGAGTTCAGACGGCGTAAGCGCTGTACCCGTTGTTACTTTAAGACTAGAACTGCCAAGCACGATATTGACCTGCTTCCCGCCGGTTGCAGCGACTGATGAACGTGCGGTTGAATTCAAATTGTAGTTGCCTGGTGCTGCTGACGTCGACTGATGTCGATCAGCAACCGGCACAGACCTTGCGGCATGGGGACTTAAGGCAGTTGTGGCTGCAGAGCACAGTTGCATTGAGAACGCCAGGCATATTGAGCTTGCTACAAGCGAACGCTTAAAAGTCATTGTCTCACCAGAGAAATTTCGACATGGTTATTAGCTTTTTGCACCGTGGCAAGGCTATTCAAACTCATGTTTTTGACTCATAGCTGTCTCTGCGGGATAGCAAAATCGACACCCATCTGACGAGTTTGGACTCACGAAAATCTACCCAACCATTTCAGCTTCAAGCTGCCCAGCACCCCAATTCAGAGTGCCCTGCCACCCAGCTGCAACACGCGCCGCCTGCGCTTTTTTCCTGGTCAGATATCGAGGTGTGGGGATTTAATAATCCGGGTAACCCTTGCCATAATTCCCGACAAAATGCTTGAATTCGGTACAAGTAGACAGGAAGGTTATCAATTGAGCCTTTACGAGACAAGACCTGATGAATTCAAGGCAGAGTTAGTTCGCAATTTTGCGGGAAAGATAAGAGATGGCGCTGAGTCCCTTCGTCGGTGGCAAATTCAATGCTGAAGCAAGCAAAATCAACCATATTGAATAAGCTCGGACTTTGTGTGCTCTTGCTGATATCGAGCCAATCTTTTGCAAGCGCTGGGGATATTGGATTAAAAGTACCAGGCTGGTGTAAGAAGACATTGGTATTAGGATTTAGCGCTGATGGCACAAAGTTGTGCAGCCAGAGTGACTATTCTTACTTTCTAGGGACCACAACGATGACACCGCTACTACCTTCGTGGTGGTATCCAGCCTATGGTCCTGTGACAATCTATGACACAAGCACCGGCAAAGTGATCTCTGCGTTTCATACTAACGAACAGAAACTTGTAGAAGAAGTGATCAGCCCTGACGCTAAGCTGTTCGCTGCAGGTACATGGAAATTCTTCCAACGCTATGTCACGGTCTGGGACACCGTAACAAAAAAGGTGAAATATCGTTTTCCTATTGAAGGCCACTGCTCAGGACTGGCGTTCTCTCCCAATAGCAATCTAATTGCCTGCACTGTCTATGAAGACAATTCCGCAATAACCAAAACGAACAGAAAGTACTTGGTCTGGAATATGAACAAAGGGAAGTTAGAGCATTCAATTGATTTTACTGGTGCACCAGGGCAGATACTATTCTCTCCCGATGGACTTTCATTAACGATTTGCCAGCGGGAAGGTAAAACAACAAATCTGGCGGTTTGGAATTTCAGTTCCGCCAAACTCCAGTCTATCGGGAAATATCCGGAGAATGCAGGGTACAGAATGATTAATTTCACCCCGGATGGTGCTTCGATAGTTATGAGCACCAATCTCGGCTTTCGCTTGATAGATTCGAAGACTCATGAGATAGAATCGCTCAGAGCTAGAGATCGCAAGGATATGAATTATTATGCCGGTGGAAACTGGTTCGCCGACCGAACTGCATTTTATGCCGTTAGCCGAAAGGACGATCCGGTGGCAATCGTCTCGATTTACGATTTAACGGCGGCTCGCAATCCCAATTCAAAGCCGCTGACCATTCAGGCTGGAATGCCGTTACCGATTGATGAATTCCAGGAGAAAGGGATGGTTACTGCTTCGCCTGATGGAGGTAAACTGGCTGTGGTGGTCAACCAATCAGTGGTAAATATCTACAACATTTCTGATCCAAAATTCACGAGCGACACAAGCCCGTTTTTGCAGTTGCACAATGAATGTCCGCCGCCGCCAACGGAAGCTGTATTGAAACAACGCGAAATTGATTTTGACAAAAACGAAGCGCCCATTTACAAGAAATTAAACGGTCGCTAAGCGCGACCGAAGTTATCGCCGGATAGAAAAAGACAATTGTTACTTTTGGAACTCTCACAATGTCGAAGTCAGCGTCATTTGCAAGGGCAGGTGGACGAGTTGTATTTTCTACATAGATCTTTCAAAGTGTATTGATATCCGTTTGTCATAGAAAATAAATCCAAAGGGAAGTTCAAGCATAGTAATTTGCCTAGTGGAATTTTGGCAAAAGCCTGCTGAAATGGAACCATCCCTTTCCGCTCGATGCGCATGCGAATCCTTTTATTTTGTTCTTTGCTCACCATTTTACTTATGGCACTATGCTTGCCGATGGTTTGCGCCAGCGAAAAAGCCTGTGATGAATCAGCGATTTGGATCCAAAAGAAAGATCCTCAGACGGCGTGAGGGGGACATTATCTATCAGCACGTGGGTTTTGAGATCGGTAATGCGTTGCCACCAGTGGAGCTATAAAATGGCACTATTAGCTTCCAGTAGAGCTTGTACGCCGAAGGATACGTCGATGAAGAGACTAGTAATCTGGCTCGCTGCCGCATTGTCCCTCGGTGTTTGTAGCGGGCCGTTAATCGAAAGAATTGAACACGCCGTAAAGTACTCGCGCACGGTATCAGCGGCAAGCATTGATTCGAGGATTACCGTCGCAAACAACAAGTTCGGATTCAGTGTTTTCGATAATTTGCTTCAAGACAAGCCCGAAGAGAATTGCATTATTTCGCCAGTGAGTATTGATCTCGCATTGTCAGTGCTAGCTCAGGGTGCAGCGGGCAAGACACAAAAAGCGATTCTCGATGCACTGAATCTCACAAATTTCGATGCGGCACAAATCGCGGAACATGATTCCGATTTACTGCGCTTTCTTGCGCAAACGGACCCTAATATTACCTTCGAAGTTGCGAATAGTATTCTGGTAAGTCGAGACCATAAATTGAAAGACGACTTCGCTAACTCCAATCGGTGGGCATATGATGCTGAAATCCGAGATGAAGATTTCCACTCTCCTGGTGCAATTCAAAATGTGAATAGATGGGTGGCGGAGAAAACCCACGGAAAGATCCCCACCATCGTGAACGAGTTCCCGGCGAACACATTGGCATTGCTGCTAAATGCTGTCTATTTCAAAGGAAATTGGAACACCGAATTTGACGAGAAGAAATCTAGACCATGGAACTTTATTACTCTTGATGGACAAAAGAAACAGACGACGATGATGAGCGATTGCCGAATTATTCCTTACATGAAAGGTGACGGGTTCTCCGCAGTCAAACTCAGCTATGGAAAGGAAAACAAATCTGAGCTCTGGGTATTCTTGCCTGACCAAAAGCCTCAGCTGGGCAAGAAAGGCAGCTCAGAAGATTTCATAGGTTTGGCAAAGAAAATTATCAGAAAGGACTGGACACTACTGGACTCTTCATTCAAAGATACACTTGTTGAGCTATTGCTACCGAAATTTAAATGCGAAATAAAACACGATTTAAAACGTTGCTTGCGACAAATGGGAATGGGCAATATCTTTGAAGAAGATGCAGACTTTTCAAATATGTTTGAACTCAAGTCCGGACAGAATGCGTGTGTAAGCGAAGTAAAACACAAAACGTTTATCGAAATGAATGAGAAAGGCACGGAGGCTGCAGCGGTAACAGCAGTCAAAATGGTGCCAATTGAGTATGTAGAGCCAAGAGAATCGAGAAGCACACCTTTCACGGCCGATCACCCATTTGTATTTGGAGTGCGAAATCGTGAAACCGGCGCAATTTTGTTTATGGGGGCTATTGCGGATCCGCAATAGCTGTGAAGTTCAAGCGTGAATTGCCCCGCCCGGTCCAGGTATTTGAATTATTGGGTCAGGAACTAAGTGCCAGTTGCCCACTTGATGGATTTAAGGGTTTGCTCGTATTGCGCCAAATATTTTGAAAATTCTGGCTGTGGAGCAGCCGGACACAAATTTTTCACAAAGTTAAGATAGGATTCACTTTAGCCCTTTGCTGTGAGCAGATTTTCGCGCGTATGAGTGATTTCGAACTAACTCCAAAATTCCAAATGGAGTCATCTCCTGCTGGGAGTTCTGCGCAATCTACACCGGATTTCGGAGCCCCCATTGATTTGTACAAACAGGGTCTCGAATCGCAAGGCGCATTGCGACTTGCGCTGGCGGTTGAAAACAAAGCTCAAGAAATGCCTCGGGCTCAAACCGAAGCATCCCATCTCAGGAAGAGCCCCTGGGCACCCGAAAAACCGGAGGCGCCAAATCCCAATTCGCCATCACAAAAAGATGCTCCTTTACCCATAGCGCCAAATACGACACTACCATTTGTAGACTGGTGGACACCCAAAGCGCCCGACAGTAAACCAGATTCAACGCTGCCGGCCGGACCAACAATCGGCGAGAAAGAGCCTTCCGAACTTGAGCGCCGTAAAGGCATCGTTCCTGATGGCAAAGAGAACTCCCTTAAAGAATATGCTGTAAGCTGGAGCAAATTCCTCAAAGCGGCAGGAATGCCTGACGGCCCAATTAAGAATCTACTGGGTGAACTCGGAACTCAGCTATTTATGGGCAAATTTGATGGACAAAAATTCGCTGATTTGATCAACAAAGTACCTGCCCACGACCAGGCAAGGCTAGATCAAGCACTGCAAGGTGTAAATCAACGCCTGGCACAAGATGGGCTAAAAATCACGCTTTCATTTGATAAAGGCAATAGGAGTATTTCCGAATTTGAAATTGCCAGCACCGACGCATTTCCTCGATCTTCAATCAAGGTTGATGCAACCGGAAAAATGACGGCAACGGAAGTCGGAGCGCAACAACAACAATCCGCAATACCATTTTGGAAAGCATCCATGCGTATAGCCAAAAAAGCAGAGCCTGCAGCCTGCCCCTGAAACGGCTATGAGGACTGAGCCGGGTGCTCAGGATTTGACTTTCAGCCACCAAGACATAGGTTACCGCTCGACGTTAACTCTTAGCGTTTTTATCTTTTAGAATGGCCGCCACATTTGTATTTACCTCCAGCTGCTTGATGCTGGGTATAGAGATAGAACGACTCCCCAGGGTATTCATCAATGAATGCAATGCTTTTACCTTGCATAGCCGACTTCAAGCGCTTAAGTGAGGAGATCAGATCATTTGCTGCCACTGCTGACTCTGCCCAATGGCAATCGCTCTGGAATAGGCGAGCCGACTTACCGCCCCTTTTGGCTATAGAGGCGATGAGTCTTTTCCCTGTGGAGTGGGAGCCGGTCGATCAAGCTCAAGCGAATTTATTCAAGAACATCGCATCGGCATGCCGGAATGTGTCATTGGATGACTTTGAGCAATTGGGGCGTTGCCGTGATGAGTGTATCAGCTTTCCCAAAAAGAGAGGATCTCTTCAGCTGGAAGGTTCACCAGATGGCAGATGGATTTTGCAGACCACGAATTCGGAATTGCGAGTGCTTGAGCCCGGCACATTTCACACACGCGAGATCATTGAATTCAAAAGCAACGATGGAGTCAATGCCACCCCGCGATGTGCTATCAGTGGGGACTCGAAGCTGGCAGCTGTTATTTCTCATGCATCAAAAGACAGCTTCAGAGTTAGCACCATATCGCTGGAAACACTACGCCCTATTTCAACAAGGACTTTCAATTCATCGGTCTCTCCATCATTTGCATTCCGCCCGAATAGCAGAAAATTACTTATCGTGGGACTGAAACCTCATTCGAACAATGATGCCGGCAAGAACAAAGTGCAAACTGACTCAATCCAGTCACGCATGGCTCAGCTGTTTGCCGCTGACTACGAGAATTCTGATCCTGAAAGCGAAAACGTCGGAGCAGCAATCGAACTCGATCTGGAAAGCGGAGAGTGGGTTGCTTTCAGTCTAGTGGAGCAGTCTGGGGAAAACGATCATGAAAGAATGCCTGATATAGGCTTTCCTCAACGCATGGCTATTAGTTCAACTGGCGATAAAATTGCCACCTGCGTAGCTATTCTAGAGGGGCACTGCGCCCTGCAAGTTGTCTACGATATCAGGGTTTATGATCTTGCTGCGATGCGTTGCGTCAACAGACAATTAATCGATGATCAGATCCTTGATTTGAAGTTTATTGCCAGAGGCAGATATCTTATTCTTGAGACCCGGCATGAATTGAAAGTCTGGTGCACTGAGTCCTGGAAACTTGTGCGGACATATGAAATGGCTTCCACGCAAGATCGCTACGAATCAGCGAGAAGCGCTGAATCAGCTGACGGTACGTTATGGGCGGTCGCTCAAGAGCGTCAGTTGCACGTCGAAAGTTTGCCGAGTCTGGAAACGTTGAGTGTCATTCATCTTGGCGGTCTGCAAATTCCCTTCAGCCGTAGTGACTCAGCCTTTTACATTGAAGCCGTGAGCTTTTGCGGTAACCGCATCATTGCGGAAATGGATCGCGGAATCTTTTCTCTTGCGGTGGGCATGGGTCAGAAAACCTGGCCGCATGTCAGCGAGCTGCGCAGGATTTCCTGTACGCCAATCAATCAACAAAGCCAAACGCAAAAACAATTGCTGATGGATGCTTCGTCTGAGGCCTGGCTGACTGTCTGTCAGCGGCGCTGGCTTGCTGCGGTGAAAAGTTTCATTCCACTTGCTCTCCAGGGGTAAAGCTAATGGTTTTGTTTACCAGTGTACCTATCGATTATCCAGATGACCAGGAAAACTATCAGCAGGAAAGCTTTTTCGACGGCAAAATAATTTGCAAAGCAGATGTCACTGCGCCGAGCAGCACTCTAATTAAGGACTCCCGGGAGCGTTGCCTTCAAGTCATCGACCCAAGGTTTGTTCAATACTATAATCACGCTGACATCGTCGTCGCTGATAATCAATGTGCCGACCTGTCTCCATTTGCAGAAAAGGAGCCCCACGAGCTGGAAAGTATCAGCTTCGAAAGCTGCCAGATTGAAGATTTTCAATTACGGCACTTGCAGCATCTCACTGGACTTCGTCGCATTGACTTAAGTCGCACCACAGTTTCGGAGTTTGGACTTGTTTATTTGAGAGGACTGACGGGGCTGCAAACCGTCATTCTTAACGGCACAGAAACCAATGATCTCGGCTTGAACTTCCTATCTGGACTGAACCTGTGGCATCTCTATTTTAAGAATACACTGGTTACAGACGCAGGCTTGTCCATGTTGAAGACATTGCCTAATCTAAGAAATATTGCCTTGCCGCACGCGATAACGGACAACGGATTGGCTATGCTTGCCGGTCTTCCGCTTAACGGGCTGGATCTCTCGGCCAGCACAGGCATTAGTAATGATGGGCTGCTGCACTGTCGAGCCTTGCCTCAGTTGAAATCTCTATATTTGCCCGCACAGATTACCGATGATGGATTGAAGCATCTGGCATCTCTTCGTCTGACCAGCATAGGTTTAGGCCCGGAAAGTCTCACCAGCGCTGAAGGACGCAGCGCCATTCTCTCAAGCGGTGCAGCCACTGATGTTTCTTATCCTATAAATGTAGCCTAGGTCGACACTTACTGATTTGGGCGCGCCAGCTGATCCTCATCTCTAATTCAGCCCAATGTGATCTCATCTCTGAGCACGCTTGCGTCCAGGCAAATTGTGGTACGTCGAAGAGGGTAGGAAGGAGCTGACTTTCGTGCAAGTAACCATGGTCCAAGAAGCGAAAAGGAGGCAAGAGTGCGGTTGAACAGCATAGTTTCCGTTTGGCGTTCGAAATTTATGGCTGACCAAACTAAATTGACAGTTAAGCGACTGGTTGTACCTGCAACGGTGGCGCTTTTGCTTACGTTTTTGCAGCCGGTAATTGCAGCTCTCAACGACGATTTGCGTTTACAATTACAGACGTCACGGGACGCTCTGATTCTGCAAGAAAAAGATATAAGCAAGTCTTACGACGACGTCACGCGTCAAATCGACGCGCTACGGAAGAAGCAGGCGTTGCTTGATTCGTACCTGAAACAGACTCGTGATGCTATTCGAGATGTGGAGCGAGCCATGGGGAATACGAAATGAACAAGCTTCAGATATCAATTGCACTTAGTATTGGAATCTGTTCAGGGCTCTACTCTATTCAATCAGCAGTGGCTGACCCTGTGGCAACAGAACCGATTGTAAATGTAGATAAGCCTTACGAAACTCCAGAATCGGCCGCTTCTAAAGCCGAAACCCAGGACGTAATAGATGTCTTGCAAACTATGGGCAAGGCTTATGCTCAAGGCAACATCGAAGAGTATATAAAACATGTCGACAATCAATGCAGCGTTTTTGACGAGCACAAAAATCAAATGGTGCACGGAAAGGACGCCGTGATTGCTGCCCTGAAAGAGAAGTTTGACAAACACTCGCAAGCCGGATCGGAGCATATCCTTTCATACACAATCGTTCAGCCTTACGTAAAAGCCAGTGGCAAGACGGCCGTTGTTACCTACCGTGTTATTGAAGAAGTAGGCGGGAAGCATCCACGGAAGTTGGAAGGGGCTATGAGTGATGTGTTTACAAAGGAAAGTGGAGCCTGGTTGAAAGTACATCAACGTGCCGTTTGGAAACGTGTCAAATGACCTTGGTAAGTAGTAACCGGTTGAGTTCTAATACTCCCGGGCTTATGTAAGCGAAATAGTATCGAAGTGACAAGACAGCTTATGAAAACGAGTGAATCCGTTGTGGCAGATGAAAAACCAGTAGTGGTGTTTGATGGAGAATGCCCCTTTTGCATTCAGCAAATCGAGCGCTTCAAACGCCTTGATTCGAATAATCAACTAGAGTATGTGCCTCGACAAAATCCTGATATTGCCATTCGTTTTCCGATTCTCAATCAATCAAATTTTGACACTGGCATGCGCTTTGTACGCACTGACGGCAGCGTGCAGGTGGGCGCGGACGCTGTCTATGAAATTTGCAAGCTGCTGCCGGCATTCAGGGCCGTAGTCTGGCTGTATCCGTTGCCAATCATCAAGCAAATTTCGCGAGCAGTTTATGCTTGCATTTCGGCAAATCGAAAACGCCTTGCGCGTAAATGCGACTCCGGTTGCAAAATAAAATAGCAAACTTGTGAACTACAGGTGCATCTGCCGGGCATTCCTCAAAATTATTGTGCACCATTCGATTGTGTTGGTGCAGCCATCCTCAATAAGATCGGAAATCTACAACTCAGATCTCTCCTAACATTTGTCGATTTCGATTAGCGCGTTGCCGGTCCTCTTCTGATAAACCGAGAGGATTTGCTGCTCCATTAAATCTGTCAATAAATTCTGTGTGCCTGTCGGTAGGAATCAGCTGAAAACTGGCGAGATTACCCTGTCCAATTCTCTCCATTTCCTTCATCATATTATTGAATGCTGTCCTGGCATCTTGCGTCCTTCCAGCCTGGGGAGCCAGCAGATTTGTCAATGATTCATTTGCACGCATTCTCTGCAGTCCCGGAAGATTTTGATCGCGCAAGCCTTCCTGCAACATTCTTTCCGCTCGTTGTCTATCAGCCGGAGTATTTGCATTTTGTTCAACCATTTCCATGCCTATGGCGGCTGCAGTCTCGCCAGTCGACTGGCCCGTCATTCTTTGAGCCACATATCGTCGGTTAAGGGCCTCGAGATTTTGCTCTCTGCCAAATACTTTTTTGTCTCCAGAGCCATATAGTTTATCGAGTTGCTCGTTGCTGAGACCGAGGGTTTGTCTCAAATTAGCAAGCTGATTGTCCGACAGATCGGCTCGGGATGCCATATCCATTCGCTGATCGACGGACATGCCGGACAATCTTGCTTGCGCCGCCTGCCGCGTTGCCCGGTCGGGACTTCTGAGGTCGTCTATCGATTGCCTGAAGTTAGCCGGATTCTCATTGATCCTCTGGGTAATCTGCTGCCCTCGCCGCTCAACCTCCAGATCACCGCTGCGCATTGCATCTTCCAGGGCCGGCAAGGCACGGTTTCCCATGCGCTCCAGAATCAGCGATGCAGATTCTCTCGTTGCGTGGTTTTCAGATCCGAGATGCGGCGTGACTTGCGCTGGGTTGGTGTCATTGAGTGTTTGGTTTGCTCGCGTTCTTGTTTGTTCATTGCCCGAACGCAGATCTCGCGCTAGATGCGTAGCACTCTGGGCATTGAATTCATTATTGTTGTTATTTGTATGATTGATCTCCAAAGTCGGCAATCCCAAATTCCGATCGCGTGAGCTTTCTTGAGCCAGACTAGTATTTCGAAAATCTCTGGTCGAATTGGTATGGCTTTGCATATCTTCAAGCGAAACGAAAGACTTCCGCTCAGGTGCCTGCGAAGCGGAGTTTTGATCTATTTCGTCGCGTTGTTCAATGTCACTCATTTAGATGCCTCCTGCTGGTGCATCTGCTGAGAATAGAAGATCATCCCTCAGGAAATTTTGACTAACAGGACTCTTAAAACTTACATTTGGCAAGTTGATTATCTGTCGTGCTCAATGACTTTTTCTACGTTTGGATAATATTGCGGGGCTTCGCGCCGATCGAACATGCTATAGTCCCGTATTACTCGAACCTGCCTAAAGCGTGCGCCGCTAGGGCGCTCTGAATTTCGCCCAAAGGTATCGGCTGCGGATTTATCGCTCCAACATGCCATCAAAATTTTCTTTCCGGGCGTTAGCACTGCATCGTAAATATCCCACGACATAAGGCCTTTAGCAGGCGTTATAAGTCCCATCCACGCTGCCATTTCTTCCGGAGCTTCGTTACCGGAATGATCGGCGTCAGTCAATGTGACGCTGGTACCCTCTCCTACTTCTGTTTCATCCAGCCTTTGCTCGAGCAATTGATAACCTGCCGGAATTTGATTGTCTTCCGTGAGTTGTCCTACTCTTAAGTGATAGTCCTGGAAAACCTCTTCTCTGCCCTTTTCCTGAACTCCATGATGGATCGAGTGTGTTCGCCATCTGACCACGGACTTTTCGTCCTTCCAGCTCGAAAGGGACAGAATCCAGCCGTTTCTGGTTAGCGATTTATATCTGATGTTGTCGACAAAACCTTCGATTTGCTCAAGTTCTGGCTTTAGCATTTTCGCAAGATCTAGGTACGAATTCCATTTTGCGGACTTGGGATGAACTTCGAATAGAACAGAAAACATTGGGTCTCTCTTTCAATCAGTCTTTAGCAACGGCAACACAGTCTACTTCAATATCGAACTTTTTTACATGCACATGGGAAACTATAAAAGGCTGATCAATGGTCGCGAAAGCCTCCGGCGTCGTTGTCTTGCTGGATACCTAGACGACCAACATAGATTATTGTAAATTACGAGTGACAAGACTTAATGGGAAGGTTCACAGGATGAACGAGTCCGAATCAAAACCTGTTGTCAGTTCAAACAAAAATGGCGCTGAGCTATCGAATTCCGCTGGGACAGATCAACCGAAAGAGTCACCCTGGTACATAATCATCTCTACGGTTATTCTGCTGCCAGCAGCGTGCATTTTCATTCAGATACCGCGTCATGATGTTCTGGGGCATATTCCGCAGTTTGTAACCACGTTGATCCTCTTTCTAGTATGGCTTGCATGGACGGCGCTGTTTCCCTCACGAACAGAGAAATTACTGAAACAGTTGGCACCACCAGAGAAGAAAAAACTCGATATTCCGCTGACAAATCAGGGCTCCTTACTTGATAAAGAAATAGAGCATCAATTGCAACTTGGAAATATCAAAGAAGCAGATCGGCTGTCAATCAAATTATTGTCGGCAGCGGAGCACAATGAAGCAATCTCTGATGACGATGAGAAAAGTAGCTGAGTAAAAGTTGCGTGCTCGTTGCGTATGCAGCACTGCTAATCATTGATTTGCCGCCCAGTGTGGAAAAATCGGGCGGCGAAGCGCAAGTATAGACTAATGCGCGAGGCTTAAGAAAATGTGTCATCAATGTGAGGTCGAACGAAGAACTGCAAAGCTAGAGCAGTGTCGTCGACACCATTAGTTTAGCCGTCGACTGAAGTTCCGCGGCGGAGTTCGGCGCCGGCCACCAGGAGTGCCAGAAATGAAAAAACTATTGTGCAGACCATCAATATCTGGGAATCTTGATGAAGCTGCTTCATATCTTTCTCTAATTGCGTGATTCGATTTGCAAGAGTCTGCAAGGTCTCCGCCAACGATCCGGCCTTTAGAGACTCCAAATTCTTGATCAGGTTCGGTACGTCTTCATGTTCATTCAACAAAAGCGGCGAAGACAATTGAGGTAGCGCAGGAGGGCCCGGAGGAATTGCAGCCAATGGATTTTGGTCTTGCCTCTGTTGAACCGCTGGCTGTACTCTGGAAAATGGAGGCGGTGCCAGCTTACCGTCATTTGCCCCTGGAAGTCGTGAAAACGGACCAGCTCCAGGCAAGCCAGGCAAAGCAGGCAAGGGACCGGCTTCATGATTACGATCGGGCAGCAGCCGAGGGCTACTCATGTGGGGCGGCAGGGGGCGCTGCGGCGGCTTGGGAAGTGAGGGCGTTTTCGGTTTGAGCTGCTTGAGTTTCTGCAAGGCAGACGCTGCTTTCGCCTGAATATCTTTAAGATCGCTGCCGCCGGGCTGCAAGAACGAAGGTAGTTTTGCTGTGAATGTCGTCTTAGCCTGTTGAATTTCCTGCCAAACTTGCAAACACTCGTGAACGCGTGGTGTCAAAATTGCCACATAAACCATTGCCACAATGAAGCACAGCAAACTGGGCAGCAGCTTCAAAAGTGCTTTGGTAAGAGAGCGTCTGTTTGAAAACAAATTGATCAGTTCACCCAGAGCAAGTACAAATGCGGCAGGCGTGGCAAGTACGCCCCAGGCAAGCAAAATGGTACCGTTCAATGGTTGAATGCTTTCCATCGGCACCTTGTAGTAGCTCGCTGCGCTGTCTGCAGCTGCAATGAGCATAGCCATAGACACAGAACCGCCGAACACAAGCGATAGAGAGAAAATTCGCAAGTAGGCTGAAAGCCAGGACAAGGCGCTTTGCATCAAAAAAGCCTCACAAGTTTATGCGGAGAGTGCGGTTTGGCCCACGGTGCATGTGCATGTGTAGAATTCTCTCGAGTCCTTCGATTTGCCATACCAACTGGCAAATACTACCATGGCTGGCTGCAACACCATGCTTTTGCCAACCAGCGGTGGCAGCCAATATTCTGCGCCTGAAGTAGTTTGCAATCAGTCGTTGTGCGTTCTGTTCAGATATTGCTATATACGGAGAATCTGGCACCCGAAGCTTTTGCCTTTCTGTGATTGGATTCATAATGCATAGCAGCAGGTAAAGAAGTTTCGTAGTTTCATCATTGATAGCGAATATCTTAGACGGCTCAAATTGAATGCAAGCCCGTTCTACCAAATAATGTGTAGTGCAGGTTGAGCAGCCACCCCGCTCTGCCAAGTATTGTCTACTGGGTTGAGCCGCAACTAATGTCTATATCAGAAATATCTAGAACTGCTCTGGAGAAAAGTCCGGAAGCTCCGTCGTTACCCAATGCTCTGTCGGCGTTTGCTTGCTCTGCATGGGAAAGCGGTGTGCAACGTCCCCTTGAATCAATGGGGCAGCTGGCTGGAATGAAATTGCCAGAGCACGCACAGGAGCAGCAGAGAGGGGCCGTGTTGGGATTCGCCGCGAAGGCGGGTGAAGTAGCCGGCCAAATTGCCGACCTCTACCTGTTAAGTAAGGGCACCGGGAACCTCGTGGGATTAGCTCGGCTGGACAACAACTCGCGAGCGCTACTTGCGAATGGTTTAACAGGTGCGGCTTACGGCGGTTTGTTGACTCCGGTTGAAAATGGACAAAGTCAATGGAATCGTTTGGGAAATGCCGCCGTATTTGGTGGCACTTTCATTACCTTGAGTGCCGCAGCAAACAAATTGCAGTCTTTGACAGGAGATGGAATTCCTAGCAGGAGTGCCGCAGGACTGGGGGACAGCTTCGCGGGGCAAACTGCAAAGCTTGCAGCTGGCGTCGGCGATCGAGCCATTGTAAATCTGGGAGCCGGTGCTAGTGCAGGTCTGGTTGAGGCACAACTCAGTGCGTGGACGCACGGCAAGACCATGGCAAGTCCGGGAGATTATCTAAACTCGGCGGCCGGATGGGCCGTAGGTAATGTCGTATTTGGCGAAGCTGCACACGATATCGGCAAGGCTGGCGAATATTTACTTCCAAAACAAATGAAAGGTGATGTGTTTGCGGGCAATCGCTTCATTGATGAAAATAAAGCAAGGGTGCTGCAAAAGGTAGATGACTTCAACGCAATACCTGAATGGAATGTTGCTGGACGGCAAGCCGCAGCGAAAGAACTATTCGGCAAGCTTGGCGAAAATGCCGTAATCATGTCGCGGTTCAACTGCGATTGCGGCGTCAATATTGAAGCCGGCAAGAATCTGTTTGTCAATTCCAACAACACCTGGCTTGACTGCACCAAGATTACAATCGGAGACGATGTGTTATTTGGTCCGAATGTGACTCTGTTGGGCGCGGGGCATCCATTAGATGCCGTTGCGCGCAGGAGTCAGTGGGGCAATGCCAAGCCGATAAAGATAGGAAATGACGTCTGGATCGGTGCCGGTTCTATCATCATGGATGGCGTAACCATTGGCGATCGAGCGATTGTTGGGGCCGGTGCTGTAGTAACAAAAGACGTTCCGCCGGATGCGATTGTGGCAGGCACGCCTGCTCGAGTCATGCGCATTCAAGACAAGCCTAAGGGCGTGAATTGACCTTTCCTACTTGTTCATTCACGAATTGTGCCAGGGTATCAAACAATTTTTGTGCCGGCTCGGAATCAGCATGGTAGTAAGACCAGCTGTGCCCCTGGTCTTTGAACTGCACATACGTGGCAGGCACGCCGGCTTCTTTCAATCGGCGGCAAAGTATCAACGAGTCGTCTTCAAGAATTTCATCGGTTCCAAGTGCCACCAGAAATGGTTTAAGCCCCTGGAAATTCGCATTCAAGGGTGAAAGCATCGGGTCACTCAACTGCGTACCGTTTACATATCTCCGCACGCATTCCTGCAAGCCTTCCCTGGTCAAATCCTTGTCGATTGCTTTGTTGCGTTCAAATGATCCATTCTTGCATTCAAGGTCCAACCAGGGTGAAATCAAAATGTTGAAGGCAGGCTGTTCGAGCTTTTCTTGCTTGAGATTGACTGCAGCAGCCAGGGCAATGTTGCCGCCCGCGCTATCACCAATCAGGCCGAATTTGGATGTCGGGTATTTGACGTGCACATCCTTTAGAACAGCAAGGACTTCATTTAGTGCTGTAGGGAACTTATGCTCCGGTGCCAGGGAATAATCAACTAGAAGAACAGCCAATCCGGTTCGTTTCGCCAGGCGACTTGTCCAGGCACCATGCGATTTGTGCGAACCAAGAAAAAATCCACCGCCATGTACATAGACAAGAAGCGGCTCCCCATCTTTGGGTGGGTTGCCGTACCAGTAGCATGGGACGCCGGCAATTTCTACCGGAGTAGTCGTGATGCCGAGCGCCGCAGGGTAAGAATTGCCCAGTTTCTCGAAATTTTCTCTGATACTTTCAACAGTTTCCATGTCATCTCTCTTCGTATCAGTTTTGCAAAATACTTGGGTCGTAGAAAGCTGCATGAAGACAGCAAGGCATAGCGCTAGTGGCAGAAAACGAGGCGCGCGATTTAGCATGGCAGTATCGATCTGTCTGGCAAGCCGGTATTTCCCTCAAACATAATCATGGTAACAACAAATCCAGGTCTCAGCCGAGTAGGTTAGCGCTATTTTAGACCGCCTCGTATTCCGAGCCATGAATCCACTAGACCTGCCGCAGTTGAGGGCTCGCAATACCTATTAGAAAAAGCTACAATCCGTGTTTTTCTATGCCACAGGACATGCGCATTTCCGCACAAAGAATTACTGCATTGATTGTTTCTCTTGTGACAATTTTTTTGTCGCCACTGTCACTTGCACTTGCAGAAGCCAAAGATGAATCCGGCAAGAAAGAAGTCGGTTCAGGAAATCCTGAGGGAAGTAAGCGAGCAAACAAAGCTGGGGAAGATCTCTGGTCGAAACACGGCGGTGCAATTCAAACGGCGATGGAAGAAAAGGACCTGAGCAAAGCCGATGAAATCGCCAGGGTTATGATGGATGAAGCAAGAGCAAGTGGTGATCATCTTGCACTATCAATTGCTTTTGCGGCTCAAGGATGGCTGTGTCAAAAGAAACAGAAAACAAACGAAGCAGTATCTTCGTTTCGGGTCTCTCTTGAGGAAGACCGAAAATATAGGGCAAATATGAATTCTAATGGCGCTACGGGCAGTTTCTTTGAAAGCACATCAGAATGGCTTGCCGACTGCTATTACGAACTCCGCCAATATGAAAAAGGACTGGAGCTGGAAAACGATTTGATTGCTTTTGGTGAAAAAGAGAAGTGTTCCAGCGCCGATCAGGCAAATCACTACCTGATGAGAGCAGACTTCCACTCTGAACTCGGGAATTATGCTCAGGCTTGCGAAGATGCAAAAGAAGCAATTCGACTAAATTTGTTCAAGTCGTGGTCACAGAGTGGGAGTAGATTAATCGGAGCTCTCGACACCATCAAGAACTGCCGAAAGAAGTTGGGAAGCCCTGATTCCCAGGAGTATCTTCGTGATTTGATTGAGGATGTTCGAAGCGTCTCCGGCGAGGATGATCATCTGGATTTGATCCGGGATCGAAACCTGATGAAACCTAACCCTCTTGGATTTGAAAGCACCTTTTTTGATGCGCCGGGTGAACTTTTTGAGGCGCTAAGCCGTGAAGACATGGACAGGGCTTCCGGCACTGTGGATGAACTGAGAAGAACTGCAAAGAAGCACGGCTCTCACATTGAAATGGCGGCGGCTCTTTCTGCAAGAGGTGCTTTAGAAACACACACTAATGAACTAAGGTCGGCTGTCTCCTCTTTCAAATCAGCGTTGCATGAACTGGAGCGTGATCGGTTAAATCACAGCGATGAGCATTATGCCCGTGTCCGCCGCTCGCTCATAGTCACTGAAGTTGCTTCAAGACAGGGCAAAGAAGCTCTGCGTCTGGCGCTTGAGATGCTCAGTGACGATCGTCTTTCGAAGAAAACCGACGATGTGTTGGCTCAGGACTTGTACCTGGCTTCCGAATGCAACATGCTTCAAAGTAACTACACGCTAGCACAACAGGAAGCCGTTGAAGCTTGTACGCTTTTGCTGTTGCTGGAGCATCCGAATAAACAGTCGAAGAACTTACTTGTCTGTTCGTTAGACGCATTGGCCAGAGCACAACTCATGCTGGCGCAACTCAACGAGGCAGCGAGAACGACAAGGCTGGCAATGAACATCGCAGCTGAATCAAATATCAATCCTGCTAATTCTCTGCCCGGCGTTCTGGCAGCTGTATTAGTTGCCGACGGCAAGCATGTCCAGGCGGAAAGAATACTGCAGCTTATACTTCCGGACTTTATTGATCGGGACGATACTCAACATATGATAGTTCTCTCTTATCTAGCTCAAATTCAATCAGAGCGGGGAGATTTTGAAGCCGCAGCAGAGACCTATGCAAAGGCAATTGAAAAGCTTGATGAATTGAAGGGAAATGAGGCAAAGAGTTATGCCGTTCCGCTCTATTATTACCAAACTCTGGCACTCGAGCACTGTCTGAAGTTTGACGAAGCCAAAATATGCTGCCGGAAAGCATTCGAGAGCAAAGCAGATGATCAAATTGAGACAGCAGCCTGGAGATATATGGCTCTTGCCCAATATAATCGCATATGCCACCAGATGGGCGAATTTGACCAGGCCGAAAAAGCGCGCACACAATTCACTACTTGGCGCAAGAATCAATTGCAGAGTCTTTTGGCTGGTCCAATTAAGAATATTCCTGTGAAAGATCCGGCAGATTCAAAATTGGGCGGGATGATGATCTGCTCAGAAAAACATTTAAGCAATGTTGATGAGCAGCTAGTTTCGGACGTACTGACTGGACTAAGACATTTTCCCGAGAAAGCTATTACTGCACTCAAAGAGTTTGGCGTTCTGATAGCAATCAATCCAAGAAATGATTTGAAATCGGTTCAATCAATGCAACCAAGAGGTTACGCTCCGGGCTCGACCTTCGACCAGGCGAGTTGCTTCTCAGAGCCACGATTCCTGACAGTTTTTATCGCTGAACAGTATGCAGATAGATCGGGGGCGATTCACAGGACTAAAGATGGATCTTATTCCGTTTGTCACGAGTTAGGGCATCTGCTGAACTTTTACTGGATGAACTTTTCAGATAATCCTGAATTCATTGCTACTTATGAAGAAGACAAGAAAAACTCTTCTCCCGGAGGGAATCAGGATCTGTCCTATTTGCTTCAGCCGGGGACTGGTGGACGTGATGAGACATTTGCCGACCTTGTTGCTCTAACCTGCGGCACCATGGATGACACCAGAGCGAAAAAGGAAAGAGAGCAATTTCCCCGCAGCTTGCGAATGGTTCAAAATTGTTTGTTCAGTCATTTTTAATCGCGCCACAAAATGTTTACTTTCCTTTGCTTCACTCAATTGTGCTGAATAAGTCATAGGAAATGCGAGGGCAAGGAAGTGATATGTCGGTTGAATCGGACAAGCGAAGTGGCGAGTGGAAAGGTGGTACTGAGGCGGGTGTGTTGGAACAGTCACAATTACTAAAGTTGTGTTCGGTGTGGTCTGATGCGCCATTCTGCAATGCCAAACCCAACAGCGATAATGGCGCGACAAGCCTGGAATTTCCCAGTCCATGGGTTCAAAACCCTGCGAATAGAGTCGAGACGAATGATGAACAGCAGAGCCAGATGCCGGAGCTTGCTCAGATTAAGCCTGGACCAGCACAGGAAGGTCAAGGTAAGCTTTCGAATCGCATGGTACTGCCAATCAATCTGTCTGGCAGTTTGCAAAATCCTTCGTGGATGCCTGATGGTCAGACTGTTGTGTTCAACCGATTTCGTAACGGATACAACAGTGATGGTGCAGTAGACATCTATAGCTACAATATTGAAACTGGGAACTTGACTCCGATACTTAATGATGGAGCTCACAATGTAACAGAGCCAGGGTCGAGCATCGACGCAAATGGAAAGATCATTTTTTCGCGCGCGGCTAATGACAGGGACGATCGGATTTATACGATCAACGCTGACGGATCTGGCTTAAAGCCTTTGCCTTCTCCATCTAACATGATGGCTTATGAACCTACTTTTTCGCCTGATGGGCAGTCGTTTGCATTTGAGGCGCATAACATCGATGAATCGGGGCATGGGCGGATTATCATTTCGAGACTGGACGGCAAGGGTGGGTTTGAACAGATCACTCCGGAGGGTGAAGATTGCCGGCAGCCAAACTGGAAGGGCGACAAAATTATTTATCAGAGGCGGTCGGAAGGACAGTGGGATGTCTGGTCTTTTGATGTGCCAACAGGGCAAAGCCAACGGATTACCAGGGGGCGCGGCGACAAGACTGATGCCACTCTTTCCGCTGATGGAAACTGGGTGATATACAGCGGGGAAAGTAATGGAGCGACTGGTTTGTTCAGAATTCCAGTTAGCGGCAATTATTCGACGCCGGAATTGTTGACCGCAGGAAAGGGCAGCAGCGCTGGATATGACGGTGCACCGACGCTGCATCCAAACGGCTCGATGGTTGTATTTGAATATTCGAAGCAAGATCCTGATGGTGGACCCGGCACAGATATCGTATGGGCGCGATAACATTTACCAGAGATGATTTAAATCACTGCTGCAACAAATTGATAACCAGATGCGTGTGGCGTGAGCTCAGTCGCCGAATTCTCCGGTGTCTACAATCAGATCAACTTCATCTGTTGAGTCTACGCTGAAATCAATTGGCTTGTATGCGTTAACGTCAACCTGGACACCTTGAAGTTGAATTGTATTAGCGGCTCCATTCGAGTCGAACACAATAGCGCCGCCACGTACTGTGAGAATGGAGGCATTCGCTCCGGCATTTAAATTGACTGACCCACCGTTGCTTAGATTCGACCAAACGACTCCTTTGTTTTGATTGTCGATTGTTACATTTACACCGAGTGGTGATGTCGGAACTGTGCCTGGAGGTTTGGCTACATCCACGGCCAACAGACCCTGCGTAGTGCCAGCGCCAAACTCGACCCAACCGCCGCTCGACGCAGTCGCAGTGCCAACTGCGGCTGCTTTGATATTCAGTCCGCTGGCTCCATTTATCTGTGAAATTGCCCCCTTTGTTAGGACGACAACGTTACCACCATTTGCAGTCATGCTGACGGAAGAGTCAAAATTTATGCCTGCACTTCCGCCGGTCAGATTTATGGATCCGCCGGTTGATGTAATCTTCGTGGATTGAGAAAGTGATATCGATCCCTGCGAAGTGCTCGTGTCGGGTGCGCTTATGGACACTGAGCCAAGAGAGGCAAAAGCGCTTCGCAAGAAAGTACCATTAGGCTGCGGGGGCGGCGCTTGTGGATTGCCTGCCTGCAGTGAGCCTGCCAACGAAACGGATCGCCAGGGCGCCGCTGCCGACTGAAATTAAGGAAGTGCCTGTGGTCGTAAATGCCCCAGTGGCAGTAATACTCATGCTGGAATTGGAAGCAATGGTGCCACCATTGATAGTGACGGAACTTACTGAAATCGGAGTTATGTTTTTAGCGCTAAGTATGCTGCCTTGTTGCAAAGTCAAGGCTCCCTTAGTGGCAATCTGCAGGCCGGTAAGTCCTGTAAAATCGGTACCTGGGCTGAACTCCAACGCTTGATGCGGGCTGCCGGCAGTTAAGGATTCTTGAATCTTAAGAGTCCCGCCGGCAAGCTGTCCACCGAGCAAGGCTGTTTCTGCTGCGTTTCCTGCCGTCGTCAGGCTTAGAATAAGTGTGGTGGTGTTCGCCGAGCTAATCACTGGCAGCGGTGACAGAGAAAGTGCCACTGGAGAGAAGGTGAGTTGCCCGGTGATGCCACCAGCGGTATCACTGAGTTTTAAGGTCGCGGGCATAGCATTACTTGGTATCACAATTTGCGATGTATTAAACACCGCACTACCATTGCTCACAATAGTTTGAGTTCCGGCAGGGCTCAGAACAATAAGGCGATTCGCAGTTATGTTGCCGGAATTGAGTAAGACTCCCGACCCGAAGACAGCTAAATCCTGATTCGATGAGAGCGTTCCACTTCCTGCGATGGCAAGAGTGTTGCTGCCGATGTTGATAACGGCTGCTGACTCCACCGAAGGGAATTGCAGCGTGCCGGCAATTGCTATTGATTTCACCGCGGAGAGATTTAGTACGGGTGCCGGGCCTTCCACCGACAACTGTACACCCGAGGCAACGCTACCGCCTGCAGCTGAAGCTGCAATAAAGAATTGGGAGAACGCGGGCAGATCGGCTGAATACAATGTTATGGTGCTCGGCTGAAGTGCCGTACCGATTGCCTGCCCGGATCCATTCAGCAGCAGAGTCTGCACTGACCCAAGCGACACTTGATATAGGGCCAGAGCTTCAGCCGGCGTGACTTTGGTGCGCACTCCGCTCACTGAGGAGAATACAGTGCCGTTAAGCAAATTGGCGCTGGATCCATTAATGCTGATTGTCAGCGTGCCATTTCCTGGAGAGAAAGTTCCAGCAGTCAATTGTCCGGCATTGGCATTGTTCGCTGTGTCCACGCCAGTAGTTATGTTACCGACAGTCCCGTTAATGGGAGATGGATTGCCTGTGGTAAACAAACCGCCAGGAAGTGCGTAATTGGACAATGCGGTAGACTGAAGATCAAGGTTCACCGGCACAGGCTGAGTCGCATATGTGTTGATTGTTATAGAGCCCGGTAATTCGTGACCGGTCATTGTATCGGGTCCTTTGCCCGCCGCGACCGTGATACTACTGATACCATTGAGAGCGCTCAGTACTTGCAGCGTTCCTGCGTTTACGGTCAGGCTCCCGCCATTGCCTCCTAGTCCGGCACCACCGCCAAAGGTTCGTTTGAACGGAGAAGCACCGCCGGCGGCATTAATATAACCGCCAATAAAAATGTTGCCCGTGTACAATCCAAGGGAATTATCAGCGTTGCTTGTTTGCAAGACTATGTCGGCGCCGTCTCCACCTTCTCCAGTATATGACGCGCCACCATATGCAATGATGCTTCCGCTTATGTGTATCTGGGGAGCCTGCACCGTTATATTGCCCCCAAATCCGCCGGTGGCGCCCGCATCAGCCAACGTGTTTACAGGGACCAAGCCACTGGTGTTAATGCTACCGGCAACATTGATCGACCCGTTAACTGAGTTCAAGGAAATTGTGTTCGCAGATATTGTAGTAAATCCCAATCCGGGGAAATACTGCGTGCGCCCGCGTGATGAGATTGACTGCGTGGAAATGACGCCGCCGGCTTTTATTGAAATTAGCCCGGCATACCCCTGCTGGCTGTAAGGAGCCGATAATCCCGGAATCGCTTTTATTGCCGCTATGTTAATGGCCGAGGCGTTTATCGGCCCTCTGATTGTAACTGAGGCATTTGATGGCGGACTGGCTGATGTCCAGAAGTTTCCACCGGAAATGAAACCGTTGACGACTTGCAATTGACTGCCAACGATCTTCGGCTGTCCCGCGGAGATCAGTACGGCATTGCCGTTATTTCCAGTTGTGCTGATCGAGCCGACCTGCACGCCGCCCGCACCGACGAGGTTAACGTATCCGGAGGTGCCAGTTCCGGCATTTCCATTTGCTGTAATTGAAGCCAATTCAACTATGCCTGCATTGGCACTACCAGCGGACGCAGCGACGATGACGTTACCGCCATTCCCATTTTTTGCCGTTGAGTTGGTATGAATTGATACATTTGGAAGCAATACAGAGCCGCCTGTGGCTGATGGTCCGGTAATGGTAAATGTGCCTGGTATCGGAGTCTTAGAATTGCTTGCAGAGGTGAAGTCGAAACCTGCAATCATCGTCAAGTTGCCACCTGCGCCAGTGCTGCTCGACAAACTTATCGATGTGAAATTTGGTCCAGCCGTTATGTTTCCCGATGCGAGAATTGCCAGGCTCTTTCCCGAGAATATGAGATTCGACGGTAACACTACATTGCCCGCAGGATTTTCAATAGTGCCTGCGGACAAGCCGCTGTTCATCACTATGGACGGTGCCGAAATTGCTTGAAAATAATATGAGCTAAACGTCGGTGAGTTGATTTGAACCGGCGCATTTGAAGCTATGGTTGATGAGCCCAGTGTTACTGCGCCGCCAGCCCCTGTCGCAGTGAAAACACTCAATCCGCCGATTATCAGCGAGCCAGTGTTGAGGGTTAATGGTCCAGCTGAAGAAGTAAATGCAGTCAAATTGTTCTGCATAATGTACTGGTAGCTATTGTTATCGCCATAGATGGTCAGGGGTTGACCAAGAGGGCTGCTGACGTTGAGTGTATTTGCCGTTACTTGGCCGCCCACGTAGTAGGAATTGGCCACAATCGAGAAGTCTTGAGATGGCTCATTCACGTTGCCGAATGAAATAGGTCCGGCGGAGCTGAGTGAAACGAGTCCAGTCGCAGACCTGATTGTGCCAGATATTCCAACTGTCACACCAGGGTAGGTAGATTGAATCGTCAGTGGCCCAGTTGCCGTGACAGTTGCGCTGCTGCCTGAACCACTTACACCAGTCGCTGTCAGGTTGACTGTTCCTCCTGAAATGGTGCCGGAATTGAGAATAGCAGATCCGGTTATCGTAAGATTGCTGGAGGGGGAAGTTGAGCTGAGTATGCTTCCGTAATTGTAGATCAACCCATTTGAATTTATGTTCAACGAGCCGTCGGCACTCAGTGCGGCTCCGCTGTTTATCTTCATTGCAAGGTTAGAAAGAACGCTATGGATGAAAATCGAAGACGATGATGTACCTTTAAAGTTTTCAGTTCCTTCTATAGTGACCACCGGCGTCGTACTCTGCGGTCCAAGAAAAATAAGTAGAGGGTTGCTGCCAGAGAATCCTTGAAATGTAACGGTCACCCCTACTGGAATATTTTCGGCAGACAATTGAGGCGCGAGGTTGAATGGTTGGAGTATTAAAGTTCCGCCGGTTGCAACTCCGCCGGCAACAGTTAACGTGCCTCCGACAATTCCACCGGTTTGCATAGCGACGATGTTTGAGACAGTGCTTGGGTCACTGAGATCTAGGCTCGATAGGGTCAATGGCGTGTTGAAACTTTGACCTGCGGCAACTCTTGAACCTGCACCAATACTTATTGCAGAGGATGGCGAAGTGCCGCTGTCGAAAGACACTTGGGCACCAGTGCCAGTGGCATAAACAGTAACTCCTGGGCCTGCCGTAAAGCCATTGTTGAAAAATATTTGACCGCCACCTGTTGCATTCGGTGTCACGTTGCCGGGTGTGGCGCCTGCTTGCTGTTGTGCCGGTCCTGCTCCGATGAAAATTGATACCTGGGGCGAGCCAGAACCATTGATCGCGCTGATAGTGACATTCTGTCCAATGTTTATCGCTCCGGAGGCGCTGGTGTCCAAATTCTGCAAAGTGATGCTGCCTGAATTGGCAACAATGGATCCCCCTGCAGCAACATTTAGTGCTCCTGCACCAGTTTGTACTGTGATATTACCTGCGGTGCTTTTCAATTGTGTTATTGTCGTGGAACCTGTGGTGGAATAATTGAAATTGCCGACAGATTCTGAGATATTTAGCGTGGACGATGGCGCAGCATTGATCACGTTGACTGCGCCCTGTCCGCCTGCATAAAGCAATACTGACGGCGCATTTATTTTCAGCGGCGCCTGACCGCTGCCAATCGAACCAGCTGTTGTAGTAAGGCTGAGTGAATTTGCATTGGCGACACCAGACCCCTGCAATACATCACTTGTGCTGTACAACTCAAACGCATTGGCTTGAATTCCTTGCAGGTACACCGGAGCAAAGGGCTGATTTGTCGCCGGCAACACATTTATAAATGCGCTTTGCGGGGAATTAACGGACAAATTGAATGCGGGAGGCTTATTCCCGAAGAAACCTGCTTGAGTTAGTTGGAATGGTGCAAATCCATCACCGATATTTCCATTAGTAGTGGAAAGTGAAAATGAGTTAGCGACAATGGTGCCTCCTTGTGGGTAAATGCCACCACCTTGTTGCCTTAAGCCGGCATCAGCATTGAGCGAAATGGTACCGGCGGATGTCGCATAGCCATATGGGTTTATGATTATCGACCCCTTGGACCCCGGAGTGGTAACCAGGTTTAATCTGGTTACGGCCTGAATGCTTGATAGAGATGATGGAACAGCGCTGCCAATTACAATGTCGCCGGCTACATTGAATGTGAGCGAAGTTTGTGATGAGACATTTCCAGTTATGCTAAGTAAATTGGGTGTGCTCGGGGCTGCGCCTGTTATATTGACGACAGGCTCACCCACGTACTTGCCCGTAGACGTGAATGTAAGATTGCCGTCGATTTGTGCCAGAGCCGATGCCGGAAGACTTACGTTTAATCCAGCCGAATCGACGATTGTTATATTGAATTGCCTTGTAATATTCAATGCGGTAAGCGATTGCAATGAGACGTATGCAGGTATAGTGATGCTTCCGTATGGATTGGCTCCATGGAGTCCACCGAAGTTGATAAAGCCGGGTATTATGTTCCTTTCCACCAGATCAACAAGCCCCTCGCCGGTCAGACCGGAGATCGGAATGCTGTATTGGGTTACAGACTGGCCAATTGTTTTATTTGGAGCGATAAGATTGATTGGACAGTCGCTGGCCTGACCAGCCGACGCAGATAGCCATACTCCCGAACCCACAGTTAGCGATCCATTAGGATTCATGACCTGCAAAGTCAGGGCACCATTCTCTGCCATCAATGATGAATATGGATTTACACTCAAATTCCCATTAGTTACGGTGACCGTAATTGACCCGACATGTGCAGTCAAATTGTTCAATGTAATGGAGGAATTCGCGGTAACTTGAATGCTCCTTGCATCAGCGCTGAAACTGTTTATACCGAGGTTTCCACCGGCAGATTCACTTATCGAGAGGTCAGCTAATTGTCCAACAAAACTTAGATTATTTGCGTTGATGCTGCTATTGACGAGCAGTTGCATAACCCCTGATGTCGCAGAAATGAATTTCACATTTTCAGCTTGAATAGATCCTTGGACACCAGATGTGGTATTGCCACCGATTTGAAATATGGAAGCTCCACTAAATCCCAGCGTAATGTCTCCGGGTATCCATCCGCCTAATCCTGTTGCCAGAAGGCTACCGGTCACAAGCAGGTTTCCGCCGGTAGAAACAAGAGATATACTGGGGCCCGAGGCGCCAAATACACCACTTGCAGTAGTTTGCAGTGCATTTGGGTCAACTGTTAAATTGCCTCCAGTGACAAATGATATGTTGGCACCACCGGTAGTGGATTGAGCATTGATGGTCAGCTGGCCGGCTGCAATGCTCATATCGTTTGCCGAATTTGAAACAATGGCAACGGCGCCTGCCGAGCTGCCGTATGAGGAGACGTCAAACGTTAATGGTGTTGCCAGGGACAACGAACTGCCATTTAAGTAGATGTACCCGCCTGAGCTTGTCACTCCGGCCGCCTGAGATGAATTACCCGTCATTGACAGGGTGCCGGAACCAACCGAGACAGGGCCGGCAGGCGAATATAATTCAAGCAAGGACAAAATACCCACACCACCAACGGGAAATTGCAGCGGCGCAGGCAGATTTTGGGTGGGGATTAACAAACCGCCGGCAGTTCCTCCGGAAGTCACGACATCAGTGACGTTCGGCAGGTTTATACCGCCTGTTCCCAGGTTGGCCACAATGATGCTGCCCAGCGATTGAGCTGTTGGACCGGCTTGCACATTAATGGCTCCATTCACACCGTTGACGGCAGCCGTTCCGATCGAGAACGGCAAGGCGCTGTCACTTACCAAAATTATGATGGCACTTTCCAGCACAGTGGGATCCGAAGCTTGGAATTCACGTGACTTGAAGTCGCGGC
>JADMIO011096010.1_pt1 | contig 30243 bp, 30 predicted proteins | sample 8958161 | NCBI WGS metagenome assembly JADMIO01 (sample SAMN16585339, study PRJNA669376) | soil metagenome | isolation source: Crop rotation soil | place: USA: Cullars Rotation, Alabama | collected 2011 | reverse complement strand
CGCCCAGGAGCCGCCGATCAGGGGCAGCGGCGATCCGCGGTCAATGCGCGCCGCCGCACAGGCTCAGCGCAGGCCGCCGCCTGAGGCGTGCTCGGCGCGCTGGATCAGCTCGATCTTGTAGCCATCGGGGTCCGTCACGAAGGCGATCACCGTCGTGCCACCCTTCACCGGACCGGCTTCGCGCGTGACCTGGCCGCCGGCGGCCTTGATCTTTTCGCAGGCCGCGTAGGCATCGGGCACGCCCAGCGCGATGTGGCCGTAGGCGGTGCCCAGTTCGTAGCTGTCGGTGCCCCAGTTGTAGGTCAGCTCGATCTCGGCCTGGTCGGGGTTGCCTTCGCCGTAGCCCACGAAGGCCAGGCTGTACTTGTACTCGGGGTTCTCGCTGGTGCGCAGCAAATTCATGCCCAGCACCTTCGTGTAGAAGTCGATGGAGCGTTGCAGGTCGCCGACGCGCAGCATGGTGTGAAGAAGACGCATGGTGGGGAGTGTGTGGAAAACAGGACGGCCCGCACGGCGCCATGGGCGGCGCGTGGGGCAGGGCCGGTGATTGTCGGCCGATCACGCTCGGCTCCGCCCGCGCGGGGCCTTGGCGTTCAGGGGCGGGCCTGGGTCCGGTGGGTCTGAACCGGTGCGTCAGGCGGCTTGGCGCGCCGTCCAGCTCGCCAGTTTGCCGCTGTGCATCACCCCGATGTGATCGGCCATGTGCCGTGCCTCGGTCTCGTCGTGGGTCACGAGCATCGCGGTCTGGCCGGCGCGCTGCAGGATCTCGCGCACCTCGGCCGTGAGGCGCGCGCGGGTCGTGCTGTCGAGGTTGGAAAAAGGCTCGTCCAGCAGCAACAGGGCCGGTGCCGGCGCCAGCGCGCGTGCCAGTGCGATGCGCTGCTGCTGCCCGCCCGAGAGTTCGTGCGGGTAGCGCCCGCCCGCATCGGCCAGGCCCACCAGCGCCAGCAGCTCGGCCACGCGGGTCTCCCTGGCCTCGCGCGACAGACGCCGCAGGCCGAAGCCCACGTTCTGCGCGGCGTTCAGGTGCGGGAACAGGGCGTACTCCTGGAACATCATGCCCACGCGGCGCTGCTCGGGCGGCAGGTGCGCGCTTGGCGAGGAGAGCAGCGTGTCGCCCAGCCGGATCTCGCCTGCGAGCACTTGCACGAAACCGGCCACGGCGCGCAGCACGGTGGTCTTGCCGCAGCCGGAGGGCCCGAGCAGGCAGGCGATGCGGCCGGCTGCCAGTTCAAGGTTCAAGCCCTGCACGACGGTGTGCGGGCCGCGTGGCGTGTCGTAGGCCAGGCTCAGGTCGGTGAGGCGAAGGGCGGCGGTCATGGGCAGGGGGCGGCGATTCGTGGCGATGTCGCGCGATCAGGAATGGGGCAGCACGGCACCCGCGGCGGCGGCGCCGGTGGCGCTGTCGGTGCCGCGGGGCTGCCATCAGAAGCGAACTGCGTGCGCGCCAGCAGGATCACGGGCGCCAGCCCGGCCAGCACGATCAGCAGTGCCGCGATGGCGCCCTCTTCGTAGGTGCCGCGTGCCGCTTCGGCATAGAGCCAGGTGGCCAGCGTGTCGAAATTGGCGGGTCGCAGCAGCAGGGTGGCAGGCAGCTCCTTCATCGCATCGACGAAGACCAGCAGCGCGCCGGCCGCGATGGCCGGGCGCAGCAGCGGCAGGTGCACGCGGCGCAGGGTGCCGCCCGCGTCTTCGCCCAGCAGGCGCGCGGCCTGTTCCAGCGCGGGCGGGATGCGGGCCAGCCCGGCCTCGATGCCGCCCACCGGCATGGCCAGGAAGCGCAGGGTGCAGGCCACGACCAGGATGACGCCCAGGCTCATCAGCGGCAGGCCGGGCAATCCCATCAGCCGCGCGAGGCCCGCATCGGCCGCCAGCGCCGGCGTGAGCAGGCCGATGGCCAGCACCGTGCCCGGCACCGCGTAGCCCAGCGTCGCCACGCGCGCGGGCCAGCGCGTGGCGCGGTGGGAACCGGCGCCACCACTGCCCTGTGAGCGCGCGGCCCAGGCCACGATCAGCCCGGCGGCCACCGTGAGTGCGGTCACGCCCAGTGCCAGCGCCAGCGTGTTGCCCAGGCTGGCCAGCAGGCCGGGCGACACGCCCTGGCCCAGCTGCAGGCGCTTGGCGCTTTCCCACACCAGATACGCGGCCGGTGCCACGAAGCCGATCACGATGGGCAACGTGGCCACCGCCGTGGCGGCCCAGCCCAGCGGACCGCGCAGCCGCCGCGGCGTGATGCCGCGCATGCGCTGCGTGCTGCCGAAGCGCTGGTGGCGACGGCCGTGCCGCTCCAGCATGACCAGCAGCACCACCATGCCCAGCATGGCGCAGGCGATCTGTGCGGCGCCAGCCAGGTCGGAGCGCGTGATCCAGGTCGTGTACACCGCCACGGTGAGCGTGTTCACGCCCAGGAATTCGGAGGCGCCGATGTCGTTGAGCGTCTCCAGCAGCGCCAGACTCAGGCCCACGGCCAGCGCCGGGCGCGCCAGCGGCAGCGCCACACGCCAGAAGGCGCCCCAGCGGCCTTCGCCCAGCATTCGAGCCGCCTCCAGCAGGTGCGCGGGCTGGGTCATGAACATGGCGCGCGCCGTCATGTAGACGTAGGGGTAGAGCACGAAGCCCAGCACGAAGATGGCGCCGCCCATGGATCGCAGGTCGGGCAGGCGCCACTGGCGCGGGCTGTCGTAGCCCAGCAGCGCGCGCAGGGCGCCCTGCACCGGCCCGATGGGGTGCAGCAGATCGAGGTAGGCAAAGGCCACAATGTAGGCCGGCATGGCCAGCGGCAGCAGCAGCGCCCAGTGCAGCACGCGCCGGCCCGGGAAGTCGCAGGCCGTCACCAGCCAGGCGCAGCCGGTGCCCACCACGAGCACCAGCGCGCCCACGCCGGCCAGCAGCAGGGCGGTGTTCCAGGCGGCGTCGGGCAGCACATGGCGCATCAGGTGCGACCAGTGCGAGACATCGGCACCGAAGGCCAGCCAGGCCAGCGACAGCACCGGCGCCAGCACGCCCAGCGCGATCAGCACCGAGGTGGCCTGCCACAGCGGCCCTACGGGCCGCAGCCCGCGCGGAGTCAACTGCATCGTGGATCGTGAGAGAGAGGGAGCGCCGACGTTTCAGCCGGCGAGCGGAGAGAGGCGAAGCGCACAAGTCGATGGCGGCGGCCTGGCCAGGCCGCTGGCTGCGCCCCCGTCGCGAAGCGTAAGGGCGTGGCGAAGCCGCCGCCCCGGGGCGGCTTCGGTCAGCGGTCGAAACCGACCTTGTCGACCAGCGCACTGGCCTGCTTGCGGTGCTTGGCGATCTCCTGCAGCGGCAGCGGGTCGATCTTCAGCTCGCCGATGGACTGGGCCACGATCGGGTCCAGCGCCACGCCCTTGCGCACCGGGTGTTCGAAGTTGGCCTGCGCGTACATGTTCTGCGCCGGCTCGGACACCAGGAACTCCAGCAGCTTCACGGCGTTGGCGCGGTTCGGTGAGTTCTTCGCGACCGACGCGCCGCTGATGTTCACGTGCGTGCCGCCGCTCTTCTCGTTGGCGAAGGTGGGCTTGATCACCTTGATGGCATCGCCCCACTTGCGTGCGTCGCTGCCTTCCTTGGAGGACTTCATCTGGCCCACGTAGTAGGTGTTGGCAATGCCGATGTCGCAGATGCCGCCCAGGATGTCGCGTGCCACATCGCGGTCGCCACCGGTGGCCTTGCGTGCCAGGTTGTCCTTCACGCCGCGCAGCCACTGCTCGGCCTTGGCTTCGCCGTCGTGCGCGATCAGCGCGGCGATGAGCGCCGTGTTGTACGGGTGCTGGCCGGCGCGGATGCAGACCTTGCCTTTGTACTTGGGGTCGGCCAGGTCTTCATAGCGGAAGTTGCGCAGCGGCAGGCCCTTCTCGACATACAGCACGCGCGCGCGCATCGACAGCGAGAACCACTGGCCATCGGCGCCGCGCAGGTTGGCGGGAATGGCCGATTCCAGCGCGGCCGACTTCACGGGCTGGGTGACGCCGCCCTCGACCAGGTCGAGCAGGTTGCCCACGTCCACGGTCATCAGCACGTCGGCCGGCGAGCGGGCACCTTCGGCTTTCACGCGCTCCAGCAGGCCGTCCTTGACGAAGATGGTGTTGACCTGGATCTGCGTCTGCGCCGTGAAGGCGGCCAGAAGCGGCTGGATCAGGCCCGGCTCGCGCGTGGTGTAGAGCGTCAGCTCGTTGGCGGCCAGTGCGGGCACGGCGGTGGCTCCGATCAGCGTGGCAGCGGCCAGCGCAGTCGACAGACGTCGGGTCATGCAGGTTCTCCGTTCGGTGTTGATCTTGTGAATGGCCCCTCGAACGAGGCCATTGCGAACAATTATCAGCGTGATCTGAGCGTTCGCTGAGGTCTCCGGATGGGCGTGCGGGCCATGTCCCCGGCGGGTGTGGCCCTGCGAGGATGACTGTCATTCAGGGGACGGCGGGGCGCAGCGAGTGTCCGAACAATGCGGGATTTCCTGGCGTGCGGTCCGCGCCAGCCACAGCGCCAGCATCAGGAGCGAGCCCGGCATGAAATTCGATGAAGTGATCCAGCACCGCCGCAGCATTCGCGGTTATCTGGACAAGCCCGTTCCCAAGGCCCTGGTCCGCGAGGTTCTGGCCCTCGCGATGCGCGCACCGACCTCGTACAACACCCAGCCCTGGAACTTCTACGTGGTCACCGGCGAGGTGCTGGACCGCATCCGCCAGGGCAATGTGGAGCGCACGCTGGCTGGCGTGCCGGACTCGCGCGAGTTTCGCACCGGCCCCAACTATGACGGGGTGCACCGCGAGCGTCAGATCGGCGTGGCCAAGCAGCTCTTTGCCGCGATGGGCATCGCGCGCGAGGACAAGGCCAGGCGCGACGACTGGGTGTTGCGCGGCTTTCGCCAGTTCGATGCGCCGGTGTCCATCGTCGTGACCTATGACCGCTCCATCCATGGCAGCGATGTGGCCCCCTTCGATTGCGGTGGCGTGGTCAATGCCATCGTCAATGCCGCCTGGTCACGCGGCCTGGGCTGCGTGATCAACAGCCAGGGCATCATGCAGTCGCCCGTGGTGCGCGCCGAAGCCGGCATTGCCGACGACCAGGTGATCCAGACCTGCATCGCCATGGGCTGGCCCGACCCCGGCTTCGCGGCCAATGCCGTGGTCTCGCATCGCAAGTCGGTGGACGAGGCCGCCCGCTTCGTCGGCTTCGACGACTGAGCGCGCCAGGCGCCGCCCGGGCTGCCAGTGCATCCACGTCCAGCGATGGGCCGGCTCAGCGCGCGGTCGGCAGTTCGAACACCAGGCAGGTCGTGGTGGCGTGTGCGTACAGCGTGCCGTCCGGGCCCACCAGCCGCGCCTCGGCGGTGGCCAACTGGCGGCCACAGTGGATCACGGTGCCGATGGCGCGCACGCGCGACACCTTGGCGGGGTGGATCGCACGCACCATGTTCACGCCCAGCTCGGCCGTCGTGTAGCCGCGGCCTGGTGGCATCAGCGTCTGCACGGCACAGCCCAGTGCCGAGTCCAGCAGCGTGGCAAACCAGCCGCCGTGCACCGAGCCCAGCGGGTTCAGGTGGCGCTGCAGCGGCGTGCCCTGGAAGACCGCTCGGCCCGGCGTGACTTCGATCAGGGTGAAGTCCAGCGTGAGCGACATCTCGGGATAGGGCAGCTCGCCGGCGAGCATCGCCTGCATCACTTCCAGGCCGGTCTTGCCGACCAGTTGCGCGGGCTTGGCCAGGCCCGGGCCGGGGCCGGCGTCGAGCCGGGCCCGTACGGCGGCTTCGTCGGCCAGCCATTGCGCCAGTTCGGGGGCGGCGGTGTCTGTCATGTGAGATCCTTGATCGGCGGCGTTGATTTAAATTGCATATGCAATTGTTGTGTCTACAATCATAGGCCATGAAGACCGCCACACAACTCCAGGGCTGCACCAACTTCAAGCTGCGGCAACTGATGCGACAGGTTGCGCGCCTGTACGACCAGGAGCTGGCGCACGCCGGCCTGAAGACCACGCAGTACTCGCTGCTCAGCCATGTGCTGCGCCTGGGGCCGCTGCGCCCGGTCGATCTGGCGCAGGCCATGGGTCTCACGGCGTCGACGCTCACGCGCAACATGCAGCCGCTGGTGGCGGCGGGCTGGATCGAACTGGGCGAAGGCCCGGACGCACGCAGCCGGCTGGTCCACCTGACCGAGGCCGGGCGTCAGAAGCGCACCGAGGCGCAGCGGCACTGGAAGGCGGCGCAGTCCAACCTGAACGAAAAACTGGGTGAGGCGCGCGTGGCCGCGCTGCACGCCCTGATCGACGAAAGCCTGGCCCTGCTAGGGCCTCAAGACGAAGCACTGGGAGACAACGATGAGTGACAACACCCCCCGCGCTGCAACCGGCGCTGCCAGGCTGCTGCGCGGCCCGGCCATCTGGCTGGTGCTGCTGGCCGCGGCCGGCACCTTCGCGATGACGATGGGCGTGCGCCAGACCATGGGCCTGTTCCTGTCGGCGCTCAACACCTCCACCGGCCTGGGCATCGGCAGCATCAGCCTGGCCTTCGCCTTCGGCCAGTTGTGGTGGGGGCTCACGCAGCCGTTTGCCGGTGCCGTGGCCGACCGCATCGGCACCGGCCGCACGATCTTCGTCGGCGTGCTGCTGGTGGCGCTGGGCACCGTGATCACGCCCTTCATGACCAGCACGGCCGGGCTGATCTTCGCCATCGGCGTGCTGGCGGCCGGCGGCGCCGGCATGGCCGGCCCCTCGGTCATGATGGCCGCGACCATGCGGCTGGTGCCGGCCGAAAGGCGCGGGCTGGCCACCGGGGTGGTCAATGCCGGGGGCTCCTTCGGCCAGTTCGCCATGGCACCCATCGCCGTCGGCCTGATGGCCGCCTGGGGCTGGGCCGGCGCCATGCAGGGCCTGGGCCTGCTGGTGCTGCTGGCCTTGCCAGCGGCCTGGGTGTTGCGCGGCAACTCGCGCGCTCTCGCGGCGCAGGCTGCGGCGGCCAGCGGCACGAAGGCGCTGACGGCCCGCGAGGCCATCGCCCAGGCGCTGGCGCTGCCCAGCTACCGCTACCTGGCCATCGGCTTCCTGGTCTGCGGCTTCCACGTCGCCTTCCTGGCCACGCACCTGCCGGGAGTGATCGCGTCCTGCGGCCTGCCGGTCGAGGTGGGCGGCTGGGCGTTGGGCATCATCGGCCTGTTCAACATCATCGGCAGCCTTGTCATGGGCTGGGCCGTGGGCCGCTGGCGCATGAAGTCGCTGCTGTCGCTGGTCTATGCCACGCGCGCCGTTGCCATCGTGGTGTTCCTGCTGGCGCCCAAGACCACGACCGTGATGCTGATCTTTGCCGCCGTGATGGGGGTGAGCTTCCTGTCCACCGTGCCACCCACCGCGGGGCTGGTGGCCAAGATGTTCGGCCCGGCCAACATGGCGATGCTCTTCGGCATCGTGATGCTGTCGCACCAGATCGGGGGCTTCCTGGGCGCCTTCCTCGGCGGCTACATCTTCCAGGTCACGGGCAGCTACGACTGGGTCTGGTACATCGACATCCTGCTGGCCGTGGGCGCGGCGCTGGTGAACCTGCCGATCCGCGAAGCCCCCGTGGCGCGTGCCGCGGTACGCGCATGAACACACCGTCGCCACCTTCGCCTTCTGCAAGGGCACAGGCCCCTGGGGCGAGGCTGGGCGACGACACAACGATCTGAAACGATGTCCACGCCATCCCACGCCCTCGACCCCCGCACGCGCATGCTGCTGGAGGCGCCGATCCTGCCGACGCTGCTGCGCCTGGCCGGCCCCAATGTGCTGGTGATGCTGGCCCAGGCCGCCACGGGGCTGATCGAGACCTGGTTCGTGGGCAAGCTGGGCATCGACGCCCTGGCCGGCATGGCGCTGGTCTTTCCGATCGTGATGCTGATGCAGATGATCTCGGGCGGTGCCATCGGCGGCGGCATTGCCTCGGCCATTGCGCGCGCGCTGGGTGCAGGGCGGCGTGACGACGCACAGGCGCTGGTCTGGCATGCCGCCGTCATCGCGCTGGCCTGCGGCCTGGTCTTCACGGGCGCGCTGTGGCTGGGCGGGCGCTGGCTGTACAGCCGCATGGGCGGCACGGGCGCCTCGCTGGACGCCGCACTCACCTACTCGCACTGGGTGTTCGCCGGCGCCGTGCTGGTTTGGCTCTTCAACGCGCTGGCAGCGGTGATCCGCGGCACCGGCAACATGGCCGTGCCGGCCAAGGTGACGGTGCTGGGGCTGATCGGGCTGGTGCCGCTGTCGCCGCTGCTGATCTTCGGCTGGGGGCCGGTGCCGGCGCTGGGCATTGCGGGCGGCGCGCTGGCGCTGCTGATCTATTACTCGGGCGGCACGCTGGCGCTGTGCTGGTACCTGCGCTCGCCGCGCAGCCTGCTGCGGCCCACGCGTGACACGCTGCATCTGCGATGGCCCTTCTTTCGCGACATCCTGCGTATCGGTCTGGTCGGCGCCATCGCAACGGTGGCGACGAACCTCAGCATTGCCGTTGCCACCGGGCTGGCGGGGCAGTTCGGCTCGGGTGCCATTGCGGGCTACGGCACGGCCTCGCGGCTGGAGTACCTTCTGGTGCCGCTGGTCTTTGGCCTGGGGGCGCCGCTGATCGCAATGGTGGGCACCTGCATGGGCGCGGGGCTGCATGAGCGTGCGTTGCGCGCCACCTGGGCCGGAGCGGCCGTCGCCTTCACGCTGACAGAGGCCATCGGCTTGGTGGCAGCCTTTTTTCCGCGGCAATGGCTGACGCTGTTCGGCGCCGACCCGGACATGCTGGAGGTAGGCACGCACTACCTGCAGGCGGTGGGGCCTCTGTACGGCTTCTTCGGCCTGGGCCTGGTGCTGCACTTCGCGTCGCAGGGCGCAGGCCGGCTGAAGTGGTCGGTGATGGGCAATCTGGCGCGGCTCATGGTGGCCTCGCTGGGGGGCTGGCTGGCCCTGCATTGGGGCGGCGAGCTGGTGCACGTGTTCTGGGCGCAAGGCGCGGCGCTGCTGGTGTACGGCCTCGTGATCAGCACGGCCATCGCCGGCGGGGCCTGGTTCGGCCCGCTGGGCCGGCCGCGCGGTCCGCGCGGGCTGGTGGCGCGCTTGCAAAAGGCATGACAGGTCAATTCTTCGAGGAAATCAGCGCATGAAGATCCATTCATCCATCGTTTTCGTCACCGGTGCCAACCGCGGCCTGGGCCGTGCCTTCGTGCATGCGGCTCTGGACGCCGGGGCCACCAAGGTCTATGCCGCCGCGCGCGATCTGGCCAGCCTGGACTTCGGCGAGCTGGACAAGGTGGTGCCCGTCGCACTGGATGTGACCGTACCCGCGCAGGTCGAGGCCGCAGCCCGTGAATGCTCAGACGTCACGCTGCTGATCAACAACGCCGGCATCTCGCGCAGCGCACCGCTGCTGGGGGACGACGCCCTGGAAGCCACACGGGCGCAGCTGGACACCAATTTCTTTGGCCCGCTGTTGCTCAGCCGTGCGTTTGCGCCCGTGCTCGCTGCCCAAGGCGGCGGCGCGATCATCAACGTGCTGTCGGTGCTCAGCTGGCTCAGCCTGCCGGGCGCCACGCCCTACAGCGCTTCGAAGGCGGCGGCCTGGGCCCTGAGCAACGGCCTGCGCATCGAGTTGCAGCCCCAGGGCACCCAGGTGACCAGCCTGCACGTGGGCTTCATGGACACCGACATGACCGCGGGCATCAGCGCGCCCAAGTCCAGCCCCGACACCGTGGCCCGGCTCACGCTGGATGCGGTACAGGCCGGTCTGCCCGAGGTGCTGGCCGACGAGGTGTCGCAGCGCGTGAAGCAGAGCCTGTCCACGGCGCAGGCCGCCTACCTGAAGCCGCCGGGCGCCTGAGCGCGCGCAGGGGCCGTGCCTCTGCGGTGCGGCCGCGATCCGGCAGCGCCAGCGTTCAGTTGCGGATGCGCCCCGCTCAGTAGCGATAGGGGTTGTGCGGCCGGCGGTCGTAGCGGTTGGGCACGCCGTCGCCATCGCTGTCGCGCATGCCGTGACGATGGTGGTGCCGGGCGCGCCACGCCTGCTGCTGCTGCCATTGCAGGTGTCGCTGGTACTCGCGCTGCGCATGCCGGTGGGCGCGGCCCCGGTCATGGTGCGGATGGTGATAGCCCGGATGACCGTGGTAGCCATGGCGCCGGCTGCGGTCGTCCGCCTGGGCGGGGGCCGACAGCGTGGCCAGCGACAGCAGCGTGGCAGACAGCAGGGTGGCGAAAGTGATCTTCTTCATGGCGCTTGCTCCGTAGCGGCGAGGGAGCCTTCACTGTCACGGGCCTCTGTAAAGCCGCCGTCAAGCGGGCGCGAAATCGCATGAAGAGTTGTGGGGCGCCGTTTTCTTTCGCCGATGCCGTGTTACGCGGGCACGGGAACGCTTCGTGCTTCGCCGCCTGGGCATCCTCACGTTGCGAACCCCTCACTTCTCGAAAGGCAAGCCATGCTGGACCGAACAAGTACCGAGTTCTCCCACGTCAAGCCCGCCGACACGCCCTTCAAGAGCGGCGGCCTGCGCGACTTCTTCCTCTACCGGGATCTGGGCGTGGCCGAGGCCACGCACGGCAAGGTCATCGCGCATCTGGTCAAGGCCAACATGGCACCGGAAGAGGGCACGGGCTGGCACCGCCATGAGGCGGACTTCCAGATCGTCATCATGCTCAAGGGCTGGGCCCGCTTCATGTACGAGGACAAGGAAACCCTGGTGGAGGCCGGCGACGTGGTGCATCAGCGCCCCGGCATCCGCCACTTCCTGTTCGACTATTCGCCCGACATGGAGTACCTCGAGATCGTGTCGCCGGCCGATTTCAAGTCCATCGACGTCGACCCTGTCTGCGAGATTCCGAAGCCCACCCCCTGGGCGTAGGCCACCCACGCGCCAAGGCCGGCCCCAGCCGGCAAGCGGAGCAACGCCCCAAGCCCCCTTGCGCACAGCAGGAGGGGCGACGAGGCCGACCGGGGTTGTTCAGAACTCTGCGTCGAGTTCGTCGATCTCGTTCGGCTCGGCCCTGGCGGCCTCCACCCATTCCTTCATCGCCGGCAGCGCCATGATCGCCCGGCTGTACTCGGCGCAGGCCTGCGCAATGGCGACGTCGTAGCTCAGGAAGCGCGTGACCACGGGCGCGTACATGGCGTCGGCGATGCAGGGCTTCGCGCCGAACAGGTAGGGCCCGCCATAGCTGTCCAGGCATTCGGTCCAGATCTCGAGGATCCGGTTCACGTCGTCCTGCGCGCGCGACCACACCTTGAAGCCCGGGAAGTGCGCCTTGATGTTCATGGGCAGCGAGGAGCGCAGGGCCGAAAAGCCCGAATGCATCTCGCCGCAGATCGAGCGGCAGTGCGCGCGGGCCGCCGCGTCGGCCGGCAGCAGCCCGGCCTTGGGCTTGATCTCGTTCAGATACTCGCCGATGGCCAGCGTGTCCCAGACGTGCAGCGGGCCCACGTGCAGAGCCGGCACACGCATGGACGACGACAGCAGCAGCATCTCGGCCTTCATCGCCGGATCGTCGGGGGACACCACATGTTCCTCGAAGTCCAGGCCGGCGAACTTGGCCATGAGCCAGCCTCGCAGGGCCCAGGCCCCGTAGTTCTTGCTGCTGATCGTGAGTCGCGCCTTGCTCGCCATGTGATTGCCTCCAGTGGTCAGCGCGTCCTGCAAACGCTGTGCCAGTCATGCCAGGCGCCGGTGCGCGAGTCGCCGCCGCGCGCCCTGGCGCCGGCATGGCCCGCAATTTGCCTGTGAGTGTGGGACCCACCACTCCAAGAGACACGGCATGCTTTATCAGGCCTATCAGTTCCAGTCCGACCTGATGTCGCCGATGCGCCTGATGGCCCAGTCCATGGGCGCCATGTTCTGGCTGGAGAACACGAACGGAAGCCCGCTGCGCGCGATGGCGGCGGCCGGCACGGTGTTGTCCCGCATGCGGCTGACGCACTCGCGGCCGCCCTATGGCATTCACGACGTGGTGGTCGACGGCCAGGTGGTGCCCGTGGCCGAGGAGGTGGTGCTGAAGAAGCCCTTTGGCCATCTGCTGCACTTCAAGCGGGCCATGCCGCCGCGCGCGCAGCCCCAGCCGCGCCTGTTGCTGGTGGCGCCGCTGTCGGGCCACTTCGCCACGCTGTTGCGCGACACCGTGCGCACCCTGCTGCAGGACCACGACGTCTACATCACGGACTGGGTGAACGCGCGCGACGTGGGTCTGCGCCACGGCGCCTTCGGCCTCGATGACTACGTGGCCTACATGATCGACTTCATCGCCGCGCTGGGGCCGGGCACGCATGTGATGGCCGTGTGCCAGCCCTGCGTGGCCGCGCTGGCCGCCACCGCCATCATGGCCGAGGACGATCACCCGGCCCAGCCGCGCAGCCTGACGCTGATGGCCGGCCCGGTGGACTGCCGCATCAACCCGACCACCGTGAACGAGCTGGCCGTCAGCAAGCCCATCGAATGGTTCGAGAAGAACCTGATCAGCCATGTGCCGATGCCGCATGCGGGCCACATGCGCCGCGTGTACCCGGGCTTCGTGCAGCTCACGGCCTTCATGGGCATGAACCTGGAGCGGCACCAGCAGCAATACAGGGACATGTACAGGTACCTGCTCGACGGCGACGTCGACAAGGCCGAGACCATCCGCGTGTTCTACGACGAGTACCTGGCCGTCAACGACCTGCCGGCCGAGTTCTATCTGGAGACGGTGGAGAAGGTGTTCCAGACCTACGACCTCCCGCTGGGCAAGCTCACGTACCGCGGGCGCACGGTCAACCCGAGGGCCATTCGCCGCACTGCGCTGATGACCGTGGAAGGCGAGCGTGACGACATCTGCGCCGTGGGCCAGACGCTGGCGGCGCAGGACCTGTGCAGCAACGTGCGGCCCTCCCGCAAGGTGCACCACGTGCAGACCGGCGTGGGCCACTACGGCGTGTTCAGCGGCCGCAAGTGGCAGCAGCAGATCTACCCGCGCGTGCGGGAGATGGTTCACATGGTGGATTGATCCCATCCCCGCAAAATGGGGCGGGGACGGATTGTGCGATCAGCCGCGTTGCGGCGCAGGCAGCAGGCGGCGCAGGGCCTCGAAGAACAGATCCGACTGTTCGCGCTCGCCCTGCACCTGCGCGGCCACATGGGCGGCGAGCTTCGGGTCCACGGACCTGAGCGGCCGGCCCGTGCTCTGCGCCAGCACCTGGTGCAGGCAGGCGCGTTCCAGGTAGTACAGGTCGTCGTAGGCGTGGGCGATGGTGTGGCCGGTCACGATCACGCCGTGGTTGGCCAGGAAGGCCACGTCCTTGTTGGCGTTCTCGCCCATCATGGTGCGGGCGATGCGTTCGCCCTCGGCATCGTCCAGCGCCAGGCCGTTGTAGGTGGCGTCAATGGCGATGCGGCCCATGTAGCGCATGGCGTTCTGGCTCAGCGTCGGGTCCAGCGCCACGTCGCCGGTCAGCGTGAGCGCGGTGGCATAGGGCATGTGGCAATGCAGCACCACGGCGCGCTGTGTCAGGCGGTGCACGGCGCCATGGATGAACAGGGCGGTGGGCTCCACGCGGTGGCGGCCGGCCAGCACCTGGCCGTGCACGTCGATCAGCACGATGTCGTCCGCGCCCACCTCGCTCCAGTGCAGGCCGCGCGGGTTGAGCAGGTACAGGTCTTCGCGTCCGGGAAGCATGACGCTGAAATGGTTGCACACGCCTTCTTCGAGCTGATGATGCGCGGCGGCGCGCAGCGCCAGCGCCAGGTCTTCGCGCAGCTGGCGAACGACGGGGCTGGCATAGAGCGCTTCGGCGTTTTCAGGAGCTTGGGTGGCTTGAGGGGGGAGGGCGGCGTTCATGGGGCGTCCTGCGGGTTCTGGAAGAGGGTTGGAGGGGCGCGTCAGCCTGCGCTGGCCTGCCGCCAGGCGGCGATGAAGTGCAGGGCGTCGGCATGCACCTGTGCGGCGCTCTTGCCCGGTTTGTACAGGGCCGAGCCGATGCCGAAGCCGGCCGCGCCGGCCGCGCGCCAGATGCCCATGTTGTCGGGGCCGATGCCGCCCACGGGCATCAGCGGCGTGCTGGCCGGCAGCACCGCCAGCAGCGCCTTGACGACCGCTGGCGAGGCCAGCTCTGCCGGGAAGAGCTTGAGGCCGGTCGCGCCGGCGTGCAGCGCGCCGAAGGCTTCGGTGGGCGTCATCACGCCGGGCAGGCTGATCAGGCCCAGGCGCACGCTGTGCTGCACCACCTCGGCATCGAAGTTGGGCGACACGATCAACTGGCCGCCCGCGCCATGCACGGCCTGCACCTGCGCGGCGCTCAGCACCGTGCCGGCGCCGACCAGCGCCTGCGGGCAGCGCGCACGCAGCGCCTCGATGCTGCGCAGCGGCTCGGGCGAGTTGAGTGGCACTTCGATGAGCTGAAAGCCGGCATCGACCAGGGCCGCGCCGACGTCGGGCGCTTCGGCCGGCGTGAGGCCGCGCAGGATCGCGATCAGCGGCAGTTCGCGCATCGCGCTGGCGAAGGAGGTGTGGAGGGTGGTCATGCGATGGTGCCTTGGCGAGCCTGGTGAAGTGCGTGCGCGCCGGCCCAGGTGGCTTCGGCGCCCAGGATGCGTGTGGGAATGCGCAGGGCCTGCAGGGCCAGCGCGTAGCGCTGCGTGAGCGCGGCGCCGCCCACCAGCACCACGGTTTCATCGGCGTCCAGCGTCTGCGCGTTCAGTTCCTCGCCGATCAGCAGGCCCGACAGGTAGCTGGCCAGCGACGCTTCGGGCATCTGGTGGAACAGCGCCAGCGTGCGTGCGCCGAAGGCATGGTGCAACAGACCGCCGGGGTGCTGGCGCACGCGCTGCACGCCCTGTACGAAGGCGGCCTGATCCAGCGGCGCCTGCGCGTCAAGCGTGCGCGCCAGGATGGAGTTCTGCGACAGCAGCGCGTAGAACTCGCCGGTCATGAAAGTGCGAAAGCCCAGCACCCGGCCCTGCTGCACGCGCACCCACTTGTTGTGGGTGCCCGGCAGCACGAACAGGCCGCTGTCCAGTCCCGTGAGCGCCATCGCGCCGAAGATCTGCACCTCTTCGCCGCGCATCACGTCGGGCACGCCTTCGTGCGCGTCCGACAGGCCGGGCACCACCGCGATGCGACCGGGCTCGATGTCGCGGATGTGCGCCGCCACCGTGGCGGCGTCGGCCGGGCAGGCGCAGTAGGGCGCCTCCACCCAGCCCTGGCGGCTGCCGGCCATGCCGGAGATCAGGCTGACGGCACCGGGCTCGCGCATCCAGTCGCCGAACAGGTCGTGGAAGACAGCGGCAAAGCCGCCGGGCGGCACGGTGAGGATGCCCTGTGGCGCGGCGCGTTCGTCACGCACGCGGCCGTCAGCGGCGATGCGCGCCCCACGCAGGGCGCTGGTGCCCCAGTCAATGGCAACAAGAGTCATGAGGCACACGCACGCACATCAGCGCAGGGAAAGAGAAGCGCGCCTGGGCAGGCGCGCGGTGTTCTTGGCAGGCTGGCAGCCAAGCCGTTCAGTGATTGTCGCGTGGCACGAATGCCCCGCGCTTGCCTTGGAGGAAAGCAAGGTCCGCGCCTTCGTCGGCCTGCAGCACGGTGTCCACGTACAGCTTCCAGTAGCCCGACTCGAGCGGTGGCTTCGGCGGTGTCCATGCCGCGCGTCGTTGCTCCAGTTCGTCGTCGCTCACGTGCAGGTGCAGCTTGCGGTTCGGCACGTCCAGCTCGACCAGGTCGCCGTTCTGCACCAGCGCCAGCGGTCCGCCCGCGGCGGCTTCGGGTGCGGTGTGCAGCACCACCGTCCCGTAGGCCGTGCCGCTCATGCGCGCGTCGCTGATGCGCACCATGTCCGTGATGCCCTTGCGCAGCACCTTGGGGGGCAGCGGCATGTTGCCCACCTCGGCCATGCCGGGGTAGCCCTTGGGGCCGCAGTTCTTGAGCACCAGCACGCAGGTCTCGTCCACGTCCAGGTTCTCATCGTCGATGCGGGCGTGGAAATCCTCGATGTCCTCGAACACCACGGCGCGGCCGGTGTGGACCATGAGCGCGGGCGTGGCCGCGCTGGGCTTGATGACGGCCCCGCGCGGCGCCAGGTTGCCACGCAGCACCGCGATGCCGGCCTTGTCCTTGAAGGGGGCGTCGAAGGTCTTGATCACGCGCGGGTCGTAGTTCTGCGCGTCGGCGATGTTCTGCGCCACCGTCTCCCCGCTGGCCGTGACGATGTCGGTGTGCAGCAGGTGCTGGATCTCCTTCATCACCACGGGCAGGCCGCCCGCGTAGCAGAAGTCTTCCATCAGGTGCTCGCCCGAAGGCTGCAGGTTCACCAGGCAGGGCATCTCGCTGGCCAGGCGGTCGAAGTCCTCCAGCTGCAGCGGCACGCCGAGCCGGCGCGCGATGGCCGTGAGGTGGATCACCGCGTTGGTCGAGCCGCCGATGGCTGCCAGCGTGCGGATCGCGTTCTCGAAGGCCTCGCGCGTGAGGATCTGCGAGATCTTGAGGTCCTGCCTGACCATGTCGACGATGCGCCGGCCGGCCATGCGCGCCAGCACGTTGCGTCTGCCGTCGACGGCCGGGTAGGCCGCGTTGCCCGGCAGGCCGATGCCCAGCGCCTCGACCATGCTGGCCATGGTGCTGGCCGTGCCCATGGTCATGCAATGACCGTGGCTGCGGTGCATGCAGCTTTCGGCCTCGAAGAAATCCTGCAGCTTGAGCGTGCCGGCGCGCACCTGTTCGCTCATGCTCCACACGCCGGTGCCGCTGCCCAGTTCCTGCCCGCGCCACTTGCCGTTGAGCATGGGCCCACCGCTCACGCCGATGGTCGGCAGGTCGGCGCTCGACGCGCCCATCAGCAGCGAGGGCGTGGTCTTGTCGCAGCCCATGAGCAGCACCACGCCATCGACCGGGTTGCCGCGGATGCTCTCTTCCACGTCCATGCTCGCGAGGTTGCGATACAGCATGGCGGTGGGGCGCAGCAGCGTCTCGCCCAGGCTCATGACCGGGAACTCGAGCGGGAAGCCGCCCGCTTCATAGACGCCGATCTTCACCTGCTCGGCCAGCGTGCGGAAGTGGCTGTTGCAGGGAGTCAGTTCGCTGAAAGTGTTGCAGATGCCGATGACCGGACGGCCATCGAACTGGTCATGCGGCACGCCCTTGCCCTTGACCCAGCTGCGGTACGCGAAGCCGTCGCGGTCCTGCCTGCCGAACCATTGCTGACTGCGCAGCGCACGCGGCTTGCCACCGCCTTTCCCATCATCGTGTTGTTCGCTCATTGGGGAAATTCCTCAGTTGTCAAACATATTATGTTCATACGATTGAAACCGATTTCTCAGTGCAAACCATGACCATCCGAAACGTCCACGGCAACACGGTCGACCGCCTCGGCGGCGACATCGTCGCGGGCCGCTATGCACCCGGCAGCAGCATCCCGCCGGAGCCGCTGCTGTGCGAAGAGCTGGGCGTGAGCCGCACCGTGGTGCGCGAAGCCGTGAAGTCGCTGATCGCCAAGGGCTTGATCAGCAGCGGCCCCAAGGTGGGCACGCGGGTGCTGCCGCCCGACCTGTGGAACTGGTTCGACGCCGACGTCATCGTGTGGCAGACGCGCGTGGGCCTGTCGCCCGATTTCCTGCGCGACCTGCAGGACCTGCGCCGTGCGGTGGAGCCCGCCGCCGTGCGCCTGGCGGCCGAGCGCGCCACGTCCGAAGACATCGCTGGCATGGAAGCCGCCTATGCACTCATGAAGCAGGCGATCGAGTTCGGCGGCGACTACGTCACCCCCGACCTGCGCTTCCACCAGGGCTTGATCGCAGCCAGCCACAACCGCATGCTGGTGCAGATGAGCCGCGCGCTGGCCGCGCTGCTGCGCACCAGCTTCGAGATCTCCACGCGCCGCAAGGACGGGCCGTCCAGTTCGCTGCCGCTGCATCGCGCTGTGCTCGACGCCGTGATCGCGCGCAAGCCCGACCGCGCCGAGAAAGCCATCCGCGTGCTGATCGACGGGGCGCGCGAAGACATCGACACCGTGCTCGCCTCGGGCAAGCGCCTGCCGCAGATCCACGCGCCGCCCAAGCGCATCCGGGCCGTGGCCTGATCCCATCGCCCCGTGAGTCCGCGCGCAGACGCGGCAATGGCCAAGAGAGAAAAAGCAAGGAGACAGGACAACGATGAAACGCGCCATCGACGCATTTTTCCGGCTGCTGGAGTTCCTGGTGGTCGTCTGCATGGCCGCCATGGTGGTCATGGTGTTCGGCAACGTGGTGCTGCGCTACGGCTTCAATTCGGGCATCACCGTGTCCGACGAGATGTCGCGCTACTGCTTCATCTGGCTCACCTACATCGGCGCCATGGTGGCCATGCGCGACGGCGCACACCTGGGGGTGGACACGCTGATCCGCCGCCTGCCGCGCCTGGGGCGCAAGGTCTGCTTCGTGCTCAACCAGCTGCTCATGCTGTTCTGCAACGTGCTCTTCTTCATGGGTACTTTTGAAATGCACGATCTGCAGCGCACCAACATCTCGCCGGTGGTCGGCATTTCGATGATCTGGATCTACGGCATCGGCTACATCGTGGCGGTGGTGATGGGCATCATCAACCTGCACCGGCTGTGGCTGCTGTTCACAAACCAGCTCAGTGACGAGCAGCTGGTACAGGTGATGGAGTCCGAAGACAACGCACCCGAGGAAGTCAGCCACGTGGCCACGCCGGGGAGCGCACGATGACCGTCACGATCTTCGTCGTCTCGCTGCTGGCCGCCATGGCCATCGGCATGCCCATCGCCTATGCACTGCTGGTGTGCGGCGTGTCGCTGATGGGTTGGCTCGCCTTCACGGGCGTGCTGCCGGCCTTCGACAGCCAGATCATCGCGCAGCGCTTCGTCGACGGCGCCGACAACTTCCCGCTGCTGGCCGTGCCCTTCTTCCTGCTGGCCGGCGAGTTCATGAACGCGGGCGGGCTCTCGCGGCGCATCGTCGAAATGGCCGTGGCCTGGGTGGGCCATTTCCGCGGGGGCCTGGGCTATGTGGCCGTGGTGGCGGCCATCATCATGGCGGCCATCTCGGGCTCGGCCGTGGCCGACACGGCCGCGCTGGCCGCGCTGATGATCCCGATGATGAACCGCGCGGGCTACGACACCAAGCGCTCGGCGGGCCTGATCGCGGCCGGCGGCATCATCGCGCCGGTGATCCCGCCGTCCATCGGCCTGATCGTGTTCGGCGTGGCGGCCAACGTGTCGATCACCAAGCTCTTCCTGGCCGGCATCGTGCCGGGCATCCTGATGGGCGTGGCGATCGGCATCACCTGGTGGATCGTGGCGCGGCGCGACAAGGTGCCGCCGGCGCCGCGCGTGCCCTGGGGCGAACGCCTGCGCGTCACAGGGCGCGGCAGCCTGGCGCTGTTCCTGCCCATCCTCATCATCGGCGGCATGAAGGGGGGCTTCTTCACGCCCACCGAGGCCGCGGTGGTGGCGGCGGTCTATGCGCTGATCGTCGGCATGTTCGTGTATGGCGAACTCAAGCTCTCGATGCTCTACCGCCTGACGCTGGCGGCCGGCAAGACGACGGCTGTGGTCATGTTCCTGGTGGCGGCGGCCATGGTCAGCGCCTGGCTGATCACCGTGGCCGACATCCCGGGCGAAGTGGTCAAGCTGCTCGAGCCCTTCATGGACAACCGCATGCTGCTGATGTTCGTGATCATGGTGCTGATCGTGATCGTCGGCACGGCGCTGGACTTCACGCCCACGGTGCTGATCCTCACGCCGGTGCTGATGCCCGTGGTGCTCAAGGCCGGCATCGACCCGGTGTACTTCGGCGTGATGTTCATCATCAACAACGCCATCGGCCTGATCACGCCGCCGGTGGGCACCGTGCTCAACGTGGTGTGCGGCGTGTCGCGCATCACCATGGACGAAGCCTTCAAGGGCGTCATGCCCTTCTTCATCGCGCACCTGATCGTGCTCTTCCTGATGGTGCTGTTCCCGCAGATCGTGACCGTTCCGCTGAGCTGGTGGATGGCGCGGTAGTCCGCTCTTTCGTTCGTTCTCACCTCAAAAGCAAAGGAGACACATCATGTTGAACCGCAGAACCTTCACCGCCGCCGCGGCCGCGTCCGGCCTGTCGATGGCGATGCCCGCCTTCGCTCAGTTTTCCGACCGCAACATCAAGTTCACCAACGGCGTGAACGAAGACCACCCGGTGGGCGTGGGCGTGAAGAAGATGCAGGAGATCATCACCGCCAAGTCGGGCGGCAAGATCAAGATCACGGCCTTCTGGGGCGGCGCGGCGGGCGGCGATCTGCCGGCCACGCAGGCCCTGCGCGCAGGCACGCAGGAGATGGTGTGCACCTCCAGCTCGCCGCTGGTGGGCATCGTCAAGGAACTGGGCGTGTTCGACCTGCCCTTCCTCTTCAACAACGAGAAGGAGGCCGACGCCGTGCTCGACGGCCCGGCCGGCGAGTACTTCAACAAGAAGCTGGAAGCCGCGGGCCTGATCAACCTGGCTTACTGGGAAAACGGCTTCCGCAACCTGACGAACAGCAAGCGCGCCATCAACAAGGTCGAGGACTTCGACGGCGTGAAGGTGCGCGTGATGCAGAACAACATCTTCCTGGACTCCTTCAAGACGCTGGGCACCAATGCCGTGCCGATGGCCTTCGGCGAGGTCTTCACCGCGCTGGAAACGCGGACCATCGACGGCCAGGAGAACCCCTTCGTGACCATCGAGACCTCGAAGTTCTTCGAGGTGCAGAAGTACCTGAGCGTGACGCGCCATGCCTACACGCCTTTCCTGGTGCTCTACAGCAAGAAGCTGTGGGACGGCCTCAAGCCCGAGGAGCAGGCCCTGTTGCGCGAGGCGGCCAAGGAAGGCCAGAAGGTGCAGCGCCAGGCCAACCGCGACCTCAATGCCAAGTCACTCGAAGCGCTGAAGAAGACGCTGCAGGTCAACGAGATCACGCCGGCCGAGCAGAAGCGCATGCTCGACAAGGTCAAGCCGGTGTACGACAAGAACGTGCCCACCATCGGCGCCGACGCGGTGAAGGTGGTGATGGACGAGCTGAAGAAGGTTCGCGGCGGCTGAACCCGCTGCTGCATGCGGGCCGTATCTTCGGATGCGGCCCTTTTCTTCGACCTGGGCAGGGGCTGCCATGAAGATCACGCAAGTTGAAACCGTCCGCCTCGGCGAGTTCCCCAACATCCTGTGGGTGCGGCTGCACACCGACGAGGGTCTGGTGGGCCTGGGCGAGACTTTCATGGGCGCCGCGGCTGTCGAGGCCTACCTGCATGAATGGGCGGCGCCCCAGCTGCTGGGCTCCGATCCGCTGGCCATCGAGGCGCGCAACCGCGACCTGACCGGCTACCTGGGCTGGCGCGGTTCCGGTGTGGAGACACGGGGCAACTCGGCTGTCGACATCGCGCTGTGGGACCTGTTCGGCAAGGCGGCCGGCATGCCCGTGCACACAGCCCTGGGCGGCAGGAGCCGCGACAGCATCCGCATCTACAACACCTGCGCCGGCTACCAGTATGTGCGCAGCACCACCAACCAGAAGACGTCGAACTGGGGGCTGGGCAACAACGCGGGGCCGTACGAAGACCTGCAGGGCTTTCTGCACCATGCCGACGAGCTGGCCGAATCACTGCTGTCCGAGGGCGTGACGGCGATGAAGATCTGGCCCTTCGATCCGGCGGCCGAGAAGAGCCACGGTCAGTACATCAGCAACGCCGATCTCGATCTGGCGCTGGAGCCCTTCCGCAAGATCCGCTCGGCCGTAGGGCAGCAGATGGACATCATGGTCGAGTTCCACAGTCTGTGGCGCCTGCCCATGGCGCAGAAGATCGCGCGGGCACTGCAGGAGTTCGACACCTTCTGGCACGAAGACGCGATCCGCATGGACAGCCTGGACCTGCTCAAGCAGTACGCTGTGGACTGCAAGGCGCTGGTCTGTGCCAGTGAAACGCTGGCCTACAAATGGGGCTTCAAGGACTACCTGCAGACCGGCGTGGCGGGCGTGGCCATGCTGGACCTGAGCTGGTGCGGTGGCCTGACCGAAGCGCGCAAGATCGCCGCCATGGCTGATGCGTGGCAACTGCCCGTGGCTCCGCACGACTGCACCGGCCCGGTGGTGTGGGCCGCTTCCACGCACCTGAGCCTGCACGCGCCCAATGCACTGATCCAGGAGAGCGTGCGCGCCTTCTACACCGGCTGGTACAAGGAACTGGTGACGGAGCTGCCCGTCGTGGAGCAGGGGATGATCCGGCTCAACGACAAGCCGGGGCTGGGGCTGGAGCTGCTGCCCGATCTGCACAAGCGCAAGGATGCGGTGGTGAGGGTGTCGGCTTGACTCGTCTTATTACGGCAAGCTGCTGCAGGTCTACTTTTCTGTCGCGCATAACGCCACCGAATTGGGTCAGCCAGGGTCACAGGGTCCGGCCTGTCTCCATGTGGAAGCTGCCGATCAGATTTGCAGCTCAACGGAATCAGTCACCGAACTGAACTAGTCTCCCGTCGGCGCTCCGAATCGACAGGACGGTCTTGACGATGAGCTGTCGAGTGAGAAGCAGGCGCTGCTTCGCTTCGGCGAGCTGGGTCTGCGCGGTCAGGACATCCGAGAGCCGGCGCACCCCGTGGTCGTGGCCCAGCAAGTTCGCCTTGTACGCCAACTGGGCGATCTCGAGCGCCTTTCGCCCGGCTACGAGGTCTCGCCTTGCTCTCTGCAGCCGCAGGAAATCGGCACGCAGTTGCGCCTCCAGTTCCTGCTCGCGCTGTTTGAGCAGTCGTTCGGCCTTGTCGCGCAACGCCGTCGTCTCCCTGATCTTGTGCTCGGTCGCGCCGCCCGAATACAGCGGCATGGTGAGTTGGACGCCTGCCGACGCCGAACGGCTGCTTCGCTCATAGGGAATGTCGATCACGCCGCGCGGATGCTTTTGCCAGTTCACCGACAGCACGCCGTTGAGAATTGGCGCGTGCTGCCTTTCCGTGCGCTTGACTTCGAGCTCCGCGTAAGCGACCCCCTGTCGCAGCTTCAGCAGTTCGGGGTTGCCCGCCTTCAACGCCTGCAGATAGGCACCGAGCGTCCTCTCGCCATCCTCTCGTCCCATCTCTTCGTAGATCGAGGCATCCGGAAGCATGCGTTGGGGGCACAGCGCTCCCAGGATCAGCCTCCTCGATTCGACCTCCGCCTCCTGATGGCTCGCGTTGAGTTCCAGGAACTTCAATCGAAGCTCGATGGAAAGCACATCGGCTGACGATGTGAGCCCCTCGCTGTATCTCGCGTGGGTCTGGCCGAACTGGACCTTGCTGGCCGAGATCTCCGCCCGGACGACTTCCAGCTGTTCGACAGCGGCCAGCACATCCAGGTAGGCCCCCCCGACCTTGGTGACCAGTGCCTGCCTTTCCGCGTTGAGCGAGTGCTCGGCGATGCGGGTCTGGATGGGTGCCTGTTCGTTGGAGATCAGGGCCCCCGCGTTGTAGATCGGCTGAACGAGCCGTGCCCCTATGTCATAGCTCTGGAAGCGCCGGTCGGTCGATTCGCCCCGGCTCTCGAATTCGCCGTTGGTCGCATTGACCGACGAGGTCATCTCCGCCCTGGGCAGGATCTGCGTGCGCAGCTGTGCGCTGTTCGCGAGCCTGGCCTCGTAGTCCGCGCGCGCCGCCGCATACCCGCCCTCGAACGACGCCGCGCATCGAACGAAGGCCGACAGCGGCGCCGCCCAAAGTGCCGGAGCGATCAGGGCGATCGCTGTGGCCAGCGCGGGCCTGAGGCATGCACTCAACCTAGCGCTCACGCCGGAATCCTCGGCGTGCCCAGTGTCGAGAAATCGAACTGGACGGATGCGGATGAAATCGTTTCCGGTCGATGCGCGATCGTGATGCGGGTGATGTTCAGCGAATTGATCGTGGCGCTGATCTTGGCCTCCGTCGCGGTGTCCAAGTGGCTGGTCGCCTCGTCGAGGACCAGCACGCGCGGCACCTTGCATAGCGCCCGCGCCAGCATCACGCGCTGACGCTGCCCTCCAGACAGGCTGCCTCCCATGTCGCCGATGAAGGTGTTCATGCCCATCGGCATCCGGGACACCTCCTCCATGATCTCGGCCTGCCGCAGGGCCTTCGAGATCTTCTCGAGACTCACTTCGCTGGAGAAGCAGGAGACGTTCTCCCTGATGGAGGCAGACAGCAATTGATCGTCCTGCATCACCGCTGCCACCGAACGTCTCCAGGCCACGACGCCGAATTGCTGCAACGGGGCTTCGTCGATGTAGATCGCACCCTCGGTCGGCTCCAGCAAGCCCAGGATCACCTTAGCCAGCGTCGTCTTGCCGCAGCCGGTGGTGCCATGGAAGCACACGTGCTCTCCAGGCCTGATCGTCAGGCTCACGCCGCGAAACACCCAGGGCAGGTCCTCGGAATAGCGGAAGCCGACGTTCTCCAGGCGAATGGCAATCCCGCCGGCCGGGGCATCGTCGGACTCGAGCTCGAACCGGTGGCCGTCCTCGTCCGGCTCCTTCTTCGTGAGCGCGATATCGGCGGCACGGTCGATATGCAGGCGCAGCAATCGGATCGACATCGAGTTGTCGGTCAAGCGCTGCATGCGCCCCGAGAAATCCGACTTGTAGGCCAGGTAGGCCATCAGCATGCCGACGGTGATGCTGCCCTCCATCGCCATTGAGGCGCCGATGCCCAGAACAGCCACGTTCTCCACCAGGAAGATCAATCCGTAGCCCGAGGTGAAGATCAAGGTGATGATCTGGGACTTGATCTTCTTGTTAGACGCCGCGATGACCCCGTTGTGCCACAGCGACCCGCGCACGCCTTCGATGTTGTTCAGCTTGATCGTCTGGATGCCCCGGATGTTCTCGATGAAGACGCTCTGCGACTTCGCATCCAGGGAAATGATCTCGTCATTGACCTTGTGATAAATGTGATGCGGGAAAAGACGCAATGCGGCATAGCCGATGAGCGCCGCGATCGCGATCAGCGCGAGCTTCCACGAATAGATGGCCATTAACGCCAGCGTGAAGATCGAGAAGACCCCGTCGAAGAGGACCTCGATAAACTTACCGGTCACGGTCGTCTGGATCGTCTGGATCGACTGGAAATTTGCGCTGATGTCGCCGATGTGCCTGAGCTCGAACCACTTCAATGGCAGCTTGAGCATGTGGTACTTGATTCGCATCGACCACTGCACCGCGAATTGGGTCGACAGCGAGATCGTGAACCACCCGCGTGCCGCCTCCATGAAAATCTTGGACAGCCCCAGCAGACCGACGCCCAGGAGCAGCGTCCACAACAGGTCGATGTCGTTGGAAAGGATGGCGCCGTCGACGATCCACTGCGTGAACATCGGCGCGACCATCGACAGCAGTTGGATGGTCGCCCCAAGCGCAAGTATCCGCAACAGGCTGTTTTTGAGCCCCAATATTCTTCCGGTCAGCTGGTGCCATTTGATTGGCGCGGGCGGCTTGATCGCCTCGAACGAAACACTGGGAGTCAACTCGAATGCAACCCCTGTGAAAGCCGATGCCAATTCTTCCCGGCTTATATTCCTAACTCCATACGCGGGATCGAAGACGACGACCTTGGAGCGATGCACAGAGACCAGAACGACGACGTGCACCAGGTCCCAATGCAGTATGCAGGGTCGCGCAAGCAACTCGAGCTCCTTGATCTCGAGCCGCAGCGCCCTGCTGCTGAAGCCCATCAGATCTGCGAGTCGCGTCAGGCTCAGCAGGTTCAAGCCGCGGGTGGAAAGGGCATATCTGTTGCGTAGGTCCGCCATCGAATACTCTTTGCCATGCGCTGCGGCAACATAACCTAGACAGGCCAGTCCGCATTCAGACGTTGTGGATTGAAGATAGGACTGCATAAAAAAGGGTGGTTCTCCCACCCTAAAAATAGCAAATAAATTTCTCTAATTTTCGAATTAGATCTACTACTGATCGCTATCCTCACCGCTCATCGAATTGATGATGTTAGTGATCCAGGACTGGATGGGCGTGTTTTCATTGAGGGCATTTCCGAAGGCCCAGCCCACCACGCCAGCGGCAGTCACGGCACCGAGCGCACTGGCGCCAATGCCCGTCAGGGCAAGCCCCATCTCGGCGCTTACTCCCAATTGCGCGGCAACGCTCAACCCGATACCTCCTCCAATGGCCGCGCCAAGCGCGACGGCATCTCCGTAACTCATGCCGCCCGACACCAGTTCCATGTCAAGCACACTCAGTTCTCTCATTAGTTTCTCCCAAATGTTACTTTCCAAACAGCCCTTTTATTCGTTCCGAAAATGTTTTTAATTGGCTGATTCTGATTATTTCCTCCTCATTAGAAATGGCGAAATAGTAAACAAGAGCCAACGTTGCCAACGCCGCGATTCCCAGCACAGTTCGTCCGGTAGAATCTGAAAAAGCTTCTACGAAGAAAGTCAGGAAGAAAAAGACGACGATCCCGAAGATGGTCACCGATAAAAAGAAAATATGGGCAGCTCTCATTAGAATCTCCTTCTGATGGAAAGAACATCGGCCTGCAGCAATTTGGTGATCAGATTCGAGTCCTGATGCCCGCTCATCTTTCGAGATCGGATTACGCCCTGAATGGCATCGAAGCTTTTCTGGTCGAATTCGATGTTGAAGCCGTTGACCGCTGTCTTACGGCCCACCGCATGCATGAGATAGACGCTATTGAATTTCAGCGCTTCGTTGGCATCGAGCGCCTTCCCCACATCCTTCTTGAGTGCGAGCCGCTCGAGTTGGAAGGGGCTGTTCGCACGCTCCGCATTCCTGATCTCGCGGTTGAATTCCTCGATGTTTCGCCGATCGCGCAGCTGCGCGATCAATTCCTCGAGCACCAGCGCTTCGTCGGGCACCTCGTCAACGCCGTTGTCCAGGGCCTGCCTGAACACCGGGCTCTGGTCGAGCTTGGTCACGCACAGCCAGGAAAGGTAGTCGCGCACGCGCGAGGCGTGGATGCCCACGGCGATGTGGAAGGTCGGTTCGCCATCGACGGGCACGACTTCGTGCCACCAGCCCTTGGGGATGTAGAGGATGTCGCCGGCCTCCAGCGTTCTTTCGAAGACCGGCGTCTGCGGACAATCCTTGATGAAAGCCTTGCTCTTCTGGTGAACCAGCGGGTCCTTGAAGGTCGGCTCGAAAACCTTCCAGTGCTTTCTTCCCGACACCTGCACCGCGAACACATCGTGCGTGTCCCAGTGCTTGTTGAACGCGCGCTCCTTGCCGAAGGAGACGTAGCCGTTGCTGATCGCCCTTTCGCCGTAGAACTGCCCCAGCGAGAAGGTCAGCTCGTTGATCGTCTGGTTCTTGAGATCCAGCCTGTTGAGCAGCAGCGTCGCGCCGTCGGACAGCTCGGCGTACAGCAGGTCCTTGACGAGGCGTGTGCGCGTCCTCCCGATGTCCTGAAAGGACTCGATTACCTTGTGCGTGAGGCTTTCGCCGCCCTTGACGACCTTGAGGAAGTTGTCCGAAGGGTCCCAGGAGAACAGGGTCTTATCCAGCTCCGCCCAACTCACCCGTGCACGGTGCGACGCCGGAAAGAACCTGAAGTTCTTTCCCGCGACCGTGGTCTTGAATTCTTCCCTGGAAATGTCGAAATTCATCATTATTTCAGAATGTGTGATAAATGATTTTCAGTGGATCGAACATCCACTGATAAAGCTTTCTCGTTTCTTGGTAGATGCTTGCGTCAACAATCATTCCTGGAACTAACCTCCTCGCATCGCTGTCGATCATCAATTCCTTGCGCTCCGGTGCGATCACGAGGCGGTATTTATCCTCGTGCGTCGCCTGCTGTTCGATAGGAAGCTCGCTGGCCTCGATCGGCGCGAGCGATATGCTTTTCACCACCCCGTCGAATTGACCGTATTTCTGATAGGGAAATGCCTGATATCGGAGCTTGACCGTCTGACCGGCCTTGATGAAGCCGACGGCTTTCGAATTGGCGTACAGGTGGATCTGCATTTCAGCGCTGGCGGGCATCAGCATCGCGATCGGTTTGCCGCCGACGACTTGCCCGACATAGGCCGAAGTGGACGAGATAACGCCGTCTTCCGGTGCCACGATGGAGTATTCCGTCCGCACCTCGTCCTCGATATTTTCCCGCTCCACGGCATTGAGCTGGATCGACAGTTCGTTGAGCTGCGTCTTGAATTTGAAGATGCCGTCTTCTTTTTCCTGCTTCGTCATCGTCAGCATGCGCTGCAATTCCAAAGCTTGCCGCTGATTGGCAACCTCCTGCGTCTTGAGTTGCGCCAGGGCATCGAGGCGGTCCTTGACCGCTTCGTCAGTCACATAGAGGCTCTTTGCCAGGCGCTCGTACTTGGCGACATCGCTCTTCGACTTGGCGAGGCGTTCCCGGATGATTTCAAGCTCCACCCGGCCGAGCTCGAACTGCCGCTCGACGCTGGAAATCCTGACCGCGTAATCGGTCTCATGCCTGGACAGCGCGTTCCTGGCAAGCTGAATATTCTCGGTGATCGTCTTTTTCTTAACGGAATTGTTTTGCCGCAGGTTTTCGTCGATCTGCGTTTCGCCGGTGCGCTCGCGCATTCTTCTTTCATCACGAATGGTGTAAAGAAGCTGGCCTTTCTTGATGACCTGGCCATCGGAAATATGAATTGCCGCGATGGTCCCGGGTGGATTCGGAATTATTTTCAAAAGTCCGAGGTCGGGCGAAGTGGTTCCGGAAACGGCGGTGCGTTTCGTGTAGGAACCCAATCCGATGAAAAGAACCGTAGGAGTCGTGATGGCGAGGGCGGCACACAGAAGCACCGTTGTGTACCTGGCGCGGCTCAAATGAATCTGGCCATCGCGTTGCCTCAATTGCTTCTTGATGACCTCTTGCCGAAACAAGAACTGCGCCGTGCTCAATTTCCCGCTCCCTTATCTTTCCGTGCTACTAGATACGACGTAGACGCTCGGTACTCGCCCTCAGGCAGCAGCTAGTTCAGCCAGTCGTCTTTTTTCTAATATAAGCAATGAAGGAGATTTTTGGCGACAGAAATTTAAGGATAAACCCTCATGAGAAAAATTTACATTTATAAAATTAAGTCATCGGCCGGAATTTTGGGTATTTTCGATGCGCTGGGTCACCCTGGCTGTCGTGATCGCTTTGTGATTTATTTCAGCTCTTTGAAAACGAGCTTCGGTTGAAGTTGCGCGCCTTTCACCTCACCCGTACCCGCAGCAGCGCCCGTACCAGCCCATGGTCCGTACGCGTGCGGTCGCGGCCTTCGTGCAGGTGGTCGTTGAAATAGTCCACGCGACGCACATCGCCGATGGCACGTCGGGAGCCGACGGCGAATTCCTCGCTCACGAAGATCTGGTCTAGCACCTCGGGGTGGCCCTGGTGGACGTGGGAGTAGGCCACGTCCCTCTTCAGCGCCGACTCGCCCTGCATCTCGTAGGCGTTGAACAGCGCCACATCGCGCGCGGCCTTGTCGTAGAAAGCGTCGGAGGTGGCGGCCACCAGCTGGGTGGTCACGCTGTGCGGGTGGTCGTTGAAATCGCCCATCACCACCAGCGGCACGCGGTTGTCGTCGAGCAGGTCGATCACGATGCAGCGCAGGGCGGCCGCTTCGGCGGCGCGCATCAGCAGCGAGCGCAGCGAGGCGCGTGCGGCGATCTTGTGGTCGTCGCGGTTCTCCAGCGCCTGGCCGGCCGCGTCGATCAGGAACTTGGGCCGCTTGGACTTGAGGTGCACCGTCAGCACGTTCACGGCCTGACCGTGCTTCATGCGCAGTTGCGCGAGCAGGGGCGGGCGCTCGAAGCGCACGTGGCGGCCCAGCTCGGGCACGTCCACCGAGATGTCCTCCGGGAAGTCCACGAAGGAGCGCAGGGCTTCCACCTTGAGCCGCGTCACGATGCCCACGCGCGGCGTGCCCTGCGCACCCAGCGCAGGCGGCGTGCTCTCGGCTCCGGGCACCGCCACGCTGTCATAGCGCAGGCCGCTGGCGGCGATCACGTCCTTGAGCGCGGTATCGTCCCACACCTCCTGCACCGCCAGCACATCGGCATTGAGCATGCGCACGCGCTCGCCGAGCCAGCTCACCTTGCGCTGGTACTCGCGCGTGTCGTAGGGCTCCTGGTTGGCATAGAACAGGCGCTGCGGTCGCGCCAGGTTCAGCACATTGCAGGTGGCGACGAAGAGGGTGGCGTAGTTGGGCGGAATCTCTTGCATGGCCTGATTGTGGCCATGGCCTGTCGTTGCCCGTGCGACTTCCCAAAAACAAAGGGCGCCCGAAGGCGCCCTGCATCACGTTCGGGTTCGCACCCGAGCGGCTCGTGGATCAGTAGCC
>JADMIO011000778.1_pt1 | contig 30246 bp, 31 predicted proteins | sample 8958161 | NCBI WGS metagenome assembly JADMIO01 (sample SAMN16585339, study PRJNA669376) | soil metagenome | isolation source: Crop rotation soil | place: USA: Cullars Rotation, Alabama | collected 2011 | reverse complement strand
ATCATTTGCGGCTGAAGATCGAGGGCGGCTTGTACGCCGCCATCCGCCGCTCGGCATCGGCGCGGACATTGGCCCAGAACAGGCTGTAATCGAACACATGATAATTGTTGCCCGGCAGAACATAGGGGCCGAGATCGGGCGGATTGCTGCCGATCAGCAGGAAACCGCGGCCATCGCAGCGGGCAGGGATTCGGCCCTTTTCGATATGAGCGTTGCGCAAATCCTTGTCCTGGATCAGCGCGCCGAGATTGGCATCGGCGGGGGCAGCGCTGTTCGGCGTGCCGGTGACCGGATTGGTGCAGACCAGTGGCGTGCCCTTGCGGGGCAGTCCGGTAAAACCGTTGGTGGCGTCGAACGTGTCGGTGATCAGCGAAGGATCGGCGGGTTCGCCAAAGCTTTGCCAGCTGAGGATGCAGCCGGCCTGATCGGCGGTGGCGCAGGCGGGGAGGCCCATCTTGGGGAGATCGGCGGTGATCGAAACCGGCCAGCCGACGACATATGCCGCGACGATGCGCCTGGCGAGCAGGGTGCCGGCGATGCGATCGACCAGTAGGCGCGACAAATGCAGCGCGCCCTGGCTGTGGCCGGCGAGGATGATCGGGCGGTTGCCGGCTTGCTTGAGGAATTCGTCGAACGCGGCGGTGACGTCGCGATAGGCGAAGTCGAGCGCTTGCTGAGCCTGTTTCTGCGAGGTCAGGAACGCGCCGAAGGTCGCCTGGCGATATCGCGGGGCCCAGACCTGCCCGATCGAATTGAAAGCGCTGGCCTGTCCGCGCAGGAACAGTTCGGCGCGGCCATTGGCTTCCTTGTTGTCGAGCGGGGCGTTCCAGGCGCTGCGATCGAGGAAGCTGGTCGGGTGGATGAAGAAGACCGCGGCCTTGGCATCGGCGGATGCCTTGTAGCCTTCGGGTGCCCACAAAGCGGGGTTGCCGGGCTTGTCGGGCCGGGCCAGCCACATATCGGCACCGGCATAGCTGGGCGGCGGCGACAGCGCGACGACGTTGGCCGTCGGCACCATCGCCTGACGCAGCAACTGCGCTCCCCAAAACCGATAGGCAAAGGCGGCTGCGGTCGCGAGCACTATGAGTACGATAATCGCATAGAGGAACTTCCGGGCCAAACGGACCACTCCATTGTGCAATGCAACATAAACCGGGCGGCGGCAATCGCGGTTCCCTGAGCCAAGGTTGCGCCGGATGCAACTGCGCATTGACGTAGAGGGTGGGCGAGGCGGATGTTCCGACCGGAGAGGGGAGCGCCATGACCGATTCGCATGAGGCTGAAGCTGAAGTCGAGGTCGAAAGCCGGCATTGGCCGCTGCGGCCGTTGTTGCTGGCGCTGCTGGGGTTGGCGGCAGGGATCACCGTTCATCTGCTGATCGGCAAGCTTCCCGACTATAAATTGCCGCCGCTGCTGCTGGCGGAACTGGCGTTTGTCGTGGTTTCGGCGGGGTTGATCGGGTTCACCATCGAGCGGCGTTTTTGGTGGGCGGCGGTTATTTTCAGCGTGGCGATGGGCGCAGTCGCGGCCGGTGTGGTGTGGTGGAATGGCGGGCCCGAGGAATGGAGCGGCGGCGATGGCTGGCGTGGGGTCAGCCTGTTGCTCGCTATCGCCATTGCCGCGCCGCTGTTTCAGGCCGGGCGCGATGCGGTGGCGGACGGGGAGGGGCTGCGTTTCCCCTATGTCTCGGTCCATGATCACGCCTGGACCAATATCGTGCTGTGGGGCGCGAGCTGGGCGTTTGTAGCGATTACGGCGCTGCTGACCTTCCTGCTTTCCGAACTGTTCCATCTCATCAAACTCGATTTCCTGCGCGATCTGCTGCGGGAGGACTGGTTCTGGCGGGTGTTGATCGGCGCCGCGTTTGGCGGTGGGCTGGGCATGTTGCGCGAGCATGACGGCATCGTCCGCACGCTGCAGCGGGTGGTGCTGACTGTGCTGTCGGTATTGGCGCCGGTGCTGGCGGTGGGGCTGATCGTGTTTGTGCTGGCGCTGCCCTTCACGGGTCTCGCGCCGCTATGGGAAGCGGGCAGCGCGACGGGCATTTTGCTGGCGTGCGTGGTCGGATCGCTGATCCTCGCCAATTCGGTGATCGGCAACGCACCGAGCGAGGAACGGCAATTCCCGCTGCTGAAGTACGGTGCGATGGGGCTGGGGCTGGTGATGCTGCCGCTGGGCGTGATCGCGGCGGTGGCGATCGGGCTGCGCATTGGCCAGTACGGCTTCACCCCCGAGCGGCTATGGGCGCTGACCTTTGTGATCATGGCCTGCGCCTATGGGCTGGCCTATCTGGTGTCGCTGCTGCGCGGGCGGCTCGATTGGGCAGCCTATGTCCGGCCTTCCAACCTCAACCTCGCCTTTGCCACCTGCGGCGTTGCCCTGCTGCTGGCGACGCCGCTGGTGAGCTTCAACGCGATTGCGACCAGGGATCAGGTGGCGCGGCTGGAATCGGGTAAGCTCAGCCCGGAAAAGTTCGACTGGCGGGCGCTGGCGTTTGAGTTTGGCGAATCCGGACGCGCAGCGCTCAAGAAGCTGCAGGGTTCGACCAACGCGGCGATCCGCGAACGTGCCGTCACGGCGGGCAAGGCGGATAATCGCTGGGAAGTGGCGGAGAGCCAGCTTCCCCAGGCCGAACTTGTCAAGCATTTGCGGGTGCTGCCGGCAGGCGCGGCGTTGCCGGCGGGTGCGCTTGAGGCACTTGCCGGCGAACGTTGCGGCATTTCGGAGGATGGCGACTGCACGATCCTCATCGTCGATGCGGAGACGATGGTGTTGCTGCAGAACAATTGCTTCAGCGCCCGCCACAACTGGCCATGCAACGGTGGCGAGACCTTCCGGCTTGTTGACGGAAAATGGGATGGTGACCTTCGCCCCGAGATCCCAGTTCAGGACGCGGAAAAGGCAAAAGCCGAGGTGCAGGCACAACGCGATGCCTATGCCGCCGGGCAGGTCGAAGTCCGCAAGGTTGAGCGCCGCCAGCTGTTCATTGGTGGAAAGCCGACCGGCCGGGTCTTCGAATAGGTTGCGCGGGCGCGGCTCGCTCTGCTAGCCGCGCCTCTATGTCCGTAGATACTGCAACCGTGAAGAAGGTGGCGAGCCTGGCTCGTATCGCGATCAGCGATGCCGATGCCGAGCGTCTCGCGCCCGAGCTCAACAACATCCTTGGCTGGATCGAGCAGCTGGGTGAGGTCGATACCTCGTCCGTGCAGCCGATGACCGCCGTGATCCCCAACACGCTGCGCCTGCGCGACGACGTCGTCACCGAGGGCGGCCAGCGCGATGCGGTGCTGCAGAACGCGCCGCAGGGCGAGCATGGCTTCTTCACCGTGCCGAAGGTGGTCGAATAATGAGCGATCTTACCGAACTCGGCGTAGCGCAGCTGCGCGACGGCATCCGCACGAGCAAATTCTCGGCGCGCGAAGTGGCCGATCAGTTCATCGTCAAGGTGAGCAAGGCGAAGGCGCTCAACGCGTTCATCGTCGAAACCCCCGATCACGCGATGGCCGCGGCCCGCGAAGCCGACGAGGCGCTGGCCCGCGGCGAAGCGCTCAAGCCGCTGGCCGGCGTGCCGATCGGCATGAAGGATCTGTTCTGCACCAAGGGCGTGCAGACCACCGCCGCCAGCCATATGCTGGAGGGGTTCAAGCCGGTCTATGAATCGACCGTTTCGCAGAATCTGTGGAACGCGGGTGCGGGCATGCTCGGCAAGCTCAACCTCGATCAGTTCGCGATGGGTTCGTCGAACGAGACCAGCGCGTTTGGCAACGTCATCTCGCCGTGGCGCAAGAGCGGCAGCAATGCCGCGCTGGCGCCGGGTGGTTCGTCGGGCGGCAGTTCGGCGGCGATTTCGGCGCGGCTGGTGCCGGGCGCGACCGGCACCGACACCGGCGGCTCGATCCGCCAGCCCGCGGCCTTCACCGGCATTTCGGGCATCAAGCCGACCTATGGCCGCTGCTCGCGCTACGGCGTTGTCGCTTTTGCCTCGTCGCTGGATCAGGCCGGACCGATGGCGCGCGATGTGCGTGATTGCGCGATCCTGCTCGAGAATATGGCCGGGTTCGATCCCAAGGATTCGACGTCGCTCAACCAGCCGGTTCCGAAGTGGGAAGAGGGGCTGAACGGCGATCTGCGCGGTCTCAAGGTCGGCATTCCGGACGAATATCTGGTCGACAACATGCCGAGCGAGATTGCCGCGCTGTGGCAGCAGGGCATTGATTGGGTGAAGGATGCTGGCGCCGAAGTGGTCGAAGTATCGCTGCCGCATACCAAGTACGCGCTGCCGGCCTATTACATCATTGCGCCGGCCGAGGCTTCGTCGAACCTCGCCCGTTACGATGGCGTGCGGTATGGCCTGCGCGATCTGCCCGAAGGTGCGAACCTGCAGGAAATGTACGCCGCGACCCGCGCCGCCGGGTTTGGCGAAGAGGTCAAGCGCCGTATCCTGATCGGCACCTATGTGCTGTCGGCGGGCTTTTACGACGCCTATTTCACCCAGGCATCGAAGGTTCGCGCGCTGATCGCCCGCGATTTCGATAATGCCTGGGCACAGTGCGACCTGTTGCTGACGCCGACTGCGCCGAGCGCGGCATTTGCGCTGGGCGAGAAGTCGGCCGATCCGCTGGCGATGTATCTCAACGACGTCTTCACGGTGCCGTCCTCGCTGGCGGGCCTGCCGGCGATGAGCGTGCCGGGTGGTCTCGACGCGGGTGGGCTGCCGCTGGGGTTGCAGATCATCGGCAAGCCGCTGGATGAGCAGGGCGTGCTCAACGCCGGATTGGCAATCGAACAGCGTGCGGGCTTCGTCGCTCGCCCGGATGCGTGGTGGTAAAATGACTGAATCAACCTATCGCATCCATGGCGAAACCGGCGAATGGGAGGTCGTGATCGGCCTGGAAGTCCATGCCCAGGTCACGTCCAACGCCAAGCTGTTTTCGGGCGCGGCGACTGCCTTTGGCGCGGAGCCGAACAGCCAGGTCAGCCTGATCGACGCGGCGATGCCCGGCATGCTGCCGACGCCGAACCGCGAGTGCATCCGCCAGGCGGTGCGCACCGGCATGGCGCTGGGGGCGGTGATCAACAAATGGTCGCGCTTCGATCGCAAGAATTACTTCTATGCCGATCTGCCGCAGGGCTATCAGATCAGCCAGTTGTTCCACCCGCTGGTCGGCGAGGGCGAACTGACCGTGAGCCTCGACGAGAAGAACCCGGACGCCGCGACCAAGACCATCGGCATTGAGCGCATCCATGTCGAGCAGGATGCCGGCAAGCTGATGCACGATCAGCATCCGACGCGCTCCTATGTCGATCTCAACCGCGCCGGCGTGGCGCTGATGGAGATCGTGTCGAAGCCGGATATGCGTTCGCCGGTCGAAGCAGGGGCTTATCTGGCGAAGCTGCGGTCGATTCTCCGCTATGTCGGTTCGTGCGACGGCAATATGGATCAGGGCTCGATGCGCGCCGACGTCAACGTCAGCGTGCGCAGGCCGGGCGAGGAATTCGGCACCCGCACCGAGACCAAGAACGTCAATTCTGTCCGCTTCGTCATGCAGGTGGTCGAGATCGAGGCCAAGCGCCAGGTTGAGGTGATCGAAGCCGGCGGCAAGATCGTTCAGGAAACCCGCCTGTTCGACGTCGACAAGGGCGAGACGCGCTCGATGCGTTCGAAGGAAGATGCGCATGATTACCGCTACTTCCCCGATCCCGACCTGTTGCCGCTTGAGCTCGACGATGTGTTTCTCGATGCATGCCGGGCGAGCCTGCCCGAACTGCCCGATGCCAAGCGTGGCCGTTACGAGAGCGAATTGGGGCTGAGCGCCTATAACGCCGCAGTGCTGACCGCCGATGCCGATACGGCGCGCTGGTTCGAGGCACTGCTGGCGGAAACCGCGCGGGTTGCGGGCAAGGGCGAGACCGAACTGGCGCGTCCGGCGGCCAACTGGCTGATTTCGGACCTGTTCGGCGCGCTCAACAAGCTGGGCAAGGATCTGGCGGATTCGCCGGTCAGCCCGGTGCAGGGCGCCGAATTGTTGGCGCTGGCGGCCGATGGCACGCTCAGCGGCCCGCTGGCCAAGCAGGTGTTCGAGATCATGATCGAGACCGGGCAGGGCGCTCCGGCGATCGTCGAGGAACGCGGCCTCAAGCAGACCAGCGACACCGGCGCGATCGAGGAAGTGATCGCCGGCGTGCTGGCGGCCAATCCGAACCAGCTGGAACAGTATCGCGGCGGCAAGGAAGCTTTGTTCGGTTTCTTCGTCGGCCAGACGATGAAGGCGATGCAGGGCAAGGCCAATCCGGCGGTGGTCAATGAGCTGCTGAAGAAGGCGTTGGGCTAGGGCGCTTCCGTCCGCGGGCGTGCGCACCACCAGAAGACGAGTCCTCCGGCAATTCCGGCAACGGCCAGCCATGCCGGATAGACAAGCACGCCGCCGCCCGGCTCGGGTGAATCCAGCAGCGGCTGAATCTGGCTGATCGCGAATCCCGACAAGGCGGCAGTCAGCCAGCCGCCGACACCGGTTCGCAACGCTAGGCAGTAAAGCGGCAGCCCGGCGATCGCTGCGACGATGAATATTGCTACAAAGACGAACGGAAACGCGAAAAGTCCGAAGCTGCCGTACGATGATGACACGACTGCTGCAGCGACGGCGGTCGCCGCGAGCAATGCGCGGCCGGGATGGGTGATTTCCTGCATCTCAGTGAGTCACCCGTAGCGAGGCGCGCGCGGGAAGGGTGGCAGGCGTCTGGATATCCCAGGCCAGCCCCATCCGTTCCAGCAGCAGGATAAACACATACCCCAGATCGCTTTGCCCCGGATGCAACCCGATCCGCGCCGAGCCGGGGAAGGCGTGGTGATTATTGTGCCACGCCTCGCCCATCGTGACGAAGCCGGCCCAGGGTACGTCATGCGCTTGCACCCCGGCACCTTCGACCAACAGGCTTTGCGGGCCGCGCGTATGGGCGAGGTGGCCGACGAACCAATGGCCATGGGCGCAGATCGCGACGCGGGCGCAGACGCCCCACACGACAAACCCCCAGCCGCCGGCCCACCAGAGCAGCGCGGCGAGCGGCAGTTGCTGGGCCATCCAGGTGGTTTCGAGGAAGCGATAGAAGCGGTCGTGGCCGGCCCGGCCGAGATCGAAGCGGGGCGGGTGGGCGAGGTCGAGGCGGCAATGGAGTTGCCACCATGCGTCCTTCAGCATCGGGCTGCGGTGGCTGAGATAGGGGTGGCAATGCGGCTGGCGCTGCGCCCAGTCGCGCAGATCATGGGTGCGGATGATGCCGTGCGGGCCGCTCATGCCGACGATGGTGCCGAACCAGACCAGCACGCGCTCCAGCCATAGCGGACAGGCGAAGCTGCGGTGGATCAGGCGGCGGTGGAAGCCGACCGAATGGCCGAGCAGCAAGGCCGTGCCGGTGGTGGCGATGAATATGGCGAATGCGCCGGGCGAGAAGGTGAGGGGAGCGAGGATCAGCGCCGCCGCGAGCATGCCGCCATTCCATAGCGACAGCATCGGGCTCCAGCGCACCTTGCCCGCCACCGGATCGGCGCCGGGCGTTTCCATCAGGCTGTTTACCGCATTGGGATCATGCATGGCCGCGACTCACAGGTAATTAAGCAATTACCTAATTACTACGTTGTGACTGGAAAGCAATGAAGGAATTGCTTAAGTACCTCTCCATGCAACGCGTCTTCGAAGCCCTCGCCTCCACCACCCGGCGCAAGATCCTCGCCTATCTCAGCCATGCCGAGCTCACCGCGGGCGAAATTGCCGCGCGGTTTTCGATCTCGAAGCCGGCAGTGTCGCAGCATCTTTCGGTTCTGGAAAATGCCGGGCTGGTGACGAGCGAAAAGCGCGGGCAATATGTCCATTACAAGCTGGTGACCGAGCATCTGGCGAACTCGCTCAACGGCTATTTGCAGGAAGTCTGCCCGGTCTCGCGCCCTCTGAAGGGCGAGAGCAAGAAGCTGGCCGAGGCCGGGAAGGACGGGGAGGAGAAGGAATGATCCGTGCATTGCTGATTGCGGTTTTTGCGGTGCTGGCGATTCCCGCTGCCGCCCAGACTGCGCCTGCCACTCCCGCCAATCCCCGCGTTGCGTTCGAAACCGATGCTGGCCGCTTCGTCGTGGAGGTCGAGGCCAAGAAGGCACCGATCACCGCCGCCAATTTTCTGCGCTATGTTGATGCCAAGCGGCTCGACGGCATCACCTTCTACCGCGTGGTGAAGGTGCAGGACCATTTCGGCTTTGTGCAGCTTGGCCTGCAGAACGACGTCAAGCGCGTGTTCCCGCCGATCAAGCATGAGCCGACGACCTTGACCGGGCTCAAGCATCTCGATGGCACGATTTCGATGCCGCGCCTCAAGCCGGGCAGCGCGCAGGGCGAGTTCACGATCAGCGTGGGCGATCAGCCTTCGTTCGATGCCGGATCGGGCGCACCTGAGGACAATCTCGGCTATGCCGCGTTCGGGCGCGTGGTTGAGGGGATGGATGTGGTGGTCAAGATCATGGACGCACCCGTCTCGCCAACCGCGACGCTGCGCGGCGGCACGTTCAAGGGGCAGGTGCCGGTCAAAGCCGTAAGGGTGCTGACGGTGCGGCGGGTGCCGGCCTGAGCGCGGGGGTGGGACTGCGGAGGCCGTAATCGGCCTTGCTTTTCTCATTTCGGCGACGGAATATCACCCCGTCAATTGAGGGGGTTACATGACAAGCATGAAAAGGACGGCGGCGTTTGCCGCCGTGCCGTTTGCGCTGTTCCTTGCGCAAACGGCGGTCGCACAAAAGGCGCCGGCAGCTGAGGCGGCCGATCCCGCCAAATTCTTTATGTTCCACGCCGCGCAAGGTGTGAGCCAGGATCAGGTTCGCGGGGATCTGGTGTTCTGCGTCGGGCAGGCGCGCCCGATCCTGTCGCTGCGCGACCGGGTGCCGAGTGGCGGCGGCCTTCTTGGCGGTTTGATCAACGGCCGGATGGCGGAAATCGACCGGTTCCGGATGCGCAACGCGGCGATGCGCAAGTGCATGGGGATGTTCGGTTACGATCGCTATCAGGTCGCCGAGGAAAAGTGGAAGGCCATGGTCAAGGGCGGCAACATGGTTGTCGATGACAAAGACAGGATCGACCCCGAAGTCATCGAAAACATGGTCGCGTTCGCGACCGGCCCCGTTCCCGCTGGTGAGAAGCTGCCCCTATGAACCGCATAGCCAAGATGCTCGCGCTCGGCGCGATCGCTGTTTCCGTTCCGCTGGCGCCGGTGAATGCCGGGGATCCGAAGCCCAAGAAGATGAAGCTGGAGACGCTGAAGAAGGGCCCGGTCGCGGTCGAGCCCGCTTATGGCTATCTGCTGGTTCGTCTTGGGCCGAAGGGACCTGCCAAGACGCCGACGGCGCTTGCCTTCCGGCGCATCGATCCGGCGACCAACCAGCCGCTGGAAAAGGCGGACATTGCCGACCCGAAGGAATATCTTCGTTCGCTGGCAGTAGTCCTCAATCCGTCGCGCAACTTCGATCTCCAGGGCGATGCCGGGACCTATGTGCTCAAGGTCTATCCGGGGCGCTGGGTGTTGAACAATACGGACAGCACCTGCCTGTCGCTCGGCACCTACACCGTCGATGTGAAGGCGGGTGAGGTTGTCGATTTCGGCACGATCCTGACCAGCAAGGAAAATGGCCTGAGCGCCTATCCGGAATTGAAGGCTTCGAAATTGTCGCCCGATCTGGTGCATTTCGGCACGGCGATGAACATCGTCATGACCGATGCCGTCTATGTGAAGCCGGCGGTGGCCGGTGCGCCGGTGCCTGCGGAACTTCAGAAGCTGGCCGTCAAGCCGGCGACGCTGGGTGCGGATTACCGCTTCGACAATCTTTGCACGCAGCTGGTCAATCGTGCGGCGAGCCTGGGACCCATCGAACGGCCGGCACCGGCATCGAAGGATCAGGCGAAGACCATGATCGACGCGATCAACACGAAAATGGGCGTCAAATAATTGCGACGATGCGCGGCGGGCCTGACGGCTCGCCGCCAAAGGGGGATAGATGTTCAAACATATCGCGGCATCGCTGGCGCTGCTCGCGCTTTGTGCGCCGACCTTGGCGCAGGCCGATGACAAATATGTGGTCCACCCGGTGCGGCTGGATAGCGAGAGCATTCGTTTCGACCATGGCAGCCCCACAATTGATGCTGACGGGGAAAGAGGCGCGGTCCAGGTCACTCCGCTGGCGATGGATCATGGCAGCTTCTCCTTTTCCGTCGCCGTTCTGAACAAGGGCGATGTCGACGCCGATTTCGACGTTTCCGACGTCACGGCCGAAGTGCTGGGCAAGCAGGTTAGCGCGTTCACCAGGGAAGAATTGGAGCGTAAGGCCCAGAACCGGGCAATGTGGGCGTCGATCGCGGTGGCGGTGGCGGGCGGCGTCTCCAGCATCGCTGCGGCCAATCAGCGCGATTATTATCACTCCAGGCTGGTCACGCCGCACGGCACCTATCGGGGCTTCTACAGCGCGCCCAGCGCTGCCGGGCAGGTGCAGGCGGCGATCATCTCGGCGGGGACAGTTTATACTGTCGCCAAGATTCAGGAGAATCTGGATGCGACACGGGATGCGCTGGGCAATGCTATCGTCCAGCGCACCACCATCGGGCCGAGCGAGAGCTATGGCGGGCAGGTGATCTTCAACAAGATAAAGCTGAAAACCGTCCCGCAGAAACTGACGGTTGTCGTCCGCTGGAACGGCGAGGATTACCGGTTTGGCTTTGTGATCGGCAAGAAAGGCATGAAGGCGCCGGCCATTGCGCCGATGCCGGTGAAGGCGCCGGTTGCGCCTCCCGCTTCCGAAGAGCCGGCACCGGCGCCGCAGCCACAGGCTAGTGCATCGTAAAGCGGTTCAATCGCGAAACCCCAGATAGAGATAGGCCGGATCGAATTCGGCGACCCGTTCCAATGCGCTCAGGTCGTGGATCGTCACGCGGCCGCCGCGGAATTCGACCAACTTGGCTTCGCGCAATTCGCGCAGGATGCGGTTTACGTGCACGGAGGTGAGGCCGAGGCATTCGGCAAGCTCGGTCTGGGTGATCGGCAGGCCGTAGACGAACTGCTCGGTCAGGCCGACCAGGCCCATGCGGACGTGCAGTTCGCACAGCAGATGGGCGGTCCGCTCCAGCGCCGAGCGGCGGCCGAGCGACACTTCCCATTCGCGGTGGATACAGGCGTCGAGATTGGTGGAGAACCAGAATAGCCGGGCGAGGCGGGGATAGTCCTCGCACAGCTTCTGGATGCGATCGTGCGGCGAATTGGCGACGGTGCAGGCGGTGAGCGCCATCACGCTATGATCGAGATGCTTGAGCGTAAAGCTGTGCAGATCGGCGAAATCGCCCGGCACATGGATCGCAGTGATCTGGCGCTGGCCGTCGCTGAGATCCTTGTAGCGGCACATCAGCCCTTTGAGCACCAGCGTCGATTTCTCGAGCCGCTGACCGGGGCGGATGAAGGTGCAGCCGGCGGGATATTCGACGACTTCGGTAATCGATTCGCGAATCGCTGCTTCTTCCTCCGCGCTGATCGAATCGCGGGCGCGCAGCTTCATCAGATATTTTTCGATCATCGGAACTTGCTCGTGTCAGGCGGTCGGCTGGACGGGGGTGGGGGCGGGATCGCCGCCGGGCTGTGGCGCGGGCACGTCAATATCGGGCGCGGGCGGCTGATATTCGGGTGCTGGCTGGGTCGGCTGGCCGGGCTGCGGCTCGGCGGGAACTTCCGAGGGCGGGACGGTAGGCTGGATCGGCGGTTCGACAGGCATGGGGACAACTCCTTTTGGTTGTCATAACGCAACGATTGCCCGTGAGTTTCGTGCGCACTTGCCCCACAGCGCCTGATTGCTATAGACGCGCCCGACCGGCGGTGCCCTGCGGGCGTGGCGGAACTGGTAGACGCGCCAGATTTAGGTTCTGGTATCGAAAGGTGTGGGGGTTCGAGTCCCTTCGCCCGCACCAGCACCGCCGTTCCAGCAGCGTCCGGACGCCGCCTTATCCGATCCTTTTTGAAAGCCGTGAAATGCAGACTGTCGAGACGTTGAACGAGGGCCTCAAGCGCGCCTTCACGCTCAAGATCACCGCCAAGGACATCGATTCGAAGGTCGATGCCGAAGTGAAGCGCGTCGCTCCGACGATCCGTATGCCCGGCTTCCGCCCCGGCAAGGTGCCGACCAACCTGATCCGCAAGATGCACGGCGAAGCGCTGGCGCAGGACGCGCTCAACAATTCGATCCAGGAAGGCGTGCAGCAGCTGATCGCCGACAAGAAGCTGCGTCCGGCGATGCAGCCTTCGGTGAGCCTGGAAGGCGATTACGCACCGGGCGGCGATGCCGAGATCAAGGTTGAGCTGGAAGTGCTCCCCGACGTGCCGACCCCGTCGATCGACGGCCTGAAGCTGGAGCGCCTGACGGTTGCCGCCGATGACGCTGCTGTTACCGCGCAGCTGGAACAGCTCGCTTCGGGCAACAAGTCGTGGAACGACGCGCCTGCAAAGCACAAGGCTGCGACCGGCGACAATGTCGTCATGGATTTCGTCGGCAAGACCGCGGACGGCGTTGCCTTTGACGGCGGCACCGGCACCGACATGGCTGTCGAAATCGGCTCCGGCCGCCTGATCCCGGGCTTCGAAGACCAGCTGGTTGGCGTGAAGGTCGGTGACGAGAAGCAGATCTCGGTGACCTTCCCGGCCGATTACGGCGCCGCGAACCTGGCCGGCCAGCCCGCCACCTTCGATCTCAAGATCACCAAGGTGCAGACTGCCGGCGAGAGCAAGATCGACGACGATTTCGCCAAGACGCTGGGCCTGCAGAGCCTGGAGCAGCTGACCGGCCTGCTCAAGGGCCAGATCGAGCAGCAGCTGAACGGCCTGACCCGCACGCACATGAAGCGGAAGCTGCTCGACCAGCTCGCCGCCGGCCATGATTTCGAAGTGCCGCCGTCGATGGTCGAAGCCGAGTTCCAGCAGATCTGGCACCAGCTGCAGCACGAAGCCGAGCATGAGGAAGACGTCGCCGCCGCCAAGGCCGATCTCGAAAACGAGAAGGACGATTACCTCAAGATCGCCGAGCGCCGCGTGCGCCTGGGTCTGCTCCTCTCAGAAATCGGCAACGCCAATGGCGTGGAAGTCAGCGCCAACGAAATGAACCAGCTGATCGCCCAAGCGGCCCAGCAGTATCCGGCCGACCAGCGCGAGCGCTTCTACCAGTATGTCCGCCAGGAGCCGATGGCTGCTGCCCAGCTGCGTGCGCCGCTGTTCGAAGACAAGGTTGTCGACTTCCTGTTCGACAAGGCCGAGATTTCGGACCGCGAAGTGACCCGCGAAGAGCTGGAAGCCGCGATCGAGAGCGAAGACGGCTTCGACACCGGCACGCACCATCACGATCACGACAACCACAAGCCCAAGGGCAAGAAGGCTGCCGCGAAGAAGGATGAGGCTGAGAAGCCGGCTGCCAAGGCCAAGAAGGTCACCAAGGCCGATGTCGAGCCGGCAGCGGCTGGAGACGAGCTGGTCGAGGCCGAGCCGGTGAAGAAGGCGGCGACCAAGAAGGCACCGGCTGCCAAGGCTGACGACGCGGCTGAAAAGCCTGCCAAGAAGGCTCCGGCGAAGAAGAAGGCTGACTAAGCCAGTCTTGAACTGTCACCCCGGCCTTGTGCCGGGGTCCACAGTGCCGCAAGCTATGCGGCAAGAGGTTCTAGTCTCTTGCCCAGCCGCCCGGTAGACCCCGGCACAAGGCCGGGGTGACAAGTGGGGGATGGGGTGACTACCGAACCGCGCATTGCAGTCCTGCTGCCCTGCTATAACGAGGAAGCGGCGATCGCGCAGACGGTCGCCGGTTTCCGCGCGGCGCTGCCCTCCGCCACCATTTACGTCTACGACAATAACAGCAGCGACCGCACCATCGCGGTCGCGCGTGAAGCCGGTGCCGTGGTCCGTAGCGAGCGGATGCAGGGCAAGGGCAATGTCGTCCGCCGCATGTTCGCCGATATCGAAGCCGACATCTATGTGATGGCCGATGGCGATGCGACCTATGACCCGGAGGCTGCCCCGGCGATGGTCGCGCGAGTGACCGATGAAGGCTTCGACATGATCGTCGGCACCCGCGTCCATGAGGCGACCGAGGCGTATCGCCGCGGCCATGTTACCGGCAATCGGGTGATGACCGGCATCCTCACCGGCCTGTTCGGGCGCAGCTTCACGGATATCTTCTCGGGCTACCGCGTGTTTTCGCGCCGCTTCGTGAAGAGTTTTCCGGTGCTGTCGTCAGGCTTTGAGATCGAGACCGAGATCAGCGTCCATGCGCTGGAGCTGAAAATGCCGGTCGGCGAGACCGAGACCCGCTATTTCGCGCGGCCCGAGGGGTCGGCGTCGAAGCTCAGCACCTATCGCGACGGCTTCCGCATCGCCCGGACGATTGCCGTGCTCTACCGGATCGAGCGGCCGATGCTGTTCTTCGGGATGATCGCCGCGATCTTCGCGCTGACCGCGCTTGGGCTCAGCGTGCCGCTGGTGCTGACCTATATGAAGACCGGGCTGGTGCCGCGCTTCCCGACCGCAATCCTTTCGACCGGGCTGATGATCCTGGCGTTCCTCAACCTGTTCACCGGGTTGATCCTCGATACGGTCGTGCGCGGACGGCGCGAGATGCGGCGGCTGGCCTATCTGGCGCAGCCGGGACCGTTGAAGGCCTAAACCAGTTTCAAGGCTTTGAGGCTGTGCGCGGTTGCCGCGATGGCTTCGTCGTTCGAGCGCGGCGTCCAGCCCAATGCCCTGGCCTTTTCATTGCTCGCCCGGCCGCGGATGCTGAGGCGGGGGACGGCTTCGCGGGCCATCGGGTTGACCAGCGCCAGCGTCTTGACCAGCCAATTGGGCAGCTGGCGCGGGACCTTGGTGCCCATGTGATCGTGGAGGATCAGCGCCATCTGGTGGAGCGAGACCGGTTCGCCGGCGAGCGCGAGGTAGCGCTGGTGAACGGCGGCGGGATCGGTCATCGCCAGGATTTGCAGGCTCGCCACGTCGCGGACGTCGATGGCGCTGAACCATAGATCGGGCGTGCCGGGCAGCTTGCCAGCCATCATCTGGCGGACCAATTCGACCGAGGTGGAGAGGTCCTTGTTCAGCGCCGGGCCGAAAATGCCGACGGGATTGACCACCGCCAACTCCATGCCGCCGCCTTCGCGTTCGATGAAATCCCAGGCGGCGCGTTCGGCCAGCGTCTTGGACTTCATATAGGGCTGGACGGCGGGGCCATCGACGTTGGTCCAGTCGTCCTCGGTATAGGCCTTGGCGCGTTCGCCATGGCCATAGCCGATCGCCGCAAAGGACGAGGTCAGCACCACCCGCTTGACCCCGGCATCGCGGGCGGCGCGCAGCACGCGGAGGGTACCTTCCACGGCCGGGCGGATCAGTTCCTGTTCGTCCTTGGGCTGGGTGAGCGGGAAGGGGGAGGCGACGTGCTGGACATAGTCGCAATCCGCCGCGGCCTCGGCCCAGCCCTTGTCATTCTCGAGATCGGCGGCGGCAAAGCCGAGCCGGTAGACATCGCCGCCTGCGGCAGCGAGCGTCGCGCGGACCTCCTGCTCGCGGCTGAGATTGCGGACCGTCGTGCGGACGAGATGGCCCGCGGCGAGAAGCTGGAGGATGACATGGCTTCCAACGAAGCCCGAACCGCCGGTGACCAGAACCTTGCTCATGTGCAACGATGTGCGCATTTACCGAAGTTAAGGCAAGGGCGGGCATTAAGGCTGCCCTTTCACCGCGTTGCCCCCTTGCGCCGCGCAACCCAAGCGCCGATGTAAGTCACCGGGCAAAACACAACCGAAGAGATTTTCCCTTATGCATCCGTTTGCTGGTCAGATGACCGTCGATCCCGTTACCGGCTACTTGATCCCGACCGTTATCGAACAGTCGAGCCGCGGCGAGCGCGCGTTCGACATTTATTCGCGGATGCTGCGGGAGCGGATCATCTTCGTCACCGGCGGTGTCGAAGACAATATGGCCGCCTCGATCACCGCCCAGTTGCTCTTCCTCGAGTCCGAGAACCCGAAGAAGGACATCTGGATGTACATCAATTCGCCGGGTGGCGTGGTTACCGCCGGCATGGCGATCCACGATACCATGCAGTATATCCGCCCCAAGGTCGGCACGGTCTGCATCGGCCAGGCGGCGTCGATGGGCAGCTTCCTGCTGGCGGCCGGCGAACCCGGCATGCGCGTGGCGCTGACCAACGCCCGCATCATGATCCACCAGCCCTCGGGTGGTGCGCAGGGCATGGCTTCGGACATCCAGATCCAGGCCAAGGAAATCCAGCGGATCAAGGATCGCATGAACGGCCTGTATGTGAAGTATACCGGCAAGTCGCTCGACGAGATCGAGCGCGCCATGGACCGTGATACGTTCCTGGAGGCTGATGAGGCCAAGGCGTTCGGCCTGGTCGATGAAGTCTATGAGAAGCGCCCGGGTGTGGCCGATGGCGAAACGCCGGCAGCCTGATCTGCGTGCGAACTAGCCTGCGTTGCTTTGCCGCTGCCGCGTTGATCGCGGCGGCGGGTCTGTTTGCGGCGCCGCAGATGCTGTCCGCCAGCGCCGTGACGGCGGAGGATCGCGCGCTGGCAGCTGCGCTCGAAGCGGGCGGAAAGGCGCTCGACGAGGGCCGGTTTGCCGACGCCGAGAAGATTTTCAACGACGCGGCGAAAACGGCCAAAACCGCTGAGGGCAAAGGCCGGGCGCTCGCCCTGCGCGGATGGGCGCAGGTGCGGCAAAAGAATAAGCCCGCCGCCCGGACATCGCTGACCGAATCCGAAGCCGCGAGCCCGGACGATCCGGTCCGCGCACGGCTGGCGCTGGATCTGGCCTATTTTGTCGGCGATCTGGACGCCGGCCTGCGTTCGACCAATGTGCTCATCGAACGGGCACCGCACGAATTGCGGGGCGATGCGACGCGGCGGTATTCAACGTCCTGGCCGGTCTCAATCACTTCAAGCGCCGCGACGAGGCAGACACGTTGATGCTTCGCCTGGCATTGGCGGGATTTGCCGGCGACGATCTGACCAAACGCGCGGATATGGCGAGGCTGGGCGCGCGCGTGGCGATACGGCGCGGCGACGCGGTTACCGCCGGAGCATTGGTGCGAACCCTTCAGGATCGGGATAGTCTGACCGAAATCCTGACCGATCGTGCTTTCGCGGCGTTCTGGCCGGAGATCGAGGCCTATGCCGGGCCCGGCATGGCGCGCGCGGAAAATGAGACAATAGCGCAGATGCGGCAATGGGCGGCACTGTCGGTGGACATTGATGGTGTCGCTGAGCAACGCGGGCTCGCAAGAGCCTATTTTCTTGCCGGACGCTTTGCCGAAGCCAACGCGCTGCTCGCGCCTTTCGCGACTACGCCGGAGGCGATCAGCCAGATTGGCGAAGATGGCGCGTGGTTGATCAATGATCATGCCAGCATGCTCAATGCGATGGGGCGGTTTGATGATGCCGATCGGCGCATCGCGGCGCTGCGCATCGTGCCGATCAAGCAGGCGCCGTGGCAGATGAACATGATCATCAACCGCGTCGAATGGCTTTTGCTGGCCGGTCGCTGGGAACAAGCGGCGCCGCTGGCGGAGGAAGCACATCAGCTCTCGCAAACCTATGGATCGCTGTATGCGCGGCAATTGACGTTGCGGATGCGGATTTGCGTGGCGTTGCGCCGCGATCCGCGGGCGGACTTAGCGGCGATGGTCACCGAATTGGTCGAGCATGACGACGATGCCCGAAGCGCAACCATCGACGGTCTGTTGTGTGCGCATCGCGATGACGAGGCGGCGGAGCGGCTGATCGCGTGGCTGAACAGCGGCAAGGACGTGTCTTCCGCGATTGAGGCGTTGCAGGATCCGGCATCGCGCCGGGTTACCGATCCTTCGATTTGGGGCGCAGACTGGCAGAAATTGCTGCAACGCCCGACCGTTCGCGCAGCGTTCGAAAAGGTTGGGCGGCAGCTGCCCAAGGCGTTTTGGCCGGCCGCGAAAGCCCCGAACTAAACTGTGCGTTCGTCAACGCCTTGTTTCCATTCGTAGGATAGACATATTGTCTATCGGTGTGGCGGCGGTTTCTTCTATAGAGGCGTGAGTCCGCTGCGGATGCGTTTTGCGTGTGGGAGCACGCCGGTACATGATGGCCACGGCATTCGCGGCCAAGAGGATAGTGAAGTTTATGACCAAGCTCAGCGGCGGTGACTCGAAGAGCACGCTTTATTGCTCGTTCTGCGGAAAATCGCAGCACGAAGTGCGCAAGCTCATCGCTGGCCCGACGGTGTTCATCTGCGATGAGTGCGTCGAGCTGTGCAACGACATCATCCGCGAAGAGACCAAGTCGGCGCTTGTCTCGAAGAAGGATGGCGGTGTGCCGACGCCGCAGGAAATCTGCGACGTTCTGGACGATTATGTGATCGGCCAGAAAAAGGCCAAGCGCGTCCTGTCGGTGGCGGTGCACAACCATTACAAGCGGCTCAACCACGGCGCCAAGGGTGCCGATGTCGAGCTCGCCAAGTCGAACATCCTGCTCGTCGGCCCGACCGGCTGCGGCAAGACGCTGCTGGCGCAGACGCTGGCGCGCATCCTCGACGTGCCCTTCACCATGGCCGATGCGACGACGCTGACCGAAGCCGGCTATGTCGGCGAGGATGTCGAGAACATCATCCTCAAGCTGCTTCAGGCATCCGACTATAATGTCGAGCGGGCGCAGCGCGGGATCGTCTATATCGACGAAATCGACAAGATTTCGCGCAAGGCCGAGAACCCCTCGATCACCCGCGATGTTTCGGGCGAAGGCGTGCAGCAGGCGTTGCTCAAGCTGATGGAAGGCACGACTGCGAGCGTTCCCCCGCAGGGTGGCCGCAAGCATCCGCAGCAGGAATTCCTGCAGGTGGATACGACCAACATCCTGTTCATCTGCGGCGGCGCGTTCAGCGGCCTCGAAAAGATCATCGGCGATCGCCTGGAAGGCAAGTCGATCGGCTTCGGCGCCCATGTTGCCGCACCGGAAGAGCGCCGCACCGGCGAACTGCTCGGCAAGACCGAGCCGGAAGATCTGCTCAAGTTCGGCCTGATCCCTGAATTTGTCGGCCGTCTGCCGGTTATCGCGACGCTGGAAGACCTCGACGTCGAAGCGCTGATCAAGATCCTGACCGAGCCGAAGAACGCGCTGGTGAAACAGTATCAGAAGCTGTTCGACATGGAGACGGTCAAGCTCGGCTTCAACGACGACGCGCTGGTCGCGATTTCGAAGAAGGCGATCGAGCGCAAGACCGGTGCGCGTGGCCTCCGCTCGATCCTCGAAGCGATCCTGCTTGACACGATGTTCGACCTGCCCGGCATGGACGGTGTCGACGAAGTGGTGGTCGACAAGGACGTGGTCGACGGCCGCAAGGAGCCGGTGCGCGTATACGCCAAGAAGGAAAAGGCGGGCTGATCCGCTCGGCGCGCGGTCGGGTTAATTCGTGACCGCCGCCGATCCTCTCGGCGAAGCGCATGCGCGGCGGCGCCATGTCCGTTTCTGGCAGGCTTTTATCTGGCTGCTGATCGGCGCGGTGATTTACGCCGTCGCGCTGGCGCTGGCGTTGTTATTTTATCCTGATCCCAAGGATGCGCTGGCGCCTGTCGTCGGCCCGAGCCTGTATCTGACACCGCTGTTCGGGCTGCCCTATCTGCTGGTCAGCGCCCGCCAGCGCGGCTGGCTGCGGCGGGTATTCTACTTCATCGTGCTGCTGACCTTTTCGCACGTGGTCGCCAATGATCTGGCCTGGTCCTATGGCGTGGCGAATTTCCCGCTGGAGCCGTCGCCGAACGACTATTGGCAGTATCTGGCGACCGGTGCGGTTGGCGGGTTTGCCGGCGGGGCGCTGGCCTTTTCGTTTCTGGTGTGGATGCGGCTGACCCCGTTTACGGTCGGTACGCGATTGATCGTGCTGGCCGGGATCGGCGTGCTGACGGTGCTGGGCGCGCTGGGCATGGCTTACGGCCTGACGATGACCGATGCGCTGGAAATGCCGCTCAAGCCAGCGCGCTTCGTATTCTGGTTCCTGTGCGTGCATCTGCCGTGGCAGGCGGCGTTCGCGTTTGGCACGGCGTGGCTGATGCGGCTGCGGCCGCGGGGTTGATCAGTGACTGAAATCCTCCGGCCAGGTGACCGAGCGGAGTAGCGCGACCGTCTCAGCATCGCGGTCACCCGTGCCTTTCCAGCTCGCATAATATTTGACCAGCCATTTCCCGCCCGGGACGCAATAGAGGTACATCGTCGCGGTGATGGGATTGGAAGGCGTTTCGAAGCTCATTTTCCGGTTTGCGTGATAGGCCGCTGCTGGCGTGGCGCCGCTCGGAGAAGGCGCGCGATCTTCGCCAAGAACCGTGTCGCCACCTCTATTCGACGCGCCCTTCGTGCCTTCCCATGTGGCCGCGCAGGTGTCTGGCCCGGCGGGATAAATGTAGATCGCCGAGATCCCGGTCGGCTTGCCGGCTTCGATCAGGTGATAGGTCACGCCGACATCGTCGCCGGTCTCGTCGAAGCGCTGGATCGTCGCGCGCTTGAAACTGCCGCTGACGACTGGGAAGATGGCGCCGGTCTGACTGTGGACCCATGGTTTGTCGTTATTGGGGAGATCGACCTGCGCTACGGCCGGCACTGCGGCTAGCACGGCGATCAAGGCTGCTGTGACGCAGATGGTCTTCATATTGTGCTCCTTGATACGGCTCAGGCGATGGGCAGATAATGGTGGCGGAGGAAGCGGTTCCAGCCCTTCTTCGTCTTGCTCTCGACCGCGAAGTAGAAGCCTTCGCTTTCATGTGGCCAGTAGAGAAAGCGCGCGGTGCCGGCGGGCATTTCGGCGGCGAAGGCGATGGCCTGCGGGTGGACGTCGCTGCCATCGACGGGCGCGCCTTGCGATTGTTTGCCGTCGTTGGTGAAGGACCAGAAGGCGAGGTCGCCGCTGCGATCCTTGCCGAATAGCGCCATCTCTTCATACGTCTTGCCGCCGGGTTGGGCCCAGATTGCGTCGAGGCGGATATAGCTGTTCCATTGGCGGCTGAAGCGGCGGGTGCAGGCGGCCTTGCTGGCCATTTCCTCGCCTGCCGGATGCGCTTTCCATTCGCCGATCAGCGGATCGAAAATGCCGAGGGCGCCGCGGCCCTTCTTCCAGATCATCGCTTGGCCCGCATCAGCACGGTGTACACCGCCAGCGCGATGCCGAGCCCGACGAACCATGCCCAAGTGTAGATGCCCATCCAGAGCGGTCCGAAACTGAACATGCTTGGCGCGGCGGTGGCGAGGAAGCCGGGGAGGTTGGGCAGCACGCCGGCGGCGAAGGCGATCAGCGCTGCGGGGTTCCAGGCGCCATAGCGGCCATCGGCGCGGTAGAGATCGTCGACCGCCAGTTCGGTGCGGCGGATCAGCCAGTAATCGGCGATGAGGATGCCGGCGATCGGCCCAAGCAGCGCCGAATAGCCGGCCAGCCACACGAAGATATAGCCGCCGGTGGAGGCGAGCAGCTTCCACGGCATGATCAGGATCGCGATGCCGGCGGTGATCATCCCGCCGGTGCGGTAACTGATCTTGCCGGGGCGGAGCGACGAGAAGTCATAGGCGGAGGAGACGAGGTTGGCGGCGATGTTGCACGAGACGGTGTCCATGCTGATCACGATCAGGCCAAGCAGCACCAGCGGTCCCGCGAACTTGCCGGAGAGGGCGACGGGGTCCCAGATCGCCTGGCCATAGACGACGACGGTGGCGCTGGTGGTGATGACGCTGGCCAGCGCGATCAGACCCATCATCGGCGGCAGGCCGACGCTCTGGCCAATTGCCTGATCGCGCTGGCTGCGGGCGAAGCGGGTGAAATCGGGGATGTTGAGCGCCAGCGTCGCCCAATAGCCGATCATCGCGGTGAGCGAGGGCCAGAACACGGCCCAGAATTGCCCTTCCTTCGCGCCGCCTGGCCCGAACGCTGACGGAACGTCAAAGATCGGGCCGAGCCCGCCCGCGGCGTCGATCGCCCACCACACCAACGCGGCGCAGACGAGGATCTTGACCGGCGCGGTCCAGGTCTCCAGCCGGCGGATGGTCAGCAGCCCCTTGCGGACGAAGAAGAGCTGGATCGCCCAGAAGGTGAGGAAGGCGATCAACTGGCCGAGGCCTATGCCGAGGACGGGCAGGGGAGCGCCGCGCAGATCGGCGCCGATAACGATGCCGAGTAGGGTCAGCAGCGCCTCGCCGCCGATCCAGGTCTGGATGCCGTACCAGCCGCACGCGACCAGCGCGCGGGCGATGGCGGGGATGCGGGCGCCGGTGGTGCCGAACGACGCGCGGGCGAGCACTGCATAGGGGATGCCGTGGCGCGCCCCGGCATGGCCGATCAGCAGCATCGGCACCAGCACGATGGCGTTGCCGAGCAGCACGGTTGTCACCGCCTGCATCGCCGACATGCCCTGATCTATCAGCCCGCCGGCCAGCATCCATGCCGGCACCGCGACGATCATCCCGATCCACAGCGCCGCATAATGATACCAGGCCCAGCTCCGCTGATCCGGCCCGGTGGGCGCGAGATCGGGATTCCACAACGTATCGTCATGCATGGCAAGGTTCCCCCTTCACCGAGACTGACGCAGTTTGACGCCGCGGCCAAGCGGAATGCGTATCGCGATCAGCCCATTGGCTCAGCCATTTGGGGGATGCGATTTGCACCTGCCTTGCTATGCAAATGCCGTGGACCCGTGGGGATTCGGCGGGTTGCGGGGGAGTTTGCATGAAGACCATATTGGCGCGCCTGGCGTTTCTCGGCGCTTTCACTCTCACGGCTGCGAGCGCGGTGCCCACCGTTGCCGCCGCCCAGCAGGCCCCCAGCGCGGGCTTTCTCGATAGCCTGGCCGAGCGGCAATTCCGCACGACCATGGGCAAGGTGAAGGTCAATATCAACGAGAAGGCCGAATGGCGGCTGAGCGCGCTGACCCAGGTGAGCTATATCGCCCGCGACCCCGCTGCGGAGGGCGGATATAAATTCTGGCTCACCAGCGGCGCCGGCATCCGCTTTGGCGCGGAGGGCAAGATCGGCGCGCGCGGCATCGAGATCTGCAAGGGATCCTATTGCCAATATGTGCTGCAGGCGGCGGACGGTAAGCCCTATTACGTCCAGACCCATCAGAAGAAGGACGGCACCGTCCAGCTATGGGGCCTGTATGCGATGGGCGAGGAGGGTTCGGCCGAGGCTGCCCAGATCACCGACCGCAACAATTACAAGAACGATCCGGGCTATCTGGTCCAGCGCAAGAAGATGCCGGTCGAGCAGTTTCTGGGCGTTTCCCTCGACAAGCTGGGCGAGTGGATCATGGGCGGGGCGATCGGTGCGCCGTCCGCGCCGCAGCCGGTGATCGCCGCGGCGCCCTCCGCGCCCAGCCGCCTGTCGGCCCAGAGTCCGGTTGCGGCGGCCTCGGCGGTTGCCGTGCGGGCTGCGGCCCCTGCGCCGACGCCAGTGGCAGCGCCGGCGGCGTTCAATCCGGCTGACAGTTTCGGTCCGCTCGCCTATCTGGCCGGGCATGACTGGCTGATCACCACGAACTGCAACGGCACCACCAGCAAGATCGTGGCGCGAGCCAATTGGGCCGGGACGCCGGGCAGCAGCTTCGAGCAGAAATTCTCGGATGGCAGCAGCGACACCTGGAAGCTGGGCAAGAAGCCGTCGACCCTGACCCGCAAGAATAGCGGCGGCGGGAAGTGGGATTACCAGGTCGAGCCCGGCGCAGTGTATACCAAGGATACCCGGCTGGAGGTCGTCAACGGCAAGCTGGTCAGTTCCGGCACCTGCTCGTCCGAATTCGCGCAGTTGCAGGACGGCGTTTACGACGAGGCCCGCGCCGAGAATATCAAGCTGGCCGAAGAGGCCAAGCGCAACAAGCCCAAGGGCGGTGGCTGGTTCAAGGCGCTGACCAAGGTGGTGCTGTTCCCGGCCAAGGTGGCGTTGACCATCGGCGAGGCGATGGTCGCCAATCCCGGCGCGTTCAGCGAGGGCATGGCCCAGGCGCAGCAGCAGAACCAGTTCCTCCAGCCCACCACCCCCAGCGACTGGGCGGCCCGGATCAATCCCGGCGGCGGTGCGGTCGGCGATATGGGCGGTGTGTATCACGTCGATGCGCCCAAGATGACGCCGCAGCAGCAAAAGGAATGGGACGAGGTCGAGGCCTATAAGATGCGCGAGCAGCGGGCCAACGGCCAGGCGCCGACGACCTTCGCCGAAGATGCCCGTGCCAAGGTGAATGCCGATAACGCCCGCATCGCCGCGGAAGATCGCCGCCGGGCCGACGAGGACCGGATGCGCAATCCGTCACGCGCTGCCAGCAGCACCGCCGATGCCGACAATGGCGCCGCCGAAGCCGATCGCCGCGCCGAGGAAGCGCGCAAGGCCGAAGTCGCGCGCAAGGCGGAAGAGGCCCGCAAGGCCGAGGAAGTCGCCCGGGCCGAGAAGGCGCGCAAGGAAAAGCTCGCCGCCGAAGAGCTCGCGCGCAAGAAGGAAGCCGAGCGCATCGCCAATCTGCCGGTTGAGTGGAAGGAAGGCGTGGTGCTGTGCGAGCCCGCCAAGGCGCCGAGCCGCAACGCCGCCTGCCACGGCCCGCTGCAAACGACCTGGGGTACGCTGGGCGAGCAGAGCGGCACCACCGCCCTGCAAGAGGCATGCGGCGGCGACACGCCGGTTAGCGAACTGGGGCAGGCCGGCGGCTTCCTGGCGTTCGGCTGCGGCTGGGGCATCCACCCGGACCGCACCGCCAGCGATATGGGCATCCGCTGGGGCGTGAGCTTCATCCCCGGGCGGCGCGTGTTCCACTGCTCGAAGAAACAGACCACGGTCTGCACGACGTACTAAGGGGGAGAATCGGGGCCGCAGCGGCGACGCTGCGGCCCCGGTTTGATTCTGGGCTGCGTGTAGGGGAATTGCGGCTTAGCTTCTCACTTTTCACGCAAATCGTGAAATTCTGTTTCCTACATGCGCAGGATTGTTGCGCGTGATGGCTAGGCTGATTGGACGGTTCAAAGAGCGGCGGGCGGGGCCCGGCGGTGCTAGTTGAGCGGGCGAAATCCTACATTGCAAGATTGTTCGAGATTTCCAGACCTTTGCCTGGAAGGGGCGCGGGTAAGTGGGGCTGAGCCATATGCGTGCTTCGAAGGTGCGGGACTGCCCGTATTCAAGCTAATTCTCTAACCTGACGAGTGTGACTTGACGACCTTCAACGCTCGCACGGAATTTAATGCCGTCTGCTACGATGACAAAAATATGCCTGACGAAACCCAGATATAGTGTGGTCGGAGCATCCAGTATGACTTCATCATCTTCAGGTTTGGGTTGATCAGGTTCCGCAACGTGCGAACTGCTATAGCCGAGCAACTGTAGGCTCTTCGGTATGCCGTCCATTTCATCAAAAACCGCTTTCATGGCTAGAACGGCGGCGCCCTGACGATTGAGATATACCGGACGTTGCAGAAAACGTTTGAGCGCCCCGAAAAGGTCACGCCAAGCTTCGCAGTTTTCTTTGATGTTCTTCCCCGCAAAAAATAAGCTGAATAGTATAACCCATGCGGGAACATGCATTTGAAGTAGAGTAGCAAAGGCAGGAAGGCTCGCGCCGGGCCCGATATCAGCGTCTTTGAACACGAGGCCAAATTCGGCTTCAAGGCCCAACCTATATCGTTCGCGCTCTGCTTCCCATAGATCGTCGTCTATCCCGTAAGTTTCATCAACTACGACGATAAGGAGCTTGTCGTTTCGCTCATAAGGATTCAGGTTTTCGTCGAGCGCGTTGTCTGGTTCAGCCATCTCTCGCGTGTAGCTGGTTTAGCGGCGGCGTTCAAAAGTCACGTTCAGCAGCGATAGTTCAGCTCAGTGAGCTAGCCCGCCCAAGCACCCATCGATCACCCTACTCAGATCCGGACATCGCGCCGGGACTTCTTGGCCTGTAGATCCTAAATCACCCCCGGCACGAACCGTTTCACGCGCGCCGCATAGGCATCGTACGCTGCGCCGAATTGGTCGCGGAGGAGCTTTTCCTCGCGTTGGACGCGCATCCAGGTGCCTAGCCAGTAGAGCGGGACGCCGACGATAAGTCCGCGCCAGTGGCCGAAGGCTAGCGCCAGTGCCAGCATATAGGCGAATAGCCCCGTGTAGATCGGGTGGCGGATCGCGGCGAAGGGTCCCCAGGTGACGAGTTGGTGGTCTTCGCGGGTGCGGGCGACGATGCTCCAGTTCTTGCCCATGGCGCGGCTGGCGCTGAAGAACAGGGTGATGGCGGTGAGCATCAGCGCCGCGACTCCGACAGCCTCACTGAGGGCGGCGGGGCTGGTGGGAGTGAGGCTGGCCTGGATCGGGCCGATGCCTACCGCGATGAAACCAAGCATCTGGATGAAGACGCCGGCCATCGAACTGCCAGATTTCTTCTCGGCGACTTTGGGGGCCTTGTCGCTGCGGGCGCGGGCGAGAAGGAGGGCCCCGCCGAAGATTATGAAGCAGGCCGCCATGACGCCAAGGGAGGCCTGGCTGGTGGGTTCGGGATGGACGAGGTGGAGCATGTTATTTCTCCCAGTCGCCATCGGCATTGCGATGGCAGAGACGCGCGAGCGGCACGAAGCGGAGCAGGTGCAGCCGGTCGCCGCGCCATTCGTAAAGACTCACCCCGGCGTGCGCCCAATCGGGTTCGCCGCTCATGTCCTTGAGCGGTTTGCCGGCAAAGCCGATCAAGCGGCTGTTCGTCCGGAACGTCAGCGCGAACTGATAGGTGTCCGGGTCGTCACCGCTTAGTTCGGCGCCATAATAGCTGACGGCGGGATCCCAATGGACCCGGCCTGTCTTCACATCGACGAACGCCAGCTGCCGGCACCCGGCGCCGCAGCCCCAGACGCCGACGGCATAATGGCCGGCGAAGCGCGGGCCGTTTTCGGCGGTCCAGCGCAGCCGCCCGCGATAGGTGCGGTCACGCGATGTGCGCAGTTGCAGCCTGGCTGGTGCGGCTTCGTAGGCGCGCGCGGGATAGGCGCCGAATTTGGGTTTGATCCCGGCGCTGGCCAGCGTCAGTTCGCAATCTGTGCTGCGATATTGCGCTGCGACGGGCTCTGCCGGGGCGATGGCTAGGAGCGCGAGGATGGCGGCGGCGTGCTTCACCTGGGCGCTGGCGCTGCGGGGGAGTGTGGGTGGACGAGGTGGCGCATCTGACGAAGGTGTCAGAGGTTGGGGAGGGCTGCAAGGGGATGCAGTTTTCCCTGACGTCACCCCGGCCTTGAGCCGGGGTCCCGCTGCCTCCGAACAGAGGAAGAAGCGGACCCCGGGTCGAGCCCGGGGTGACGGGAGTTGGGTTAGTTCCGGCGGAAGCGATAGTCCTGGTATGCTTCGACATTCACCGAGCGTTTGAGAATGCGGGCGTCGGGATCGACGATCACGTGGGCGCCGGCGGGCACCTTCACCGTCGCCATGCCGCCGGGCATCTGGACCAGCTGGACAACGCCATCGACCGAGACTTCGACCGGGAGTGGGAAGGGCTTGTCGTTCGGCACCTTCCAATGGAGCTTGAGCGTGTCGCCGTCGCGGATCTCGTGCAGTTCGGGCAGTGCCGCCTGCTTGAGATAGACGTCGAAGAACCAGTTCATGTCCTTGCCGGTCACCTGGTTCACATAGCCGATATATTCGGGCGTCGAGCTGAACCGCGGCTTGAAATTGCCGGGCTTGGGATCGGTGCGGCCATAGACGAGCAGGCGGGTGGCATCGAAGAACTTAGCGTCGCCGATCAGGTTGCGGAGCGTATGGAGGATCCATGCGCCCTTGACGTAAATGTCCTGACCCGGGCCGCCATGCTCTTCCTCATAGACCTCTTCCTCGGTCTTGATCTTGCCCGAAACGATGGCGCCGTGATTGGTGATCTGCTGGCGGAAGTCGTCCATCATGATCGCATAGCGGGCCTCGCCCTCGCGCCAGCGGCCGTAGAGCGGCTGCATATATTGGGCATAGCCTTCGTGCAGCCAGTAATCGTCCCAGTTTCCGGCCGACATCTGATTGCCGAACCATTCATGGCCGAGTTCGTGCTGGAAGATTTCGTCAAAGCCGGACGGGGTCTTTTTGTAGTTGTTGCCGTATGCGTTGACGGTCTGGTGCTCCATGCCGAGGTGCGGGGTCTCGGCGACGCCGACCTTCTCGTCATACCAGGGGTATGGCCCGATCACGGCTTCGTAGAAATCGAGGGCGGGGGCGAATTCGGCGAACAGGCCGGCGGCCTTTTTGTCGCGGCCGGGGAGGTACCAATAGGCCATCGGGATCTTGTTGCCGAAGCGGCTCTGATAGGTGCCGGTCAGTTGCTTGTACGGCGCGATCTGGAGCGTGACCGAATAGGGATTGGGGCTGCGCGCGTGCCAGTGTGACGTGGTGCGGCCGTCGGGGAGCGTGTCGGTCTTGATCAGGGTGCCGTTGCCGGCGGCGGTGAGGCCGGCGGGAGCGGTGATGTGGAGATCGACGGTGTCGGGCTCGCCCTTGGGGAAATCGAGACAGGGCCAGAACAGGTCGCAGCCATAGCCTTCGGAAGTGGAGGCGATCCATGGCTTGCCGTCGGGGGTCTTGGCCCAGACGAAGCCGTCATCCCAGGGGGCGCGGACGGCGACATGGGGCGTGCCGCCATAGACGATCTTGACCTCCAGGCTCTGTCCGGCGCGGGTGGCGCGCGGGAGTTTGACGATCAGGCGGCCCTCGGGATTGTTCCAGGCGCTGGCGAGCAGGGCCTTGCCATCGACGCTGAGGGCGGTGACGGGCAGGTTCTTGTCGAGATCGAGCTGGAGCTGGGCCTGCGGGGTGGCGGTGACCAGCGTCAGCGTCGCGGTGCCGTCAAGCTTGAACGTGTCCGGGAACACTTCGATGGCGAGATCGACATGTTTGAGGCTGAGCGCGGCGCGTTCGGGCGAGATCGGGCCGCCCGATGCTTGGGTGAGCTCGGTGATCTTGGGCTCGCCCTTGGTCTGGGCGAGGGCGGGGCCGGCGGCGAGCAGGGCGGCGCCGGCGAGGAGGAGGTGCTTCATCGGATCTCCTCTCAGCGCTGTGGCATCTGGCTGGCGCGATATGCCTGGAAGGCTTCGATATCGGCGGAGCGCTTGAGGATCCGCGACATCGGATCGACCACGACATGCGCGCCTTCGGGCACGTCGATGGTGGCGGTGCCGCCGGGCATCGCGACCTTGGTGACCGTGTCGCCCACTTGGACCTCGACCGGCATCGGGAACGGCTTGTTGCCATCGGTCTTCCAGGTCAGCGTCAGCTTGGTGCCGTTGCGGCTCTGGATCAGATCGGGGAGCGGGCCCGAATAGAGATAGACGTCGAAGAACCATTGCAGGTTCTGGCCCGACGCCTTGTTCATGAAGCCAATGAATTCGGGCGTGGTGCGATAGAGCGGCTTGAAATTGCCCGGCTTGGGATCGGTGCGGCCATAGATGGCCATGCGCAGACCTTCGAAGAACGCCTTGTCGCCGATCAGGCCACGCAGGGTGTGGAGCGTCCAGCTGCCCTTCGAATAGATATCGCCACCGCGGCCCGAGGGGGCGTTGTAGACGTCCTCGGCCGATTGCGGCGTGCCGGTAACGATCGGCGCCTTGGCACGGATGCCGCCGCGCGACTGGATCATCATCGCGGTATAGGTGCCCTTGCCGCCGCGCCATTCGCCATAGAGCGGCTGCATGTAGCTGCCGGTGCCCTCGTGCAGCCAGAAATCGTCCCAGTTGCTGACGGTCAGCTGGTTGGCGAACCATTCATGGGCGAATTCGTGCTGGAACAGATCGTCATAGCCCCACTGCGTCTTGGCGTATTTGTTGCCATAGGCGTTGATCGACTGATGCTCCATGCCCTTGTGCGGAGTTTCGACGACGCCGAGCTTCTGGTCGCCGAACGGATAGGGACCGATCATCTCCTCGAAGAAATCGAGGGTCGGGGCGAATTCGGCGAACAGGCCCTTGGCCTTTTCCTCCAGGCCGGGGCCGGGGAGATAGTAATAGACCATCGGGATGGTGTTGCCGAAGCGGCTCTTATACTCGCCCGAAATTTCTTCGTACGGGCCGACATTTAGGGCGACACCGTAGAGGGTCGGGTTGCGTGCCTTCCAGTTCCAGGTGGTGCGGCCATCGGCGAGCTTGGTGACGCTTCTTTCCAGCACATTGGGATCCTAAGCTTAGAATTCCACGTGGACAAGTTGTC
>JADMIO011460656.1_pt1 | contig 30249 bp, 26 predicted proteins | sample 8958161 | NCBI WGS metagenome assembly JADMIO01 (sample SAMN16585339, study PRJNA669376) | soil metagenome | isolation source: Crop rotation soil | place: USA: Cullars Rotation, Alabama | collected 2011 | reverse complement strand
TGGCCGAGCCGCAGGCGCTGGTGTTGTGGGAAGCCCAATTCGGCGATTTTGTGAACGGCGCGCAGGTCATCATCGATCAGTTCATCACCTCGGGCGAGCGCAAATGGCTGCGCATGAGCGGGCTCGTCATGCTGCTTCCACATGGCTACGAAGGGCAGGGACCGGAACATTCCTCGGCGCGCTTGGAACGTTTTCTGCAAGCATGCGCGGAAGACAACATTCAGGTTGCTAATTGTTCAACGCCTGCCAATTATTTTCATATTCTGCGCCGGCAGATGCACCGCAATTTCCGTAAGCCTCTCATTCTCATGACGCCGAAATCTCTGTTGCGCCATAAGCGTTGCGTTTCGCGCCTCGATGAAATGGGACCGGGCTCCTCTTTCCATCGCGTGCTTCATGACGATGCCGAACGTCATCCCAAAGAGAGCAAGATCAAGCTCGTGAAGGATGATCAGATCAAACGTGTCGTCTTGTGTTCGGGCAAGGTCTATTTCGACCTTTATGAAGCGCGTGAACAGCGCGGCATCAACAATATTCAGATTTTACGTGTTGAGCAGCTTTATCCCTTCCCGGCGAAAGCGCTGATAACCGAGCTTGGCCGCTTTACCCAAGCAGAATTTATCTGGTGCCAGGAAGAGCCAAAAAACATGGGTGCCTTTACGTTTATGGAGCCTAATCTTGAGTGGGTGCTCAATCAGATCAAAGCCAAGCATCCCCGCGCGCGCTATGCTGGCAGACCGGCATCTGCCTCAACGGCGTCGGGTCTGATGAGCCGGCATTTGAAAGAGCGCGACAGTTTTATCGATGAAGCGTTGACGCTGTGAGCCAATCACGGGAAGCTCAAGATGGTTGAAAGGAACATGCAATGACGGATATCCGCGTTCCAGCCCTTGGCGAGTCGGTGGTCGAAGCCACGATTGCCAAGTGGTACAAAAAGGAAGGCGAGAGCGTCGCAGTCGATGAACCTTTATGCGAGCTTGAAACCGACAAAGTGGCCGTTGAAGTGCCCGCGCCCGCCAATGGCGTGTTGTCGTCGATCCGCGCCAAAGAAGGCGAAACGGTTGCCGTGGGCAGCGTGATCGGCGCTATCGATGAGAATGCGTCCGCCGCCAAATCATCAAAGGCGGAAAACGCAAAACCGGCTCCAGCGCCTGTATCCGTAGAAAAACCAAAAGCGGCAGCACCGAAAAAAGAAACTGAGGCGCCGCTTGCGCCCTCCGTACGCAGATTGTCGCAAGAGCAGAATATTGATCCTGCTTCTGTGCAGGGTTCGGGCAAAGATGGCCGGGTTTCAAAAGGCGACATGCTGGCGGCACTTCAAGCACGGGGAGACACATCTGCTCGCACAGTGTCTTCTGGTTCCTCTTCTGCGTCAGCGCCTGAGCTTGAAAACCGCGTGCGCATGACACGTCTGCGCCAGACAATTGCCCGCAGGCTCAAAGACGCGCAAAGCACCGCAGCCATGCTGACCACCTTTAACGAGGTTGATCTCTCGCGTGTCATGGCCATGCGCAGCCAACACAAGGATTTATTTGAACGCAAGCACGGCGTGCGGCTTGGGTTTATGAGTTTTTTCGCCAAAGCCTGTGTGGTGGCGTTGAAGGAAATTCCTTCCGTCAACGCTGAGATCGACGGTGAAGATATTGTTTACAAAAATTATTATCATCTTGGCATTGCGGTGGGCACGGATCGCGGCCTTGTCGTGCCTGTGGTGCGCGATGCGGACAAGCTCAGCTTTGCCGGCATTGAAAAAGAGATCAATGATTTTGGTGCACGCGCCCGTGCGGGAACGCTCAAACTTGAAGAACTGCAGGGCGGCACATTTACGCTGACCAATGGCGGCGTCTATGGCTCGCTGATGTCCACGCCCATTCTCAATCTGCCTCAATCAGGCATTTTGGGTATGCATAAGATTGAGGAGCGGCCCGTTGTCGTGGGCGGGAATATTGTTATCCGGCCGATGATGTATCTGGCTCTTTCCTACGATCACCGGCTTGTTGACGGACGCGAAGCCGTCACCTTCCTCGTGCGGGTCAAGGAATGCCTTGAGGATCCTGAGCGGCTCATTCTCGATCTCTAGATTTTCGGAAAATAATTCATGTCGCAGTCTTTTGATCTTGTTGTCATTGGTGCCGGTCCTGGCGGGTATGTTTGTGCGATCAGGGCAGCCCAGCTTGGGCTGAAGGTCGCGTGTGTCGACAAGCGCGAAAGCCTGGGCGGCACATGCCTCAATGTCGGCTGCATTCCTTCAAAGGCGCTTTTGCATTCGTCCGAGCTTTATGAAAAAGCAAAGACCGAATTTGCAGGTCTTGGCATTGTGGCAAAAGATATCTCGCTCAACCTGCCGGCCATGCTGGCTCAAAAAGACGCGGGCGTGGACACCTTGACTAAGGGCGTGGCTTTTCTGTTTAAGAAAAACAAGATCGAGCATTTCACGGGCGCGGCGCGCATTGCGGCGTCCGGTAAAATTGAAATTAAAGATGCGGGCGGTAAGACACAAAATATTGAGGCGCGTGCCATCGTTATCGCCACGGGCTCAGAAGCAGCTAGCCTTCCCGGTATCGAGATTGATGAAAAACAGATTGTTTCTTCGACCGGCGCATTAAGTTTGGCCAAAGTGCCAGCGCATCTTGTGGTGGTGGGAGCTGGTTACATCGGGCTGGAACTCGGTTCGGTTTGGCGACGGCTGGGTTCTGAGGTGACAGTTATTGAATATCTCGATCGCATTACGCCCGGGCTCGATGATGAGCTTGCCAAGCAATTAAAACGCTCCTTGCAAAAACAGGGCATTAAATTTCGTCTTTCGACAAAAGTGAGCGCCGTTATTAAGGGGCCTAAGGAATTGAACTTGGCGCTCGATAACATGCTCACCAAAAAAGAAGAAACGATGAAGGCCGATGTTGTGCTCATTGCCGTGGGGCGCAAAGCTTACACACATGGTCTGGGATTGGCGGAGCTTGGGGTGGCATGCGATGACAAGGGCCGTGTTGAAACGGACGCGCATTTTGCCACAAGCGTCAAAGGTATTTATGCGATCGGTGATGTGATTGCAGGCCCCATGCTTGCACATAAGGCCGAGGACGAAGGTATTGCACTTGCCGAAATTCTGGCAGGCAAGGCAGGTCATGTGAATTACGATGTCATTCCTTCGGTTGTTTATACCGCGCCCGAAGTTGCCTCCGTGGGGCTTTCAGAAGAACAGCTTAAGGAGCGTGGCATTGCCTATAATGCCGGGCGCTTTCCCTTCTCGGCCAATTCACGTGCGCGTGTGAACGATGAAGGCGAAGGCTTTATAAAAATCCTGGCCGATGCCAAAACCGATCGCATTTTAGGTGTGCATATGATCGGGCCCGATGTGGGCAATATGATCGGCGAAGCAGCCATTGCCATGGAGATGGGTGCAAGCGCTGAAGACATTGCGCGCACCTGCCATGCGCATCCTACTTTGAGCGAAGCTATTCGCGAAGCGGGTTTGGCGGTCGAGAATCGCGCCATTCATATTTAGACGCGGGCACATTTCAGCCCTCGTTATCCGCGCCGGCGGCTTTGCATTTTATTTTGCGCACGCGGATGCGCGTTTTCATACACGTCAATGAGGCGCTTAGTGTCGACTTCGGTGTAAATCTGCGTGCTCGACAGACTCGCATGACCCAAGAGTTCCTGGATACTGCGCAAATCTCCACCCGCACTTAAAAGATGGGTTGCAAAGCTGTGACGCAAGGCATGTGGCGTTGCAGTTTCTGGAAGATTGAGCGCGCGGCGTAATCGGCTCATGAGCTCTTGCACAATACGGGGCTGTAAAGGCCCGCCACGTTTGCCGACAAAGAGATGTCCTTGGCTTTTAAAGGGGCAAAGGCCGATATAGCGATCCACCGCTTTGGCAGCTGCCGGCAGCACCGGCACAAGGCGTGCCCGCCCACCTTTACCTGTGATGTGTAATACGTCGGAAAGCGGTGCCTCATCTGCCCGTAAACTTAAAGCTTCGCTCAAACGCAATCCGCAACCATAAAGCAGCATGACAAGCGCTTCATCGCGCGCCGCAAGCCAGGGCGCAATATCTTGACCGGCTGCGGCATCGATAAGAGTGAGCGCATTTTCTTCGCCGAGCGCTTTGGGCACGGTGTGCGCTTTTTTGGGCCCGCGCATCGCACTGGCCGCACCGGAAATTTTCTCACCCTTGCGCGCCAGGCTCTCACTATAGCTGCGCAGGCTTGCTAAAACGCGCGCCTGACTTGCCGGGCTTGCCTTGTCTTTGGCGCGCCGTGCCAGAAAGGCGCGCAAATCAGCAGGGCGCAAATCGCGAATGTCGGCAAGGGTAAGATCTCGCCCATGATGGTGGCGCAGGAAAATAAGAAAGGCCGCAAGATCGCGCGCATAGGCTGCTTGCGTGTGCGCGCTTAAGTCACGCGCACCCAGTCCGTCAAACCAGCTTAGCGTTATTTTTTTAAGTTCCGGCGCGTTGTCCAAAACAAGCAATAATGCATCGCCCGCGCGCTTTGCTGCCTGTTTGGCGCGCTCGGCGGGCGCATCGGCGAATCGTTTTGATTCAGCGCTTTTAGCCATAAGGCCAGCTTGCTCGTGCGCCTTTGCACTGTCAAAGTCTGGCCATGCCGGAATTATCGCGAGTCTCTCAATCCTTAGGCGGGCATACTGTCAATGTATTGATCCCGGAAAATCTACCGGGATCTTATGATTATGCGCTCGCCCCTTCGCTGCCGGTTAAGATCGGCGATATTGTTCGTGTGCCGCTGGGCCCGCGCAAAGTTCTGGGTGTTGTCTTAGGGCCCGGTCAGGCGAATCTGCCAAAAGCAAAATTACGCCACGTCATCGAAAAACTGAATGTGCCGCCGCTGCCCGCGTCTCTCTTAAAATTTGTCGAATGGGTAGCCGATTACACCTTGAGCCGGCCCGGCAGCGTTCTTGCGCTTGCGTTGAAGCCCGCCTTTGTCGATGCCCACGAAAAACTTTCGCTTATCTATCGGTTGAACCCGCAAGCCGTTTCAAAAATGACGCCACAGCGCAAGCGTGTCATGGAGATTGCTGCGGATAACAAAGCACGCACACAAGGAGAACTTGCCGAGGCCGCACAGGTGAGCGAAGCAGTTGTGCGCGGTCTCATTCAGGCGGGTGTTCTTCAAGGTGAAATTGCGAAAGAAAAAGAATCGGCCGCAAAACCTGACGGCTTTAAGCGTGGCCCCATACTTTCACCTGAGCAGGCATCGGCTGCGAAATATTTGTCAGCTTCTGTTGCCGCCCAAGATTTTGAAACCTGGCTCTTGGATGGTGTGCCAGGCTCGGGAAAAACCGAAACCTATTTCGAAGCTGTTGCCCAAGCTCTGAAAGACGGTAGGCAAGCCCTGGTGCTGATGCCTGAAATTGCGCTGACCGTGCAATTTATCGAACGTTTCAAAGAACGCTTTGGTGCCAATCCCCTTGTCTGGCATTCGGGCATGAGTGCGGTTTCGCGAAGGCGCGCTTGGCGCGCTATTGCGGCAGGAGATGCAGCTCTTGTGATTGGCGCGCGCTCCGCGCTTTTTTTACCTTTTGCGAAACTTGGCCTCATCGTTGTCGATGAGGAACATGATCCGGCCTATAAGCAGGAAGAAGGCGTGATCTATCACGCGCGTGATATGGCGGTGGTGCGCGGTCAGATCGAGAAAATTCCCGTCATTCTTTCTTCCGCAACGCCTTCGCTTGAAAGTCATGTCAATGCGGAGCGCGAACGTTACCGCAGGCTTGTTCTGCCGAAGCGTCATGGCGTCGCCGTCATGCCCGTTCTGCACTCTGTCGATATGCGTACCGGATCTCAACCGGAGAACATGAAATTGGCAAAAGGCCATTTTCTTTCGCCCATTCTTGTTGAGGCCATTGCAGGCAATCTGCAAGCCGGTGCGCAAACGCTTCTTTTTTTGAACCGTCGCGGTTATGCGCCCCTGACGTTGTGCCGCCATTGCGGACATCGTTTTAATTGTCCCAATTGCAGTGCCTGGCTTGTTGAACATCGCGCGCATGCCGATTTGCAATGTCATCATTGCGGCCATCGCGTGCCACGGCCGCAGACGTGTCCGGCCTGCGAAAAGCCCGACACGCTTGTGCCCTGCGGGCCTGGTGTCGAGCGCATCGCGGAAGAAGTTGCCAAGATTTTTCCGAAAGCGCGCGTAGTGGTGATGTCGAGCGATAATTTGCCCGACACTGAATCAGCCCAATCTCTTTATGACGACATTGCGAGCCAGCGCGTCGATATCATTATCGGCACTCAGCTTGCCGCGAAGGGGCATCATTTCCCGCATCTGACTTTAGTGGGCGTCGTTGATGCCGACCTCGGCCTCACCGGGGGCGATTTGCGCGCGGCCGAGCGCAGCTTTCAACTTCTCTATCAAGTAGCCGGCCGTGCGGGCCGGGCCGAAACATCAGGGCGGGTTCTGATCCAAACCTATATGCCCGAGCACCCCGTGATGGAGGCTTTGGTGGCGGGCAACCGTGATGCCTTTGTGGCCGCCGAAGAGGCCGAGCGCGAAGCTGCCGGCTTTCCGCCTTTTGGACGTCTGGTCGGGATTATTCTCTCAAGTCCCAAACGGGCCCTTCTTGAGGAGGTCAGCGCTAAGCTTGCCAGCCGCGCCCCGCAAAAAGCCGGGATACGTGTTTTGGGGCCGGCGCCTGCCCCTATTGCGCTTCTGCGGGGACGGCATCGGATGCGTCTTCTCGTGAAGGCAGGACGCAAGACCAACGTCCAGGCTTACATGCGCCAATGGCTAGTGAGCCTGAAGCTGCCGGGCAGCGTCCGCCTCAGCGTGGATATCGATCCCATCAGCTTTTTTTGAGCCGAACGCTGCGGCATTGCGCCCCAGTTTCGCCCGCCTGGCCAAGTTGCAAGGCATAGGCGGGTGTGTTATTCGACACGCGGCTTTTCGGGGGTCTTCATCAGACTCCGTCTCCCCTAGAAAATTTATAAATTTCAAGGGCTTAGGTAAAGATGGCGGGCCGCCCTTCCGGGGCCCTTTTGCAAGGCAGTGGCAAACCACGTGGACGAGCAAGCGAGCATGATCTCTGGGGTGAGCGGGCGCTACGCAACAGCGCTCTTTGATCTTGCGCGCGAGGAAAATGCCCTCGATGCGGTCGCCGCCGATATTGCCGCTCTTAAAAAGCTCGAACCTGAAAGTGCGGATCTGCAACGTGCGCTCCATAGCCCTCTCATCAGCCGGAGCGAACAAGGCAAAGTGGTTGACGCACTTTCCAAACGAGCAGAATTCAATCCGCTGACAGCGAAATTTTTAGGCCTGCTTGCGCGCAACCGCAGGCTCACGCTTTTGCAAAGCGTGATCGCCATGTTTGAAGCACGGCTTGCGCTTCATCGTGGTCAGGCGCAGGCGCAAGTCACGAGCGCCAAACCCTTGAGCGACACACAGGTCGAGGCCATCAAGAAAACATTGCGCGATGCAACCAAGCGCGATGTGCAACTCGACCTGAAAGTCGACGAAACTCTCATCGGCGGCATGATCTTGCGTTATGGCAGCCGGATGATCGATTCTTCCCTACGTACAAAAATCAACAACCTTAAGCTTGCGATGAAAGAGATCGGCTGATGGATATCAGGGCCGCGGAAATTTCCGCCATCCTCAAAGAACAAATTAAATCCTTTGGCACCGAGGCCGATGTATCGGAAGTCGGCCATGTGCTTTCGGTCGGCGACGGTATCGCCCGCGTCTATGGTCTGGACAATGTTCAGGCCGGCGAAATGGTCGAATTCCCCGGCGGTGTCAAAGGCATGGCGCTTAACCTCGAAGGCGACAATGTCGGCGTGGTGCTCTTCGGCTCGGACCGGGACATCAAGGAAGGCGATATTGTCAAACGTACGCGCGCCATCGTGGATACGCCGGTTGGCAAAGGCCTTTTAGGTCGCGTTGTCGACGCACTCGGCAATCCGATTGACGGCAAGGGCCCCATCGTCTCCACGTCGCGCCAACGCGTCGACGTTAAGGCGCCCGGCATCATCCCACGGAAATCCGTGCATGAGCCGATGCAAACGGGCCTCAAAGCCATCGATAGTCTTATTCCCGTCGGACGCGGCCAACGCGAACTTATCATTGGCGACCGGCAAACCGGTAAGACCGCGGTAGCGCTTGATACCTTCATCAATCAACGCGAGATCAACAAGAGCGGCGACGAATCCAAAAAGCTTTATTGCATTTATGTCGCTATCGGACAAAAACGCTCAACTGTTGCTCAGATCGTCAAGACACTCGAAGAATATGGTGCGCTTGAATACACCATCGTTGTAGCGGCAACCGCATCAGAGCCAGCGCCCCTGCAATTCCTGGCACCCTTCACCGCGTGCACGATGGGCGAATATTTCCGCGACAACGGCATGCATGCCTTGATCGTTTATGACGATCTTTCCAAGCAGGCCGTGGCCTACCGGCAGATGTCGCTTCTGCTTCGCCGTCCGCCGGGACGTGAAGCCTATCCCGGCGACGTGTTTTATCTGCATTCCCGTCTTTTGGAACGCGCTGCGAAATTAAACGATGAAAACGGCGCGGGCTCCCTGACAGCGCTTCCCGTGATTGAAACACAGGCCAACGACGTGTCGGCCTATATTCCGACCAACGTGATTTCCATCACCGACGGGCAGATCTTTCTTGAAACCGATCTGTTCTATCAGGGCATCCGTCCGGCGGTGAACGTCGGTCTTTCTGTGTCGCGCGTGGGTTCTGCGGCACAAGTGAAAGCGATGAAACAGGTTGCCGGCTCCATCAAGCTGGAGCTTGCGCAATACCGCGAAATGGCGGCATTCGCCCAATTTGGTTCAGACCTTGATGCGTCCACGCAACGTTTGCTGGCACGCGGTCAGCGTCTGACAGAACTCCTGAAACAGCCGCAATATTCTCCGATGGGCGTGGCTGAACAGGTGGTGGCGGTTTTCGCGGGCGTGCGCGGCTATCTCGACAAAATTCCGGTGGCGCAAGTCGGCCGTTTTGAAGAAGAGCTTCTGCGTCACGTGCGCGACAAGCATGCCGACATTCTGGAAACATTGCGCTCGGAACAAAAAATTTCTGACGCTTTGGAAGCCAAGTTGAAAAGTGTTCTGGAAGCTTTCTCACGCAGCTTTGCTTGAACGTCATTCGCGTTGATAACGAGATAAGGGCCCATGCCAAGCCTTAAGGCATTAAGAAATCGCATTGCGAGCGTGCGCTCGACAAAGAAGATCACGCGCGCGATGCAGATGGTTGCCGCAGCCAAGTTAAGGCGTGCGCAGGAGGCTGCCGTTGCGGCGCGTCCTTTTGCCGAACGCATGGACCGCGTCATGGCCAATCTTGGTGTCAGCCTGAAGGGCAGGGGCGATGCACCCGGCCTTCTTGTCGGCACAGGTTCGGATACGCGCCATCTTCTCGTGGTGCTCACCGCCGAGCGCGGCCTGTGCGGTGCGTTCAATACCAACATCGTCAAGCTCGCACGCAATCACATTGCACAGCTCACCGATCAGGGCCGTCAGGTTCAGATTCTCTGCGTCGGCAGAAAAGGTCATGAACAGCTCAGGCGCCAATATGCGTCACGTATTTTGAAAGTCATCAGCTTTCAAGGCGTGCGCAATATGAGTTTCGTGCAGGCCCAATCAGTGGCCGATGAAATCCTGGCCTTGTTTGAAGCGGGCGAGTTTGACGTGTGCACGCTCTTTTACAACCAATTCCGCTCCGTCATCACGCAGGTGCCCACGGCGCAGCAGATCATCCCCGCTTCTCTCGGCAATACCGAAGTCGCACAGGATGCAAGCCAAAGCTTGAATGGTGCGGCGTATGATTACGAGCCGGAAGAAAAAGAAATTCTCGCGGATTTGCTGCCGCGTAATCTTGCTGTGCAAGTTTTCCGTGCCCTTCTTGAAAATGCGGCAAGCGAGCAGGGCTCTCGGATGACGGCAATGGACAATGCCACGCGTAATGCCGGCGAGATGATCGATAAACTGACGATCAATTACAACCGTACACGTCAGGCGATTATCACCAAGGAACTGATTGAAATTATCTCGGGCGCCGAAGCGCTTTAACGACATTAGATTGAGGATCGGGTTATGACCAAGGTTGTGGGACGCATTAATCAGGTGATCGGCGCCGTTGTCGACGTTCAGTTCGATGGCAATCCGCCGGCCATTCTTAACGCCCTTGAGTGCGACAATAACGGGCAGAAGCTCATTCTTGAGGTTGCGCAGCATTTGGGCGAAAGCACAGTGCGGTGCATTGCCATGGACACCACCGAAGGCCTCACGCGCGGCGACAAAGTCAGTGATACAGGTTCGCCCATCTCGGTACCGGTGGGTGAAGGCACGCTCGGGCGTATCATGAATGTGATCGGCGAGCCGATCGATCAGGCTGGCGAAATCAAATCGGAAGGCCGTCGCGCCATCCATCAAAAGGCGCCGGAATTTGTTGAACAATCAACGGAAACCGAAATTCTCGTCACCGGTATCAAGGTGGTGGATTTACTTGCGCCTTATGCCAAGGGCGGCAAGATCGGTTTGTTCGGCGGTGCGGGCGTGGGCAAGACCGTGCTCATTCAAGAGCTCATCAATAACGTCGCCAAAGCCCATGGTGGTTATTCCGTGTTTGCGGGTGTGGGCGAGCGTACGCGTGAAGGTAACGACCTCTATCACGAGTTTATCGAATCGGGCGTGAACAAGAAGGGCGGCGGCCAGGGCTCGAAATGCGCTCTTGTTTACGGTCAGATGAACGAGCCCCCGGGCGCGCGGGCACGCGTCGGTCTCTCAGGCTTGACGGTGGCCGAACATTTCCGCGATCAGGGCCAAGACGTGCTCTTCTTCGTCGATAATATTTTCCGCTTCACGCAAGCAGGCTCGGAAGTGTCAGCTCTTCTTGGCCGTATTCCTTCGGCCGTGGGGTATCAACCGACCCTGTCGACCGACATGGGTGACTTGCAAGAGCGTATTACCTCAACAACCAAAGGCTCGATCACGTCTGTGCAGGCCATTTACGTGCCGGCCGACGACTTGACCGATCCGGCGCCTGCCACATCATTCGCCCACTTGGACGCAACCACCGTGCTTTCGCGTTCGATTGCCGAAAAAGGCATTTATCCGGCAGTGGATCCGCTCGATTCCACATCGCGCGTTCTTGATCCGCGCGTGGTTGGTGATGAGCATTACCGCGTGGCGCGCGAAGTGCAATCGACCTTGCAGCGTTATAAGGCGCTTCAAGACATCATCGCCATCTTAGGGATGGATGAACTTTCGGAAGAAGATAAGCTGGTCGTAACGCGCGCGCGCAAGATTGAGCGTTTCCTTTCGCAGCCTTTCTTCGTGGCCGAAGTGTTCACGGGCTCGCCCGGCAAATTCGTCGACATCAAAGACACGGTAAAAAGTTTCGCCGGGCTTTGCAGAGGCGATTACGATCATTTGCCTGAAGCTGCCTTCTACATGGTCGGCACCATCGAGGAAGCGATCGAAAAAGCCGAAAAACTGGCAGCGGAAGCGGCATAAGAAAATGCCAAGATGCCGGAAACGCGTTTTTTATTACGCGCGGCTTCTGGCGCTTGTCAGCATGTTGATCGTGCCGTTCGGGGCGCAAGCTCAAGAACAGCCGCGCAATGTGCCGCAGACGGTGGTGGTTTTTTTCAATAATTGCCTCGCACATCTGACAGGCGAGCCGTTGGAAACAATCGCGAGTTCTTGGAAGCTCAAGAGCGTGAAAAAGGATGCCTATCCCGCGCTGAAACTCGACAAGGCAGCCTGGACATATCCGACCGATAAGGGACGCGTTTTGCTGATCGAACCTGTTTCGCCCAATGCCTGTTTCATTCGTGTCTTCGGCACGGACGCAACGGCTGCTCGCAAAAAGCTTGAGGCAGAGCTTGTGAAGTCCACCGCCGACGGTGCGGGTGCGTCTCTTTTCAAACTTCAGAGCACAGATAGCGAGGGTGCTATCAAGGGTCACTATTATGTATCGCAACCCACACCGGCGGGCGTGATTGTGAAAGCGCATTTTAATTTCAGAGAAGTTTCGAAGGATTCAAAACCAAAGACCAATGACATGATGCTTCAGGTGCTTGTCATGGCGGCGCGTTCGGACAAGACGAAATAACCGGACACGCGTTAAAAGGATACGAACATGGCTGACAGTTTTGCTTTTGATCTTGTTTCGCCCGAGCGGCTATTGATGTCCGAGCGGGTGGCTTCCGTGATTGTGCCTGGCTCTGAGGGACAATTCACCGTTCTGCCCGGCCATGCACCGGTCATTGCAAGCTTAAAGCCCGGCGTGCTCACGATTGAAGACACCCATAAACAGCCGATCCGTTTTTTCTTGCGTGGCGGACTTGCGGAAGTGCGCCCCGAAGGCCTGACCATTCTGGCGGAGCAGGCGGTTAACCTCGGCGATCTCAATGCGGCAGCGCTGGAAGAAGAAATCCGCAATACCGAAGAAGACGTCGCCGATGCGCGCAATGAGGCTGCAAAAGCCCGTGCACAGGCCATTCTCGATGAATTGCGCCAGCTCAAAGAAGCCCTTTAGGTCTCAATAATGGGGTGGCCGTTAACCGATTGCGTCTGTTATCCTTGTGATATCATTCAATCTGGCTGCTTTTATCCGTATTGAAACGGAAGTGGACGTGATCTCGTGCTTATGAACGGACCTTGGAAGCTTGAAGATATTCACTGGGATGCGTTTGACGCATCGAAGGTGAAGCCTGAGCTTTTGCAGGCAGTCAAAGCGGCCTCAATGGTCGAATATAACGCCCGCGATTACGTTACTTACCTCACCAACGTCTTTGCTGATGATCCTGCCATCCTTCGCGATATCAATCAGTGGGGCATCGAAGAAGAGCAGCATGGACGTGCGCTCGGGCGTTGGGCCGAAATTGCCGATCCAAGTTTTAATTTTGAAGAAGCGTTTGCACGCTTTCGCGCCGGTTACGGGCTGCCGCTGGAGATGATGGAATCCGTACGCGGATCACGCGCGGGCGAGTTGCTGGCGCGCTGTGTTGTCGAAAGCGGAACGTCTTCCTTCTATAGCGCCATCAAGGATGCGTCGGACGAGCCACTCTTAAAGGAAATTGCGTCCCATATTGCCGCCGATGAATTGCGCCATTACCGGCTTTTCTACAACAATCTTGGACGCTATAGCGCCGAGCTGCCAACCATCATGAGCCGCTTGCGGGTGGCGCTCGACCGCTTTTCGGAAGCCAGTGATGATGAGCTTTCTTTTGCCTACTATTGCGGCAATTTCGATCCGGCAAAAGAAACCTACAAACGCGGGCGCTGTTATCGCTCTTATAGCCGGCGCGCTTTCGGTTTTTATCAGCGCCGTCACACCGACCGGCTGATTTCTCTCATCGCCAATGCCGTGGGATTTCACCCGAAGAATCCGTTTGTAAAAGCGCTTTCCGGATTTGTTTTTTTAAGTTTTCGCCTGCGCAGCCATTTCTTGAAACTGGCCGCGGCGTGATTATTTTCTTGGCGCCGTGAGTGCGCCAAACGCAGCAATCACTTTTTCATAGACCGGCCGCTTAAACGCAATGATGCGCTCAAGCGCTTCTTCGGGCGTGACCCAGGCCCAGCGGTCGAATTCAGGCGTATGGGTTTCAATATTGATATCTGATTCATCGCCTAGATATTCGAGGGCAAACCATTTCTGCTTTTGACCCCGGTAGCGTCCTTTTAACGCCTTACCAATCAATTCGTTTGGCAGATCGTAATAAAGCCACTCGTCAACCTGACCGATAACGCGTGCATTGCGCGTGCCTGTTTCTTCTTCAAGTTCACGCAGCGCCGCCACGGCAGGATCCTCGCCGGGGTCGATACCGCCTTGCGGCATTTGCCAGGAATCAAGCGTGTGATGTTCATCGTCGGGGATGCGCCGGCCTAGCCAGATCCGGCCCTCGCGATTAATGAGCATGACGCCGACGCACAGGCGGTAGGGCATATCTTCGGTTTGCATAATTTAACTCTGGTTATTTTTGACGCGTTTGGCGGCGCTCACGGGCACAAGCATGAGATTACGCTCGCGCAGTTGCGCTGCCCAAGCCTGAACGCGCTCCACCGTGAGTGGAAACGCAGAACCGATGCCGAGTGCAAATCCCTTTTCACGTGCCAGTGTCTCAAGATCGGCAAGGGCTGCGTCAATACTTTCAGCCGAGCCAGTGCCGTCGATAATCCTGTCGCCGACCACGGCGTTAAGCCCCACGCTGGGCGCAACTTGCGCGGTGCGCGTGCGAGGCGCGCCGCCATTATCGACGAAAATAAGCCCCCGTTCGGATAAGGCTTTTAAGAACGGCATCATCGCCGCATCGGAGCCGGTGAATTTTGCGCCCTGATAGTTGGTCACGAGCGCATAATCGGTAGCGCGGCTTAGCAGCCAGTTCAGGCGATCAAGATTTTCGCTCTCAGATGAGGTGGTTAGCAATGTATAGGGGCCGGGATCATTGTCAGGATAATCAAATGGCTCAAGAGGCAGCTCAAGCGCGACTTCATGTCCGTGCCCGCGCGCTTTCTTGACCCAGCCATTCAGATTGGCGCCGTAAGGTGCAAATGACAGGCTGATATCGGCAGGTAATTTAGCAATAGCGTTCGCCGTTGCATTTTGTGAAAGACCCATGCCCCCGATCAATATCGCAACATATCCCGCAGGGCGGTTTGTTTTGGGAACAGTAAAGGGCCGCGCATAGGCTTCCGCCGGACGGCGTCCGTTTTTGCCGATCTTTGGAAGGGGGCCATAAGTCCCCTGTTCGGAAAGTTCGGGATGGGTGGCTTTGACAACTGTCTGTTGCGGGGCGCTGGTTTCTTCGGGCGGTAGGATGACGATGGTTTCGAAATCGACGTCGCCTGTGGAAGGCGTAAAGCCTTCATCCGGGGTGCCGGTATCGGGGTTTGCATAATTTTCGTAAAAGGGCGGCTGATCACCTTCATTATCGCCGCGACGTAAAAGACCACTCGGATCAGGTCTTCCACTTTCAAGTTTAACGCGGGCAATTTGCGCCGCATCTTCCGGATCGCCCGCAACCGCGAGCCATAAGAAAACGCCCCCGAAAATCGCAAGAAGACAAAAGCCTGCAATCGGTAATGCGCGGGGAGAGCGCCGCCAGATCCGGGCGCGTAGCTCAACACCTGTAGTGTGTTTTTGAACCGGCGCCTTTTCAGCCGCCGGTTCTGTGGAGGAGGTGTCGCGCTTTATGTTGCCGATTTTCTTAATTAGCGGTTGTCCCTGACCGGCGTAGGAGCTGCGCATTTTTGCCCACGCCCCTTAAGAGTTCGAGCGCGCGTTGAAGTTGACGGTCATCTTCTTTCTTTTCCGGCACGATGGCGGGCGAACCCGTTGTTTCGTCCTTATCCGGATTTTTAAGATGGCCGCGCAGGTCCGCTTCCGAACGAATTTCGAAAGGATTGCGGATTTCTTCCTTAGCGTCTTTGTCTTTCTTGGCCGGATCAACTTGCTCAACGCGGATATCAGGCTTGATGCCTTTAGCCTGAATGGAGGTGCCCGCCGGCGTGTAATAACGCGCCGTCGTCAGTCTGATCGCGCCGTCACGGCCTAAGGGAATGATGGTTTGCACCGAACCCTTGCCGAAGGAGGTTGTGCCGAGCACCACCGCACGGCGGTGATCTTGCAAAGCACCGGCAACAATTTCTGAAGCTGAGGCAGAGCCACCATTGATCAGCACGACAATCGGTTTGCCTTTTAAGATGTCGCCCGAGCGCGCGTTGTAACGTTGGATATCTTCCGGCAGGCGCCCACGCGTTGAGACGATTTCGCCTTTTGTCAGAAAGGCATCGGAAACAGCAATGGCCTGGTCGAGAAGGCCACCCGGATTGTTACGCAGATCAATAATGAAACCTGAGGGATCACCAATTTTTTTCGTGAGTGAGGCGACAGCCTCACGAAGCTTCTCATCGGTTTTTTCATTAAAGGCGGTAACACGTATGTAGCCGATATTGCCCTCACGCTCGGATTTGACGGAATCGATCGTGATGATGGCGCGCACGAGGGTTACTTCGAACGGCTTGGCCACCCCTTGCCGCAGAATTGACAATTTGATGGACGTGTTGACGGGCCCGCGCATTTTCTTGACGGCATCTGACAATGTCAGGCCCAAAACCGGTTCGCCGTCGATATGCGTTATATAGTCATTGGCCAAAAGCCCTGCTTTGTCCGCGGGCGTTCCGGCAATCGGCGAAACAACTTTAACGACGCCTTCTTCCATTGTGACTTCAATGCCAAGGCCGCCGAATTCGCCGCGTGTTTGCACCGTCATGTCGCGGTAACTCTCGGCGTCGAGATAACTCGAATGCGGATCAAGGTCGTTCAGCATGCCGTTGATGGCAGCTTCGATCAGCTTCGCGTCGTCGACAGGTTCAACATAGCTTGAGCGCACGCGTTCAAACACGTCACCAAACAAGTTGAGTTGCCGGTAAGTTTCCGAATTTGCGGTTTCAGCCGAACTGGAAAAGGAAAAAAGCGGCAGCAAGATCACTGCCCGTGCAAGAATTCTCACTACAATAAAGCGCCGCATCAGCCACTTACCTTTTCATCCACCGATGCGAACCAGGGAAGAGGATCGATCGGTTGTCCATTTTTGCGAAGTTCTACGTATAACCGCGGCCATCCCTTGCCGCCATTTGCAGCTCTAAGCTCGGCAGCGGAACCCATAATTCCGATCGGTTCCCCTGCCAGCAGCCTTTGTCCCACAATTGCATTGAGTCTTGCCATTCCTGCTAGCACGACATGATATCCGTCGCCCATCTCCATGATCAAGACAAGGCCATAATCACGAAAAGGTCCGGCAAAGCGGACCTCGCCATCAAAGGGTGCGACCACCTGGGCGCCGGGCCGGGTTTCAAGAACGGCGGCATTGCTTAATCCCGGCGCGCCGGTCTGACTGCCCGAGCGTGAGACCACGCGTCCTTGGGCGGGAAGGCGGATGCGGCCACGGGCCTCGGCAAAGCGGCTCGGCGCAGAGCCAGCAAGATCTGGCAGGTTTGCGGCTTTATTATGTTTGGACGGCAAGGCCGCCGTTTTTGTCTCTTCCGATGACGTATCAGGGCTCTCGCCCTTGCCCAGTGGTGGTTTGGGCCGCGGTATGACGCGCGTGGCGCGTGCCTCAAGTTCGGCTATCAGGGATTCAAGATCCTTGGCTTGGCGGCTCAAGGCGATGAGCTCGGCATCGGTACGCTTGGCTTCTTCCGAAAGGGCGGTGCGCAAGGCGTTGCGCTCACCTATCAATCCATCAAGGCGTCCGCGTTCCTTATCGAGATCTTGTGTGGCGCTTGCCACGGCTTTTGTCTCTTGGGCGAGTGCTGCGCGTACGGCTTCGAGTTTAGCAAGGTCGGCCCGCAGAGCCCGGGCTTGCGCCTCCAGCTTGGGAGCAACATGGCTTAAGATCATCGCACCCCGTGCGGCATTGAGCGCATCGTCAGAATGCAGAGCAAGAGCAGATGGCGGTGTACGCCCCAACCGCTGCAAAGCGGCAAGCGTTCCGGCCAGTGCGTGACGGCGGCTTTTGAGTTTTTGCGTTAATACGGCTTCGCTATCGGCTAACGCTTTGGCATCGGCCTCAAGGGTTGTGAGCTTGTCTTCATGCGCGGCTAAACTGTCCGCTGCTGCAACAAGCTCTTTTTGAAGATTGTCCAGTTCTGCCGAGACGCGCCGCTTCTCCGCAGCAAGTTCATCTTTATGCGCCTTGCCTTCTTCGACGGCTTTGCGAATAGCTTGAAGGCGCTCGGGCGATATTTCGGTTTCGGAGGCAAAAGACGAAAACGTGAAACTGCCCAAGACAAGCGCAAGAGCAAACACGCGCAGAAAATGCGCCATCCGATTCAAACGCCGAATCATTGCTTGTTTGCTCATCGGCACAAACTAATCCAGTTGGCAGAGGCTTTCTAACCGGACCATAGGCGATTTTAAGCCCGATGATAGGGGTGGCCGGCCAAAATGCTCAATGCCCGGTAAAGCTGTTCGCTTAACATTGTCCGGACCAGAAGGTGGGGCCAGGTCATCGGCCCCAATGAGAGACAATGGGCCGCCTTTGCCTTAGCCGCAGGGCTCAATCCGTCTGCGCCGCCGATCAGGAAACAACAGGTCTTTGTGCCGTCGTCGCGCAGTTGTTTGAGCCATTGCGCAAAGGCATGGCTCGACATTTCCTTGCCCTTCTCATCGAGCGTCACGCACAAAGCGCCTTCGGGTACGGCATTGAGAAGCAATTGGGCTTCGCGTTCATTGCGTTTGGTGCCGGTGAGTCCACGGGCTTCAACTTCGATAATGTCGAGCTCCGAAAAACCCAAATTCCGTGCCAGCTCATTTGTGCGCGCGCGATAGGTGCCGATCAAGTCCACTTCAGCGCCTTGGCGTGTACGGCCCACCGCAGCAATGACAAGGCGCATGAAATTTGACCGTAAGAAATATTCAGCCGGCGTGGCGCTCGGCGGGACGGTCGGCAGACCACATTTTTTCGAGATTATAGAATTCACGCACTTCGGGACGAAAGACATGAACAATGACATCGCCGCTGTCGATCAAAACCCAATCGCAATGCGGAAGACCTTCAATGCGCACATTCTTGACACCTGCGCTCGTCATTTTTTCCATCAGATGTTGGGCAATGGCGCCGACATGGCGTGTCGAGCGGCCGCTTGCAACCACCATATAATCGGCGATGGCGGATTTGCCGGCGAGAGCAATGGTGACGATGGCTTCGGCCTTGTCGTCGTCCAGGCTTTTAAGTGCCTGGGCGAGCATGACGTCTGAAGTAAGTTTTGACGTAGCGCGTTTGAGTGGCCCCTTCGTTCCTCTTTTGGGTGATGAGGTCCGCGCAGATGCGGCTTTACGGGGCTTGGCGTCAGTTCCCAACGCGTGCTTACTCAGAATGGTCTCCCTCTTTGGCTCGATAGCTCTAACTTAAGTGATGGCGGCCAAAAGTAAACTGGCTTCCTCAAGAAATAGGGCGCTTTTGACGGATGGCTGTTGCCGAAAGCGGGTGTTGGGAACCTGGAAAGAATATCCAGGCCGGGGGTTTTTGTACGGCAAGCGCTGCGCCATCATCCGGGCTCAAGCGGAAGGCGCCATAACGCTGCGCCATTTGTGAATTCAACGCCTTCAGGTTGAAACCGGGCCGGGCAAAAACGGCAATCGGCACACTCTGCATGATGAGGTGCGGTTGTTTCCACCGTTGCAGCTCGGCAAAGCTGTCGGCACCCATGATCCAAACAAACTTCATATGCGCAAAGCGCGTGGTTAATTGCCTTAAGGTATCGACCGTATAGGTTGTGCCGAAATGACTTTCGAGATCGCGCACGTCAATGCGTGGATCTTGCGCAATCTTGGTCGCGCTCTCAAACCGCGTTTGCAAGGGCGCCATGCCCTTTTTCTCTTTCAAAGGATTTTGCGGCGAGACGAGCCACCACACGCGATCAAGGCCGAGCTTCTTAAGAGCCAGACGTGTGATGTGAAGATGGCCTTCATGGGCCGGATTGAAAGAACCGCCGAGCAACCCTATGCGCATGTTGACGACCGGTTCACTCTAATTCACGGCCTTGTCTGGCCGTTGCCGCGCACCTGATATTTGAAGGTGGTGAGCTGTTCCACGCCGACGGGACCGCGCGCATGTAGTTTGCCGGTTGCAATGCCAATTTCGGCACCCATCCCGAATTCACCGCCGTCGGCAAATTGCGTCGAGGTGTTATGCATGACGATGCCGCTGTCGACTTCTTCGAGAAAACGCTCGGCCGTCTTCACGTCTTCGGCGATAATAGAATCGGTGTGCCGCGTTCCGTAACGCGCAATATGTGCCAGCGCACCGTCAACGCCATCGACAACCTTCACCGATAAGATGGGCTCAAGATATTCGGTCGACCAATCTTCTTCCTGAGCGGGTGCAACGCGCGCATCAAGCTTGCGCACATCTTCATCGCCGCGCACTTCGCAGCCTGCCGCAATAAGATCATCAAGGACTGGTTTGAGGTGCGTGTTCAGAACACCGCGATCAATCAGCAGTGTTTCGGTCGCACCGCAAATGCCGGGACGGCGCATTTTAGCGTTCAGCGTGACCTTGCGCGCCAAATCAAGCTTTGCCGATTTGTCGATATAGGTGTGGCAAAGTCCATCGAGATGGCCGAGCACAGGCACGCGCGCCTCATTTTGAACGCGCGCGACAAGCTCTTTGCCGCCGCGCGGCACAATCACGTCAACCGTACCGTCAAGGCCGCTCAGCATGTGGCCCACTGCCGCACGATCGGTGGTTGGGACAAGGCTGATGGCAGCTTGGGGAAGACCTGCTTCTTTCAGGCCCATGACCAAGCATTCATGAATGGCACGTGACGAATGAAAACTCTCCGAACCGCCGCGCAAGATGGCGGCATTACCGGCTTTGAGACACAGAGTGCCTGCATCAGCAGTTACATTGGGACGGCTTTCGTAAATAATACCGACGACGCCAATGGGAACGCGCACGCGTCTGATCTGCATGCCGTTGGGCCGCGTCCATTCGGCCAGTACATCACCGACAGGATCGGGAAGAGCTGCTATTTCCTCAATGCCGCGCGCGATGGCGTCTATGCGCGCTTCGTCAAGCTTGAGCCTGTCAAGGAGCGAGCCTTTTAATCCTGCTTTTTCAGCTGCACGCAAATCTTCGCCATTGGCCGTCAGAATTGCTTGGCTGCGGCTGCGCAAAGCCTGCGCCATCGCATTAAGGGCCGCGTTTTTCTGTGCGGTCGGTGTCTGCGCCAGCACTTGGGCTGCTGCACGCGCCTGCAATCCGAGCTCTTTCATGACAAGCAAAAGATCAGACGAAGTCATGTCCGCGATTGGTTTGGCAAGTGTCATCACGCAGTTCCCTTAAGCGGCGGCTTTGGACGTTTGTCTACTTTCAGCACCATGTCGTCACGATGCATGAGTTCATCCCGTCCACGGTAGCCCAACAGGGCCTCTATTTCACTGCTTTTATGCCCTTTTAACTGCTGCGCTTCGTCGCTGTCATAGGCGGCAAGCCCGCGGGCGACTTCCTCGCCATCGGGACCTTTTACATAGACGGCATCGCCGCGTTCAAACTCGCCTTCCACGGCAATAACGCCGGCAGGTAAGAGACTGCTGCCGCTCGTCAATGCCGTCACAGCACCCGCATCGATAATAAATGTGCCGTGCGGCCTTAAGCTGCCTGCGATCCAACGCTTACGTGCGGCGACAGGTGTATTGAGAGCGGGGAACCATGTGCAGCGCCCGCCTTGCACGATTGCCTGCAACGGCCGCTCAGGCTTGCCGCTTGCAATCACCATGTGACAGCCCGCATCCACTGCAATACGCGCCGCAGAAATTTTTGTGGCCATGCCGCCTGAACCCATGTCGGTCACAGCAGCGCCACCCATGGCTTCGATCTCAGCTGTGATATCGAGAACTTCAGACAGGAAACGTGCCTGCGGGTTTTGCGAAGGATCGCTGTCATAAAGCCCGTCAATATCGGAAAGCAACACAAGGCAATCCGCACTCATCATGCTGGCGACCCGCGCGGCGAGGCGGTCGTTGTCGCCATAACGCAATTCACTGGTTGCAACGGTGTCATTTTCATTGATCACGGGGATAACGCCCAGAGACAAAAGCGTCGACATGGTTGTGCGTGCGTTGAGATAGCGTTTGCGCCGTTCCGTATCGTCGAGCGTCAAAAGAATTTGCGCCAGCATAATGCCATGCGAACTGAGTGCGTCCTGCCAAGCATGTGCAAGACCGATCTGGCCTACGGCGGCGGCGGCTTGCAATTCATCGAGGCGGCTTGAGCCGGTATTCAATCCAAGTGCGCGCCGTCCCAGCGCCACAGCACCTGAAGAAACAAGAATGATTTCCTGCCCGCGTGAGCGCAGGAGAACAATGTCGTTTATGAGTGAATCAAGCCAGGCCCTGCGTACTTCGCCGCTGTCGCTATCCACAAGAAGGGCAGAGCCAATTTTGATAACAATGCGTTTGGCATAATCAAGACGGTTGATCATGGCTGCCATCTCTGCGTGGTGGATGACAGGACGGGTTCTTCGAAGTGTTCCTTAGGCTGGTCTTCGATTCTTTCTTCCCCGGCATGAAGTATGATTTCTTTTTGCAGCTTACGCATGAGCTCACGCACATTCGTGCCGGCCGACGCCGAGATGCAGAAAATCTCGTTTTTGGAAGCCCGCTTTAAAGCGCTACGTTTTTTTGAAACTTCTTCGGCGCTTAAGGCATCGATTTTGTTGAGCACAATCACTTCGGGCTTTGTAAAGAGGCCGTGGTCATAGGCCTTGAGTTCTTCACGTACCGTGCGCCATGCCTGCACGACATCGTCTTGTGTCACGTCGATCAAATGGCACAGCACACGGCAGCGCTCGACATGACCCAAAAACCGCGTGCCCAGTCCCACGCCTTCATGTGCGCCTTCGATCAGGCCGGGAATATCGGCCATCACAAATTCACTTTCGTCGATGTTGACGACACCAAGCTGGGGCGCAAGTGTCGTGAAAGGATAATCGGCAATCTTGGGACGTGCCTGGCTTACCGAACTTAAGAGACTCGATTTGCCCGCATTCGGTAGACCGATAAGGCCGGCATCGGCGATCAGTTTCAGCCGCAGCACCACCCACATCTCACGGCCTTCCTGACCGGGATTGGCGTGCCGCGGTGCGCGGTTGGTTGAAGATTTGAAATACGCATTGCCGAAGCCGCCATTGCCGCCCTTCAAAAGCAGAACGCGCTCGCCCGCATGGGTGAGGTCAGCCAGAAGCTCGCCACTTTCATCTTCGAATATTTGTGTTCCTACAGGGACACGCAAAACCACATCTTTGCCATCAGCGCCGGTACGATTGCGGCCCATGCCATGAATGCCGATGCCGGCTTTGAAATGCTGTTTGTAACGGTAATCAATTAGCGTATTGAGCCCATCCAAGCATTCCACCCAGACATCACCGCCCTTGCCCCCGTCACCGCCGTCGGGTCCGCCGAACTCGATGAATTTCTCACGCCGGAAACTGACGCAGCCGGCGCCGCCGTCGCCTGCGCGCAGATAAATTTTTGCTTGGTCGAGAAATTTCATAACGCGTCACTCTGAAACGGCAATTCTTTAAATTCTTTTATGCCCAAAATTCTTTTGTGGCCCATGACCGCCAAGTCTAGCGTAAGCCCGCAAAAGACGCATGGACGATGGCCTGGCGCCTTTTTAAGGGCGTCGCCATCCGTCATGCTATCCAAGAGAAAAGGCTGAAAAAGTGCGGTGGCGGCGCTTTAAGATGCCGGTTCCGGTCGTACCGAAACGAAAATGCGATCGCCGCGGCCGCGATGGAAATCCACCCGTCCTTCAGTGACAGCAAAGATGGTGTGATCACGGCCCATGCCGACATTCTGGCCGGGGTGCCACTTCGTGCCACGTTGGCGGCAGATGATATTGCCGGGAATGACGAGTTCGCCGCCGGTCTTTTTCAGGCCAAGGCGCCGTCCCGCTGAGTCGCGTCCGTTGCGTGAAGAGCCGCCTGCTTTCTTATGTGCCATGGCTTAAGCGCTCCTTTAGGCCTTGATCGCGCCGATGCGCAAAAAGGTCTGTGCTTGGCGATGACCATTTTTGCGCCGGTAATTGTGGCGGCGCTTTTTCTTGAAAACGAGAATTTTGCGTGTGCGGCCCTGGCGGACGACTTCAGCTTCAACGCTGGCGCCTGCAATAAGGGGCGCGCCGCATGTCGGCTCTTTGGTCCCATCACCAATCATCAATACTTCAGCAAGCTTGACGGTGGCACCCACCTCAGCTTCGAGCTTTTCGACGGCAATGATGTCGTCTGTGACGACCTTATATTGCTTACCGCCTGTTTTAATGACTGCGAACATGATGACGAAGCTCTTTAATACCGGCAAAATCGGCTGAAAACCGCCAAATCCATGCCTGAACTGGAAGACCGCCCAAAGACCCGAAGGAGCCGTTTGCGCAAGTGGCGGGCAATATAGCCGCAGGCTGCTGCCTGTCAAGCAAGGCGGCTTGTTTTGCGCCGCTCAGGTGGCCTAGTCTGCGCTCCCCGTGAGCTAGGAGGGGTGCCAGAGTGGTCGATCGGGGCGGTCTCGAAAACCGTTGTGCGTGCAAGCGTACCGTGGGTTCGAATCCCACCCCCTCCGCCAGTCAGCCCTTGCGATGAAGGCCAAGTTTGGAAATTTAAACTCTTAAAGCCGCCGCGCTCTTGTAGCGGCTTCTTCCATGCATCATTCATGAGGCGGCCGGTTTGACCGGCACATGCCAAAAGCAAATGTCCGAAACACACATCGCACCGTCGTCCACACAACGTGAAGATAAAAGAGAAGCGCCCGCTTTTTCAAAGCGGCAGCTTGCGCTCGTTTTGGGCGCGCTTGGTGTTGTCTATGGCGATATCGGTACAAGTCCGCTTTATGCGGTGCGGCAAAGCATTTTAGCGCTGGGCGGCACAATGTCCGGCGAGCTTGCCGTCATGGGCGCTATTTCGCTGATCTTTTGGTCGCTGATGATTTTGGTGACGGGCAAATATGTCTGCTTCGTTTTACGAGCTGACAACAGAGGTGAAGGCGGTTCGCTCGCGCTCTCAGCACTTGCAAGCCGTGCGGCCGGCATACCGCGCTGGTTGAAAAGAGTTGTCGGCGTTTGCGCTGCCGTTGGTATTTCTCTTTTTCTGGCCGATGCGCTTTTAACGCCCGCCATATCGGTGCTCTCTGCCGTGGAAGGTTTGCAGGTCAATGAACCTTCACTAAAGCCTTGGGTTTTACCCATTAGTCTTGTTGTGCTTGTCGGCGTTTTCATGTTGCAGACTTACGGCACCGGCGGCATCGGACGTCTCTTTGGTCCCATCATTACAATCTGGTTTTTATGTCTCGGCGCGGCGGGCGTTTATTCCATCATTCAAACGCCGGAGATTTTGCAAGCGCTTAATCCGCTTTATGGCGCGATGCTCTTTGCTCACAATCCGCTCGTCGCATTTTTGGCCTTGGGCGCCATTGTTTTGGCGGTGACAGGTGCTGAAGCCTTATATGCGGACATCGGTCATTTCGGAGCGCCGCCCATTCGCCTTGGCTGGCTTTTTCTTGTGCTGCCCGCTCTTGTTCTGAATTACATGGGGCAGGGCGCAGCCATTTTGCGCGATCCGACAAATGTCGAGCATCCCTTTTATAGTTTAACGACAGGAAATCTGCACTATCCGATGGTGGCGCTCGCAACACTTGCAACCATCATCGCAAGCCAGGCTTGCATCTCGGCAGTATTTTCGATCACGCAACAAGCCATTCAACTGGGCATGCTGCCGCGCATGGAAGTGCGTCATACATCCGCGCAAGAATTTGGGCAGGTTTTCGTGCCGCGTGCCAATCTTCTCATGTTGGCCGGTGTTATTCTCATCGTGCTTATTTTCAAGAATTCGGATTCGCTTGCGGCGGCTTACGGCGTTGCGGTCACAGGCGTTTTTGTTATCACGACCTTTATGGTCAGTATTGTCGCGTATGCGCGCTGGAATTGGTCGATCTGGGCGGTGCTTGCCATTTTCGGAATATTCGGTGCCCTTGATCTGGCCTTTTTCTCCTCGACGCTCATGAAGATTACCCAAGGTGGCTGGTTGCCGGTCGCAATTGCCGCCGCAATGCTTGCATATCTGTGGACGTGGCGGGCGGGACGGAAAGTTCTGACCGAGAAAATGTATGGCGCAGGTTTATCGACAGAGAATTTTCTTACCACTCTCGATAAGACCTCCATCCGCGTGGCGGGCACAGCGGTTTTCGTAACGCCTCGGCTTGACGAGGTTCCCGGCGCGCTTTTGCACAACATGAAACATAACCGCGTGCTGCATGAGCGGATTATTTTTCTGCGGGTGGAAGCGGAGAATGTGCCTTTTGTACCTAAGGCAAAAAGACTCACCGTTGAGAAACTCGGCAAGGGGCTTTTTACGGTCGAGATTCATTTTGGTTTCTTTGAAACGCAAGATGTTCCCACGGCGCTCGAAGGAACGCGCGCCTACGGTCTTGCGCTTGATCTTGACGCCACGACATTTTTCATCCGCCGTGAAACCTTAGTCCGCTCCGCCAAATCGTCTTTGCGCCGCTGGCAGGCGATCTTGTTCATGAAAATGCACGCATCTGCCTTGGATGCCGCAAATTTCTATCATCTGCCGCCCGGACGCGTGGTCGAGCTCGGGTCTCAAACCGAAATCTAAATACGTTTGCCCGGATGCGGATTGACGTAGTCGCGGCTGATGGAAGGCGCTGTGAGCGCAAACAACGTGCCCGACAGTATCGGAACGACGATTAATAGCATCAGTGAAGACTTCAGGCTGTCGTCTCCATGTGAAGCAAACACATCGCTCATGACGCCCACCAGCATGGGCCCAAGACCAATGCCGATCAAATTAACGATCAGAAAGAAAAGCGCCGTTGACGACGCGCGCATACGCAAGGGCGCGATGCTTTGTGCAATTGAAAAAGAATTGCCCACGCACACATTCAGAAGACACGCCACGAAACCAAAGGCGATGAAGGCATAGTCGGTATTGGTGCTCATGAGCGTAACGGCGATAAAAGGCACCGAAGACACCAAGCTGATGCCGCCCACCCATGAATACCAACGCAAATCACGCTTGGCTAAACGATCAGCAAGGAAGCCGCCCGGCAACATACCGCAAACGCCGCCGAGAACGGCAGAGATGCCGAGCTTTGTGCCGATCTCGCTCGTCGTCAGACCATGTGTGCGTTCAAAAAATGCAGGCATCCAGTTCAAGAGGCCATAAGCCACGAAAGAATGCATGGACATGGCAGTAGAAAGAAAAAGAAACGTTCTGCATTTCAAGAGATAGCCGAAGGTTTCAAAAAAGCCGGGCTGCTGGCCTGTATCGGTCATCCCGTCAGCATGACCGCGCGGGGGCTCTCTTAATGTGAACAGTGCCAGGAGACCCACGGCCACGCCGGGCAAGCCGACCACAATGAAAGTTTCGCGCCATCCCATCATTTCATTGAGAATACCGCCGAGTGCAAAGCCCACCCCCACTGCAATCGGGCCGCCACACGCCAGAATGCTCAGGGCGGTCGCACGTTCTTTAGCGGGGAAATAGTCGGACACAATGGAATGTGAGGGCGGTGTTGAGCCCGCTTCACCCACCCCGACGCCCATGCGGGCAAAAAACAGACTCCAAAAACCAACTGCCAGACCACAAAGTGCAGTCATGACGCTCCATAAGGAAAGTGCGATCACAATGATGTTGCGCCGGCTGAAGCGGTCGGCCAATCGGGCAATGGGAATTCCAAGCGTTGTATAAAAAAGTGCAAAGGCAAGTCCGGTTAAAACGCCGAGCAAGCTGTCGCTGATCAGGAGATCTTTTTTGATTGATTGTAAAAGGATCGAAAAAATTTGCCGGTCGATGAAGCTGATAAAATAAATCAGCATCAACAATCCCAAAACATAGCGGCGATAACCGAGCGAGAATGAAAAAGCCTTCGGCTTATTATCCTGTGCCGTATTTTCTTGCGTCATGAACGATCCCCCGAATTTTTTTTCATCTTACACGCAGTTATCCCGCACTCAAACGCGCAGCGCCTTCGCGGCGTCGCTCAAGGAGCGGAACACGTGTTTACGAAAAAGCTGGAGCGCTGACGTTTTTAGGAAACGTTCTTTGCAAAGATTCTAGGTATTGCGTTTGCCGGGGTGCGGCGTGAGGAAATCACGGTTCACCAACCTGCTGGCGCAGAGGAAAAAGATGGCGGCCACAAAGGGCAGGGGAATGATCGCTAAAAGCGCCATTCGCAAACTGTCGCTGCCATGCGCGCTGGCGAAGAAATCGCTGCAATAGCCGACAAAGGTCGGGCCGCCGCCGATACCAACAAGATTGATTATGAGAAAGAATAATGCGGTTGCCGACGCACGCATACGCAAAGGTGCAATGCCTTGCAGAATGGTAAAGCTCGACGGCACACAAATATTGACAAGCCCGATCGCCATTCCAAAGGCAATATAGGCATGCATGTGGTTTGAAGTTGTCAGCAAGTAAGCCAAAGGTGGCACGGCCACCGCGAGACCGATTGCACCGAGCCAGCAATACCAACGCAGATCACGAGCCGCCAATTTATCTGCGAGGAAAGAACCGGGAAGCATACCGAGAATGCCGCCGATGACGGCGGAAAGGCCCAAAGGTAAACCGATTTCGCCTTTCATGAGACCGTGTGTGCGTTCAAAGAAGGACGGCATCCAGAACATCAGGCTATAGCTGACAAAACCTTGCAGCGATATTGCTGCGCAGACAAACCAGAAAGTCCGCAAGGTGATGAGGTAACGGAAAGTTTTGAGAATGTTAGGCTTTTCACCGGTGTCGGCAACGCCATCGGCATGTCCGCGCGGCGGCTCTTTCACCGTCAACAAAGCGATGATGCCAATCAGAATACCCGGCAATCCGACGATGATGAATGTTTCACGCCAGCCAACAAGTTGGTTGAGTTTGTCGCCCAACGCATAGCCGACCAAAACAGCCAAAGGCGCACCGCAAGCAAAAATACCGAGCGCGGTGTTGCGTTCCTTGCCGGAAAAATAATCTGAAATCATTGAATGTGCGGGAGGACTGGCGCCCGCTTCACCAATGCCGACGCCAATGCGTGCAGCGAGGAGGGCAGGAAAGGTTTTGGCCAAACCGCAGGCTGCGGTCATGATGCTCCACAACGTGAGGCTCGCAATGAGAACATTGCGCCGGCTGTAGCGGTCAGCGGCCCATGCAATCGGTATGGCGAAAAAAGTGTAAAATAAAGCGAAGACAATGCCGGTTAAAAGGCCCACTTGTCCGTCGGTGATGTGCAAATCGGCTTTGATCGATTCCACAAGGACGGCCAGGATTTGCCGGTCTACAAAATTGATGAAGTAGATGAAGGTCAGCATGAAAAGGACATAACGCCGGTATGCTTTTGAAAATGAAAAGCCGCCCGTGCCGGTGTTGGGTGCTACCTGCAGTGAGTCGTTTGTCATCTGTCCCTCATTGAAATGTTATACCCTTATACGGCATGGGGGCGGGGGGCTGCCAAGGCCATCCCCCACGCCCAACCCACCCCAATGGGTCCTGGGCTTCTTACAGGTAGGAGGTCATGGGGTCCGAGGTGGCCTCTCAGACGCAAGAAGGGCGGCTAAAGCCTACCGCCCAGTTCCAAACGTTGCCTTTTTCCCACAGTGAGGGAAACAATAGCATTTATGGGGGGCAAAATGGCTACTTCTTGCCTTTTTCTGGGATATATTGGCCGCTTCCGAGGTTTAGAGGATCGGCCGGACACGCAACGTATCCGGCACGTATAGATGACGCGGGGGTTTTTATGAGATTCATCCAGTATTCTTTGGCAGCTTGTGCTGCCGCTGCGGCTTTTGCTTTGACCACACCGGCGTTCGCGCAAGTGATCGAAGGTGAAGCAGCTGCTCTTTACATGACACGCGCTGATCGCGACTCCAATGCCAACACATTGGTCAAGCAAGGTCCGAACACCGTTTTCGACAATGGTACGGTTGATCTTGACTGGCACCTTGGTGCGGAAGCCCGTCTGGGTTTTAGACCCGAGGCATTAGGCTGGGGTTTGGAAGTCGGCGGCTTTTTCCTCGGTAAGGAAACCAATAGCGCGACCTTCATCGGCAATGGTGCTGCCCTTCAAGTTCAAACCACACCGATCACCACTTATGGTTTGGGCGCAGGGCAACCTCTGACAGCCACCAATTCGGCACGCATCCGCGGCATCAACGCAAACGTCACCTTCACACCTGTTCAGAATGTGACATTGTTTATCGGTCCGCGTTTTATCCGCCTCAATGAAAGCTTTGACATGTTCGGCAATTTTGGCGCCACGTTTGAGCGCGATGCCTGGCACACCCGCAACAATTTGTTCGGTGGTCAAATCGGTGCCCGTACCAATGTGTTTGATCTCTTGGGCGTCAGCCTTGGCGGCCTGACACTTGATGGCGATCTCTCTGTTTCGCTGTTGCGCAACAAGATCAAATCGAATTTCGGAACCAATGTCACTGGCGTGCAAGGTCAACGTAACTCGGCCACCACGACAGACGTTTCACTCGGTTTCGATCTTGGTGTTGATCTCGGTTACCAAATCGCCGAAGGCGTGAAGGTCTTTGCCGGTTACAATTTGATGTATCTGCGCGATGTCGCCAAAGCGGCTGATCAAGTCCGCTCAACTGGTAACTACAATGCTCTTGCGACACCGGCGCTCGCCATTCGCACAGACGACCTTCTCTATCACGGCTTCCGCGCCGGCATTAAGATCTGCATGGGTTGCGAAGCAGCACCCG
>JADMIO011000777.1_pt1 | contig 30274 bp, 21 predicted proteins | sample 8958161 | NCBI WGS metagenome assembly JADMIO01 (sample SAMN16585339, study PRJNA669376) | soil metagenome | isolation source: Crop rotation soil | place: USA: Cullars Rotation, Alabama | collected 2011 | reverse complement strand
GGCGCCGAGCCACGGCGGCGGCGCGTCCCGTGGCATCGATCAGGAAGGCCGCGGTGAGCCGCTGCGGGCCATCCGGTCCTTCGAGCCGGAGAGCCCAGGAGTCTCCCTGCCGCTCACAGCCGGTCAGGCGTGTGCGGGTCCGGACCTCGGCCCCAGCCCGCTCCGCCTCGGCTCCCAACGTCGCATCGAAGCGGGCGCGGTCGAGGTGCCAGCCGTGGCCCCGCGGGTCGAACAGGGCGTCGCGGATCGCCAGCTCGCCTCGGCCCCAGGCCGACGCGTTGCCGGCCGAGGGCAGGTGGCCGGCGGCGGCGAAGGAATCCCACGCGCCGAGCTCCCGGAGCACGCCGCGCAGGTCGGGCGGCACGGTCTCGCCCACGCGGAAGGCTCTGCCATAGGCGGACTCCTCGATCACCACGGTGCGCCGGCCGGCCCGGGCGAGAGCGAGGGCCGTTGCCGCTCCGGCCGGTCCGCCGCCCACCACGACCGCATCGGCGGCATCAACCTCCGGCACCGCAGTCCGGGGCCTTCCCCTTGGGGAACGGCTCCCGCTCCACCTCGACGAACAGCGGTTTTTCCTCGGTCCCCACGTTGAAGACGAAACCGAGATACTTCCACTTCGTCACCATCTCCACGTCCTCGGCGAACTGGAGGTAGTCCGGCGCGTTCTGGTCCTTGTCGGTCCCCACCCAGGGCTCCTGCCGGAGGCCCCCATGATGCTCGCGGTAGACGAAGAGCGGACGCTGCACCGGCCACCAGAAGAGGAAGCGGTCCGGGTCCTGCTGGGGTTGCTCGGCCGAGCACTCGTTGTAATCGGCCTGCCAGGGCAGGGCCATGAACTTGCAGGCGTCCCCCGGCTCCAGCCCGGCCTGGAGGTCGAGCCCCAGGGAGAGGGGGTTCGGCACGTCCTTCCTGTGCTTCAGGCGGAACGGCTCGGAATAGATCAGAGGATTGCGGCTGATCCATGTCATCTCGATGCCGGGTGAGAAAGCGCCGCCCACGCAGTTTTCCAGCGCCGCCCGGTCCAGGGCCTCGGCGGGAGGCAGCGCGGGCGGCGGGCTGGTGCGGAACTTGCCGGCGGCCCACTGGTGAAGGAAGAAATATTGGGTGTCGGTGACCGTGAGGTAATTCGACCAATAGGGGCCAGGCTCGAAGCAGTTGTCCCCCAGCAGGTAGGGCATGAGGGTGAGGCCGGTCTTTTCCGAGATGAGGACGTTGGGATCGTCCGGCTTGCGCACCACGTGCAGGTAATATCTCCGGAATTCGTTGTATTCGGGATTCGGATCGCCCAGCTTGCCGAGCTCGAACTGGTGGGGCTTGGGCGGGATCGCCACCACCCAGGGGTAGTGCTCGGCGCGTTCCAGGATGGGGCGGATGTCCCCTTCCCAACTCGGCTGATAGTCGAAATTCCAGAGACTGTCTTTGAAGATGTCCGGCCGCAGGCCGAGGTTGCGCACCGAGGTGTCGAACACCGTGTCCCAGAGCGTGACCAGGTTGAGGAGCTGCGGCGCGAAGCGGGGCGGTGCCACCAGCACCCACGAGGGCGCGGCCTCGACCGCCTTGCCGCCGTCGAGCACCACGCGGGCGGTCACCGGGCCGTCGGAAGTGTCGTCCCACCAGCCGTCGTTGTTGGCGTAGTCCTGGATCGCCGGCGGATGGGTCCGCGAGCCCGAACGGCCGTGGCCGCCCAGCACGATGAGCCGGCCCTTGGCGTCCGTGCGCAGACCGCCCAGGGTGTGGATCGGGCACGGCTCCAGGTCCTTGGGTGGAAAGGTCGGATGATAGCCGCGCGGCGCGCTCTTGCGGTCGAATTCCGCGGACTGGTTGGGTCCGTTGAGCGTACGCGGGCCGGGGTCAATGATCAGTTTTTCGCGTTCCGGCTTCCCGGTGACGCCGGCGTTGCGCAGCCGGTGGTCCGAGGTGTAGCCAAACTCCCCGGAAAGGACTTTGAACTCATACCAGGTGGCCTTCTTGTTGGCGAGATGGGCCGTCCATTCAATGCGGGCGACACCGCCTTTGCCGGGGCGGACCTCGACGCCCGGGCCGCCGGGCTCGTCGTAGCGGTAGACCGTGAACCGGGCCCCCTGCCGGCGCAGCCGCCGCTGGCCGTCGCGGAAGCCGGCTGGCGTGAACGGCCGCCCGTCCGGCAGGAGGGGCAGCCCGCCCGGAGTCTCGGGGGCCAGATAGTACTCGTCGCTGTCGCCCACGCGGGCGATGCCGATCGACGGATGGATCTTGTAAATGGCCATGGGCTCGTTCCTCGTCGGTGCTGGTTGTGATGTCCGGTCCGCTATCCCACCCGCCCGGCGGCTTCCCGCAGGGTGTGGACGACCGGGGTGAGGCCGGCGCTCCAGGTCTCCTGATAACTCAGGCCGCGCTTTTTCGGCGGGTGTTGCAGCAGCCGTTCGGCGGTCTTGAGCATGTCTCCCAGGGGCTTGTTGCGCACCCGAAACGCCGGACCGGCCGTGGGGCCCAGGTCCGCGTCGCCCTGCGCCTCGGGCCGCACGGTGGTCTGCATGAGGAGCCGGGCAAGAGAGGGGAGCGCGAAGTGCATCACCGGGAAGGCCACGCCGAAGAAGCTCCGGTCCTGATCGGGCGTGCCCAGGGCGCGCTCCAGGGACCGCAGCACCAGGCTGTAGCAAGCGTCGAACAGGTCTGAAACCTCTCGCACCTTGCCGACGAACTCGTCCGGGTCGGGGTTGGCCTGCATGGGAAAGACTTTCGGCGCGGGGATCGTGCCGTTCGCCAGGGCCTGGAACTTGTAGTAGTGAGACATCTCCCACGGCGTGCCGAGGATCGGACCGTAGGTGCCATCCTCGCGCAGGCCGTAGTGATCGTAGCCGCCGAACGGCTCATCCCCTGGAATGGGTGGCTGCGGCGTCGTGGCACCCTCGCCCTGCTCGGTGATCTCGTTGATCGCCGCGAGCGCCGACTCCAGGTCGCGCACCACCACGAGGTGGCCGCCGCCGTTGCCGAAGTAGGTGTCCCTCCTCTGGAAACCCGTGTCGTTGCCGAAGACCCCCTGCTCGCCAAGCTGGTCCACGAGGTATTTGAAACCTTTTTCGATGGCCTTGTAGAACTGCCCGAGCGTCTTGTAGTAGTCCCCCTCGGCCGGCGCGTGGGGCGAGGGCTCCGGCTGCTCGATGGGCATGAACGTGGACGTCATGAGCTGCGGGGAAAACGGCTGGAGCTGGATGTACGGCCCTCCGGCCGCGTGATGGGGCATGTAGCCCGGATAGCGCGGCACGATGTCGCCCGAGAGCTTCGGCTTGGCTCCGGTGGCGTTCAAAAGGTTTGCTACCAGCATCATGTGCAGCATCTCCTCCACCACGACGCTGCGGATGATGCTGTAGGCCTCGTGCTCGGGATTGCGGATCGAATAGAGGGCGCACAGGTACGGGGGGATCGTCGACAGCTCGACCGACAGAGCCCATTGGAGATGCTCGTGCAGGTCTTCGATCGAATGGATCGGATGGTACTTCTTGCGCGGCGGCTTCGACGGTGCGGGCGCGGTCATCGCAAGGGCTCCTTCCAGAACGAAAGCTCATGTGGACCCTGTGAAACGGGGGCACAGTAGGAAGGAGCAAGGATCAGGCCATGGAGCGGCCCTGGAGAAGCGGCGGAACGAGATGTGTCGCGACAGATCCTGACATGTCAGTGACATGTCAGGATCCTGTCGCTGAGCCGCAGACCGAAACGGTCGTGCGTCAGAAATATCCCTTCAGTCTCTTCAGCTTGCCGCGGACTTCCCGCCAGTAGTCCTGGGTCGTCGAAGAGCTGGAGCTGATCAGGCGGTCGATTTCGTCGGCCCGCCGGGCAAGGTCCTGCACCTTGATCTCCAGGGCCCGGTTGTCCCCGGACTTGCCACGGATCTTGCTCCACGCCCCCCGCAAGCCCGTGCCCGTTGCTTTCCGGAACTCTCTCTTGGCGCCGACCGCCGCTTCGTTGAAGGCTTCGAGACGGTTGTAGAGCTCATCGTCGCCTCCCGCTTTTTCATGGGCCTCCATGGCCCGTTCACTGAAGCTCGCGATGCCCAGGACCAGATCTTCCATCTCCTTGAACTGATCGACTCCGGCGCTCCCTGGGGAAGTGGGGCGTTCCTCCTCAACGGGCCTGGGCTCCGGGGCTGCGGGTGCGGCCGGCTCCGGCGCGGGCGGCGGCGGAGCCGTCTCTACCGGTGCCGGCGCGGCTTCCGTGGACTTCTTCTTCGTGGGCTTCGGGGACGGCGGAGTCTTGGGCTGTGCCGCCGGGCGTGGCAGCTCCGGTTGTTCCTGGACGGCTGGAGCGCTCAGAGGCATCGTGGCTGCACCGGGCGCTTCCGTCGCGGGCACAGTCGTCACCGGAGCTTGCTGGGACAGGGCAGCAGGGACGCTGGCGGCGCCAGGATTGCTCACGGGATTGCTGGCGGGAGACACCCCCGCGGCCACCTTTTTCTCATCCTTGCCCGACGAGAGGATCAGGACGGCAGCCCCGAAGCCGAGGACCAGCACCAGGAGGGCTGCAGCGGCCACGGCGATCCAGCGGTTCTTGCCCTGGAGCAACCCGGTGCTAGGGGCAATGGCGTTCTTCCCTCCTGCGGCTGCCGCTGGCGGGGGCGGCGGAGGAGCCGGAGATACGGCCCCGGCGTTCGCCCACGTGGAGTCCACGGTGGTCGGACGGTAGACCGGCACGGGCAGGGGCGTGGCCCCCTGGGGCAGGGCCTGCGGGACCGCTTCCTGCAGCGCGCGCAGGAACATCCCGGCGCTGGGGAAGCGGTCGTCCGGGTTCTTGCTCAGGGCTGTCGTCAGAGCCAGAACCACTCCCGGAGGCAGGCCGGGATGGAGCTCGGAGATGTCCGGCGGTGGCGCCTCCACGTGGAGCTTCTTGATTCCGTACTCCGTCTCGTCGTCGAATGGCGGCTTGCCCGCGAGCATCTCGTAGAACACCACCGCCGCGCTGTAGAGGTCGGTGCGGTGGTCCACCGAGCGGGGACGGAGGATCTGCTCGGGAGACATGTAGGTCGGCGTGCCGATGGAGGATTGGGACGCCGTCAACCGCTTGTCTCCGATCAGCAAGGCAATCCCGAAATCCGTCAGCTTGACGCGCCCGCTGGCCGTAATCATCACGTTCGACGGCTTGATGTCCCTGTGGATGACCCCTTCCGAATGGGCATAGTCGAGGGCGGAGAGCACCTGGGAGAAGATCGCGACCGTCTCCTGGAGTTCCATCCGCTGCCCGGCCGCCTCCTTCAGCCGGTCGTCCAGCCCCACTCCCGTCACGAGCTCCATGATGATGAAATATTCGCCGCCCTCTTCGAGCAGGTCGTAAACGCCAACGATGTTCGGGTGCTGAAGGCGCGCCTGCGTCTTGGCCTCCGAGAAGAATCGGTCCTTGAACTCGGGTTGCTGCGTCAGCTCCGGAGCCAGCGCCTTGATCGCCACCTGGCGGCCGAGGTTCTCATGGAAGCCCCGATAGACGACGCCCATGCCTCCACGCCCCAGCGGAGCTTCGATGCGGTACTGTCCGATATGCGTCCTCATGGCGATCTCCTATGGATCAGTGTCAGCGAATGGTGAAGCCGATTCTGCCGGAGCCTCTCAATTGCTGCGCAGAATCCTGTAGTGTGACATCGACGTAACAATCCCCTGCGGCAGTTCCTTTGGGAATCTTGATCGGAATCGTGATTCGCCAGGGACCGCCCCCGGCAGGAAGGGTTGTCGTGTGGCCGATCGGATCTGCGATCTCGTCCAGGCTTCTCATCACCCGGGCAAGAATGGAGATCGTCGTGACTTGCTCGAAAGCTGGGCTGACTGTTATATGGGCGACCGCCACCGCCTGCCCGCCCGGTGGCACCACCTGCGGGTGGATCTCGACTCCTGTAAGGGTCAGCTTGCGGGATACGCGGCGAAGGACCGGATTCGGGGGAGGGGATAGTGCCGCCGGGGAATCGGAAACTTCGAGCTTGGCTTCCAACGCTCGCTGTTCAGTTTTCCGAGGAGCCGGGACCGCACCGGCGAAAGACTCGTCCGTCGTGAGAGGGGAAGCCCGTTCTTTCTCCAGGTCGCGCGGCCGTCGCTCGATGACTTTAGGAGCCGGAGTCTCGCTTTTCTGCACTGGAGCTTCCACGATTGGCGAGGGCTCCGGCGGCGCGCTGGCCGCCAGCAGAGTGGGCGCCGGATCATTGGGCACTGCGTTCTCGTCCGTTCGCGGCTCTTTCGGCGGCTTGGCCGGAGTCGGAGTCTCGGCGGCCGGCACAGATTCCAGCACAGGGGGTGGGTCCGCAGATCGTCCTCGCAGGGCGAAGACGAGTAGGGGAATCGCCACCACGAGGACGCTGGCCGCCACGGCCGCCGGGATCTTCCAGAGGGCGCGTACCGGAGGCTCCGGCACCGGCTGGTCCAGGAGCGGTACCTTGTCCCTCGCAGCAACCGTGACAACGGGCGGGACGGGAGGGATCGGAACGGCCACCGCGTCCTGGCGCATCGCTCGCAGGAATGCCCCCGCGCTCTGGAAGCGCTCCTCGGGATCCTTCTTCAGCGCCGTGGAAAGCGCGTTCGCGATCTCGGATGGGACCTCCGGTCTCAGCTCTCGAACGTCCGGAACGGGAGACTCGATCTGGAGCTTCTTGATCTCGTACTCCGTCTCGGCATCGAAGGGCGGCTGGCCCGCCAGCATCTCGTAGAGAACGATCGCTGCGCTGTAGACGTCGGACCGGTGATCCACGGTACGCGGGCGCAGGATCTGCTCGGGCGACATGTAGGTCGGCGTCCCGATCGTCGAGTGGGACGCCGTGAGGCGCTTGTCGCCGATCAACAGCGCGATGCCGAAATCCGTCAGCTTGACCAGGTCCCCTTCGGCGACGAGCACGTTCGACGGCTTGACGTCGCGGTGGATGACCCCTTTCGAATGCGCGTAGTCGAGGCCCGCGAGGATCTGCCGGAACAGGGAGAGCGAATGCTCGAGATCCCATTCCTTTCCGGCTCCCTCTTTCAGGAGCGTCTCCAGCGTCGGTCCCGGGACGTGCTCCATGACGATGAAGAAACTCCCTTCGTCTTCGATCAGGTCGTAGATCGTGACGATGTTCGTATGCTGGAGCCGGGCCTGCACACGGGCCTCCGCGAAGAACCGTTCCCGGAACTCCGGATGCCTCGTCAGCTCCGGGGCCAGCGCCTTGATCGCCACCTCGCGGCCGAGGTGATCGTGGACTCCCAGGTACACGATTCCCATGCCGCCGTGACCGAGCAGGCTCTGGATCCGGTAGGGGCCGACGAGGTCTTTCATCTCAGCGCCGCGGCCTCTTCATCCGACGGATCGCTTTTCGTGGAGCGCTTCTGCCGAATGGCGGCGAGGATGGCGTCTCCGGACAGATAGTTTCCCTTTTCGTCGATGCGGGCGATGTACCGCTTGCGTCCCTTCCGGTCGACGATCACGAGGGGATTGGAGATGTCCCAGGCGCCGTTGTCCTTGCTGGCCTCTTGCAGGTCACGCCAGGGGATGGCCCACTCTTCGCGGCTCTGTCCCTTGGGTATGAACCCCAGTCCGGTAGCTGAGACGCGGAGGTTTCCGGTAACCCCCTGACGGAAGCCGCCTCCGACGAGGGCCTCCCGAACGAGGAAGATCGAAGAGGGAGACTGAGGGGCGGGCGCGTTTTTTTTGCCCTCGATTTCGATCTTCTTTCTCGGCTCGGGTGCCTTCGCTACCACAGGCTCCGGGGCCTTCGCCGCATGTTCGGGTGTCTTGGCTGCCGCAGGAGGCGCCTGTGGTGTGGGCTTTTCTAGGTCGGGCTGTATGGGGGCGGTTGCCGCTGTCTGCTCGGACGGCCAGGATCGAAGCAGGTCCGGCCGCTGCCGCAAGGCTCCGAACCAGTCCTGAAGGTCCTGAAGGTCCGCCAGAGTGGCTGTGATCCCCTCTGCCAGGAGGAGGTCGGCCTCTTTGCCTTCGGCCGCAGGAAGAGGTGCATGGAAAACGATCTTCAATTGCGCCGGACCGGTCGGAGCCTTCTGGCCGGCCTCCAGATCGAGGCTCAGGCGCAGAAAGTCGATCTCCTGAAGCCGGGACGTCACGGCCTGGGCTTTCCACCACAGACGGGGCAGGTCCCGGTCCGGCTGGGCACAGAGCGATTCGAGAGCGGGGTCCGAGATCGATGGGTGGCCATCCTGGCAGAGGATCACGTCCGCCGCCTTGGCCATGGAGAGGAGCGCCGTCTCTACCGCTTGCCGCTGAGCCGGAGAGAGCTCTCCGCCGTTCTGGAAAAGGTCCAGGACGATGACGTGCGGCTTTGCGGCCGCGGGCTGTGGTGTGGCGGCCGGCGGCTCCATCGCGGCGAGACGTCCGGCGCAGACGAACAGTAAAGTGATCGACACCGCTCGGACAGACCTTCGATCCAACCTCATCTGATTTCCTCTCCAAAAGACGTCCATCGCATGGCGATGGTCTCAGGGCTTCTGATACGTGAGGTGTTTCTGCTGCAACTCGGCCAGGACCCTTTCACCTTCCGGTCCCCCTGCCTGCACTGTGTTGAGGTGATTGCCCATTGTGTACAGTTCCTGCTGGGTTCGCTGCCGGGCCTCGCTTCCCATAGGGAGGTCGTCCGACAGCTTGCGGGCCTCCTGTAAGTAGGATTCGGCGTCTGGGTTGCCCTGGAGCAAGGCGTCTTCGAAGCTGCGCTGCAACTCGGCGAAGCGTTTCTCGGGCTCGGGCGCCGCCGGAACACTCTGTTCCTCCGGATTGGCGGCTGGCGGCTCTTCTCCGCGGGTCAGGGCGAAGAGAGCGATGACGGCCAGGAGGAGCGCCGCGCCGCCAGCCAGAAGAGTCCATCTCGGTAACTTGGGGAGACGTAGGGTGGAAGGAACGGCGAGGACCTGTTTGGGCGCCGTTTTGGTCAGGGATGCGCGCCGGAACGCGATCTTCATTTCACCGGCGTCCGCGTACCGTTCGCGCCGCGAGGGCCGTGTGGCCCTCGCGGCAACGGCGGCGACCGCTTCGCGAGCTTCGGCCGGCAGGCTGTTTTGCACGAACGCGAGAAGCTCCCCGAGGATCTGCCCCAGAGCATAAACATCGGTCGAGCAATCGAGCGTTCCGCCCGCTTCTTGTTCTGGCGCACCGTAGGGCGGGGTATAGGCCTTGAGCCCCTTGCCTCCCGAGCGCCGGGCAATCCCGAAATCGATTAGAACAGGCTCGGGACCTTCCGGCTGGGAGGTCACGAGCACGTTGTCCGGCTTGAGATCGAGGTGAAGGAAGGGCGAGGAGCGGCGGTGGAGATAGTCCACCGCCGCCAGAACCCGGGCGAAGAGGTCGAGCACCGTGTCCGGCCGCGAAGCGTGCCGCTGTGCCCAGGCATCGAGCGGCTCGCCCTTCACCTGTTCCATGAGCAGGCAGATACGCCGCTGCTCGTCGAAGTAGCAGCGCCGGAAGGTGACGATGTTGGAGTGCTTGAGCTCCCGAAGGATCTTCGCCTCTTCCGAAAAGGCCGTCTGCACGTCCGGCCGAGCGCTCATCTCGGCGGTCAACCTCTTGAGGATCAATCGCTCGGGAAGGGCGCTTGCCGGATCTTCGACTTCGAAGATTTCGGAAAAGCCCCCTCCCGCGAGCTGGCGAAGAACCCGGTAGCTCATCCTGACCGTCCTCTAAACGATTCCTCGATTTCTCAGGAAGGCCTGAATGTCGTCCGGGCTCACCGCCATGTTGCCGGAACCGACAGGGACCTGGATGGGGATCTCCAGGCCATAGGCCTTGATCGTGTCCTGCATCTGGAACTGTGCGGAGACAATACCGATGAGCTCACCCCGGTCGTTCACGACCGCTCCGCCGCTGTTGCCGTGAGTGACCGAGGCATCGAAATGGACGTAGTTGGCACCGGCCGCTCCGGTCAAAGGCTGCGAAACCGATCCGATGACGAAGGTGGGAGTCACCTGTGTGATCTTCGTCCATTCGTCACCGAAACCACTCAGGTTCTTCACTACCACGGGCTTCTGCCCCAGGCTCGCGGGGTAGCCAAGGACCGCGATCCGGTCCGTGACGTTGACATCGTCGTTGGACTTCACGATCGAGACGTTCGGAGCCGTTGTCTGCTGGATCTGGAGCAGGGCCAGGTCCTGGATCTCGTCGACCGCGGCAACCGTCGCGTTGATCGGCTGCTGCCCTGGGAACTGGATCTGGAGCCGGTCGTATTCAGCCTTGGCCGCGTGCTGCTCGCTGAGATCCTTCCAATCCTTGAGCTTCAACTTCCACGGTTCGACGACGTGTTTGGCCGTGAGGATAAGTCCGGGACGGATCTGTACACCCGAGCCCAGCACCTCGTCCGTGACAAAAAACTCTCCCTGGGCAAGGTTCTGCGCTGTACGCAGCGGGATTCGGACCCGGTAGGTGCAGACGATGTGGACCACTCCTGGTCTCACCTTCTTCTCCACGTCGGCCCAGACGTTCTTCTCACTTTCCGCGGCGTTCTTCAGTTTCTGCTGCTCGGTCAACAGCTCGGCCTTTTCCTTCTCCGCCTTGCTCTTGGTCCACCACATCGCGCCGCCGATGCCGCCGCCGGCCAGCAGGAGCACGAGAAGGAGGCCGATTCCCACCCACAGGCCCGTGCTCTTCTTGGACTTCGCGAGCTCCCCTACCATGACGTCGCGTTCTTCCTGGCGGGCACGGTCGATCTCGCGCAGCATCGTGGCTCGGCCGACCGATTCTTTCTGCGGCGGGACCGTGAGGTTGGCTCCCGTGGCGGTGGCGGACGCCGTGGCCACGGCGGGCGCCGCTTCGACCGTAAACTGCATCTCAGGGCCCTGCTTGGCCAGCCGTATGCGCGAGCCGTCGGGCACGGCGACTTTCTGGAAGGGTGGGCAGGGGGCGCCGTTGACGAAGGTGCCGTTCGAGCTCCGCTTGTCCTCGATGAACAGGCGGCCTTGCTGGAGGCTCAATTCGGCGTGCATGCCGCTGACGCTGTCGTCCGCCGCGTCGCTGAATTTGATGTCGTTTTCCGGGGCACGGCCGAGGCGCAGCACTTGCCCCTCCTGCAGAGCGATACGCTGGCTCTTGCCAGAGAGCGAGCCGCTCAGATGTCGAACCGTCAGGATCATGGACACGGGTCTTCCCTCCTGGATCGGATGTTTTGGTTTTCTAAGGCTCAGTCGGATTCCATGCCGGTCGGGGAGCTTTCCGCGCTCTCGACAACGAGGAAGAGGAGCTCGGTGTGGCCGCAGCGGATGCGGTCCCGGTCGTGCAGCGGCACGGTGCCGTTGGCCGGTACTTCCTCGCCGTTCACCCAGGTGCCGTTGGTCGAGAGGCGGTCCGCGAGATGGAACGTGCCGTTGCGGTGGAGGATCACCGCATGCTCTCCGGAGACCTCGGAATCCCCGGTGAGGATCACGTCGTTCGCACGGCTGGCACCAAGGGTGTTCTTGCCGCCGCGGACGGGGAAGACGGTCCCGCCCGGGCCGAGGTCTGGCGCTGCCAGCACGCCGAGCAGCCGGCGGATGGGAGTGTTGCCTCCGTACGACGGTGGCGGAGGCGAAGGGGCGTAAGGCTCTGGCGGCGGGGCTGTGTAGGTGGCGGCTGGCGCCGCGGCCGGAGAGCTCTCCTGCAGCATGGTCCGGCGGCCAGCAACACGTTCCTCCGGTTCCTCCAGACGGGTGCGCTGCAACCCGGGCGGCGGAGGTGGAGGAGCCGGCTCCAGCCAAGGAGACTCGCCGTCCAGCCGGGTTCGCCGGTCTCCCCCGGGAGCAGAGCTCTCCAGGCGCGTGGGCTGCGGACCCACGGGCGGCTCGGGAGAGGCGTCCAGGCGCGTCGATCGTTGAGGCTGCGCAGCGCCGCCCGCGGCCTGGGTACGGTCGCAGTAGGGACAGCTTTTCCAGGAAGGATCGATGGGATGGCCATTCGGGCAGCGTGCCATTCCCACGGTTGCGGCCGCTGTCTGAGCGGGGCGGGGTAGAGCGGCTCCGCACACCAGGCAGGTCCGCTCCGCGTCCGGGTTCAACGTGTGGCAACTTGAGCACTCGATCACTTGGGTCTCCCTGTCATCTAGATGTGAACGCGATCTAGAGGTGAACGCGGGTCGGCCGGCGCTGGGCTCCTGTCGAGACGACCCGGATACAACCGATCGTGATGTTGTCCTGGCTCCCCGCATCGAGGGCTGCCGCGAGGAGGTCTGTGCAGATCTCTTCGGCGGATTTCGAACGCCCGAGGATGCTGCTGATCGATTCATCCTGGAGCGCTCCGTGGAGGCCGTCCGAGCAGACCAGCACGATGTCTCCCGGATCGAGAGGAGCGGGTTCCTGGATGTCCGGCTCCAGAGGTTTTTCCTGGCCGATCGCTCGCTGGATGATGTTGCTGTCGGGGTGGCCGAAAGCCTCCTCCTCCCGGAGCAGGCCATCCCGGACCATCTGGGCAACGAGAGAATGATCGGCGGTCAGCCGATAGAGGGACCGGCCGCGATAGAGGTAGACGCGGCTGTCGCCAACGTGGGCGACATGGAGGCAGGGGGCCGCCGGCAGCCCGTCGACCACGGCGAGGGCGGCCGTGGCTCCCATGGAGCGCCCAGGGCCCCCGCGCGCCGACTCCAGGACTGCGGCCTGAGCGGTCCTGAAAGCCTGGCGGAAGAGAGTTTCCCAATCTCCCGCGTCATGATTCCGGATGGCCTCCAGGCAAGAGCGGACCACGATTTCGGCGGCCTCGCGCCCGGCGGCGTGACCTCCCATGCCATCCGAAACGATCAATGCAAGCTCGTCCCTGCCGCCCTGCCAAGCGACCCCCGCATCCTGGTTTTCTTCGCGCACGGGGCCGCAGACCGAGACCACGTGGACCTCACTGGACAAGCTCAAGGAAGAAGCGTTGGCAATAAGTGGCAAGGAATTCTTCCTTCAGGATCGAGTAGCGTTTCTTTTACAAATTTCAGGGCAATAAAAGCATATGCGTACCTTGCCCTGAGGGTGGCCGGATTGCCGTTTCACCACTAAGAGAAACCGGAGTTCGCGATGTGGGGGTGTGACTCCCCACTGCTCCGGCTTCAGGAGCGATCAAAAATTCGGGTAGTGAAGGCCCGTCTCTATAGGACGCGATAAATCGAGATCCCAGGGGCCCGGTACACCCGCTCTATCTGCGGGCGCGGGCCGCGGGCGAACCGGTCTTCCCATTTCCGCAGGGCTTCCGTCCGGCTCGCGCTACGGGCGTGGACCACGACGTGGGAGATCCCCATGCTGCGCAGCAGCTCAAAGCCGCGGAGGTTGGGGAGGAACCGGATGCGCCGGGCAAGCTCCTCGTAGCTCGCCGCCGTGTAGCCGCTGTAGCCGTTGGCGATCGGTTTCCAGTGCACCGTGGCGGCGTAGAGGTAGTAGTTCTCCCGATAGTCCCTCTGCAAGGGCAGCTCGACGAGGCCCTTGATGGAGGGCTCATCCCGAATCCAGGTATAGGCCTTCGGCAGCTCCTCTTCCCGGGGCACCCGTTCCCAGTCGAGTCTCCGAGGGGCGAGCTCGACGGCCAGGATGGCGGCGAGGCCCAGGGCGAGGGCCGCCCGCGCCTGAGGCCGAGGGAACCAGCGCAGCAGGAGGTCCATGCCACGGGCGGCGAAGAACACCACGGTCAGGGACGTCAGGGTGTAGAAGCGGGCCGGCACGCGCATGCCCGAGAGCCCGGGGACGACCTTGGAGAGCGGCAGGTACGCCCAGGCGAAAGACAAAACGAAGCTGAACAGGCCCGACAGGACGAGCCCGCGCACCCAGGGGTCCACCGCTCCCTCTCGCTGTCTCCGGAAAGCGGCGAAGGCTCCGGCGAAGAAGAGGAGGGTGGGAAGGAAACCCGCGAACAGCGAGTTCTCGTCGCGGTAGAACACTCCAACGGACTTTCCCAGGACCTCGTGCAGGAACCGGTACGCCGCCGGACCGAAATAGACGTTGATGCTGGTGGGGCTGACGTAACTGGCCAGCTTCGCGCTGTACGTCCGGATCTCCTGCTCGGGCCGCTCGAGACCCTGCTCGCGGGCGACCCGCACGTAGGGCAGGAAGAGAGCGGCCACGGCCAGGGCCGCCACCAGGCCCACGGGCAGGAGGAGCCGCAGCGAGCGGAAGGAGAAGAGGTCTTTCCCCTCCGCGGCCCACCGGCTGAGGAAGATCGCCAGCAGGGAGAAGTGGATCATGTACGCGAGATAGCAGCCGCCGGAGAGGTTGAGCAGGTAGAACAGGAGGAAGAGGGCGGCGTCCTTCACGGTCTTGCGGGTGAGCAGGCGGTCCCAGAACCAGAGGGTGGGCGGAATCCACTGGGCGATGAGGATCTGGAGGTGGGAGATCTGGGAGAGCCGGAACGAGGAGAAGGCGTACATCCAGCCACCCAGCACGGCCGCCGTCCACGACAGCCCGCTCCGGCGGAGCATCCAGCAGACCGCGAGAGCGCTCCCCACGAAAGAGGAGAGGAAGAGGACGTTGTAACCCGCGACGGCGCTGGGGACGATTTTCAGGAACAGGAAGAGCTGGGCCGCCGGACCCAGGAAGTGGTCGGAGAAGGCGAGGGCGTCCCGGGTCGGATAGAAAAGGTTGGCGTTCCAGAAGTCGGGCAGGCCGAGCCCGATCTGGTGGACCCCCCACTTGAGAACGTACAGGACGAAGAGAGGGTCTCCGAAGTCGGGACCGAGGTGGTCCATGAAGAGGCGGGGGAGAGGCCAGAAGTCGGCGAAGGTCACCGCCGTGTAGAAGAGCGCCACGGCGAGCCATGGCAGGGTGGGCAGAGCCCACCGCCAGGACGGCTGCCGGGGAGGGCTCGAAGAAGTAGAACTGAATGAATACGCCGCACCTGCCATCCGGCAGGGAAGATATCAGAGACTGCGCAACCTCCGAGAATCTTCAAAACACCGCCGTCGTCTCCGTCGCGCTGTTGTCCGCGCGGTCCGGATCGGGCTGAGCCGCTCTCACCGTCGCGGTGTTGGTCAACGGGCCAGCCGTCGCCGGCTCGATCACGATCGTGATCGATACAGTAGCGCCGGTGGCGAGCGTACCGAGATCGCACGTCAGAGTGCCACCGCGCCGGCCCCTGACGTCGCGGCTGCAACTCCCCTGGATGGCGCTCGCGGAGACGAACTTGGCCGCCGCAGGCAGCGCGTCCGTGAGCATCACCTCCGTGGCGGAGGCGGGCCCGTTGTTGGTGACTGTCAGGGTATAGGTCAGCGGCGCCCTCACCGCCACGGGATCCGGCGTGTCGGTCATCGCGAGCGCCAGGTCCGCGGCCGGCCGCCGGTCGTTCACGAAGACGTCGCCCGAAAAGTTGTTGTCGTCCGGGACGAGATTGAAGGCGTTCGACTCGAAGGCGCTGACGAGGCCGTCATCCGAGATCTTCGGCCACATGCTTTCGGAATTCCCTTCCTCCCCGCTGGTGGTGACGCTGACCCGTACAACCGTGCCGGTCTGGCGGTCGCGCACGAAGACGTCGCGGCGGTTGTTGGTGTCCCCGGGGACCAGGTTCGTGGCGAGCGAGAAGAAGGTGACGAAGCGTCCATCCGGGGTAATGTCCGGTTGCTCGCTGAGCAGGTCGGCGGCTTCCCCGGCACCGTTCGCGCTGGCGCGCTCGAACGCACCCGTCTGGCGGTCCTTCACCAGGACGTGCGACTCGTGGCTGCCGTCCCCGATGAGGTTGGCCGCGTTCGTCTGGAAAGCCACGAAGCGGCCATCCGCGCTGACCGCGGGCAGGACGCTGGTGCCGTCCCCCTCATTGCCCGCGGCGTTCTGGCTCACCCGTTCGGTCGTCCCCGCCACGCGGTCGCGCAGGAACACCTGGTCGAAGCTCTGGGGGCCGGGAACGAGGTTGTCGGCCGACGAGCTGAAGACGACGAAACGGCCGCCGGCGCTGATGTCGGCGCGGAAGCTCAGGTTGTTGCCCTCTTCGCCGGCATTGTTGACGCTCACGATCTCGGTCGTCCCGGTGAGCCGGTCGTGGACGAAGACGTCGGTCGAGAAGTTGTCATCGCCGGGGACGAGATCGGAGGCGCTCGAATGGAAGGCCACGAAGCGGCCGTCGGCGCTGAGGGCGGGGCCCTCGCTGATCCCGTCCGATTGTTCCCCCGTGCTGCTCACGCTGACGCGCTCGGTCGTGCCCAGGAGCCGGTCATGGACGAAGACGTCGGTCGAGAAGTTGGTATCCCCGCGGACGAGGTTCGTGGCGTCCGACGGGAAGGCGACGAAACGCCCGTCGGCGCTGATGGCGGGGTAGCCGGCCACGCCGACGAAGCCGCTGTTGCCATTGCCCTGACGGCCGCGGATGCCCACGCTGACCCGCTCCGTGGTGCCGGTCCGGCGATCGTGCACGAAGACGTCGCTGGCGTCGTTCGTATCGTCCGGGACGAGGTTGCTCGCGAACGACGCGAAGGCAATGAAGCGGCCGTCGGCGCTGATCGCGGGCATGTCGCTCGCATTGTCCGCTTCGGTGCCGCTGCTGGCGACGCTCACCCGCTCGGTGACCCCGGACTGAGCAAAGACCGGAGAAACGGCCGCGATGGCCAACAGGAGGGTCAATGTGGGGCTGGGGAAGAGCTTCAACTCGGACCTCCCTTCGATGATTCGCATTGATGCAAGAGGCGTAATAGGCCCGATCTGTATGTCCCCGCGGAGAGGAAAAGGTTCTTGTCTCATCCGTCGCCCACCCCATAGCGGAATTTCTATAGAATCCACCCGTGCCCGTCCGATAAACTGAAACCGTGGAGTAGACGTCCAGGATGGTTTTCAAACAGCGCACCGCCGTTCTCTCGATCCTCCTCACCCTGCCTCTCCTGTTCGCGCCGGGGCTCGCCTCCCCGCAGATCCCGCAGACCCCCCCCGCGCAGACATCATCGGAGACGGCCCTGCATCGGGCCGTGGGCGTCGCGGTGGCGCGGGCGCTTCAGGACACGGCGTCGATGGGGGTCCACATCGTCGAGCTGGACACGGGCGAGACGGTCTACGCCTACAGCCCGGACGAGAAGCGGGTCGTCGCCTCGAACAACAAGCTGTTCACCACGGCGGCGGCCTTGGACGCGCTGGGGCCGGGTTTCTTCTTCGAGACCCGCCTGCTGATGCGCGGCGCCATGGCGGGCGAGACGCTCCAGGGCGATCTGGGCGTAGTGGGCTCGGGCGATCCCCAGATCTCGGGCCGCGAGTTCGGCGGCGATGCCTATGGCGCTTTCCGCCCTTGGGCGGCGGCGCTCCGGGAGAAGGGCGTCCGGCGGGTGACGGGCGACCTCTATCTCGCCCATGGCCTGTTCGAGCCGCTGCGCGTCCATCCCGACTGGCCCCGCGACCAGCTCACCGAGTGGTACGAGGCGCCCGTCGACGCCCTCTCCTTCAGCGACAATTGCATCCTCGTGCGGGTGTGGCCCGGCCGGGCCGGAGAGCGGGCACGGGTGGAGACGGTACCGCCCGTGCCGATCTTCCGGGTGGACAACACGGCCACCACCAGCGCCAAGCGCCGGGGCACCCGGCTCTACGTGGGCCGCGCCGACACGCTGCTGACGGTCAAGGGCTCGATCGACGTCAATTCCGGACCGTTCGAGACCTGGGTCACGGTGCCCAATCCCACGCTCTATTTCGGCTCCGCGCTGCGGGCGGCTTTGGCGGAAGAGGGGATCGTGGTGGAAGGGCAACTGCGGCCGGTCCCCGAGCTGCCGGGCGCCATCTGGGAGCGGGTGGCCCTGCACCGGAGCGACCTCGTCACGGCCGTACGCACCACCAACAAGCGGAGCCAGAACTTCTACGCCGAGACCCTGGCGAAGACGATCGGCGCGCAGCGCTGCGGCCGGGGCGCCTGGGCCGAAGGGGTGCGCGCCATCTCGGAGTTCCTGGTGTCGATCGGCGTACCGCGCGGCAACTTCAACCTCGTGGACGGGTCGGGGATGAGCCGCGCCAACATGGCCACGCCGCGGGCTTTCACCATCCTGCTGCGCCACATGTTCTTCCACCCTGCGGCCCTGGAGTTCGCGCAGTCGTTCCCCTATTCGGGAGAGGAGGAGCTCAAGGGCTGGCGGCGGCGGATGGCGGCGCCCCCGTACCGCGGCAACGTCCTCGCCAAGACCGGCACTCTCAACGGCGTCTCCTCCCTCTCGGGCTACGCCAAGGCCGTGTCCGGCAAGTCCTACGCCTTCTCGATCCTGATCAACAAGAGCCGGGGGGACGCCCACGGAGCCCAGGACCGGATCGTGATGGCGCTGATCGACAACGGGTAACCCGGACCCTCACCCCCTGGCCCCCTCTCCGGCCGCCTCCACCCTCCCACCCACGGGAGAGGGGGAAGAAAACATGACTCTCTTCTTCCCCCTCTCCCGGGGAGGGTGGGAGGGAGCGGGCGGGAGAGGGGGCCAGGGGGTGAGGGTCCGGGTTAGAATGGACCCCGGACGTTCCCAGGAGACCGCATTTTGATCACATCCGAAGCCGGCCCCATCAACTACCGGGGACTGATGAAGAAGGTGGAGCAGGTCGTCGCGGCCATCGACCGGGACGAGGACGTCGGCTCGACGATCCAACACCTGCTCGAGACCATCATCGACAAGTTCCAGGACGAGTTGGGGATCTACGGCGGCCGGCTCTATCAGCGCCGGGGGGCCTACTACGCCCTCCAGGACACCTTCGGCGACGCCAAGGAGGTCCCCCACGGGCTCAAGGTGCCGATCTCCTATCCGCCCATCCGGCTCCTCCTCGAGCAGGGTACGGTCTACATGGACGCCGAGGACCCGAACATCGACCGCAGCCTGGAGAACCTCCTGGGCGTTCAACAGTTCGCGGCCATCGAGGTGGGCAGCGAGGAGTACATCCTGGCCTTCAACGTCTCCCCCGGGCACGACCGGGACGACATCCTGTTCTCGCTCGGCATCCTGCGGCACAGCGTCAACCAGAAGATCCGCCGCGACCGCATGGAGGGGATCTTCGAGGAGGCGCGCAAGATCCAGGCCTCGATCCTCCCCCGGCGCGAGCCGCAGTACGGAGACTTTGACATCTACGGCCGCTCGGAGCCCATGGAAGAGGTGGGGGGCGATTTCTTCGACTACATCCCCCTGACCGACAAGATCCTCGGCCTCGCCATCGCCGACGTCTCCGGCCACGGTCTGCCCGCCGCCCTCCAGGTGCGCGACATCTACATGGGGCTGCGCATGGGTCTCGCCCGCGACTTCAAGATCGTGCGCACGGTCGAGCGGATGAACAACATCATCCACAAGAGCACGCTGACGAGCCGCTTCGTCTCCATGTTCTACGGCGAGCTCGAGCTCAACGGCGTCTTCATCTACGTCAACGCGGGCCATCCCCAGCCGTTCCACATCTCGGCGGACGGCACGGTGCGTTTCCTGGAAGAGGGTGGGCCGGTGCTCGGGCCGCTCCCGGACGCTACCTACGAGCGGGGCTTCGTGATCATGAAGCCGGGCGACATGCTGGTCTTCTACACGGACGGCATCTGCGAGACCCAGGGGCGCGACGAGAACGGCCGCCTGCTGGGCGAGTACGGCATCGACCGCCTGCTGGAGGTGGCCCGCGAGCACCAGGGCGAGACCGCCCGCGAGGTCGTGGACGCCATCTTCGCCAGCGTCGAGTCCTTCAGCCGCGACGCCGCCCCGGACGACGACCGTACGGTCATGGTGGTGAGCCACCCGGTGATCGACACCAGCGTGACCCAAGCGTTCCCGCGGCCGACGGGACTGCTCTAGAGCGCCGCCTAGAAGTTCCCGGCTTCCTTTCGAACGTTCCTCCCCGCTTTGCGAGCGTTCGAAACGCCATGACGAACGTTCACAAGCCGTTTCGAGCGTTCGCCATCCCTTGTCGAGCGTTCGAAAACGCGTTTCGAATGCTCGCCGCCGGTTTTCGAGCATTCACAGCCGGTTGTGAACGCTCGAAAACGCTTTTCGAGCGTTCGTCGTCCGTTTTTGAACGCTCGTCAACGCTTTTCGGACGTTCGCAACGGGTTTTCGAGCGTTCGCAACGGGTTTTCGAACGTTCGAAGGCACAGGGAAGGACTACACCGTTTCCGGGTTCCGGTATTTTGATCCCCCTTCCACCTGTGGGACTACCTCCAGCTCCTGCTTCAGCTTGACGATGCTCTTCTCCGGATAGATCCCCGACCTCAGTTGAACGCCGGGGTAGATCTGCGTCTCCCGTCCCACGACCACGCCGGGATGGAGGACGGAGTTGCAGCCGGTGAGCACGCCGTCGCCCAGGATGGCGCCGAGCTTGCGCCGGCCCGTATCGATCCGGTCGCCGTTGCTGGGGATGCGAATCCTGCCACCGTCGTGGCGGAAGTTGGAGAGGATCGTCCCCGCCCCCAGGTTCACGTTCATCCCCAGGATCGAATCCCCCACGTAGTTGAGGTGGGGGGCCTTGGCGTGGCGCAGGAGGATGGCTCGCTTGATCTCCGTGTTGGCCCCCACCACGCACTCGTCGCCGATCCAGACGCCGCCCCGGATGTAGGCGCCGGGCCGGATCTCGACGTCGCAGCCGATGTAGACCGGTCCCTCGATGACGACGCTCGGGTGGATGCGGGCGCCGGGGCAGATGACGATCTGGTCCCCCACGAGGTGGACCTCTGGCGAGAGCTGTCCCCGGATGTCGCTGGATGGCAGGCCGGCCAGGATTTCGTCCAGGGGCTCGCCCAGGAGAGACCAGGGGGCGGCGGGATCGAAATGGTGGGCGAAGGGGTCCGGCAGCTCGGAGAAGAGGGGTGGGATCGCGGGCGCAGTCTGACTCATGGAGGGGATGATATCGTTCCGGCCCTGCGTGAGCCGGTTCCGCACCCTCCCCCGGTCCTTCTACCGCCGTCCTGCCGAGGAGGTGGCCCGCGATCTCCTCGGGAGGTACCTGGTGCGCGAGCTGGAGGGGGAGCGCCTGGTGCTCCGTCTGGTCGAGACGGAAGCCTATCTCGGGGGCCCCGACCGCGCCAGCCACGCCTGGAACGGGCGCCGGACGCCGCGCAACGAGAGCCTGTACCTCCCCGGCGGACACGCTTACGTCTACTTCATCTACGGCATGCACTACTGCCTGAACGCCGTCACGGGCGAGGCGGAGGTCGGCAGTGCCGTGCTCCTGCGGGCCGGCGAGCCGGTCGAGGGGGAGGAGAGAATGGCGGAGAACCGGGGCTGGACCGCCAAGGTCCGTCCCGGCGATCTCGCCGGAGGGCCGGGGAAGATCTGCCAGGCCTTGGCCATCGGCAAGGAGCTCGACGGCGTCTTCCTGGACCGGGCGCCTCTCTACATCACCAAGGGGGAACCCGTCGCGGCGGAGGAGATCGTAGCCAGTCCCAGGATCGGGGTGGCCTACGCGGGCGAGGCCGCCCTCTGGCCGTTGCGGTTCTCGGTGCGGGGGCACCCGCATGTGTCGAAGCCTCGGCCGGGATAGCGGTCTTCAATGGACGAGTAACTATGGTGCCCCAAGAGACCCGCAGAGAGATTCGCTCCCGTCTCGAAGCTGCCTTCCAAGAGAGGCTCCATGATGTCATCCTGTTCGGCTCCCATGTCCGGAACGAGTCCCAGGCAGACAGCGATCTGGATCTGCTGGTTCTCTTGAAAGGTCCGGTCCGACTGGGAAAGGATGTGGAGACGATCGTCCGGGCTTTGTATCCCGTGCAGCTTGAACTGGGAATCCCTATCCATGCGATTCCAGTCGCCAAGGATTCTTTCGAGGCCGGGGGCTATGGCCTGTATCGCAACGCAAAACGAGAAGGTATCCCCCTGTGACCGAACCCCGCCAATGGGAGATCCAATCGGTTGCCTTGGATCGTGAAGATGTACCCTCCGAGAGAGACGCCCCGCCTTTTGTGGACCCGGTGAGTGCCCGGTAGAGGACTGGGGCGTCTCTACGGACCGTTGTGCCCAGGCCCAAGATGAGGTTACGGGGGCGTCTCTTCGACGTCCCCGTAACCTCACCGACCGCAACGGCAACACCGTCCCGTAGAGACGGCCCAGTCCTCTACCGACGCCCTTTCCAGGGGCACCGTCGGCGGGCCGTCTCTTCGAAGGGCAGATCAGTACGATCCACCCGTCGCTCTTGAAGGCCCCGAGATGTGTGAGGGGGGAGGCTGTCAATAATGCCCGGGCAGCGCTGACACTCCCTACCGCACCCCCGCCCCCCGGCTCCGGGGCGGCGCCAGCCGGATATACCCGCCGCTCGCCAGCTTCCAGAAGAGCATCAGCGCGTCGAGCTGCTGCATGGGGGTGATCTTGAGGATCGACTGGATGTCGTAGGTGCCGTTGATGCGGGTCAGCATGAAGCCCTCCTGTGGGGAGAGCTTGGAGGAGGTGAGCTGCTCCATGGTGGCCGTCACCTGGGGGATCGAGCCCAGGCTGACGCCGGCGCGCTCGATCTGCTCGCGGATGGCCTTCTCGGCCTGGCTGAGCGCGTTCTGGGCCTCGGGATCGTCCGGCTCCAGGGCGCGCGCGGCCCGCAGGTGGCGGAGGGCCAGCTCGAACTCCCCCTTCTGCAGGTAGGCGCGGCCGGCGGCCAGCAGGGAAGCGCCGGTCGGCATGCCGAGGCTGCCTGTCGCCACCGCCGAGACCATGGCCGTGGCGGAGGATGCGTCTCCTGCCCCTCCAGTATTGCGCAGCTTGACCAGCTTGATGTGGCCGTACTGCCACTGGTCGAAGAACAGCTTGGAGATCTGGTACTCGGTCGTGTGGGTGAGGAGGCGGATCTCCTCGATGGTCTTCTCGTCGTCCACCATCTCCAGGATGCGCTGATCGCCCGCCCCGAGGTCCGGCACGGTCGAGAGGTCGACCACGGCAACCGGGATCATCCGCTCGTGGGGGATCACCTTGCGGATACGCCGCCACTCGTCGACTCTCTGGACGCCTTCCATCACGATGCCGGTGACGTCCATCCTCATGGGCACCATGGCGCTTTCGGGGAGGACGTCGTCGAGGAAGCGGAAGTCCCCCTCGGGCCAGGAGAAGACGTCGTAGATGCTCTCCTCAGCCTTGATGCGGAGCATGCGCGAGAGCTCCTGCTCGGAGATGGCGCCGTTGTTGACCAGGATCATGCCCAGGAGCATCCGGGTCTGCTGCTGGGATTCGATGGCCCGGTTGAGCTGCAACTCCGTGATGTGGCCGTGGTTGACCAGGAAGTGGCCCAGGTACTCCTCGGGCCGGTTGGAGGCCGAGGAGAGAATCAGACCGTCTTTGAAGAAGATTTTCTTTTCCGTCGGTCCATGAACGATCTCCAGCGTCCCATTTTTCTTGCTCTGGGACAGCCACTGGAGCAGCTCTTCGAGCTGCATCGTTCTCAGGTTCCCGACGATGCCCATGATGATCGGGCCGATTATAGTGCTATGCGAATACTGAGAGATGGCCTCGGCCAAGCTCCACATGAGGAAACCTCAACTTCATCTTCGGGCCGGAGTGGTCCCCCTTTGGCCCTGGTAGTGGCTCGAGGAGCCCGGATCGCCGTAAGCGACATCCGGTTCGGACTCCATGGCGATGAAGATGAGTTGTGCAATTCTCCTGCCCGCTTCAAGGATAAAAGGGTGGGGTCCCAGGTTCTGGAGCTCCAGGGTGATCTCCCCTTCGAAGCCGGGATCGCACCAGCCGGCGAGAGAGTGGTTGATCCAGAGCCGGCCGAGAGTGGACTTGAGCTTGAGGTCACAGGCGACGGTCCTCGGAATGCGGACGTACTCCATGGTGGAGGCGAGCACGACCTCGCCGGGGAAGAGCTTGATACTGGGAGCGTGGAGCTCCTCGGGATCACGGGTGGGGCAGATCCAATGGTCGGAGACCCGCACGTCATAGCTCGCGGAGTTGACCTGAGCCTCCTCGAAGGGGGTGACCCCCCCGTTCTTGCCCCATTCTCGGATCCAACGGTCCGGCTTGATCATGGATTCTCTTTTCTGTATTTCCCGGTGGAACCAAGGACTTCAAGGACACCAGGGACACCAAGGACGAGCGAGGGAAGACGCGTTGCCTGTCCTTGAGGTCCCTGGTGTCCTTGAAGTCCTTGGTTCCACAGCCAAGTTACAGGAACCGTACCGGCGTCGTCACCTGCTCGCGGTGGATGGTGTCCACGAAGCGGATGATCTTGCGCGAGAGCGACATGAAGAGGGTCGAGGTGCGCGAGCCGCCGCCGAAGAAGCGGACGCCGCGCAGGAGCTCGCCGTCGGTGACGCCGGAGCAACTGAAGAGGATCTCGTTGCCCGGAGCCAGCTCCTCGGTCTTGTAGATCCTGGAGACGTCGTGGAAGCCCAAGGCGCTGAGGCGCTCGAACTGGGCCTCCTTCTTTTCCTCGTCCGAGTCGTTGGGCTTGAAGCGTGCCTGGATCTCGCCGCCCAGGCAGCGCATGGCCGCGGCGGTGATGACCCCCTCGGGCGCGCCGCCGATGCCCATGACGGCGTGGACGCCGGTGCCGCGCACGGCGGCGGAGATGCCGGCCGAGAGGTCGCCGTCCGAGATAAGGCGGATGCGGGCGCCGGAGGCCCGGATGTCGGCGATGAGTTGCTCGTGGCGCGGGCGGTCGAGCACCACGACGGTGAGATCGCTCACCCGGCGCTCGAAGGCGGCGGCGATGTTCCTCAGGTTCTCGGCCACAGGGGCGTCGATGTGGATGCTGCCCCGGGCCGTGGGACCCACGACGAGCTTCTCCATGTAGACGTCCGGAGCGTGGAGCAGGCCGCCGCGCTCGGCGGCGGCGAGCACGGCGATGGAGTCCGGCGAGCCGGTGGCGCAGAGGTTGGTGCCTTCCAGGGGATCGACGGCAATGTCGACCTGGACGGCGCCGTCTTTCCCCTTCAAGGCGCCCAGCTCTTCGCCCACGAAGAGCATGGGGGCCTTGTCGCGCTCGCCCTCGCCAATGACCACGCGGCCGTCCATCTGGAGCGTGTCCATCTCCCGGCGCATGGCCTCGACGGCCACCTGGTCGGAGTATTTCCGCTGGCCGAAGCCCATGGTCTTGGCGGCCGCGATGGCCGCCTGCTCGGTGACGCGGATGAATCCCTGCTCGAGGAGGGAATCCATGACCACGGGCATCAGCGGGAGCTCCCGGCGACCCCGGCAGGCATGGGCTGCTCTTTCTGGCTGGACGTGCGTTCCGGCGGGTTGTACGCCGGGATCCCCGTGATGGCCTCGCCGATGATCAGGCCGTGGATGTCGTGGGTGCCCTCGTAGGTGTAGACCGACTCGATGTTGAGCATGTGGCGGATGACCGGGTAGTCGTCCACGATGCCGTTGGCGCCCAGGATCTCGCGGGCGAGCTTGGCGCACTCGCGGGCGAGCCAGATGTTGTTGCGCTTGCCCATGGAGATCTGCCAGTGCTTGAGGCGGCCGTTGTCCTTGAGCTTGCCGAGCTGGTAGGCGAGGAGCTGGGCCTTACTGATCTCGGTGGCCATCCAGGCGAGCTTCTCCTGGACGAGCTGGTGGCAGGCGATGGGCTGGCCGCCGAACTGGACCCGCTCCTTGGCATAGGTGAGGGCGGTGTAATACGTCTCCATGGCGCTGCCCACGCCGCCCCAGGCGATGCCGTAGCGCGCCTGGTTCAGGCACATGAGGGCGTTTTTGAGGCCCGTGGTGCCGGGGAGCATGTTGTCGGCCGGGATGCGGCAGTCGTGGAAGCCGAGCTCGGAGGTGGTGGAAGCCCGTAGCGAGAACTTGCCGTGCTGGTCCGACGAGGTGAAGCCCGGGGTGCCCTTCTCGACCACGAAGCCGCGGACGCCGTCGTCCGTCTTGGCCCAGACCACGGCCACGTCGGCCAGGGTGCCGTTGGTGATCCACTGCTTGGAGCCGTTGAGCACCCACTCGTTGCCCACCTTCTTGGCGTAGGTGCGCATGCCGCCGGGGTTGGAGCCGAAGTCGGGCTCGGTCAAACCGAAGCAGCCGATGGCCTCGCCGGAGGCGAGAGCGGGGATCCAGCGGTCCTTCTGCTCCTTGGAGCCGAAGGTGTAGATGGGGTACATCACGAGGGAGCTCTGGACGGAGACGAAGCTCCGCAGACCGGAGTCGCCGCGCTCGAGCTCCTGCATGATCAAGCCGTAGGCGACGCCGGCCAGGCCGGGCAGGCCGTACTCGGTGAGGCTGGCTCCGAAGAGGTTCAGGGCGCCCATCTCGGGCACCAGCTCCAGGGGAGTGCGCCCCTCGCGGTGGCACTCCTCGATGATCGGTTTGACTTTGTCGTCCACGAAAGCGCGAACCGTGTCGCGCACCAGGCGCTCCTCTTCGGTGAGGAGCGCGTCCAATTCCAGCAGATCGACGCCTGGGAAGCGGCTCAAGGGAATATCCTCCTTCTACACGCTCTGAGACTGCGGGCGGAAATGTCTGAGTCTGAGGTCCTACGGTTCGGAAAACCGTGCGCGGCATGATACCACGGGGGCGAATTTCCCTCGGATTGACCCCAGCCGGCCCCGGTTGGGCCTCATTTGGGGACTGGTCTGGTCTTGGCATCCTTACGCGACCGCTCTACAATTAAAGGTCGTCTCATCTGGAACGGTTCGATTCGCGCCAGCGACTGGTCCTTATGTCCGTCATGTCCGTCCCATCATGGAGTTGAAGAAGCCATGAAGATTCGAAGCGTGAGCAAGAAGAAGTCCCTGTTCCTCGCATTCGTCGCCGCCCTGATCCTCTCCGCCTTTGCCGTCCCGGCTCTTGCGGCCGCCGGCGACTCGGTCGTCGTGCGTGTGCCGGCCAAGGTGCGGGCGCAGGTAGACGCCAGGGTCCAGCCGACGCAGGCCCTGGACTACGGGTCGTTCTATTGGCTGGAGGTGAAGGCCGCGGACCTCGACCGCCTGGCCGGCGTGCCCTACGTGGTGGTGCCGGACGCGCGGCAGGTGCGGGTCCCGGGCTTCCAATTCGATCCGCTCGTGGACGGTGAGCCCGTGCTGTCGCCGGACCAGCGCGCTGATGCCGCCCGGCCGGGCTTCCGGCTGGTCCAACTCATCGGACCGCCCCAGGACGCCTGGCTCGCCCGGCTCAATCAGACCGGTGCTCGGGTCCTCCAGTACTACCCCCACAACACCTACCTGGTGTGGGCGCGGCCGAATGCCACGGAGGCCCTCGGCCAGCTCGACTTCGTGCGCTGGCAGGGCCTCTTCCACCCGGCCTACAAGATCAACTCCGACCTGCAGGGCCGGACGGGCAAGATCAGCAACGTCGACGTGATGTTCTACGAGAACGACTACAAGGGGGTCATCGAAGCCCTCTCCCGGCTCGGGGCCGAGGTCCTGCAGGTAAATCCGTCCCAGCCGGACAAGGCTTTCTACGACGCCATCGTCCGCATCGACGCCGCGAACCTGGACGCCGTGGCCGCCCTGGACGACGTCCTCTGGATGGGGTTCGCGAGCCCGAAGCCGGGCCTGGATGACGAGATGTCGGACCAGATCCTGGCCGGCAACCATCCTGGCGGCGTCCCCGTCACGGGCTACCTGACCTATCTCAACAACCTCGGCTATGACGGCACGGGCGTCATCTGGGCGGTGGTGGACACGGGCGTGGACTACAACCATCCCGACCTCTCCAGCCACATCGTCGGCGGCTTCAGCTTCCCGGACATCCCGGCCGGCTGTGATCCGGGCACCCAGCCCGGCTCCGACTGCAACAACGGCGGCCACGGCACCCACGTCGCCGGCATCATCGGTGGCGACGCCACCGCCGGCTTCACCGACGCCGGCGGCTTCCTCTACGGCCTGGGCGTGGCGCCGGAATACAGCATCTTCGCCATGAACTCCCTCTCCGGCGCCGCGTGGCCGCCGCTCGGCGGCTGGCAGGAGCACTCCAAGCGGGCGGTCCTGGGCAACGCCATCGGCGGCAACAACTCGTGGAACACTGGCGAGGGCGCGGCCCACGGCTACCAGGCTTCCGAGCGCACCCACGACCTGATCGTGCGGGACGGCAACTTCGACACGGCGACCACGGCGGAGCCCTTCATCGAGGTGTTCTCGGCCGGCAACTCGGGCCCCGGCGCCAGCACGCTGACGGCGCCCCACGAGGCGAAGAACCTCATCGTCACCGCCTCCTCCCTGAACAACCGGGTGGGCAACATCAACAACATCTCCGGCTTCAGCAGCCGCGGTCCCGCGGTCGACGGCCGCATCGTGCCGACGATCACGTCTCCCGGTGAGGAGATCGCATCGTCCCGCAATGACGTCGGCGGCGTGTGCGCCGATCCCATCGCCGGCACGAGCAACCTCTACGCCTTCTGCTCCGGCACCAGCATGGCCACTCCCCACACCTCGGGCGCGGTGGTCCTGCTCACCGAGTGGTGGCGCACCTCCCACGTCGGCGCCAACCCGAGCCCGGCGATGGCCCGGGCCCTCCTGGTCAACGGCGCCGTGGACATGGGCACGGCCGACATCCCCAACTTCAACGAGGGCTGGGGCCGCGTCAACGTCACTAACGTCATCACCCCGCCGGCGCCCGCGCACTACTGGGACCAGCAGACGCTCCTGAGCGCCACCGGCCAGAGCTACCAGGTCACCCTCGGCATACCCAACCCGGGCCAGCCGGTGAAGATCACCCTGGCCTGGAGCGACGCGGCCGGCGCCGTGGGGGCCAATCCGGCCCTGGTGAACAACCTCGACCTGACGGTGGTGAACGGCGCGAACACCTATCTCGGCAACCGCTTCACCGCCGGCTGGTCCGCCACCGGCGGCACGCCGGACACCCGCAACAACCTGGAGAACGTCTACATCCAGTCGCCCGGCGCCGGCAGCATCGACATCACGGTCGCGGCCACCGCCATCAACGGCGACGGCGTGCCGTACAACGGCGATACCACGGACCAGGACTTCGCCCTGGTCTGCACCAACTGCGCCCTGAATCCGGACTACACGCTCGACGTCACGCCGCCCAGCGTCGCGGTCTGTGCGCCGACGAGCGCGGCCTACACGGTGAACATCGGCTCGATCCTGAGCTTCTCCGATCCGGTGACCCTGTCGGCGACCGGCAACCCGGCGGGCACCACGGTGGGCTTCAGCACCAACCCCGTGACGCCGGCGGGCACGAGCACGATGACCATCTCGGGCACCGGCTCGGCGGCGGCCGGCTCGTACACGATCCAGGTCAACGGCAACAGCACCACGGGGATCAAGTCCCGCACGGTCGGCCTCAACCTCTTCACCGCCGTGCCGTCGGCGGTGACCCTGCTGACCCCCGCCGCCGGCGCGGTCGCCCAGCCGGTGCAGCCCACGTTCACCTGGCAGGCGGTCGCCGCGGGCGGCACCTACACGATCGAGGTGGCAACCGACGCCGCCTTCACCAGCATCTTCGAGACGGCGAGCGGCATCACGGGCACCAGCTACACGCTCTCCGGCTCGCTCAACACCAGCACCACCTACTACTGGCGAGTGAAGGCCACCAACGCCTGCGGCATGGGCACCAACTCCGCGGTGAGGAGCTTCACCACCGTGGCGGCCCCCGGCGATTGCAGCATCGGCACGTCGGCGTTCCCCGTCTACTCCACCGACTTCGAGTCCGGCACCACGGGCTGGACCCACAGCGGCACGGGGGATAGCTGGGCCCTCTCCGGCACGCGCACGCACAGCGGCGCCAACGCCTTCCATGCCAACGACCCGGCGTCCGTCTCCGACCAGTTCCTCGTCACGCCCTCCATCACCGTTCCGGCCGCGGCTCTGACCGCGTCCATGAAGTTCTGGAACCACCAGACGATCGAGCACCGGGCGGCGGGCGGCTGCTATGACGGCGGCGTGGTGGAGATCTCCACCAACGGCGGCTCCACCTGGACGCGGCTGGAGGCGCAGTTGCTCACCGATCCCTACGACGGCATCGTCAACAACTGCTGCACCAACCCGATCACCAACAGCAACGCCTGGTGCGGGGATCCGCAGGACTGGACGAGCTCGGTGGTGGACCTCACCGCTTTCGCGGGCCAGACGGTCAAGCTCCGCTTCCGGCTGGCGACGGACACCTCGGTGTCGCGCGAGGGCTGGTACATCGACGACGTGTCGGTGCAGTCCTGCGAGGCCCGGATCTTCGGCGACGGGTTCGAGAGTGGCAACACCTCGGCCTGGAGCGGGTCCAACCCCTAAGCCATGAGAAGGAGATGTATCGTGCCCAAGAGTCTGATCGCGGTTCTTTGCATCTCCTTCTTCCTTCCCGTGGGCGTCGCGCTCGGCGCTTCGCCCACGGCAGTTTCGATTCGCTCCATTGACGACGAGCTCGTCCAGATCGGGCGCGAGATCCCGGGCTTCGGGGGCCTGTTCTACGACGAGCAGGGCCGTCCCACCCTTTACCTTCTCGACCCGCAAGGCGTGGGTGCGTTCGCCGCCAAGAGCCTGGGAGCGGACGTACGGGTCCTCCGGGGGGACTACGAGTTCGAGCGCCTGGTAGGCTGGCGCCTTTCCAGCACAGTGGGATCCGAAGCTTGGAATTCACGTGACTTGAAGTCGCGGC
>JADMIO011683314.1_pt1 | contig 30278 bp, 26 predicted proteins | sample 8958161 | NCBI WGS metagenome assembly JADMIO01 (sample SAMN16585339, study PRJNA669376) | soil metagenome | isolation source: Crop rotation soil | place: USA: Cullars Rotation, Alabama | collected 2011 | reverse complement strand
GAGCCAGTGTGATTACATTTGCGGCCTAACTGTGGCCAGTCCAGTTACGCTGGAGTCACTAGTATTTAGGTGACACTATAGAAGCGGCCGCGACAACTTGTCCACGTGGAATTCTAAGCTTAGGATCCCAATGTGCTGGAAAGTTGATTTTAAGACAGTGAGGTTTTTAAGTCTTGCGAAGATTGAAACACTAAGACACCGAGACACAAAGTTGAATTGAGATCGATTCTGGTCTTAATAAACTAACCTAGTGACTTAGTGGCTTAGTCTCGCCCTATTCGTTATTCATCAGATCGCAGCACAGGTGCCGCGCTTCAGAAACTTTCCATCTCCTGACTTTCCTTTGAAGTCGCCCTGATACACAACGACCTTACCTCGTGACAGCACCGTCTCAACTACACCTTTGATTTTCTTTCCCTCGTAGGCGTTGTAGTCGCAGTTCATGTGTTGAGTCTTCACGCTTAGAGTTTGTTCTTTGTCACCGTCAAAGATCACAATGTCTGCATCGGAACCAACTGCGATGGTGCCTTTCTTCGGAAATAGACCAAACATCTTTGCAGCTGCCGTAGACGTCAACTCAACAAAGCGATTCAGACTAATGCGATTCTCAATTACCCCACCGTTGTAGATCAGCGGCACTCGATTCTCCACACCCGGAGCGCCGTTCGGAATCTTCGTGAAGTCTCCAAGGCCCAGTTCTTTCTGTTCTTTCATACAGAACGGACAATGGTCCGTGGAGATGACCTGAAGGTCATCCATCTTCAGACCCTTCCAGAGTTCTGTCTGGTTTGACTTTTCGCGCAGGGGCGGCGTCATTACATACCTGGCGCCATTGAAGTCTTCACCGTAATCATCGATAGAAAGGAACAGGTACTGCGGACATGTTTCTGCGAATGCAGGTATGCCACGGTCACGCGCCTGCCTGACCTGATTCAAAGCATCAGCACACGACAGGTGGACAATATAAACAGGAGACTCCGCCATCTCGGCAATGGCGATTGCACGGTGTACACCTTCTGCTTCAGCAACAGTAGGTCGAGTTAGTGCGTGATACTTCGGCGCTGTGTGACCCTTCTCTAATGCGCGCTTGATAATCTCGTTGATAACGATCCCGTTCTCTGCGTGCATGCAGATCAGGCCGCCACGAGAACCAGCCGCGGACATTGCGCGGAAGATTGTCGCGTCGTCAACGAGGAAAACTCCGGGATAAGCCATGAACATCTTGAAACTGGTCACGCCTTCATCCATTGCGGTGAACAATTCCTCGATTTGCTTGTCTTCCAGTTCAGTAGTGATTAGGTGGAATCCGTAGTCGATCGCAGTTTTGCCTTCTGCCTTCTTGTGCCAATTGTCGATACCTTCGATCAATGATTGGCCCTTGTACTGTACAGCAAAGTCAATGATGCTCGTTGTGCCACCGTGAGCTGCAGCGATCGTTCCCGTACGAAAGTCATCAGACGACTCAGTCCCACCGAAGGGAAGCTCCATGTGAGTATGGGGATCGATGCCACCGGGAATGACGAGCTTGTTCGCGGCGTCGATGACAGTGTCGGCCTCCATGTCGAGTTTGGCGCCGATTACAGAAACGCGTTCGTCTTCAATCAGAATATCTGCGCGATAGTCGTCAACAGCAGTGATGATCCGTCCGTTTTTGATTAGGGTTTTCATCGTTTGTCCTATTGGCTCACTTGGATCCAGCTAGCGAGTCAGTCTGTTTGTGTTGGTTCGTGTGATTTCGTGGATCGTGTCTTACCCGGCCGAAATACGATCCACGAATCCACACGAAGTAACACGAAAGAAGCCAGTAAACAAAGAATCGCTTTTCCCAATCTCAATGCTTCAGGCAGGGTTTAGTAGCAGCTTCGTCGGCCAGTCGGCGTGCTTCCGTGTTAGCTTTTGCTCCCGGCGGTATTTTGTCTGTGACACAGATCTCGTCGTCAGTGATTTTAGTGACGACGAGGTAAGAAGTTTGCTTCTCGGGTTTTTCAGGGTCGTGATTCACGTTGTAACGAAGAATCAAAGCGGCTGGCTTTCGCTTTACAATTCTCCATTCGATGGTATTGCCGATATTTGAAAACTGCGAACTGACAACGGTCCACAGTTCAAGCGAATGCTCTTTCTTCCGGGGCGTAACCACCGTCAGGTTTTGCCGCGAATCACCTTCTGCAAGAACCAACGTGTAACCGCCTACACCGTTGCATCGCCCCACATAGTCGCCCTCTGCGTCAGCTTTCGACTTGATCTCACGACAGTTCCGAGCTGCCACACTGGTGTAGACGCTCTGTACCGGTTGTCCGTGAGCTATCGTGACTGCACCCAGCAACACCACAGTCAGTAGCCCAAACAGCCCGCGCTTAATAGAGATTTCCTTCGCGTTTCCGGCCGGTGTAGTCGACATAGACCACCTTCAGTTCAGTGTAGAAGTCCAGTGCGGTTGAGCCTTGCTCGCGATCCCCGATGCCTGTGCCTTTGGTGCCACCGAATGGGATGTGTGCCTCGCCGCCAGTGGTTGGTGAGTTGATGTGCGTCATGCCGGTCTCGATCTCGTCAACAAATCGGAAAATACGCGCAGCATCGTTAGTAAAGATGGATGACGACAAGCCGTATTCGCAATCGTTGGCCACTTCCATTGCGTGTTCGAAATCCCTGACACGCAGTACTGACAGCACTGGACCGAATATTTCTTCGCGAGCAATCCGCATGTCGGGAGTTACGTGATCGAAAACTGTTGGGTGAACGAAGTAACCTTTGTCCAGTCCGTTGCTCGTGGCTCGAGAACCACCGCACACAAGCGTCGCCCCGTCTTCTCGCCCAACGTCAATGTACTTCAGAACCGTATTGAATTGGCTTTCATCAACACTTGGGCCCATCTCGGTGTTTGGATCGCTACCGGCGCCAAGTCGCATGGATTTCGCGCGTTTCGCAATTCGGTCAACGAATTCATCGGCAACGTCGTTGACGACTACCGCGCGACTCGTTGCTGTGCATCTTTGTCCTGAAGAGCCAAATGCTCCTTGTGCTATCGATTCAACAGCCAGGTCCATGTCTGCGTCTTCAAGAATCACAACGGGATTCTTGCCGCCCATTTCGCACTGTACCTTAGCGCCTCGTCGAGAGGCCTGTTCGTAAAGTCGAATGCCCACTCCGTTTGATCCAGTGAAGGAGATAGCTTTGACGGCAAGGTGATTGATGATTTCATCACCGGCTTCAGAACCGGACCCGATGATAAGGTTCAAAACACCCGCCGGAATTCCAGCCTCCTGAAAAATCTCAGTAATGCGAACCGCTGTCCCGGGCGTGATCGTTGCCGGTTTAAAGACAACCGTATTGCCCGCGACTAATGCGGGAGCAATCTTCCAGACTGGAATAGCAACCGGAAAATTCCAGGGAGTAACACAGGCGACGACACCAAGTGGCTGTTTGATTGTGTACGCAAAGTTCAGCGGTAATTCTGAAGGAATTGTTTCGCCGGTTAATCGTCGCGCTTCTCCCGCACAGAATTCGGCGACATTGATCGACCGCTGCAATTCGCCACGAGCCTCAGCGATTGTCTTGCCTTCTTCGCGTGTCAGGATTTGGGCCAACTCTTCTTTATTGTCCTCAAATAGTCGTGCAGCTTTACCTACAATTCGTCCGCGAGTAGGCGCGGGAGTCGAGCGCCAACTACGAAACGCCTCTGCGGCTGACTCGACGGCGAGACGCGCTTCGGCTCGAGTCGCGAGTGGAATGTTGCCAATGACATCGTCGATGTTTCCGGGATTAATGTTTTGTACAGACTTACCGGATTTCGAAGTAATCCACTTGCCGTTAATAAAGTTCTGATACGTGGTCATGATAATTTACTTTGGATGACTTTCTCTGCATCGCTGCTTCTCTCCGGTCTCGGCGGTTTAACGGGACGACCCGTCCTGTACCGCAGAGACGCAGGGATCGCAGAGGAAGCGCAGAGTGTTTTTAAGAGCGCGGCAACTATAGCACTTTAACTGAAGATTTCAGATTGCCTAGCAAGACCGAGTAGTATAGGGCTCATCCAATCATGACCGCAGATTTCCAAAACATCCCCCAGCTTCTTCGTGCGCGAATTGCCGCATCACCTGACAAGGCTTTTCTCTTCTCGCAATCAGATGGCAGGCAATACACGTACAAGCAATTCGGAGAAGCCGTGCAACGCACCGCTTCGATATTAACGAAGAAGGGAATTACGAAAGGCGACGTTGTCAGCTTGCTGATGCCGAATGGTGTTGAATACATCATCGGCTATTTCGCATGCTGGGAGATTGGTGCTCTGGCAGGTCCCATTAACTCGTTACTCAAGGCGCAGGAGATCGCTTACGTAATCTCAAATTCTGAAGCAAAAGCGTTGCTGGTTAACACGCAGTTTCTTCCGACAATAGATTCAGTTCAACAAGAGCTTCCGCAGTTATCCAATATCATCGTTTTTGATTGCGAAGCTGACGCAACGCAGGATGTGAGATTAAGAGATCGCCAACCGGTCGAAATACAACCCGACGACGAAGCAATTATCATCTACACCTCTGGTACAACCGGCAAACCAAAAGGTTGTTTGCTTACGCACAGGAATGTTATCGCGAACGCCCGACAGATTAGCGAGTGGCTGGGATTTGGATCTGAAGATCGGCTGTTAACTGTAATGCCGCTATTCCACATGAACGCTGTATCAGTAACTACGATGTCAGCGCTGTACGCAGGTGGTTCGACGGTAGTGAGTCCAAAGTTTTCCGCATCACGCTTCTGGCAAGTAGTTTCAGATTACCAGATCACTTCCTTTGGTTCCGTGGCGACGATGTTGTCGATGCTACTGACTACGTATCCGGAAGGTGTGCCGGCGGATCTGAAAACAAAACAACTTCGTTTCGCGATGTGCGGTTCTGCGCCAGTTCCCGCCGAGACAATTAAGCGGTTCGAGGAGATGTTTGGGTGCCTGGTCGTCGAGGGCTACGGGCTTTCGGAATCGACATGTCGTTCAACTTTCAATCCTCCGGATAAGCGGCGGCGAGCAGGATCGTGTGGTTTACCCATAGGAAATGAGATGCGAGTTGTTGATGACAATGACAACGATGTTCCCACCGGATGCTTAGGCGAAATCGTATTGCGTGGTGAAAACATTTTGAAGGGTTACTACAAAAATCCTGAGGCTACTAAGAACGCCTTTCGCAACGGTTGGTTTCACACCGGTGATGTTGGGTATCGCGATCAGGACGGTTTTTACTACATCGTCGATCGCAAGTCAGACATGATAATTCGGGGCGGCGAGAACATTTATCCGCGCGAAATCGATGAGGTCCTGTACCAGCATCCATCTGTAGCTGCAGCCGCAGTGGTCGGTATGCCGGACGAGTTGTATGGCGAAGAAGTGGCGGCCTTCGTTGTCTTGCGTGAGGGAAGTGAAGTGTCTGAGGAGCAGTTGATCGAATTTTGTAAAGGTCGTTTAGCTGACTACAAGTGCCCGAAGATTGTTCGATTGGTTAAAGACATTCCGAAAGGACCAACAGGGAAGTTGTTGAAGAGAGAGTTGGTGAAGATGTCAGTCGAAGAAGTCCAATAGGTCAAATAGGTCGAATAGGTCCCATACTCGCTACCGCGCGCCTTGCAACTTTGAGATTCCCTCCACCCGGCTTTCCCTCACGCGGTCGAGTAGCCACGCCCCGAACAACCAAAGCCCGCACACACCAACCATCAACGGAGAAAACCATTTACCGTAGAGACCGTCGGGTGAAAACTTCTCAGTTGCCGCGTGAAGAACCTCGCTGTTTGGGAGCAGACCCGCCTCTGCAAATTCGTGGAAAGAATAAATTGCGACCTGGACCATAAAGAGCAGAAGAAATATTCCTGTCACCTGGAAGAATCGTTTGACGTTCATTAGGTGACCAAAGCGCGCCCAGCACCAGGCAAAAGCGCCAGCCGCCAACACGCCAAGAAGAGCTCCATTGATGAGCCGCGGATCGCGAATCTGGATGAGCATTAGCGCGGTTTCCATGCCTTCTCGTGTAATCATCAGGAAGGTGAAAAGGAACACACCGGCAACCGCTGCGATTCGTGAACTTCTGGAAGAGACCGCCGACAAGCGTTCGCGCATTCTCTGCTGAATCTTTGGTCCGGTGCGCCACATGTGGATAACGAGCGTCCCGACCATCACGATTGCGACCACGCCCAGTACTGCCTCTCGGAGGGCTTCATTGGCAAAGAATTGAGCGACATAACCTCCGATCGTTGCGCCGAAAATGCGTTCCAAGGTCGAATCGGAGATGCCGTTATTAAGGACGTAGGCCAGCGCGAAACTGATGGATAATCCGAGGGCGATGGCCGCATAGACAGCAGATGTGAGCCACTTTTGTCCGGCTTTGCGTAGATACGAGAGGATGATCGCGACGAGGAGAAATGATTCGAAACCTTCCCGAAGAACGATGATGAATGAATTGAGCATGATTTGCTGCGCCACTGCGACGCGGACGGGAGTATAGACTAGTTGAAAATAGATTTCAATTTCAGGAGAAGGATGTCCGATATGCTTCAGCTTGTCGTGACGCAACCAACCAGACCCCGAGTTATCAAGAGAATTTGATCGTTCGGGCTCCGTTGGTTGCGGCACGACAAGCTAAAGCATATCGGACACATTACTGAGGTGTGCTGGGAACTATAGCAAGATCCGCTCGTAATGGACCCAATACAGTCTGGCACGTCATCCGGAGTGGTAGACGTCGACGGTCATTACTGATCCAAACTCGAAACCGAAACTTATCTGGTTCTGGATCATCGGTGGTCAGGGACAGGGCAATCGCAGGCACCTTCTGTTGACCTAACTCAATCGTTTCACGCCGCAGTGAACTAATAAACAATGTCTTCGGCTTGTTCTCAACTAATACCGAGACCGCGTTCCTTTTTGGCGGGGCGAGGTTGAACGTTCTGCCGACATAGAATACCGACACATAGTCATGCGTGCCGATTGGTATCTCGATCCTTTGTCCCTTATCCGTCGTAACCACCCCATAATCCTGGTTTGTTGTTAGGGTCTGATTCAGCCGGCGCTTTCCTTCCACTAGATTCATAACCGTGCGGTAGGGAAGCAGAGACTTGGGATCAACGTAACTCTCGATCGTGTCATTCGCGACAAAGATACGAGCTGCCGCTTCAGTCGTTTTTGCTGTGACGGTTAGGTACAAACCGTCGCGATCGAAATAACGGGACCGGCCTTTTATTTGAAACGTTGCAATGCCGACCGGCACATTACTGTTGCCGAGGAAGACCTGGTAGTTAAGTTGTTCACCGATCGCGAATGGCCAATCTATCGGACCAACTGGTTGAACAGGTGACGGATTTGGCTTCGGAGTAGGCGCCGGCGTAGCGACTACAACGGGCGGAGTCGGTGACGCACTCGCCACAGGCGCAGGTCTAATAAATTCCGAGCCTGCGAGTTCGATTCTCAATTCTCCGGTACTTATTCGTGCTGTGATCAAAACGGGGACGTGCCGTTCGTCGTCACTAAAATAGACTCTTGCGCTCTTGAACGGTGAATTTCCACTAACCTTGACCTGCGTTGCGATACTCGGGAAAGAACCAACGTTTGTCTTTACAACCTCGGCGCCTGCTACTTTGATCTCCACCTCGTAGTTTTGTGACTCGCCTCGCAAGCTAAGGGTGTAAACGGAACCCGGCGCAAGAGGCAACGCGCGAACGCGGTAAAAAGCGGACAAAAAGTCGTACGTTCCGGGAAATGACCTCTGCCTCGGTGGAATCGCATCGGTTCCCGCTGGTTGGTTTAAATCAAGACTGAAATCATTTGAGCGAGTCGCATCTCGAACGGTTTCCTGGCTATGAAAAGGAAGGCCGGTCGTTGGATCGATGTATGTTATGTAGTCGTTGTTAATGGAGAATAGGGCGACGTTCACGACACCGGTTGTTTCCGCGTGAGCTCTCAACTGCAAAGAATCACGACCAGCGTATAAGCCGTGAGACACGACCTGAACATCAACATGTGCGACTGAAAGAAAGTTTGAAAACGACACGTCGTATGTCAGGTGCTCCCCGATTTTGTAGGGTGCGTCGGAGAAGGGAACGGACTGGGCGCCATTGTTCTCTTGAGCAAAGACAGGAAGTGAGAGCGCGAGAAGGAGGATTGTTAGGTTAAGAATGACCCGAAGCTTCAAACTGAGATTCACCGTCGCATCATAGTTTTAAAACGTGCAGCAGGGCAATATGCCTTACTGCTGCCAGTTTACACGTTCACAGCCCCAGCTTGTTCCGCATCATTGTTAGCTGCCTTTATCTCCGCAATGATTTGTCGTGCTACCTCCACTGGATTCGGAGCTGCCGCGATCGGTCGTCCCACAACCATATAGTCAGCTCCCGCTTTTACGGCGGCGGTGGGTGTGTCTACTCTTTTTTGATCTTCATTTGCTGTTTTTGATTCAGAAAGGGGACGGACTCCTGGTGTCACGATTAGGAAACCGGATCTTGCAAAGGAACGAACGGCAGCGGCCTCCTGCGGTGAACAAACCACACCATCCACTCCAGCAACTTCAGCTAACTTTACAAGCCGCTCGACCGCTTCAGTCGGAGTGCCGCGAACTCCAATTTCTGCAAGTGAGTTTGCGTCCAGGCTGGTCAAGACACTAACGGCGAGGACTTTGGGTCGCTCCTTGTTGGCTTTTAAGGCGCCTTCCGCTACATCGTGTACTGCCCGGCGGATCATCTCAGTGCCACCGCTTGCATGTAAGGTGAACAGTGAAACGCCGAGCTGTCCAATCACTCCCGCGGCGCCACCGATTTGAAATGGAATGTCGTGAAGTTTGAGATCGAGAAACACCTGATTGCCCTCGGCGACGACGGTCTTAACAAACTGCGGTCCTGCGGTGGCAAAAAGCATTGAACCCACTTTGAACATCCCCACTTCGCCCTTCAACGTTCGCACAAGTTGATTGGCACGATCGATGTCAACCACGTCGAGAGCCACGATCAATTTATCTTTTGCATTCATTTTGTTTTTCTCTATTGAAGCTTTACTTTGTGACCTACTGCTGCTTCAAGATTTTCAAAGCCAGCCTGGTCAACCAACATTGCCAGGCCGTCGTTAATTGCTTTTGCCACGCATGGTCCCTGGTAGATGAAGCCTGTATAAAGTTGAACCAGACTCGCTCCCGCAGCAATTTTCTCCCATGCGTCCGCCGCCGTGAAAATACCTCCGACACCGATGATTGGTAATTGGCCTCGCGTCAATCTGAACAGGTCAGCGATCATTTCAGTTGATCGACTTGCCAGAGGTTTCCCGCTCAGACCCCCCTCGCCGCACGCACTGATATCCTGCATTGAAGACTGAAGATTGCGGCGACCGATGGTGGTATTTGTGGCGATGACGCCATCGATTTTTAGTTTTTGGACTACGTCGATAATCATCTCGAGTTCGGGAGTCGTCAGATCGGGTGATAGCTTGACGAGCAACGGCATTGGGCGACTTCGTTTATTTCTGCGTTGCAGGTCACAGTTTCGATTTTGCAGAGCTGTTAACAAGCCATGCAATTGATCGGCTTGCTGCAACTCTCGAAGGTGCGGAGTATTTGGTGAACTCACGTTAACAGCCGTATAGTCCGCGACTTCATAAACTAAATCGAAGCTGGCGAGATAATCGTCTATCGCACTCTCCATCGGAGTTATTTTGCTCTTGCCGATGCTAACACCTAGCACGCAGTTTGGACGATTACTGCGAACGTGCTCGACAAACGACGCTGCGCCTTGATTGTTGAAACCGGCGCGATTGATGAGCGCTTGATCCTTAGGTAAACGAAACAGTCTTGGTTTCGGATTACCTGGCTGAGCGTGATGAGTGACCGTTCCCGCTTCGATGTGACCGAAGCCAAGCGCTGCCAGTTCAGTGAGTGCCACGCCGTCTTTGTCGAAACCGGCAGCAAGTCCAACCGGATTCGAAAAGGTCAGGCCGAACAGTTTGACTGTTAATGCGCGAGTTGGTTTGCAACTATTTGCGACAATTGAGTTGATGGGTTTGATGAGTGAAAGAGACTTCAGTGCCAAATGGTGAGCTGTCTCCGGCGGGAGATGAAAAAGGATCGGGCGCACTAGTGAGCGATACACCATCCGAAGTCGTGTGGCAGACTAACATTGACGCGACATAGTTACAAGTGGATCGCGATCTCAGATTTCAGATCTCAGATTTCAGATATGATTCGGTCCCGGATTCAAATCTGAGCCGCGGTTTTTTTGAGATCTAAGATCTGAGATGTGAGATCCGAAGGGCAACTTGTCACCTCACGCCCTTCTTGTTAGTATCCCCGCCGCATGGATTTCCTCGAAAAAGCGCGCATCATGGACGGGCCGCGAATCAATCGCGCACTCGCTCGTCTGTCCTCTGAAATCGTCGAAGAAAATCACGGCGCTGGAGATCTTTTTCTTGTCGGAATAAGACGACGAGGTGTGCCTCTTGCCGAACGAATGGCTGACAAGATTGCAGATCTTGAAGGCTCTCGTCCGCCCGTTGGTGTTCTCGATATCACGCTTTACCGCGACGATCTTTCCACAGTCGGCGCAAAGCCAGTAGTCAACAGAACGGAACTTCCTGGCAACATCGAGAATCGCAATATCGTTTTGATCGATGACGTACTATATACCGGCCGTACGATTCGAGCTGCACTTGACCAGCTGATCGACTTCGGACGACCACGCCGCGTGCAGCTTGCAGTGCTGATCGATCGCGGCAAGGAGCATCGAGAACTCCCGATACAAGCCGATTACATTGGCAAACTTGTTCCCACAAAGAAGAGCGAAATCATAAAGGTGATGCTGCAGGATTTTGATGAAGAAGAGGGTGTGGTAATTGTAGAGCGGCCGTCAGAGACGGCGTGAACGAAGCGGCCAACTGGCCGCTTTTTTTTTGAGCAAAGTAAAGCAAATTCAGTTATAGGACCTATTTGACCTATAGGACCTATTCACTTCAGTTCAACCATGTCAACCCAAACTTTCAACCGTCGTCACTTACTCGGCATTCGTGAACTTTCCGCAGGTGAGATCAATCACCTCCTCGACACCGCGCAAACTTTTCGCGATGTTTCAAAGAGAGAGATAAAGAAGGTCCCGGCGCTTCGCGGTCGCACTGTTATCAATCTTTTCTTCGAGCCATCTACTCGAACACGAACTTCATTCGAGATCGCTGCCAAACGTTTGTCTGCGGATGCTGTCAACGTCAGCGTCTCAACCTCGAGTGTGACGAAGGGAGAAACGCTACTAGATACAGCACGCAATCTTGAGGCTATGTCTCCCGATTGCATCGTCATCCGGCACTCAATGGCTGGAGCACCGCAGCATCTCGCCAAAATGTGTAATGCTCCAATCGTGAACGCCGGCGATGGATCTCATGAACATCCGACTCAGGCTTTACTTGATGCATTAACAATCCGTGAGTTCAAGGGAAAGATCCAGGGCTTGAAAGTGGCAATACTCGGCGACATTCTGCATTCGCGTGTCGCGCGTTCCAATCTTTATTTATTGACTAAACTTGGCGCGACTGTAAGCGTCAGCGGTCCCGGTACGCTCGTGCCTCAAGAGTTTGGCACGCTCGTAGACGCGGGCTTACGAGTTGAGAAGACAATGCAGGATGCAATAGAGGGTGCGGACGTCGTTATGATTCTGCGCATTCAACGAGAACGTCAGGACGCTGCGTTCTTTCCTTCGATGCGCGAGTACGCGGTGCATTACGGTTTGAGCACACGCCATCTTGAGCGTGCTGCTCCCGACGCGATTGTCATGCATCCAGGCCCAATGAATCGCGGAGTTGAAATCTCCTCCGAAATCGCTGACGGGAGCCGATCGTTGATTTTGGATCAAGTCACTAACGGAGTTGCTGTGCGCATGGCAGTTCTTTATCTACTGGCTGGGGGCGCGCACACGGAATCCGAAGAGAGTCAGCCAGTAAAAAAACAGAAGCGAGATCGCAAGGTGGGCAAAGCATGAGGTTGCTGATTGCAAATGGATACGTGATTGATCCGGCGCAGCAGATCAACGCCGGCAGGAATGTGTTGGTTGAAGATGGTCGTATCGTTGGACTGCTGGAGCGATCTGAATCGGTGCCCGACGATGTGCAGATTCTGGATGCCACCGGTCTTATCGTCGCCCCCGGTTTTATTGACTTACACACGCACCTGCGCGAACCCGGTCAGGAGTACAAGGAGACAATCGCAACAGGAACAGCAGCGGCGGTGGCGGGTGGCTGGACCAGTGTCTGTGCGATGCCAAACACTGATCCGATTAACGACAATCCAGCCGTGACACGTTTCATGATGGAGCAGGGACAACTCGCAGGACTTGCGAACGTCTTTCCGATTGGAGCCGTTACAAAAGGTAGTGCCGGCAAAGAGCTCGCCGAAATGGGCGAGATGAAGAATGCAGGCATCGTCGCCGTTTCTGATGATGGCCGTGCGGTTCCCACCGCAGGGATGATGCGCCGCGCTATGGAGTATGCGCGTGGATTTGACTTAACCGTCGTCGATCATTGTCAGGATGGATCATTGAGCGCCGGTGGAGTAATGCATGAAGGACGCTGGTCGCTCATCCTGGGTTTGCGCGGAATGCCGGCTGCGGCTGAAGAAGTTGACGCAGTTCGCGATTGTGTACTGGCGCAATTAACAGGCTCAAAGATTCATATCGCCCACATATCGACTCGCGGTGCGCTTGCCGCTGTCCGTACCGCGAAGAATGAAGGACTGCAAGTTACCTGCGAAGTAACGCCACATCACTGGACTCTCACAGATGAAGCAGTCGCAGACTACGACACCAACACAAAAATGAGCCCTCCTTTGCGTAGCCAGGACCATCTCGAAGCGATTTTAGAAGGAATGAAGGACGGTACAATTGATGCGATTGCAACCGACCACGCTCCACACCATTTCGACGAGAAGGCTCTTGAATTCGACCAGGCACCCTTTGGAATAGTTGGTCTGGAAACTGCGGTGGGCCTTGCTTTTGATTTAGTTCAGCGGGGTGTGTTGGATTTACCTCGTGTAGTGGAGATGTGTTCCACGAACCCAGCTCGGATTTTCAATCTAGCCGACCGTGGCTCGCTCAAAGCTGGCGCCCATGCTGACATCACGATTCTGGATTCACAGTTTCAGTGGGTGTTTGACGTCAACAGGTCTCGATCCAAAAGTCGAAATACACCATTTCACTCTCGAAACATGCAAGGAGCAGCCGTAGCAACGATTGTCGGCGGGCGGCTCGTCTACATTCACCCGGACTACGGTCGTCTTACTGAGCCTAGACAACTCGGTGCTTCTGCGAAATAAAATTCGCCGTTTCGAAATATCACTGCGATACCTCACGCAGAATATCCGCCTCGCGTTCGCAAAACTATTGCGCTGGGAGGGGCATGACCCTAAAATGCTCCAGTCCTTTTTCCCAGTTCATAATCCAAGCGCAGTAGATCCTGTTTTCTTAAGCCCGCCCCACGGTTTATTTATCGCTGTTTGACTCTTCTCGAAGGACGAATCAGCAAATTCGCCCAGACTAAGGGATATTTGAAAGGAACGGAGGCCCCGATGAAACGTAAGCTAGCTTGCCTTACCAGTATGGCCCTCGTGACTCTTCTGCTTACTCCTCTTTGCGTAGCTGACACAAGCACGTCAAGGATGCTGAAGCAGCAGGAGCGCTACACGCTGTCGTTGGAACTCGAATTCACAAAGAAAGATCAGAATGCACTTGAACATGCCATGTCGGTACTGTTTGATGTGGGACCGAACGGTTACGCGACAGGATTCCTTGTAGGCAATGGACTGGTAATGACGGCGTATCACGTGATTTCCGGTAATCTCAGCGGCACTAAAAAGATCATGCTGGGATTTCGACCTGAAGACGAACTGAACGTCAAAGTTTACATCGAAGGGTGTCGGGCGAAAGTAATCAAGGTCGACAAGGAAGCTGATCTCGCGTTGCTGGAGATGTGTCGTAACTCCAAGGATGCCAAGCCTCCAACATTTCAAACCTCACCAACCAAAGATGACAAGCTCGTACTGATCGCGAGACCGCACGGAGACAAGGTCATCAGTCACGGGTCCTTCTATGGCAACTATATGTTGGGAAACCAGGAATACTGGTCGGTTAAGATCGATAGTCGTGACGGGTTCTCAGGAAGCCCTGTTTACAATTCGAAGGCGGAAGTAGTTGGGGTTTTCAGCGGTTATGACTGGTCACAAAAACTGGCCTTAATCAGTCCCAGCATACGCGCCCAGAAACTGCTCGAGGACTATCACTCAGCCAAACCGTAAACGTATTTCAAGCGGAGACACCGCGGTGCGCCGGATCAGATGACGGCTCGCCGCGGTGTTCACGTTTGAGTGCCTGTTTTAAATGTTCAGTGTGGATTTTTTTGATCAGGCGCAGGTCGCCAATTTCGCTACCGGTGATTTTGCGTGCAGCAATTTGCGCTGAGACCACGATACAGTTTGCTACCTGATTCGCGATTAGCTTCAGTCGTGAGAGTGCCAGCCGTTCGAATTTGAAGCCCGAATCAAGTTTCACGCGCAGCTTCTCTTCGTTAGACCAACGTCTTGTGGCGCTGACGCCGCCATGATGAGTTACGGTCGCTGAGGGGTCGAATACAACTCGCCAACCCGCCTTACGCATTCTCCAGCACCACTCATGATCTTCGCTGTACATTTCGAACTGTTCGTCAAATCCGCCCACCTGATCAATTACCTCGCGCCGTACGAGAACTGCTGCGCCAATCAACATCGGCACATCACGGCGGCGGTTGTGAGTCCAGTGCCTGCCTAGTAGAAGCTCTCCGCGCAGTTTGCCAGGAAGCATGTGATAAAGCTTCAACTGCCAAAAAAAGGTATGCCACGGACTTGGTGGACTGAAGTAAACACTTGTTTGGGTTGAGCCATCGGCATTCAGAATCCTTGGCCCACACGCACCGATGCGATCATTGCTTCGGATTGTCTGAAGCAACTTTCCGATGGCGTCTGGTTCAACCTCCGCGTCAGGATTTAGCAGAAATACAAAGGGCGATTGGTTAAGCGAGAACGCTTGATTATTCGCGCGACCGAATCCGAGATTTTCTGAGTTTTGAACTATTGTTAGTTGTTGTTTTTCCAGTAAGGATTGAGCAAAAGAACTCTCGTGAATTAAAGCCAGACTCTCGTCATGAGAGGCGTTGTCGATAACAACCACTTCAAACTGAGTTGGGATGTTCGACGTTGCGATTGACTCGACGCAGCGTCGTAAGAGCTCTCTGGTATTCCAGTTTACGATGACAATTGAGAGTTCGGGATGGGCCATGTCCGATACGTTTCAGTTTGTTCTGGCGTCACACTCACGCGCTGTCATCCTTGATGAATGACCAGTTTATGTCACGACAAACTCATGTTTATCGGACAGTTCTACCGTATGGCGAAAGCCTTTAGCGAATCACCAAGCCCGCTAAAATTCAAGAGCCCGTTCGCTGCGCTCTTCAGCGCACGTCGCGTACTACTCTTGCTCATTGCTTCGTTAAGCCGGTAATTACGTGCTACTGAGTCGAAGTTTTCTTGCGGGGTTTGAACGGCCTTTTCCCGTTTTTTCAAGGCCCGGAACAACTCGAGTGGATTGCCACCGCTCGTCTTCAACTGCACTTCGGTAAAGCCTGCACGGAATAACAGCGTTCGCAGGCCTTCCACCGAAAATAATTGAAGATGCTCGGGTGGTGAAACTACTCTCCATCCAAGTCCCATCAAACGCGCAGCGAGACTACGACAATTCGGAGTCGTCAACCAGAACAAACCTCCAGGTCGTAGTAACCGATGTATTTCATTTACCGTTGCCACCGGATCAAAGAGATGTTCGAGAATTTCTACGGCAGTAATGACATCAAATTGTCCGTTTGCCAGCTTAGCCTCGCTTAGTTCGCCGTGAAATACTTCAAATCCCAGGTTTCTAGCGTAGGAGACTGCGGAAGCAGAAACGTCTATTCCCTGCGCGTCCCAGCCATTGTCATGCGCTGCCTGGAGCAATGAGCCTGCTCCACACCCGACGTCGAGCAGGCGATTTGTTTGGCGATAACGCGAAAAAGCAGCAGTGATCTCAGTTAGACGTCTCGCAACGAGTGGCGGCTCATCTATTCCGTGATGAGTGTAGTAGTCGCCATAGTACATCTCACTGTTGTACCACGGTGAGTAAGGGCAATAGAGAGTCCGACACTGAAGGCACGAGACGATCTCAAGTTCATTTTTCGTACCAAGCTTCCGTGCTTTACTGGACGAGCAGGCAGGACACGCACGTGATGGCTTCTCCGCACGAGGATCCATCGCCAGGATTCGTTGTCCGGCAAACTTCTCGATTTCATCGTGCGTTTGCATGATTACTGCTTAGCGTCCTCTGAAAGGTAATCGAGGAGGAGAATATCTTGATCCTAAATTTTATCAAAGCTTGGCCTAATAGCGTTTCAATAGACCGCTCTCTGCTGTTCCCGTTTTTTGCTAGCCAGCTCGTATCGTATTTCAACCTTACCATCACCCGAAAGCATTTTCACAACGTACTCGGCAACTGCTGGTCCGTGTTTGAATCCATGACCTGAGCCGCCACCGACGAGCCACACGTTATCAAAATCCGGATGTCGATCTATCAGGAAGTCGCCATTCGAAGTGTTTTCGTACTGACAGATGCGTGTCTCGGTAACGGGCGCATCGGACAATGCCGGTACACGTCGCTTTAGGTATTCGCGGACTGCCAGCAAGTTCGATTCTGTCACCACCCTATCACCAGTATCGGGATCGAATTCCGGACCATGCGCGTCAATGGCGAGTTTGAATCCTCTGTTCTCGAGGCTCGGAAGTGCGTAGATAAGGTCGTTGAAGTCAATCCAGACTGGCATGTGTTCAGGCGAGAAGCGCATGTCGCCTCCCGGCGTTCCAAAGAAAAAAACCTCTTGACGTGTTACGTGAATGTAACCCTGAAGAGTTTGGGGAAAGATCTTCGGCAGCCAGGGTCCACATGCGAAAACAAACTTGCCGGCTAAGATTCGATTGCCTTTGCTCGTAATGATCGAGTTTGGGTGGGCGTCGGAGTCAGGAGTCAGAACAGCCTCGTTGATAATCGGGGTTCCATCCAAAGCGGTCTGGTGTGCGAGGGCCTGGACCGCGCGTCGAGCCATAACGGCGCCACTGTCGCGCTCGAGAATGCCCCAAGTCTGATCAGCGAAGTGAAACTGAGGATACCGATTCCTTAACTCTCCGGTTTTCAATTGCTCGATGCTTACTCCAGCGCCCTGGAGAGTCTTTAGTGTCGCTTCGCAATAAGGGTCTTTACTTCGTGCGACCCAAAGTACACCGGTGTTGTGGAATAAAGGGGGCGAGGGCGCGATGCGTTCGAAGAACTCTCGCCACAGCACAAAAGAGCGAACGGCCGAATGAGTGTAAATTTCATCCGGACCGTAGCCCATTCGAATAATTCGAGACTCTCCGCCGGAGCTCGCCCGACTGTTTCCTGGCCCGTAAGCATCAATGAGAATTACGGCAGCGCCCGCACGTCTTAGCTGGTACGCGATCCAGGCACCGAATACTCCGGCTCCAATGACTGCAACGTCAAAAACCATGAATGTGATTGTAGCCTGAAGGTCAGAATAACAGGCTTATGTGATTAAGATGCTTTGTACATTCGTTCTTTCGCGGATAAGCTCTTGGCCTAACTCTCAAGAAAGAAGATTACTATGAATCCTCGAATACTCTTACTCGTGGCTTTTCTATGCGCCTCGAACGTGACCATCGTAAATCCCCAAACAAGACGAGGACTCTCCACGGACCAGGCGGTGCTGGCAGGCACGCAATGGGAGGCTGTTTCGTTCGCTCAGGGTGTTGGTACTGTAGCGTTCGAAGAGGATGGCCGTGTTAGTGGTTTTGCCGCGTGCAACGAGTATAAGGGCAGTTATCAGGTCAGAGGCGATCGCATCTCTTTTACTCAAATCATCAAGCCAAAAGAGCCCTGCTCGGATGTACAACTTCGGCTGGAGGAGATGAAATTCTTTTTAGCCTTACAAAATGCCAGTAGGTTTCGACTGACCTCAAAACAGTTATCCATTTACTATGACGGCGGTCAGAGAGTCATGGAATTCAAGAGACTGAATGACGAGACGGCGAACCTTAACTCCGGCGATCCGGTTTCTGCTCTCAACGATTACTACCGGTCTATTAATACCGGACTGCTTCGAAGGGCTTTAAGCTACTGGGAAACTCCTTCGCAAACTCTCGAGCAATTCCGTCGAGGATTTGGCGATACGAGGAGGGTGCGGATTCTGCTTGATCCATCGCCGCTCATTGAAGGCGCCGCCGGCAGTTCATACGCGAATATCGCAAGCATCATTATCAGTACTCAGATGAACGGTGAGGAACAGGTGTTCGCAGGATGTTATGTTATGCGCAAGTCAAATGTGCGAGCTGAGGATGATCCGGAGCAGAAGGGTTGGCGAATCTACAGGGCGAGTCTGGCTCCCGTCTCGGGAAAGCTTGGGCCAGTGCTGACTCAAAGGTGCAAATGATCCGCTTTGGATGTTCGTGTTGTTATGTGGATCGCTGTTCCGCGGGACGAGTTGGCCCCATGAATCAAAAGAATTTATCCGCAGATTACACAGATTACGCAGATTCTTGAAGGAGGGGGAAAAGCCGCACTCTATTCAGAAAAAGAAATCTGCGTAATCTGTGTAATCTGCGGATAAATTCTTGCTTGCGTTTCCAGGAGTTTGAACTTTGATTATGGAAACAGGGAGGCACTCGATAATGCGTTTAGGAACGATAATGTTGATGTTGTCCGGTTTATTGCTGGTAGGTTGTTCAAATCCAGCCGCCGACAAAACTAAAGCTGTTACTACTGAAGCATCCTCCGCAAGTCCGCAATCTCCCGCGTCAGGAGAGAAGTACGCGTTAAATCCGCAGAACTCGAAGATTGAGTTTGTCGCATCGAAAGTGACTGGCAGTCATCACGGCGAATTCCAGGAGTTCTCCGGCGGCATTGATTACGCAGGTCAACCAGAAAAGAGTCGAGTAAACGTGACGATCACCATGGCCTCTGTAAAAACTGACACTGACCAGTTAACCCAGCATCTCAAGACGCCTGACTTCTTCGACGTCGGAAAGTTCCCGCAAGCGATCTTTACCTCGACCGAGATCAAGCCGGGTGGTGATAAGAGTGCTTCGCATACGATCACAGGAAATTTCCAACTCCACGGTATTACGAAATCAATAAGTTTTCCGGCGACAATTAGTGTTACACCAGAAGCGATTAACGTTGAGAGTACGTTTTCAATAAACCGGAAAGACTTCGGCATCAACTATGCAGGCGCTGCAGATAATCTGATTCGTGATGAGGTGGTGATGTCGTTGCACATCAAGGCGGGGAAAGGGAAGTGACGGGGATCTCCGATCTCAGATCTCAGATCCCAGATCTCAGATCTCAGATCTCAAATATGATACAAGGATTGAATCTGAGATCGGGGATCTGAGATTTGAGATCTGAGATCCTTTTGACCATGAAACATGCTCACGCCCAGGCAGTTGAAGCAAATCCGATCAAGCGTGCTTTTCGAATTCTGGGCCCCGGGCTGATCACTGGTGCCTCGGACGATGATCCCTCAGGAATTGGTACGTACTCGATGGCCGGTGCGTCGCTTGGTTTGGCGACACTCTGGACAGCAACGTTGACGCTTCCGTTAATGATCGTGGTCCAGTACATCTGCGGCAAGATTGGTATGGTCAGCGGTAGAGGCCTTGCGGGAGTCCTCAAGCATCATTATTCACGCGCATGGCTTTATCCTGCGGTCATCGGTCTAATCATCGCCAATACCATAAACGCAGGTACTGACATCGCTGCCATCGCTGCGGCAATCAATATTTTTGTGCCGCTGCCAATCCTGGCGCTGGTCTTTCCAATTGCGCTTGTCATCCTCGTAATTCAAGTTTGGGGTTCGTACAGACTTATTTGTCGAACGTTCAAATGGTTGACTCTTACATTATTTGCTTACATCGGAGCCGCCCTGCTGGGCACGAGACAGTGGGGAGTCGTACTAAAATCTACATTCATTCCAACGCTGCGCTACGACAGTCAATATCTAACTACTCTCGTCGCAATTCTGGGCACGACAATTTCGCCCTATCTCTTCTTCTGGCAGGCGAGTGAAGAGGTGGAAGAAGAAATCGATTTGGGCCGGAAGCGAGTGCACGACCGCAAGGGCGCAACTAACGAAGAGCTGAAGAATGTAAAATGGGATACAGTCGCTGGAATGATCTTCTGCAACCTGGTTTTCTATTTTGTTATTCTGGCAGCGGCTTCGACGTTGCACGCCACGGGAAAGACGACTATACAGTCTGCGAGTGAGGCGGCCGAAGCTTTGAGACCTGTCGCAGGCCACGCAGCAGCAGTGCTCTTTGCACTTGGTATTATCGGTTCCGGCTTTTTGGCGGTTCCGGTTTTGACGAGTTCAGCTGCTTACGCCGTCGCTGAGACCGTGGGATTCAAATATGGTCTGAATGAAAAGCCACGAAAAGCGAAGGCGTTCTACCTCGTAATTGCAATCGCTACGCTTGTAGGCGTGCTGATTAACTTCATTGGTGTGAATCCGATTCAAGCGTTGTTCTGGACAGCGGTTATCAATGGCGTAATTGCTCCGCCGTTGCTGCTGGTCATCATGCTTGTTTCAAACAACAAGCGGGTAATGGGGCACAGAGTTAATAATGGATTCACCAATTTCATCGGTTGGACGGCAACAGCAATTCTCTTTCTCGCAGCTGCTGGAATGATTGCCACCTGGGTAAGCTAACAGTCTCATGTCCGATATGCTTTAGCTTGTCGTGACGTGCCAAAAAAATACTTCCGATTTCAATGATCGTTAGTGTCTGTTATGTCACGACAAGCTAAAGCATATCGGACACACATTATCTTTTGCGCAATTCTGCTCCTGCTTGCACTCAAGTCTAATTGTTTGGCCCAACTTCCGTTCTATACCGACGACAGTGACACTACACCCAAAGGCAAGTTCCATCTAGAAATCTATAACGAGCATGACGTCCTACAGAAATCTGCATATCCGGCAAAACGCCAGAACACCCTCGTATTCACCTTGAATTACGGAATTACCGATAAACTGGAATTAGATGTAAACGCACCATGGCTTAACCTGATCAACTCTCGGACGGTCTCACCTATCGATGTATCAGGAGTTGGTGATACGCAGTTTGGATTGAAGTACAACTTTCTTTTAGAACGTGAAGGTTCAAAAAGACCAGCGTTGGCTTTGGTGTTTTATGTTGAAGCCCCGACTGGCAATACTCAGAAACAACTTGGATCAGGACTCGTGGACTACTGGCTCTACGGCGTCATTCAGAAATCGCTAACAAAAAGGACGAAGGGTCGCTTGAATGGTGGTGTCTTATTCAGCGGTAACAACTCCACTGGTCTCATCGGAATCGAAACTAAGCGTGGTCAGGTTTACACTGGAAACGGGTCGATTGTTCGAGACATCACTCCTCGCCTGCAACTCGGAGTAGAACTGTTCGGAGCAGTGACTAATAGCTTTGCTTTAGATAAAGGACAACTATCCTCTCAGTTTGGCGGTGATTACGCGCTGACAAAGAAGTTGGCGCTGTCGTTTGGACTCCTGGCAGGAAAATTTGTGGCGAGCCCAAGGGTTGGCGCGCAAGTTGGCTTTGCGTACGACTTCTAATGATCTCAAATTCCAGATCTCAGATTTCAAACTGTTGCGTAGCATCCTATTTACATCTGAGATCTGAGATCTAGGTAATCACATTAGGCTTGTCTCGTCCGGTGAGCTCGCGCAGCCGCAACAACTGTTTCGCTTCCGTTAACAGCGGCGCAAGAACCTCATTTACGTCGCTGACTCCCGCGTCATTAATGTATCGCTCAACATAAAGCCTCATGGTTGCGCCGGAAGTTCCGGTACCGGAAAGGCGAACAACAACGCGGGAACCGTCAGACAATAAAAGACGAATTCCTTGTCTTGTCGCTGTACTGCCATCTACTGGATCGGTGTAGCTGAACTCGTCCGCAGTTTTAATCTGACTGCCCCCAAAGTTGCTCCCAGCCAAACTCGGGATCTTTTCGCGCAACGCTTCAATCATTTTTCCAGCCGCGTCAGTATCGATTCCCTCGAAATCGTGACGTTGATAGTAACTGCGACCAAAGTGACGCCAATGTTCCCGCACCACTTGCTCGACTGATTTCCCCGTGCGCGCAAGAATCGACAACCATGCAAGCACAGCCCAAACGCCATCCTTCTCGCGAACATGATTTGAACCTGTTCCGAAACTCTCCTCGCCACAGATTGTGCATAACCCTGCATCCAGCAGACTGCCAAAGAACTTCCAACCGGTCGGCGTTTCATAGAACCTGATACCCAATTCCTGCGCAACTCGATCCGCAGCCGTAGACGTCGGCATCGACCTCGCAACACCTGCCAGCCCGTCGCGAAAAGCGGGAATTGCGTCTTTCGCATGCTCCGCGATTAAAGCAAGTGAATCACCGGGCGAGACAAAAAATCTTCGTCCGAGGATCAGGTTGCGATCTCCGTCGCCGTCACAAGCGGCGCCGAAATCAGGTCCATTGTCGTCAGCTAATCGAGCGACGAGATCAGCGGCGTAAACAAGATTTGGATCCGGGTGATGACCACCAAAGTCTGGCAGGGGAATGCCTTTAACGACAGTTCCTTGTGCTGCTCCCAGTCGCTCTTCCAGCAAATGATGCGCATACGGACCCGTGATCGCGTGCATTGCGTCGAACGTCATCCGAAATCCACTCGCGAAGAGCCGGCGAATGGATTCAAAGTCAAACAACTCTTCCATCAGTTCGCAATAATCCTTCAGCGAATTGATCACGTCTATTTGAGTCTGACCGATTCGAGTTGAGCCTTCACGGTCAATGTCGACGTTTGCATCAGAGATGGTTATGTACTCAGTGATCTTTTGACTCTGTTCATAAATGGCTTCGGTAACTGACTCGGGTGCTGGCCCGCCATTGTGAATGTTGTATTTGATCCCAAAGTCTTCATCGATGCCGCCCGCGTTGTGACTTGCTGACAGAATCAATCCTCCCAGGGCGCCGCGGCACCTGATGACCGCAGAAACTGCAGGCGTCGACATCAATCCTCCGCGAGCAACCAGCAACTTTCCAAAGCCGTTTGCGACTGCCATGTTGATGATTATTTTTATTGCTTCGCGATTGTAATAGCGACCATCTCCACCGATCACCAACATGTGTTGACCGAAGTCTCCAGCGGTTTCGCGGATGACGTTAAAAACAGATTGCACCATGTTTTCAAGATAGTCTGGTTGCATGAAGACGCGCGTTTTCTTGCGCAACCCTGACGTCCCAGGACGCTGACCTTCGAACGGCTTAGTTGGAACTTTGATGATTTCGGGTTTCATAGTATTAGCCACAGATTAGATCACTCCGGAGGAGTGGGATGTTTATAGCTCTCACGAGTTTGAAATTTTGCACTCCTTTAGGAGTGCTATGTCCGTTCCAATTCGAATCGCCAATTTTTATGGCGTGCGTCGTCGACGTTTGTTGGATCCTAACCAACAGGAGCTACCATCTTCTTCTCACTAGACGCACGGAACATGGCACTCCTAAAGGAGTGCCCTAATTCTGTGTTGTTCGCCTCTATAAACATGTCGGAGTGAAGACGAATACCTGGCAAGAACCAAGCTCAGAATTCAACTCGAAGCAACATTAGAGCTTGCTTTCGGTTTGTTATAGAACTGTGGCGATCTCTGGCCGAACTTATGGATTCTCGCTCGACGTCTTCACCACGACTGCCGGAATGTTTTGATCCTTGACCAATTGGTTGAACGCCGGTACGTCCGTCTTCATGATCTGCGAAAGCTTCTGAAGTTCCGCGTCAATTTGCCCGGCAAGCTCGTCATAGACTGCGTACGACTGTGCCGTCGGTGCCGATTCGGGTCCTCCGACGACGCCTCCCAGGGCCGCAAGTTTGTTATTCAATCGAATCGGAAAGTTCAGCGGATCCTGACTGCTTTGGTTTTTGGTTTGGTACAGAGACTCTTCAATTGTGGTTAACTTCCTATTTAGGGCAGTGCCGGCGTCGTTTATTACCTTGAAACTCGGTTGACCTGTAACTCGCTTCAACAAGTCCTCGACTTGTTTTCGGACGTCTCTGATCTGAATGATCGCGTTGTTGGTCTCGGTCAGCTTATCGCGAATCCTCAACGACAGCTCGACCTGCTTGCCATAATCGGCCGGAGTGATCGTCAAACGTGGATCAGGTTTGACTTCAAAGTTCTGGCTCAACGTTTTGCCGTCCACCGTCAGTTTCACTTGATACGCGCCTGGCGCAATTTTTGGCCCGCGTGTCTCACCTGCCCACAAAATCATTCCGGGAAATCTAACGGCATCGGAATAGCGAGTGTCCCAAATGAACCTATTTAATCCGACGTCCATCGATACGGTTGGGGCTGCGCCACCGCCGCCGAAACCTCCTTCATCAGGTTGTGGAGCGGCCTGGCCCTGCTGATTAGTTGTACCTGGGCGTTGAATTTTGCCGGTGAACTTTCGAATAGATTTGCCGGTCGAGTCAAAAAACTCCAGTTGCACATCTGATGTTGGTTTGGTCTTCAGCGAATAGTAGACGATTACTCCGCTTGCCGGGTTTCTGCCGACCGTCGCTGTTGGGCCTAATGGAAAACCACCACCTCCAGGCATGCGATAGCTGTCCTTCGGTTTAAAAAGTTGTGTCTCACTAGCGGCGCCGAAGCCACCAGCGTCCATTATCTGGTGAATCAACGGAAGGTCATCGAAGATCCAAAAAGATCTGCCTTGCGTTGCTGCGACTAACTCATTTTCGCGTTTGTGAATTGCGAGATCGGTGATCGGCACAACTGGAAGATTGAACTGCATGGGTTGCCAGTGTTCGCCGTTATCAAAGGAAAGATATATGCCCGTTTCCGTGCCCGCATATAGCAGTCCCCGCTTATTCGGATCTTCACGGATAACTCTGGTGAATGTTGTTTCCGGAATTCCGTTCACAATCTTTTTCCAGGTCTTTCCGTAATCGTTCGTGCGATAGAGATAAGGACGGTTGTCGTCAAACTTGTACATGGTCGCAGCAACGTAAGCAGTCGCCGGATCATTTGGTGACGCTTCAATCGAGTTGATTTGAATCCATTCAGGCATCATGCTTGTCGGAGGGGTAACGTTTGACCAGTTCTTTCCGCCATCTCGTGAAAGTTGAACCAGACCATCGTCAGTCCCAACCCAAATCGTTCCAGCTTGTACAGGCGATTCCATCACTGTGAAGATCGTGTCGTAATACTCGATGCTTGTGTTGTCTTTGGTAATTGGGCCACCTGAAGATCCCTGTTTGGATTTGTCGTTTCGAGTCAAATCGGGACTGATGATTTCCCAACTCTGTCCTTCATTGGTTGTTTTGAACAGAACATTTGATCCCAGATACATCGTGTTTGGATCATGCGGAGAAAACACAATTGGAAAGTTCCATTGAAAGCGGTACTTCAGAACATCTGCTCCCGCGCCCATGGGATTATTTGGGTATGGATTTATATCGCGCAGCTGACCCGTGCGATGATCGTAACGCGTAGTCAGTCCACCATATGATCCAGCGAAAACAATTTCAGAGTCTTTTGGTGACGGAGCAATCCAACCCGATTCGCCACCTCCGACGTCGTACCAGTCACTCGTTGTTATACCGCCTTCGTTGGTGCGGCTTGCAATCCTCACAGTCGAGTTGTCTTGCTGCGCGCCATAGACGTGGTATGGAAAGTCATTGTCCAGCGTTACACGATAGAACTGAGCTGTTGGTTGATCTTGTTCGGTCCAACTCCGACCACCGTTGAAGGAAACGTTTGATCCTCCGTCGTTGCTATTGATCATTCGGTTGGGATCATCCGGTGCAATCCAGAGATCATGGTTGTCGCCGTGCGGAACGGCTATCGGAGTGAACGTGCGACCACCGTCGTTTGAACGATAGAAGCCTGTATTCAGAACGTAGACGGTATCGGCACTCTTCGTATCAGCGTAGATTCGAGTGTAATACCACGCGCGCTGACGAAGACGGCGCTCCTCATTAACCTTCGCCCAGGTTCGACCGCCATTCTCTGATCGGAAGACGCCACCATCTTCGGCTTCAACGATTGCCCAAACGCGGTCCGGATTTGCAGGTGAAACTGTGATGCCACTAATACCGATCGTTCCCTTCGGCAAACCTGGATTACGTGTGATGTCAGTCCATGTGTCACCGCCGTCAGTTGATTTGAAGATGCCACTTGTGGGCCCACCGCTTTCGAGCGTCCAGGGTTTTCGATACACCTCCCAAAGTCCGGCGTAGAGAACGCTTGGATTCGTTGGATCCATAACCAGGTCGCAGGCACCAGCTTTGTTGCCTTTGTACAAAACTCTTTCCCAGGTCTTGCCGCCATCTTTTGAACGATAGACGCCGCGAGTTTCGTTCGGCCCCCATACGTGACCTTGTGCAGCAACGTAGACGATGTCCGGGTTTTTTGGATGAACACGAATGCGAGAGATCTGCCGTGAGTCTTCCAGTCCCACACGTTTCCATGTCTTACCAGCGTCAGTCGATTTGTAAACTCCGTCGCCATGTGAGGTATTGCCTCGAATCGCGGGCTCGCCCATGCCGACATAAATCGTGTTTGGATCAGAATCCGAGAGTGCGATCGCTCCGACCGATCCAGTGCCAAAAACTGATGCATCCGAAACTACTTCCCAATTGATTCCACCGTCGGTTGTTTTCCAAACGCCGCCACCAGTCGCACCGTAGTAGAAGACCATCGGTTGTGAAGCAACGCCGGTGACAGCATCGACGCGACCACCCCGATAAGGACCAATACTTCGCCATTGCAAAGGCTTGAGTGGATCAGTTGGTGGTTGAGTCTGTTGAGCGAGTGCGTTATTCAGCTGAGTGGCTACGAGAAAGACGAGTGTGAGACACAGCAAGACCGGGATGCGACGCAGAATCGAATTGGACATGCGAATGGGCTCCTCTGGGGATTTAGAATTTAAGATTTTAGATTTAAGATTGGCCGCGTTTGTCCGACGAACTTTTTAGTTTGTCGTGCGTGAATCAAGTAGCCCTTGAGGAAACTGAGCCGCAGACGCCGAGCACGACAAACTAAAGTTCGTCGGACAAACGCGGCCAATCTTAAATCTAAAATCTGAAATCTTAAATAGTTATGATTCAGCTCGAAGCGGGCGGCTCATCAATTCAGTCACTGCCGCACGGGGTGACTTGCCTTCGTAAAGCACAGCAACAACTTCATTGGTGATTGGCATCTCTACACCCACGTCCTCGGCCAATTGTTTTACTGCACGACTGGTTTTGATTCCTTCGGCTACTTCATTCATGGTCCTGGTTATCTCAACGAGCGGTTTGCCCTTTCCCAATTCTTCGCCGACGTATCGGTTCCGAGATAGACCTCCTGTACACGTCAACACGAGATCTCCCAAACCAGCCAGACCTACCATCGTTTCCAGCTGTCCTCCGCACTTCAGCACCAAACGGGTCATCTCAGCCAGACCACGTGTAATCAATGCCGCAACACTGTTCGAGCCAAGGCCCAGGCCTGCAGTCATACCAGCAGCTATGGCCATGACGTTTTTGATTGAACCACAGAGTTCTGTGCCAACAACGTCCGCGTTGGTGTAGATACGCAAATTCCTGAAACTCAGTGCGCTCTGCACTTCATGTGCAGCGACTTGCTCGCTACTTGCTGCCACGATCGCCGTTGGATAATCCTGCACAACTTCCTTAGCGAATGATGGTCCTGAAAGACAGACAAATCTGTTTTTGAAGGCGCCGCCCAATAGTTGGCACACGAGTTCGGAGATTCTGAGCCCAGTTTCAATCTCCATTCCTTTTGTAAGACTAACGACAATTGAAGAGCCTGAAATGTGAGGTTTCATCGAGCTCAAAACCTCTCTCGCAGCGTGCGAAGGAACTGCCAACAAAACGAGCGTCGACCCGTCCAGTGCATCTGCAAATTCATTTGTAGCAATGACTCCATCGGGAAGAGTAGTTGTCGAGAGATGTTTTGGATTGAACTGCAGCGAATTGATTGACTCAACGATGTTGCGATCGCGTGACCACACTCTAACGTCGTGACCAGCTCTTGCAGAGATAACGGCCAGGGCCGTTCCCCAGCTTCCCGCACCAACAACTGCAATTCGACTTTTCGATATCACCGAAATTTGTTCTCCGTGCCTGCCAGTAAACGTTGGATATTCTGTCGATGCGCGTAGATGATCAATGCGGCGCCGAAGAGGGTTGTAAAGACGAGCGGTGTGCCGTAATTCAGGAGCCATGCTAATGCCGGCACGCTAAGAGCACCGATCATCGAACCAAGCGAAACATAACGCGTAAACACGACGACGATAAGAAACAATAAGCCGGAAAGAAGCACTGCTACCGGTGTCAGAACCAGAAAAACTCCAACGCCGGTTGCGACGCCTTTTCCTCCTCGAAATCCCAGCCAAACTGGGAAGATGTGTCCAAGGATTGCCACGATTCCCGCAATTCCGATCCACCACAACGCATGATTAGTATCACGCAGCATGATTGTGGCGATGATTACAGCAGCAGAGCCTTTTAAGGCATCGAATACTAAGGTCAGAATGCCGGCACCTTTTCCTGCGCGTCGTGATACATTCGTTGCGCCGGTTCCGCCGGAACCAGTTTTGCGAATGTCACCTCCGGTCTTGGCGTTTACAATCAGGTAACCGACAGGTATCGAGCCTAAGAGATAACTCACAATGATAGGGATGACCATTCGCAATTAGAGTTAGCTCCCGGTGTTTGTCGCTAATATAGTAATCAGTTCCTTCAACAACAAGAGCTTTAACTTATGAGTCATTGGCAACGCTTTCACCTGGACGACACGATTAAAGCCCTGGCAACGCCTGATAATTACCGGTTCTTTATCCAGATTCGAGAGCCAAAAGGTGAGCACCGTAATCCGATCGAGTTCCATCGCTGGACACTGACCGACGCGAAGGATGCAGCCGATCGAATTGTGCAAGCATACTACCCGCACGAGTGCGATGTTGAAAGCTGCGACACCTGGCGAAAGCTTGATTGACTTTGGAGCGCGGCGGCTTTCTGCGTTGTTACAACCAAAAAGATGAACGCGAAGAGTACTCGATTTGATTCAGTCAGACATAACAAAGCGACGGCAGGCCGTCGCACTCCAAGGCTGGTCTTTTTTCTGCTTCTAGCGATCACGACGTCGTGTCGCCGTCTACCTCCAGCAGCGCAAAACGCACAAGCTACTCCGAGCCCGAGTGCGAGCGTAAGCTCTCAATCGTTTCCTCAACGAGTCGGACTGGTCAACGACTTTGCCAACGCGTTCAATGCTTCGCAGAAGAAGAACCTCGAATCAGCATTGACTCAAGTGAAGGTTGACTCTGACGTTGAGTTTGTCGTCGTTACGATCGATTCAACGAATGGCCAATCATTGTTTGACTACTCCTTAGCTCTCGCGCGTCAGTGGGCGCCAGGCGGAGACAGTAGAAGAGGGCTCGTCCTTGCTCTCTCGATCAAGGATCGGGAGTGGCGTTTGCAGGTTAGCCGGGCTCTTGAAAAAGTATTGCCGGATGAAGTTTGTCTTAGTCTCGCTGAACCTGCGGAGGATCTGTATCGACAGGGTAAGTACGCTGAAGGTGTGGAGGCGTACGTCAAAGCTATCGGTGATCGGTTAAGAGAGAAACACTAGTCAAGCCTTTTGGTCATTCGCTGAAGTTAACCCAAACTATTGACATAATGCCGTGACGGAAGGTAAGGTTTGCGGCCCACAAAGGAATTTTCCGCGATACGCAGCGTATGGAGCCGCAGTCCCCGCAAGGGATCTTCATCCGTGCTATCGATTCCAGCCACCAACTTCGATGCGGCGTAGTTGTTTTCCGCGTTTCTTCACTAGGAGACAAGACAAATGAAAAGATTCCTCTTCAGGCGAAAGATTATCACTATCAGTATAGGAATAACGCTGTTGACGCTCAGTTTCGCAGCAGTAGCGTTTTCGCAGGCTCTTGTCATAACCACCAATGATTTCGTTCCCTTTTCACTGGTGGTGGCGGTCCCGTGTGCCAATGGAGGTGCGGGGGAGGATGTGCTGGTTGAAGGTATTCTTCACCTCCAGGACCACATAACCATCAACGGAAACCGCGCGAACGTAAAAACCCATGCTCAACCGCAGGGAGCGGACGGCGTCGGACAGACCACAGGTGACTTCTACCAA
>JADMIO011472242.1_pt1 | contig 30283 bp, 28 predicted proteins | sample 8958161 | NCBI WGS metagenome assembly JADMIO01 (sample SAMN16585339, study PRJNA669376) | soil metagenome | isolation source: Crop rotation soil | place: USA: Cullars Rotation, Alabama | collected 2011 | reverse complement strand
GCCGCGACTTCAAGTCACGTGAATTCCAAGCTTCGGATCCCACTGTGCTGGAAAGCTTAAGGTGATTGGTGAAGAAGATTCACTTTTTTGCTGGGTAAAGAATTCATGGCCTCTCGACGGTTTTGGAGACAGTGCGGGCGGATGGCTAGCTTGCGACGACGGTTCGATGGAAATTGCGGACTTCATACACGTTGACGATAAGAGTGTTCCGCCGAAGCTTTCCATCATTCACATCAAGGCCTCGGATAGTGCAAGTCCTAATCGCGGTGTCTCAGTCTCAGATTACGAAATCGTGACTTCACAGGCAGTAAAGAACTTTCGGTATTTGGACCGGGCCATCCTGACGGCAGGGCTGGAGAGTGGCGTAGGCAAAAAGGTTGGTAAATTAGTTTGGCATAACCGTCAAACAGCTAAGGAAGGCAGAACGGGAATGCTAAAAGCGCTGCAAAGTATCGGCACCAGCTACCGGAGGCAGGTTGTCATTATTCAGCCGCGACTAACGCAAGCGCGGGAAGAGTACGCGCGAAAGCATCCAAGGAGCAGTGACGCAGCCCGTCTCCGCCAACTCGATACGTTGCTCCTCGAACAGGAAAACTCATGTCACGGTCTGCAGGCCAGCCTAAGCGTGATTTGCGCAGATGAGCCGGCGGCGAAACTGGCTGGACCAAAGAAGAAAAAATGAATTGCAAGTGTCGTTGATAAACTGCTCAATCAAATAGCTGAGTAACTGCCACCTAAGACCCTTCACGGCCGGTCGTCCCATACTATTGCTCCCAATTTGGGATCGTGCCATAATCCGCGTCGAGATGCGGATCATTTCCCGAAGGACTCTCCGCGTGTTTTGGGAAAAGCGGGAGTACGGTGATGCTGAACAGTCACTGAAAGCATGGTTTAGGGAGGCATCCAATGCCGATTGGCAAAATCCGTCGGCGATTAAAGCCGCATTCCGAAGCGCGAGCATCGTGGCGAATAATCGGGTGGTGTTCAACATCTGTGAAAACAAGTACCGACTGGTCGTAAAAGTGAACTACCCACACAGAGTGATGTACATAAGGTTCATTGGGACGCATGCACAATACGATCGGATCGACGTTGAAGAGGTGTGAGCATGGAGATTAAGCCCATCAAAAATGAAGGTGACTATCGGAGAGCAATGAAGGAAATCGATAGCTTGATGGACGCCAGGGCAAACACGCCAGCGGGCGATCGGCTCGATGTGCTCGTAACTCTAGTGGAGGCGTGGGAAGAGAAGCATTGGCCTATCGACTTGCCGGATCCCATCGAGGCCATTCTCTTCGCTATGGAGCAGCGCGGTCTTTCGAGACGAGATCTTGAGCAGTTCATCGGCAGCCGGGCGCGGGTTGCGGAGGTGTTGAATCATAAGAGACCGCTCACGCTGCCAATGATTCGCCGTTTACATCAAGGGTTGGGAATTCCCGCTGAGGTGCTGATTGGTGAAAGCGTCGCGGCGTGACGTCCGCCGCGTTCGGACGATTCTGGACTTAAGCCATCCCAGGTGCGCTTACAGAGGTCTCGCGAAAAACACTCGTCCTAAGAACTATTTAACATGAACATCAAACAAATTCTTTTCGCGCTGGCATTGGTCCTGCTGCCTTCGCTCGCGTCAATCGCAAGCGCGTGCACGTGCGGCGGGCAATCTGCGTGTGAAGCATAGGCGGGGGCTTCGGTTGTTTTTGTGGGACGGGTCACTCAAACCGGACTTAAATCAGCAGCGCCAATTGGGCCCGCAAACGCGATCTCAACCACGTTCATAAGCGCCGTCAGCTCGGCCCAGTTCAGGGTCGAAGAAGCTTTTCTCGGTGTTAAGGGGGCGCAGATCAATGTCGCGGGCGAAGGGACGACCTGTGATTACGCATTCAAGTCGGGCGAGCGATACCTTGTCTTCGCCTACAAGGATTCAAAGACGGGTACATTTCACACAAACATCTGTAGCGGAACTGCGCCTCTCGCCGAGAGCAAGGAGGGACTCGACTATCTTCGCAAAGTCGCAAAGCTACCGCGCGGCGCCACGCTCGCCGGTGAGGTTGGGCGTGAAGTGTCGGGCCCGGATGGACCAGCAGTCGAGCCGATGGTGAAGACGCAAGTCATCGTTCGAAACGGAAAGCAACAGTTTCGTGCGGTGACCGATGAGAGTGGTAAATTCGAGTTGCGCGGCATCGTGCCGGGACGTTATCGAGTTCACACAATTCCGGTCACCAACGCCAGTCGCCTCGACGTGATGGCAAAGGAGCCGCGTGAAGAGTGGGAACTCGATATTCCCGCGCAGGGATGCGTGCAAACGTGGTTTGTTGCCCGGCCGGGTGGTGAGATCGCAGGCAGGGTCGGGGACGAGTCAGGGATAGTCGCCCAGGATATATATCCTAAGCTTCTTTCGGCAGATGGTGAGATAACGGACGCCAGTTTTCGCAGCGAGAACCTCAGCGATTCGAAGACTTTCAAGTTTTCTTTTCTACCAGCCGGACGCTATTACCTCGGCTTTAATCTCCGTGGTGGGCCGAGTATCGATACGCCTTATCCCGAGTTTTACTACCCCGGTGTCACGGACCGATCGAAAGCAACCGTGATAACTCTGACTGAAGGCCAGAAGATCTCGAATCTGTATTTCCGGAGACCGCTGCGTTTGGCTGAGCGAATGATAGAAGGCGTTGCTGTATGGCCCGATGGAAAACCTTATGCTGAGAATTGTGGGATCTCGCTGACGAACCCGAGGACTGGTTACCGCGAAGGCAACTGCGTCTCCAGTGATGCCGAGGGCCGCTTCAAGATCAAAGCGATTGAAGGACAGACGTATCACCTGGCGGCGAGGCTGGTTGGTCCAACAGGAGGTCTGATTACTTCGAAGCCGGTTGTCGTCAAGATTGAGAAAGAGAACAGTCCCGTCAAACTCGTCGTCGAATCACCCTGAACACCCAGTCTGACGCGAAATACCATCCGCTGGCAAACACGCCCTGCACAAAGCGCAGACGTTTCAAGTATCCCCACAGATTTGCAGGCTGAGTTCCCTTCAGGAAAACGCGCTACGAAACGTCGCTCGTGAGTTGACCGTCGTTCACGTCGATTAGCACGCGCGCATTTTTCTTCTGCATGAACGTGTCAAACGCTGCTCGCTCGACGGCCGCAACCAACTCGGTCTGTAACCCGCGCGCGCCGGTGTCGCGTTTCTCGCTTCGTCGAACGAGATGATCGAGCGCGGCGTCGGAAACGGTCAGTTCAAGATCCTCGCCTTTGAACTCGTTACTGAATTGCGGCAGCACGTTCTCCGTCAGAATCTGCTTCAACGTCTCAGTCGACAGTTTCGGAAAACTGATAATGCGCGAAAAGCGGCCAATCAATTCCGGCAGGAAGCCAAACTGTTGAAATGCGCCAACCTCGTCCAACGTTAACTGGCTCAAGTCGTCGCCCGCCGCGTTACGAAATCCGATGTTGCTCCGATTTTCCCGCAGCAGTTCATCCATGCCGGAAAATGCGCCACAAGCTATAAACGGAATATTGCGCGTCGACACTTCTAGTCGATGGCCATACGCCGAAAAGCCATAGTCCATCGCCACAACGACGTCGGCTCCGTGAATCATTCCCAACAACTCACGTTGCACGCCATAACCGGAAACGTCCTTCGTCGTACCCTGACCGGCAAAGCGAGCATTACTACTCGAGGAAGCGATCTTGTCGAATTCATCAAGACAAACAACTCCACATTCGGCGAGGTGCTGGTTTCCGTCGGCATTTATGATCAAGCGAGTGAGGATCGTGCGCGCGTCGTCGCCGATATAACCACTCTCCGTAAAGCTGGTGATGTCCACGATCACTGTCGGAAGTTTCAGGATGTTGCGAAACAACAGCTCTACCATGAACGTCTTGCCGCATCCCGTTGGACCAAGCATCAGGACATTCTGCTTCGGCGGCAAATCGTCAGGCGATTCGCCGTCGAGATAGATTCTCTTTAGCCGGCGCACGTGACGATAGGCCATCAGCGAGAGCGCACGACGTTGATCGATCTGACCTTTGTAACCAAGCTTTTCGAGTTCGTTTGAGATGTCGACCGGCGACAACAACGGCAGTTGCTCTATGAACTCACGCACCTCTTCTTCTCGGCCAGCAGGTGTCGAGTTCTCCAGTTCGCTGCCGTCAAATTCCAACTCTTCAGGCGTAAGGTTTGACATGAATGTTACGAATGCAGTGACATCACAAAGAATCAATTTTTATCGACCGTGGTTATTATACGCGCCGGGAACACGCCTTCGTGTTTCTGACGACGATTTTCTCCCCGGAAGCGCTTCGGTCCCCCAACAGAATGCCGAAACCTGACTGCCTAAAACTTCCCGTCCTGGCCGCAATCCTGCTTTTTTCTTCAGCCGCCCAAGCCCAGAGCCTCTCCGGCAAGCTGGTCTACGCTGACGAGCCCGGCCGAATTCAAGTCATCAATGCCGACGGCACCTTCGTCACTATCCGTGTGAACGGTAGTTCGTCAAACACCGCGCGGATCTTGATCCAGCCGTAGGTCCGACTCAGGGCATCGCTTTGGCTGACCTCCTGTTATCATTCCCGAAAGACAAACTAATTGGCGCAATGCCTTGAACAATTAACAGACAGGGAGTACGTAAAATCATGGCACAGACATCACAAGCAAAAGCGCAAACAATGCGGGCGGCAGCTCTCGATCAGTTCGGTGGCCCCGAGGCACTCAAAATACAAAACTTACCGGTCCCCGAAATAGAAGCCGGCGAAGTGCTGATTCGCGTCGAAGCTGCCGGCGTGGGCGCGTGGGATCCATACGAGCGTGAAGGCGGATTCGTTGCGATAACCGGCATGAAACCGACGTTTCCATACGTGCTTGGCACTGATGGCGCCGGAACGATCGCCGCAGTCGGCCCAGATGTAACTCGCTTCAAAGAAGGCGACCGCGTTTACGCCGCAGCGCTGGCGAATCCGAAAGGCGGCTTCTATGCGCAGTACGTAGCGATCGACGCCGACAACGTTTCGCTGATTCCCGGACAGTTGAACATGGACCAGGCGGCGGTGTTGCCCACAGATGCATTGACCGCGCTGACTGGTTTGGAAAAAGTACTTGGTTTGAAAGCAGGCGAGTCGTTGATGGTCTTTGGCGCGAGCGGCGGCGTTGGACATCTGGCCCTGCAACTCGCGAAACGTCTCGGCGCGGTTGTGTTCGCGATCGCTTCAGGTGACGACGGCGTTCAGTTTGCCGAAAAGCTCGGAGCGGATAAGGTAGTCGATGGACGTGGCGGGAATGTTTTGGACGCGGCGAAGGAATTCGCGCCCAACGGAATCGACGCTGCACTCGTCACCGCGGGAGGCGAGACAACCAATCGGGCTTTGTTAGCGATTCGCAAAGGCGGACGCATCGCGTATCCAAATGGCGTCAGGCCTGAGCCGGCTGCTCCTGAAGGTGTCGCAACCGAGGCGTACGACGGAGAGTTTGGTCGCACGCTCCTCGACAGACTCAACACGCTGATCGAGTCTGGTCCATTCGAAGTGCGCGTCGACGAAACGTTTCGCCTGGAGGAAGCCGCGAAGGCGCATGACTCGCTAGCCGAACATCACTTGGGCAAGATCGCTTTGCGAATTGAATGAAGACCGACAAAATGCAGTGACACGCCGGTCGTACGCGTGAAGTAGCTTGATGAGCACCTCCATCTCAGAAGCGAAACCGAGATTAGCGCCGCTTCAATGCGTCAACTGCAATGCGCCGCTGGTTGTAGTTGACGCTCCCTCGCTCGTTTGTCCGTTTTGTGGGGCGGCCAATGTGATGCCGCAGGTCTACCGTGAGGAGTTGCGTCTCACGCGCGACCTGGATTCGGCAACACGCGAGGCCGCGACGCAGTGGCTGCGGCTCGCGCATATCAAGGTGCCGCGTTGGTGGTTTATCTGTGCGGCGATCGCGCCCTTTGTGCTGTTGACCGGAGGCTTCGCGGTTGTTCTCCTCACCGGTTTGTTACGTACCATTAACGGGCATGCGCTTCCAGGGTTGTTGCTCGGAGTCTGGCTCATACTTATTCCCGCGCAACTGCTGGCCGCAAACGTCGCGATGAAAAACGTTCTCGTGAGTGGTGCGACGAACGTCGGCGTCGCGTTCGCAGCACTCCCGCCTTCGTCTCCGGGCGAGCCGCCGAACTGCCGTCAGTGCGGTGCGCCACTCTCGGCCCAACCGAATGATGTGGTCGTGCGTTGTATTTACTGCGAAGCCGAAAGCATCGTGCAACTCGATCAAACCGCGATGGAAAGTTTGCGGACGAGAGTCGCGTCGGCGCAAGCGAGCCTCGCACAAGCAATGAACGCGCTTGTCAAACATGCGAAACTTGCGACGCTTGAAACGCGCGGACGCACGTACGTCATTGCTGGCCTGCTGGTTTTGCCGCTGCTCTGGTCGTTGATCGAATCGTGGAATTCGAGTTATTGGTCATTGCTGGTTGCACTCGATGTGTTTGTCCTCGCGATGTGCGTGTTTTGGAACGTACGGGAAGCGTTTCTTCCGCCGGTCACGATCGAAGATCTCGACGCGCTGTTGGAAAGTTCCACCGAGCAAACATCGTCCGCCGACACTCGAGTACCCGGCACGCGTGGTTGGTACGACAACGCCTTCGATAAGCTGAACTACGTTGTGCCGGCGCTCGTGACGCTGATCTTCGTGGCGATTCAGGTTATTGTGTTGCGAGCAAAACCGTAAGTTGTGCGTGGCTCTAATCTCAACCACCGGATGGAGGACCACTACTATGAGCACTTTCTGGCGAGACTTTCGTTACGGCGTGCGCATGCTCAGAAAAAAACCTGCGTTCACGCTCATTGCCGTCATCTCACTTGCACTCGGTATCGGCGCCAACACAACTGTGTTCAGCGTCATTAATGCCGTACTGCTGAAGTCGCTTCCGTTCAAAGATCCCGAGAGTCTTGTGTTGGTCTGGGGTGATAGTGTGGATCAGGATCGACTGAAAGGCCGCAACCAACTCTCGGCCACGGACGTCGCCGACTTTCGCGCGCAAACGACATCGTTTGAAGAGATCACAACTTACACCGGTTGGAACCCGTTGATGTCGGGCGATACGGAAGCCGAACGAGTGCCGGCAATACAAGTCGGCGACGGGTATTTCAAAGTGATGCGCGGCACTCCCATGCTTGGCCGTGTGTTTACGCCGGAAGATCAGGAAGACGGAAAAGACTTTGTCGTCGTCCTGGGCTACGGTCTGTGGCAGCGACGGTTCAATGGCAATCCCAACGTCGTCAATACCACGGTTCTACTTAACGGACGTCAGTACACGATCGTCGGCGTGATGGGCCGTGACTTTGAGCCTCTGCCTGAAAGTCTGGTCAGACCGCAGGGCCAGTTCTATCGCCCCATCGCTGAACGCTATGACGATCAGGAACGCGATGCGCGTCACGTGCGCGCGATCGCTCGCCTTAAGCCGGGCGTCACAATGGACCAGGCGCAGAAGGACATCCAGCTTGTCGCCAGCCGGCTGCAACAAGAGCATCCCACTACAAACAAGAACCAGAGCGCCGTCATCGTGTCGATAACCGACGACACCGTGGGCGGATACAAACTGACACTGTGGTTGATATTCGGCGCCGTCGTCTTTGTTCTGCTTGTTGCCTGCGCAAACGTGGCGAACCTCTTGCTCGCCAAGGCGACCGTCAGACAAAGAGAAATAACTATTCGCGCAGCGATCGGAGCCGGTCGCGCTCAAATCGTCCGGCAACTCTTGACCGAAAGCCTGTTGCTGTCGTTTCTCGGCGGAGCTGTCGGTTTGCTGCTGGCAGTGTGGGGGATCCGAGTCGTCGAAAACGTCGCTTCACGCATCAATCCGTCCTTCAGAGACATCACTATCGATTATCGAACTCTACTGTTCACGGTTGCTGCGTGTGTTCTCACCGGTCTGATCTTCGGCATTGCGCCGGCGCTGCAAATATCGCGACTCGATTTGACGGACGCACTCAGAGAAGGCAGATCGTCAGGCGGATCGTCGCGTCAGAACCGCATCCGCGCCTCGCTTGTAGTTGCTGAAGTTGCACTAACGCTCGTGCTGCTCGTGTGCGCCGGTCTGCTCGTTCGAACGGTGATGCAACTGAGAGACGTCAACACCGGCTTCAACTCAGATAATGTGCTCACGATGAACATCGGCTTGCCGGGGATCAAATATCCCAAGCCTGAGAATATCGTCTCGTTCTACAAACAGACCACCGAGCGCATCGCTGCATTGCCGGGCGTCAAGGCGGCTGGAATTACCAGCGTCCTTCCGCTCAGCGACAACTTCGACGGCAGAGGTTTGGCAATTGAGGACCATCCGAAACCGGAGGGTGAAGAGATCAGCGTCGATATGTATGTCGTGACGCCGGGTTATCTGCGGGCGATGGAAATCCCGCTGCGCCACGGACGTGCAATCACAGACGAGGACAAGACTGATTCGGCCCTGGTCGCGTTGATCAACCAAACTATGGCCGAGCAATTGTGGCCCAACCAGGATCCGATCGGACGTCGCATCAAGTTCCCGGGCTCACAGAAGAATCCTCAACCGTGGCGGACGATCGTAGGCGTCGTCAACGACGTCGCACAGTACTCGCTCGATCAAAAGCCGCCGATGCAAATCTATCTGCCGCACAGTCAGTTTCCCACGTCGTTTGACACGATCGTTGTGAAGACTGAGAACGATCCGACAAGCTTGGCTGCGGCGATTAGAAGAGAGATCCAGTCAGTCGACAAGGACCAGGCGGTTTTCGGCATCAAAACTCTGGAGGAGCTGCAAAGCGACTCGATCGCGCTAAGACGCTTCTTTATGTTGCTGCTGATGGTCTTTGCAGGCGTCACGCTGGCGCTGGCCGCCACCGGCATCTACGGAGTGATGTCCTACTCGGTAACTCAGCGAACACAGGAGATCGGAATTCGAATGGCGTTGGGAGCAGGAGCCCCCGACGTGTTGAAACTCGTCGTGAGGAGCGGAATCGCGCTGGCGTTAACGGGTGTGGCGATCGGACTGATTGCCACGTTCGCGCTGACGCGGTTGTTGGAGTCGATACTCTTTGGAGTGAAGCCGACTGACGCGTTGACGTTCACGCTGGGCGCCGTGGGACTGGTAGCCGTCGCGATGGTCGCTTGCTACATACCGGCGCGGCGTGCGACGAAAATCGATCCGCTGGTTGCGCTCAGAGATGAGTAATCATTCAGTCACGGAGATCATGATGACACATAGATTAATTGTTTCCGCGGGGTTGCTGCTGTTGGTGTTTGCTGCTTGCCAGCGTTCGCCCGATGCGCAGACGAATCAAGCTGCCGCCACAAAATTTTCGTCGGCTGATATCGCGAAGCTACGTTGGATAGAAGGAACGTGGCGCGGCTCAGGAGTGGACCAGGCGCCGTTCTTCGAACGTTACCGTTTTGAGAACGAAACGACGCTCGCCGTCGATAGTTTTCCTGACGAGAAGTTGGACAAGGTTGGAGAGACATCGCGGTTTGAACTAAAGGACGGCCGGTTTGCAAACGATAGCTACACGGCGAGTTTGATTGACAGCACCGCGATCGACTTCGAACCGGTTCCGGGGAAGGCGAAGAATTCGTTCCGCTGGGAGCGTGTCTCGGACAACACCTGGAAGGCCACGCTGAAATGGCCGGCCGACGGAAACAAGCCCGCGCGCGAACGTGTTTACAACATGGAGCGGATACAAAGTAAATGAGGTTCTTGAGCGGCGTTGCGTAATTTCGTAAAGTGAGGTCCTAACCATCATTCAAGGAGCAACAATGGAGCGTAACGTAGCAAGCGATTACCCGCAGGAGTTGTTGGACCTCTTTCACGAATATCAACACGGCGACATCACGCGGCGCGCTTTTCTCGACGGCGCGGCCAAGTTTGCAGTTGGCGGGCTGACCGTCACTGCAATCTTCGAGAGCCTGCGGCCCAACTATGCGTGGGCGCAGCAAGTGCCGCCGGATGACAAACGCATCAAGGTCGGATACGAAACTGTCCAGTCACCCGAAGGCAACGGTTCGATCAAAGGCTATCTTGCGCGACCGTCGAAAAACGGCAAGCTGCCGGCGGTGCTCGTCATTCACGAGAACCGCGGGCTGAATCCTTACATCGAAGACGTCGCGCGGCGTCTTGCGCTGGCGAACTTTGTCGCATTCGCGCCCGATGGTTTGACGTCTGTCGGCGGTTATCCCGGCAGCGATGAGAAAGGCGCCGAAGCGTTCCGCAAGGTCGACGGGAAGAAGATGACGGAAGATTTCGTCGCGGCGGCGAGGTGGCTCAAGGCGCGCTCGGATTCGACCGGCAAACTAGGTGCAGTGGGTTTTTGTTTCGGCGGCGGAATGGTGAATCAACTCGCCGTGCGTTTGGGCAAGGACCTGAATGCGGGTGTCGCGTTCTACGGCCGGCAGGCAGCCGTCGAAGATGTACCGAAGATTTCCGCGCCGCTGTTACTGCAATACGCCGGCAACGATCAACGAATCAACGAAGGCATCGCGGCGTACGAAGCAGCGCTCAAGGCCAACAACAAGGTCTACCAGGTTCACATGTACGAAGGGAAGCAGCACGGCTTCCACAACGACACGACACCGCGTTACGACGAAGAGGCCGCGAAACTCGCGTGGACGCGAACGCTCGAGTTTTTCAACAAGTACCTGCGGTAACGATCTGTCGACCACGGAGCCGGTCGAACTGCGCCGGCTCCGTCGCGTCATTTCGTTCCGCCTCACCTGTTTTAGACACAATGACAGCCCGAGTCTCACCCCGATGAAAGACTACAGCTTCGTAACTATCTGGCGCGTTGCGGCGCCGATCGAAAGCGTCTGGAACGAGATCTATCACTCGACGGATTGGCCCACGTGGTGGAAGGGCGTCGAGAGCGTGTCCGAAATGCGCAAGGGCGATGACAAGGGTGTGGGAAGCATCCATCGCTACACGTGGAAGAGCAAGCTTCCGTACCGCTTGAGCTTCGACATGCAAACGATCCGCATCGAGCCGCCGCTGTTGCTCGAAGGAATCGCTACTGGCGAACTACAAGGACGTGGACTGTGGCAACTCTCAACCGAAGGAAGCGAAACGATCGTCAGATACGATTGGAGCGTCGAGACGACCAAGCAATGGATGAACATTCTCGCGCCGATTGCTCGTCCGTTATTCGAGTGGAACCATAACGTCGTGATGAACTGGGGCGCCGAAGGCCTCAGCAACAGGCTGCGAACAAAGGTCATTGCCGAGAAAACCTAACTCGCAAAACCGCTGACTTAACGGTTCACTGTTTGTTTGCAGCGATCACTTCCATCATCTCAACCAACACTCTACCCAGCGGCTTACCAAGACTCCGCCCAACACTAGTATTAACCTGCACCGCGATCGCGACCTTCTGTTCCGGGAAGTACATCATGTCCGTCATGTACCCCGGAAAGAAACCGCTGTGACCGTACGATGTTCCGACTGCAGTTTTGCGAATGATCACGCCGAGACCATACTTCGTCTCAGGTCCAAGCATCGGAGCCGAAACACCGTCCAACACTTGCGGCAGCAGGTCGGCAGAAAACGCCTTGCCTTCGTAGATCATCTTCGCCCAACGCGCCAGATCGTGCGCCGTAGAAGCGTACCCGCCGCCGGTCCACTCAAACTGCGGATTGATCGCAAACTTCCCATTCACGATCATTTCATCTGTCCCGCCAAACGGATTGTTCGGACCCGCGTAACCCTGGACCACGCCTTTCAACCTCGGTCCATCCTGCGGGATCGTATCGGTTAACTTCAGCGGTTTGAGCACTCGTCTGTTTGCTTCGTCGTAGAAACGCTTGCCGGTGACTTTTTCGATGATCATTCCGAGCACGATGTAATTCGTATCGGAGTAGTCCCAGCCTTTGCCCGCCTCGAACGGCGCTTTTTCATCGAGCAAATAAGCCACGAGCTCCGCGGGTTTCCACACCTTGTCGGGATTCGCCGTCAGGTCTTTGGTGAACTGCTCCTTGAACTCGTAACGCACGAGTCCACTCGAGTGGTTCATCAACTGCCGCACGGTGATGTCTTTCGCATTCGGTAGCCGCGAAAACCATGGTTCACGGCCCAGGTATTTTTCGATCTTGTCGTCGAGGCCAATCTTGCCTTCTTTGATCAACTGCAAGGCGGTGGCGGCGGCAAACGTCTTACCGACGCTGCCGGCCAGCATTCGATCGTTTGGCTTCATCGGCGTTTTGCTTTCGCGATGTGAATACCCGACGGCAAGCGCGAACGATTCGCCATTCGCAAGCACGACGCCGAGTGTGGCGCCAGGAAAACTTCCGGCTTTGTGCCACTCGTCGAGTTTGCGTTGCAGCGCTGTTGGTAATGGAGTTTCAGTCTGGGCCTGGACCACGAGGGCCAGGACCAAACAGACGACGAAGGAGGTGATTGTTTTTCGCATGTCCTCAACAGATAGACAGTATTTTCCGCAATTGTAATCGATACCAACGGCGAGATGTGTTTTATGTGGTGCGGTCCGAAAAATCATTGACAGCATACAGGTTGTACATAGACTGCGCGGACAACGGTTATTCAGAGATGCTTCTCCAGCACGCTAATTAACTTGCTTACGTCAGATCTCCAGCGGCTGTCGCTTATCTCGAGCGCGTTGCGACGCGAAAGAATTGCCAGAGACGCCGGCAGATCCTGTGGACGGGGCATCAATGCACCCTGGACCAAAACTGGAATCACTCGAATCTTTCGCTGGAGGGCAATCGATATCTCGAGGTGTACGAAGTCGTCCGGATTATGTAGGCGCGGTCGACCGTCATCGTCTTTGACGTCCAGCCACGTCTTGTTTATAAGCGCGATCAGAACGGAGCACGATGAAACATAGTTCGTAATCACTTCTACGAAGTCATCTCCTGGCTCAATCGTATCCAGATCCATAAACACGCGATCCGTACCGAAGCGGGCTGTTAATTGATCGTAAAGCCGTCCGGCATATGGAGTACCGTCACCACGGCGATAACTGATGAAGACGGCGGAGGTGGATTTAGCCGAGTCTTTGGTGGTTTGCGTGACGACGTTCGTTTCTTCGCGCGACACGGGCTTGCGGGCTTGGGATGGTGGGGGCTCGTCCGGCTGCGTGCGTGGTCGATCATGTTCGTCGGCCTTGTCTTCTTTTTGTGAGCCGGTTCTAAGCGAGTCGAGCGTTGCAAAGATCTCTCTGGCTAACGTCCTGATTTGCCGATAAAAGATCTCGTCTTCTAAATCAGCAGGATGGCCCAGGTCGTCGCCAGTGCTGACGTAAAATGGATAACCTATGATCTCAAGATTTTTAATTTCCTGCGGCCAACTGTCATATGGAAGGTTGTACAGTAATACAGGAACGACCCGTGAACGGCGCTTAACAACTACGCCGTCACCCGGTTCTGCCAGTTTGATAAACGTCGCCAGCTCTAGTTCGCAATACTGTGACGACAAATAACCGGGAGAGATTAACGCCAGGAAGATCGCGGAGCTTCGAAGTCTATCGTCGATGGCAACGTCGAAATATTGGAATCCCTGGATGTCACGGTCTCGCCATGTGTGTAGTACTCCAAATCGACCGATCAGTCTGCTAAGTTCAACCTCCAGGTGCTTATGAAAGGTGTTAACCCATCCCTCGTTTGAACCAGGTAGCTGCGCGTTGTCTACATGTGCGTAGCTAATGAAGATGTCGAATTCGAATTGAGGTAAGTAAGCCATATTGCGTGTGGCCAACGAGCAGACAGTCTAATTCGAAGTAAGCGACTTGAAAAAGTCCTTCAATAGCAGTGGTTGGACAGCCTAAATCAGGTCGTCAACAAAAACTGTGGCAGCTCGCTGACGCTTTCCAGCACCGCGAGCGGAGAGTAATCGTCAAAGGCACTTCGCGGAGTGACGCCGGAGAGCACGACGATCAAAGGCACGCCGGCACGTTTTGCGACTTCCGCATCGACTACGCTGTCGCCGACATACACCACCGACGCAGGTGAACATTCCAGCTTCTCCATAGCCTCGAACAATCCCTGCGGATGCGGTTTGTGTTGTTCGACGTCCTCGCCGCCTATCACAACCTGAAAGCCGTCGAGCAGCGCTTCGCGTTTCAATACCTGGTTGATGCGGCGGCGATACTTTGTCGAGACAATAGCCAGACTGAAACCGCGTTCACGCAGCGTCTGCACCATCGCCGGAACTGACTCATAGAGCACGGTGAGATCGCTCATCACTTTATCTGCTCGTTCGACAAACAGACGATAGAACTCAGCGCACTGCTGCGGCTCGTGATGTTCGGCGAGACTGAGAAAGGTCTCATTCAGCGATAAACCAATCGTACGGCAGGCAGCTTCCGCCGAGACCTGTTCGAGACCCATTTCGGTAAGCGCGAAGTTGATACAGTCGATCGCGCCTTGCGACGAATCAGCTAACGTGTAATCGAAGTCGAAGACGACAGCGTGGATCTTCATTCACAATTCTGAATTAAGATTAACAGAGCACAACGATGACATAGTATAGCTTTGTTGCTCGCGGTAATAGTCTGTTCGCGAAACCTTGAAATTACATTGCTGAATGTTTGCGACGATACTCAACACATCCATCATGGTGTATATGATCCATAGAGAAGTCGAGTCGGCGAAATCCTCCACGTTAAGTTTCACCTGACCCGCCTGCTCGCATCCGCACGGGCGCTGCTCTGCACGTTAGACATGTCACTACAACTGCACGTCTGTAATTTTCCAGAAAGTGATCAAGGAGGGAAGTATGCCAAGAGCATTTTATATTTTTTGTCTGTTGCTAATTTTTACGGCAAGTGTGCTTACTGCTGTCGCGCAGGCACCGGCGGGTTCGCTTACCGGAACCATCGTGGATGCGGGCAACGCCGCTGTTGCGGGCGCCACGGTTGAGATAACGGACAACGGCACCAACAGGACGAGAACTGTTGAATCAAACGCACAAGGTACTTTCACCGTACCGCAACTCGAATTCGGCTCTTATACAGTCAAAGTCACTGCCGCCGGCTTTAAGACCTACACCGCCACCGACGTAAAGATTGACGTCGGCAAAGAGTACTCACTCGCAGTTGTGCTCGAGCCGGGTGGTGTTCAGGAGTCCGTGACAGTGGTCGCCGGAGCCGACGTCATTAACTCTACGTCGGGAGAATTGAACACAACGGTAGGCCAGCGCCAGATCCGGGAGCTGCCGTTGAACGGTAGAGACCCGCTCGCGCTGATCTCACTACAACCCGGTACGTCGTCGAACGGCGCGACCAACACGACGATCAACGGCCAGCAAAGTTCGTTTACGAACATCACGCGCGACGGCATCAACATCCAGGACAACTTCATTCGCGCCAACGCGACCGACTTCGTGCCCGATCGTCCGAATGTCGACGACGTCAGCGAGTTCACGGTCACGACACAGAATGCGGGCGCAGAGAAGGGCTACGGCTCATCGCAAGTCGAACTCGTTACACCTCGAGGCTCGCAGGACTTTCACGGCGCGCTGTTTCTCTACAACCGCAACTCGAAGTTTGCGGCGAACGAGTTTTTCAATAACCTCAACGGCGTCGAGCGTCCGTTCCTGAACCGAAACCAGTTTGGTGGAAGTTTCAGCGGTCCACTGCCCTTGCCGCGGTTCGGTGAAGGCGGTCCCGCAACCTATCGAGACAAGGCGTACTTTTTTGGTTCTTACGAAGGGTTCCGCTTGCGACAGTCGACCACGACGACGCGAACGATCCTGTTGCCTTCCGCTCGACAGGGACTCTTTACTTACGTGGACGCTGCCGGTGTCACGCGTCAAATCAATGTGCTGAACACCGCGGGTGTAGCGGCCGATCCGCTGATCGCGAGCCGCATCCTGGCCAACATTCCGGCCGTCGGAAATAATCCCGGCGCCGGCGATGAGCTCAACACAACAGGCTTCAGTTTCAGTCAGGCTCAGAATGTCGACCGCGATAAGTTCACTTTTCGTTTCGACGTGGAGCCGAGCTCGCGACAGCAGTACTCGTTGATTGTTAATCGCGGCACGGAAACAAACCTGCGTCCGGATGCTGACAACGGCGGGTTCAACCGGATCCCGTTCGCATTTCAGGGAGCGGACCGGCAGTCGGTCGTCGCCGCCTGGCGTTTCTCGCCGACTGCAACATTCACGAACGATCTGAGAGGCGGTTGGCTGTTTAGTTTGCCAATCTTTGATCGGACGAACGAGTCGACGGATTTCTTTTTCGTGCTGCCGCTGATCGATAGTCCGGAGTCGACGTTCCAAAGACAGGGACGCGACTCTCATCAATACACACTCAACGACAACGCCGTGTGGGCGCGTGGAAACCACTCGATCAGATTCGGCGGACAGGCACAGTGGTTCCGTCTGGAACCTTTCGGTCCGCCTTCGTTCGCCGACTCGACGATTCCCACGCTGACTATCGGCACTGGCCCGGCAACGCCGAGTTTGCTGGCGAGCCAGTTCCCAGGCGGGATCAGCGCGACTCAGCTCGCGAACGCGAACGGCCTGTTGGCGCTGTTGGGAGGATTTGTAAACGGTGCCGAAGTTACCTTCAACGCGATCAGCCCGACGTCCGGTTTCGTTCAGGGCGCGAACAGCGTTCGTCATCTGAATTTTGAGAATTACGCCGCTTACGTCTCCGACAGTTGGCGCGCGACGCGGAATCTCACGTTGAACTTCGGCTTGCGTTACGAGTTGTTCTCGCCGATCCGCGAAGCTGATCGACTGGCTCTGGAACCGGTAATCCCGGCCGGCACGAGTCCCGCGGCCGCGATACTCAACCCGAACGGTGTTTACGACTTCGTCGGCACGAACGCCGGCGGAAGCAACTTCTTCGGTTGGGACAAGAACAACTTCGCGCCCGTTTTCAGTTTCGCTTACTCGCCCGACTTCAAAAACAAACTACTCAATGCGGCGCTTCCGGGTGGAGGTCGCACAGTGATCCGCGGCGGATATCGCATCAGCTACGTCAACGACGAATTCGTGCGCGGCGCTGACAACGCATTGAGCGGCAACCAGGGATTGACGCAAACCGTGTCGTTGACCAACCTCGACTTTCGAGCTAATCAGGGGAGCCCGCCGTTCGATACGCCGCCGTTCGAGGTGCCTCGGAGTTTCGCACTCAACAACGAGCTCGCGGGTAACTTCGGCACGGTGTTCGGGATCGATCCGAATCTCAAAGTGCCGATGACACAGGAATGGAATTTCGGCATACAGCGTGAGCTTGGTTTTCAAACCGCGATCGAAATTCGGTACGTCGGCGGCAAGAGCGACAACCTGCTTCGCGCGTTGGATCTCAATCAGGTGAACATCTTCAACAATGGGTTCCTGGGAGACTTTGAACGTGCGCGCAGAAATCTTGCCAACTTCGGTAATCCGGCTTGCACGACCGCAACGTCCGCGACGACGGGCTGCGAAGTCCTGACTGTCTTTCCGCAGATCGAAGCTGGAGGACTTTTGGGCAACGGCACGATTCGTTCGCTGATCGCGTCAGGTCAACCGGCGCAGCTTGCGTTCACCTACGTGTCGAACTTCTTTGGCGGCAGCAGTGAACTCTTCCTGCCGAATCCAAACACCGGAGTTGCCGACCTGCTGACCAACAACTCGAAATATCGCTATCACGCGCTGCAAACGGAGATACGTCGCCGCTTCGCGCAGGGTCTGCAACTCCAGGCAAACTACACTTTCCAAAAGACGCTCACGAACACCGGCGGCGTTGGTCAAACGAACTTCGACCCGCTGCTGGACATCAATCAACCTAACCTTGAATACCAGCGCGCCGACTACGACGCGACCCACGTATTCAACTTCAACGGCATTTATGAGTTGCCGTTTGGAAAAGGTAAGCGTTGGCTGAACAACGCCGGTCTTGCGAACCAGATCTTCGGCGGCTGGGAGTTTACGTCGATCGTGCGAATCGCGTCGGGTGCGCCCTTCTCGATTCTCGACACGCGCGGTACGCTGAACCGCACCAACAGATCGGCGCGTCAGACTGCGAATAGTTCGTTGAGCAACGAGGAGATCAAAGACTTGATTGGCGTGTTCCGCACGCCGGAAGGAGTCTTCTTCATCAACCCGTCGGTGATCAATACCACCGGACGCGCGTCGGAGGGCATCGGGACGACGCCGTTTCCGGGGCAGGTCTTCTTCAACGCGCCTCCGGGAACCACGGGCACGCTCGAACGAAACTTCCTGAATGGTCCATGGTTCATCAACTGGGACGCCGGTCTGATCAAGAACTTCCCGATCACCGAAACCGTGCGCTTCCAGATCAGGGCCGAGGCTTTCAACGTACTCAACCGCGCGAACTTCTTCATCGGCAACGTGTCGTTTACTCCAGCCGGAACGAGTTTCAACATCAACTCGACCAACTTCGGCCGGATCAATACGACGTTCGATCCGCGAATCATTCAGTTCGTGGGACGGTTTGAGTTTTAGTTGAGGTCCTTCAATTCGAACTACTGCGAGGCGCTGCTTCCGGCAGCGCCTCAATGTAGAAGTTGCGATTGACCTCGAATGTTTTGATATCTTCTGTGAAGTCGAAAGTTTGGGACGCTTCGGTTGGCGTTAGTTTCACTTCCCTGCCGTTGATGTTCACGCGAATCGGCATCGCAAATCCCTTCACGACCTTGTCATACCGGAACGAAACGCTTTTGCCGTTTACCTTGTACTTCAACACGGGAATCATCGTCGTCCGCAGGTATTGATCGAAGACCTTGCTGAGATCGATGCCGGCCTTTTTCGTGATGTAGTTTTCGATCTGTTCCGTCGTGACGGTCTGGTGCCAGAAGTCGGCGTTCAGTCCGCGCAGGATCGAGAGCCACTTCGCATCGTCGTTGATGACGTTACGAATCGTGTGCAGCATGTTTCCGCCCTTCGGATACATGTCACCCGAGCCTTCGCGATTCGCTCCGTAGGTGCCGATGATCGGGCGATCGTTTCTGATGCCTCGACGTGTGCCGACGACGTAATCCTCCGCGTCCTTTTTCCCGAAGTGGTATTCGACGAAAAGGTTCTCGGCGTAGTTCGCGAAGCCTTCATGAATCCACATGTCGGCGGCGTCTTTCATCGAGATGTTGTTGCCAAACCACTCGTGCGCCGATTCGTGAACGATGATGAAGTCAAACTTGAAACCGACACCGCAGCCGCATGGGTCACGGGCCAGATATCCGTTCTGAAACCAGTTGCCGTAAGTGACCGAGCTTTGGTGTTCCATGCCGGGATACGAAACTGAAACGAGCTTGTAGCTGTCTTCATAGAACGGATACTTGCCGAACCAGTGTTCGAACGCTTCCAACGTGCGCGGCACTTCCTTGAACCACTTCATCGCGGCGTCCTTCTGATGGGCCAACACCCAGTACTGAACGTCGAGCACGCCGCCTTCTCCTTTGTACTTCTCGGAGAACGTTACATAGTTGCCGATGTTGACGTTGACGCCGTAGTTATTGATCGGGTTAACGACTTCCCAGTGAAACGTTTTCTTTTTGGCGGCGACGTCGTGGTCCGTTTTCTTCAAGCGGCCGTTTGAAACTGCGGTGAGACGCTCGGGCACCGTGACGCTGATCTGCATGCCGCGATCGGGTTCGTCAGCACCGTGATCTTTGTTGGGCCACCAGATGCTGGCGCCGATCCCCTCGCACGTGGTCATGATGAAGTTTTCGCCGAGATCGTCTCTGCCCCAAGTGACGCCTCCGACCCACGGTGGGTTCTTACTGACGACCGGAACGCCTTCGTAAAAGACTTCGACCTTGTCCTCGACGCCCGCCGGAAGTTCTTTCTCAAACATCACCCAGTAGACGTTGCCTTCGCGTTCGAACTTGAGTTCCGAAACGCCGTGAGTGACTTTCGTGATCGCCAACGGCGGCTGCAAGTCGATCTGCATTTTGATTCCGGGTTTGAGGGTCTTGAAGATGATCTCGTTGGAGCCTTTCAACCGGCGCGTTTCCGGTAGAAACTCCACGCTGAGGTGGTAATGAAGCACGTCCCACCATTCACGCTCGGGCGTTATCGAGCCGCGCAACATTTCCTGGCGCGTGATATTTTCCGTTTGGGCCAGGACCGCAGCCCCGCCAATCTGCATCAGAAGGAATATGGCAATGGCAATTAGTGTTAATTTACGCATATGTGTTCCGGAGTAACTGACATGAGATTGCGCGTCATTGTACCGCTGATCGTGGTTTGTTTCTCAACCGCCCTTGCTCAGCCCCGGCAGATCGTCGAAGACAAAGGCAACTTTGGGCTTCACATCGTCAACGATTCGATCATCAGCCACAAGTACCTCGAGCGTGAGAATCAGCTCCTGCTCCTCGGCACGCGTCATCTGCAACTGCTCGATTTGACGAACTTCAAAGTCATCGAGACGCGGCCGATTACGCTGCCGTCCAACTTCGATCTTCGCCCCGACTTTGACAAGCACGAGTGGCCCATCAGTCCCGACGGCCGACGCATCGTGATGCTCGGTCTGGACGAAGGGCGCATCAAGAACAAAACTGAAAACAAGCAGGCGGCGTTCGTACTCGATCTGCAAACCGGAAAGCGCGTCGCGCGGCTCGATCGTCCGGATCGAGTTCTCACTGCTACGTGGAGCAAGAACGGCAAGACACTGATCACGATGGACGCCGCCGGCGCCGATCTTTTTACCCGGACCCTGAACCTGAGTTTCTGGGACGGCGAGACCTTCGAGTTTCGCTACAGCATGGCGCTGGAGAACGCCACCTGGACTTATCTGAGTACCGACGGCGAACGTTTCTTTGCGGCAACAGGGAAGGGAAAGAGCTTCTTCGGGATCAAGTATGTCGCCGATGCTGATGCTGTCATTCGCATTTGGAAAACCGGCAGCGGAGAGATCGAGAAAACGATCGCCGTCGGCGACGCGAAGTTTAATCCCAAGACACGAGAGATCGCGTTCAGTCCCGACGAAGCGTTTCTGCTGCTGGTCAACAAGCACAAATCAAATGCGTCGCAGCATCGCTTGTTGGTGTGGGAAATCAACGGCGGCGTCAATCCCAAGTATCAATTGCAGCCGCAACCCAAAATCGACGACTCGCATGTCGAGTTCAGTCCTGACGGAAAGTATTTCGCCCTCGACGTCGGCAAGGACCTGCAAATCTACGAGACGGCAACGGGCAAGTTGAAGGGTGAACTAACGAACGTCGAGATGCCTTCGTGGGGTTGGATGGACAACGAAGTCCTGGCGAGCGTCGATTACAAGCAAAAGAATTTCTTTGAGCTGGGGTTGCAGCTCAAAGCGTTCGACGCCAACAACGGCACGCTGCTGTTCAAACAAAAGCTGGCGTATGACGAAATCGAACGTCCGTACAGCTACGACTCGGACGAGACGGTTGTCACCGACTTCACCACTCTTCGCCCACATCCGACGAAAAAGCTTTTTCTCACCATCAGCAAGCAGTTTGTGAAGATCTTCGATTCGCGCATCGGCGAGTTGCTGCAGACGGTCGTACATCCGCTGATCAAGTACGACCTGATGGGCAAGCCGAAGATGACGAAGGGAGACACGGTGATCTCAGCCGATTGGTCCAAAGACGGAAACGCGCTGTACGTGTTCAGCGCCAACGGCCGATCCGTTTCGCTGTGGAAGTTGACCGGGAATTAATACGTGACCGCTTCAATCTTCGTCGAGGTTCGCACCCACGCGGAAGGTGTGGCCATCGGGGTGTCGGATGTGACACTCACGCACGCTCCAGGGCATGTCGGTAGGCGGGAACGGAGCGGTGATGCCGAGTTTTAACGCGAGGTCGTAAAACGCGTCGACTTCGGCCGGCGACTCCAACCACCAGCTCATCCATACGCTGCCCGCCTGGTTGTCCCACTCCGATTGCGGCATTGGGCCACCGCGCGTCCCCTGGCAATTCTGGCAAAGAAAGATCTCGGCCTCGCCCGAGGTGATGGCGCCGAACGTCGGCGGATCGCCGAATTCCCAATGCTTCTGCCAGCCGAGCTTCTCGAACCACGCAAAACTCTCCGGCAAGTTCGCGACATTCAGTATCGGCGTGACGTCCTGGACCTTCATTTCTTAGACCTCCAATCAAGCGATCTGGTTAGATGGCGTCAAAAGTATCTCTTGACGACTAAGCCGTTGTTTGTTTTTACTCACGTAGCCATATCATGCATGTTTTCTTCGTTCAATATCTCTTTCTGATTTTAATCATCCTGGCGCTCGTGATGATCGCCAACAAGCTGCGCCTGGCATATCCGATCGTGCTGGTGGTCGGCGGCCTGGTCCTGAGTTTTACCACTCAATTCTCACGCATCGCGATCCATCCGGATCTCGTCTTCTTCATTTTTCTTCCGCCGCTGCTTTACGAAGCGGCGTGGAAGATATCCTGGAAAGAGTTTTGGCGCTGGCGACGGGTGATCGCGAGTTTCGCTTTTGTGATCGTGATCATTAACGCCTGCATCATCGCGTTTGCCGCGCGGGCGCTGATTCCCGGATTTACGCTCGCCCTCGGTTTCCTGCTCGGCGGTATTATCTCGCCACCCGACGCTATTTCCGCAACCACGATCATGCGGCGGGTAAACGTGCCCAAGGGACTCGTGAGCATCGCCGAGGGCGAAAGCTTGCTGAACGATGCGTCGTCGCTGATCGTGTTTCGCTTTGCGCTGGCGGCGGTGATCACCGGGCAGTTCTACTTCCAGGAAGCCGCGATCAGTTTCGTGCTCGTGATTGTTGGCGGGATCGGGGTGGGTGTCCTGCTCGGGTTCGTCGTCTACCAGGTCCATCGCCGCGCGCCGATGACGACGAGCATCGAGATCGTTCTGACTCTCGTCACGCCGTATTTTCTTTACTACGTTGCGGAGTACTTACACGTCTCGGGTGTGCTCGCGGTGGTGTGCGGCGGCTTGTTCTTATCGAGCAGGCGGCAGAAGCTGCTCGACTTCAAGAGTCGGATCCGAGGCGTGAATGTGTGGGACAACCTCGTCTTTCTGCTGAACGGATTGATCTTCCTGCTGATCGGGCTTCAGTTGCGAGGCGTCGTACAGCAGCTTGGCGATACCAGTCTGTCGACCGCGATCGGGTATGCGTTACTCATCTCGGTGGTCCTGATCGTTTCGCGTTTACTTTGCACATTGGGAGCGTCGGCATTCACCAGGTTCGCCAGCAACTTCATAACGGTCGCCGACGCGCATCCGGGTTGGAGGAATCCGTTGATTCTCGGCTGGTCCGGAATGCGCGGCGTCGTTTCGCTGGCGGCAGCGCTTTCGATTCCGCTGGTGGCGGCTGCCGGACAGCCATTTCCTTATCGCAACCTGATCCTGTTCATCACGTTCGCGGTTATTCTGGTTACGCTGGTGTTTCAGGGGCTGACACTTCCCGGCGTCATCCGCGCTGTCCAACCCGAAGACAAGTACACGATGATCTCGGATTACGATCAGGAAGTCATCATTCAGAAGAAGACTGTCGAGGCAGCACTGCAACTTCTGGACGAGAAGTACGTGAAAGAACGAGGGGAGAACGAACACCTCGATAACCTGTTCTCGAGGCTGGAATCAGACCTCCGATCGTTGGACCACGAGCTAATCGAGCACGACCCGACGGGTAACTCGTTGGCGAAATACCGCACTGTTTACCTCGAAGTTTTGGAACGACAGCGCATGGTGTTGGATGAAATGAACCAGTCCGCTGATTTCGATGAGGAAATCATTCGGAAGTATCTTTCTTTGCTGGACCTCGAAGAGTTCAGGCTGCGAGAAAAACGAGTAGCAACTGAAGAATGACCTATGCCGCAAACATTTGACTGTCCCAAGTGCAGAGCGCCCGTCGCGTTCGAGCGCTCGCTGGAACTCGGCCAAACCCAACCGAGAGTGCGTTGTGAGTATTGTCACAGCCAGTTGATTGCGCCGAACGAACTCGCCGGACAACCGGCGCGGGTCGTGCGCATTCATTTCGGATCCGGCGCCGGCAAGCCGCCGCTGTGGCTTTGGTTCACGCTGGCGATTCCGCTCATCGGTGTGATCATCGCGGGCCTCGCCATGCTCGTCGCGCCGTTCCAGCGCCATGAAAAAATCCGTGTTCCCGAACGAGGATCGGGAACACGGATTTGGAAGTGATTGCGTTTTTTACTAACGAACCGGTCGGCTCAGAACGTCAGCCAGCGCATGCATACGGTTCGCGTCAGCCGCATTCTGCGTCGTTCCCGCCGTTTGTTCCACCGAGGCCGCGAGGCTCTTCAGTTTCGCCATCGAGCTGCGATTCAACCGTGAAGTCTCGGCGCTTTGAATCGCCTGCCGCAGCGCCGCGATCCGATCCGCCGGCAGCGCCTGCGAACGCTCCAACTGATCGACATACGCCTTCGCCACGACCAGCTTGCGCGGCCACACGATCCGCTCCTGGTTCTGCACGTTGAGCTCGCTCACGCGGACCGTCTTCGCCGCGTCGATCTCGTTTTGCGTGAGATTTTTCGTCGGCGTCAACTCGAAGACGTCGAGGCCGCGCGCGATCTCTGACGCGTAGATGTGGCCGTTGTACCAGTACGCCGACCAGTCGCCGCCGAGCACAAGCATGTGCGGGTCGATTGGTCCACGATCGAAGTAAGCAATCTCCGTCGGATGCTCGGCGTCGGTGAAATCCATGACCGAGATGCCGCCCTGATACCAGGCCTGCACTTCGACGTCGCGGCCAGGAATCGGAACGAGCGATCCGTTGTGAGCCACGCAGTTTTCGCTGTCGCCCTGTGCGGCAGGCATCTTGTAGTAACTCGCGAACTTCAGTTTGTCGCCTTCGACGTTGAAGATCGCGTCCGCGCCCCATTTGTTCGGGTCGTTTGCGCGACAGCGCGCACCGAGTCCGCCGCCCCACTCGTCGGTGAACACGATTTTTTTCCCGTCATTCGAAAACGAGGCCGAGTGCCAGTAGGCATAATTCGGATCGTTGACGGCGTCGATGCGTTTCGGGTTCGCGGGATCCTTGATGTCCAGGAGAATTCCGTTACCGGAACAGGCGCCCGCGGCGAGTCCGAGTGCGGAGTAGACCGTGATGTCGTGGCACTGGTTCGTGTCGGACGGCTTTTCCAATCCGTTTTTGCCGTGAGTGCCGCCGTTGTTCAGCGCGTTGATGACGCCCGTGCGCGGATCCATAAAGAGGCGCGGGCTCGAGACGACCTTCGCATCCTGCGGCGCCGCTAGCGGCACCTTGATCACCTCGATGCGAAACAGCGCCGTATTCGGGTTCGTGTCAGGCTTTCCACCCGAGCACCCGGCCAGTTCCTCCGCTTGGCGGACGAAAGATGTTCCCGACACGTAGATGTAGACGTTGTTCTTGTCGTTTGGATCGACGACGAGCGTGTGTGTGTGCGAGCCACGGCAAGTCTGCACGGCTGCGACCTGCTTCGGTTTTGTGACATCGCTGATATCGAAGATTCTCACGCCGCGAAAACGGTCCTTTTGCACGGGCGGTAGACCCTGCTGAGGACCCGAGGAGGCGGTGGGTGGCGGCGGCGCTGGAAAACCTTCTGCGCCGCAATCGAGGCGGCCGTTTGGCATCTCGACTGACATGAACATCAGGTTTTTATAAACCGAAACGTCGTTCTGGCCGCCGGGGCAGACCACCGTTGACAGCAAGTTCGCTTTCGCCGGATTCGAGATGTCGTAGATGCTGACGCCGAAGAAGTTTCCCTGGAACAAGTGATTACCCTGAAAGGCGAGATCAGAATTCGCGAACGCGAGTCCCGCGATCGAGAGCACGGCCGGCTTCGGGATTGGCACGCCCTCAGGAATGCCGATCATAGCGAGCGTCTTTTTCACCTTTGGACTGTCGGGATCAGTTGAGCCGAGGTCGAACACTTCTGGTTTCTTCACCAGCAGCAGGTGCTTGATGCCGAGCGCCGCTACGCCCGCGTCATAAACGCCGGGCGCCAACTTCGCGCGTGGGTCAGTTGTGTCTGAACCAGTCATGCCGGGCGGTAGTGCCCCAGCCGCTTCAGGAGCAAACGGATTATTGTCCGGTTCCTGACCGCTGGGTTTATCGGGCGGTTTCGTCGGCGCCTGCGCCGGTGTAGGCGACGGTGTTTGTGCGCGCGTTGTAGTTGCAAAGCACAAACACAAAGCAAAGGTGGCGATTAGTAAACGGAGGGCGTTGCCGTGTACTCGACTCATCATTTCTCCTCTTTGGGTTTTTCACCCAGCATGTTTTCCATAATCTTGATCTCGGCGCGTTGGCCGCTATCGACTTCGGTGGCGAAGTTGAATAGTTCGGCGTCCTGACCGGCTCCGGCACTGTCGAACAGGTCCTTCACCATTGTCAGAGCGCCGGTGTGGTGTTGAATCATTCCCTCTAAAAACAGGTGGTCAAACTCGTCGTTCTTTGCTTTCTTCAGCGCGTCCATCTGCTTTCGCGTGAGCATTCCGGGCATGAGCATTTCGTGGCTCGACATGTCCATTCCCGGCATGTGCATCATTGGCTTGGACTCTGGTTGGCCTCTGGCCGTGAGCCAGCGCTTCATGAACTCGATCTCGTCTGACTGCGATCGACTGATGCGCGCACCGAGCGTGCGCAGGTCCTTGTTCTGTGTGTGCGACTCGATCAGCGCGGTCATCTCAACGGCCTGCGCATGATGCATGATCATGTCCTGCATAAACTGCACGTTGGCCGGCGAGTGCGGCGGTAGCGTGGCGCGCGTTGAAGAAGGCAGTGTCTTTGTGGGTTTGCCGGGCGCGCCGGGTTGCACCACGACCGGAGTCCTGGGTCCCGCCTGCTGCGCGCAGACTGACAGTGATAAAAGAAACGTGAGAGCACCGGCAGGCAGAAACCTGGCGGTCAGTTGAAAGCGCTTCATCGGCTTTAACCCAGTAATGAGGCCTTTACCTTATCACAAACCGGCCCGAGAACGCGCGTCCGCGGCTAACGGAACACGAACACGTCGATCGGCTCGGAGACCGGGTTGTCGCCCGCCGTCGTGGCGTGGGCGCGCATGGCTGCGAGGCCGGCCTGAAAGTCCTCGTCGGTCAGTCGCGCGAGGACTGAGTCGGCGCCCGCTGCCACTTTCTCCGTGTACGCTGCGAAATCCAGAGCGATTTGTTGGAGGATGATGTCTGAACTGATTGTATGGAAACCGGCTGACTCGAAGATCTGCTTGATAGAAGCCGCCGTGGGCAGACAATCGTCCATGATCGGGCGACTCGTCGGGAAGAATTCAACGTACGGATACGATGGTATGCGTTCGCGAAGACCAGTGCGCAAAACCGTGGTTCCACCTTGCGAAGTACGCGCCGGCATTCACGCGTCGCCGCCGCCGGATCCGTGAAGTGATGAAACGACATCGACATAAAAATCAGATCGATCGAATCGTCAGGCAGAGGGATCGCTTCGCCCTCGCCGGGCAAATAGCGAACACGCGGGTCGCGTAGCTTCTTGCGCGCCTGGTCCAACATCTTCGTCGACGGATCGAGGCCGATGACTTCCGCGTCGAAATGTGCCGCGAGCGCTTCGGTGAAGCGTCCGGTGCCGCAGCCGAGATCGAGAATCGTTGTGACAGGCTCGTGTCCGACGCATGAGGAAAGAAAGTTCATCCACAGTTGGAGCACCGCCGGGCCGTGGTCGCGGCCGCGATCGTAGACAACTGCGATGTCGGTAGTGTCGTAGTCCATGTCGAAGAGCGTCAAGTTTCGCTCTGATTTTTTCAGAAAACAATGAGAAACTACGGGCATGATCAGAAAAGCAGGAAAGCAGGGCGCGAATGGCGGTGGACCAGATGACAAGCTCGAGGATGAGATCGACTCGTTGTTCACGCTGCCGTTGGCTGAGTTTACCGGCGCGCGCAACACGCTGGCGGCGCGGTTGAAGAAGGAAGGCCGTGCGAACGATGCCGAGCGTGTGAAGTTACTCGCGAAGCCGTCGGTGTCGGCGTGGGCCGTGAACCAGCTCTACTGGGACCATCGCGATGCGTTCGATGAGTTGATTGCCGCGAGTAAAAGTTTTCGTCCGGCTTCGTCGCGGCTCGCAGGCAGGGTTGCGGGGATGCGCGACTCACTCGACGCGCGACGCGAAGCACTCCTACAACTTTCCGAGCTTGCTGCCGAGTCGTTGACGGAGGCTGGTCACAATCCGTCGCCGGATACGATGCGGCGCGTGCTGACGACGCTCGAAGCGTTGTCGGCTTACTCATTGCTGCCGGATGGTCCAACACCCGGGCGATTGACGAATGACGTCGATCCGCCGAGTTTTGAGTCGCTTGCGTTGTTGATGTCGAGTGCGGGGCCGGCGGGAGAGACTGCCGCGCCGCCGCGAAAGTCAGAGCGGTCACCCGCGAGGGCGGCGTCAACACACGAGGTGCGGCGTATCGAAGAGTTTCGTCAGAAGAAGATCGCTGCGGCAAAAGCCGCGTTGCAGGAAGCGAAGAAAGCGTTTACGGATGCGCGTGCGAAGGTTCAGAGTCTCGAGGGCGCGCAGAAAAGAGCGAACGCAGAGGTAAAGGAAGCTGAGAAGCATAAACGTCAGGCCGAGTCGTTGCTGGAGCAGGCGACTGCGGCGTATGAAGACGCGACTTCACACGCCGAAGCCGTCGCCGGCGAGATCCGAAACGCGTCGCAGGCCGTTGACGATGCGAAGCACGCAGTGGAAGAGGCGACTAAAGATCTGGAGTCTTTGTTGCGAAAGTAGCGACGTCATTCCCGATTCGAGAAAACAGTGGTATATAGCCGGTTAAGAAAGGAAGAGACAATCATGGACGAACTGATCAAACGCATTACTGAGAAGACGGGTATTTCGGAAGACCAGGCGCGCTCGGCTGTAAACACCGTTTCCAGCTTTCTGAAAGAGAAGTTGCCGAGTCCGATCGCGGGGCAAGTCGATAATGTGCTGAGTGGCGCCGGTGGTCTGACTGATAAGCTCGGCGACGCAGCGTCTAAGGTCGGCGGCATGTTCGGCGGTTCATAAACGTACCTTTAAACCACCGCTGATTAGCGTGTTTGGACCCGCGGCTTGATTCGGGTGTTGAACCTGCGGCTTGATTTGCGTTGCAGCGGTTGACTGGCGTGTTGGACCGAAGCTCGATTCGGGTGTTGATGCAGCTTGATTTGCGTTTCAGCGGTTGATTCCGGTGTAGGACCGCAGCTCTATTCGCGTCTTGAACCTGCGGTCGACTACGGTTCACGGTAGACCAGCACGTAGCGCCACAACAGACATCTGCTCACTGTCGCGCCCGGCAGAATCTCACCCGCGAGCGCACGCATCTGCCGGACGCTCGAGTACGAATCGTGTTTGCCGTGCTCGTCCCACGCCTTGCGGACTGCCGCAGGCGGCTTGAGCCGGCCGTTGTGAATCAACCGCAGACTCACACTTACACCCATCCCGATCGTGTCCAGCATCCGTTCCGTCAGGCTATCTGACCGCACGAGATCGAGCACAACCAAAACACCTCCCGGCCGGAGCGCGTCGCGCATCTTCACCAACAGTTCCCGCTGCTGCACGTGATGGAGCGTCGCGATCGAACAGACGAAATCGAACTGCGATCGCGCAAAATCCCACGTCATCGCGTCAGCCAACTGAAACTCGAGGTTCTCGAACTGACCCGACCGCGAACGCGCGATCCGAATCATCTCAGAAGACAGATCCAGCGCGACCACTCGCCCGCAAACCTTCGCCAACTCCCGCGCAAACGCACCCGTGCCACACCCGATGTCGAGCGCGTTTTCACAGTTCGCCGGAACATACCGGAGCAGGGAATTGTGATAATGGTTATTCGCCGTCCAGCCTTGTTCGTCGAGAAGCGCCAGCCGATCAAAATCTGCTTCTACAGATGACATGTTGGGTTGTCTTCAAAACCAAACCGCGGTGTTCTCGGTCGCGCACACACAAAATATCACTCGACGCCCCAGAAACGGGACGCCAGTATATAGAAGAGCTGAGACAATCGACGATTCCAACTTTCCAACGGCGCCGTCGCAAGAAATGCGCTGAAGAAGTGCTTGCGCGGCAAAAGGAGGGTTAAGCGATCTGAACTGCTTGCTGCCGTGGCGGGATGGGCAAGCATCAGGAATACGAGACAAAAAATGACGAGAACGAGTCTTGCGGCTCATTTGCGGCGCTCCTCGCCGGGGTGGTAGGAGGATTCGAGGTTGGCGCGGATCTCGTCGAGCGAAAGCCAGGAGGGTTTGAACTGGCCGCGCGTGTAGAGCGCCGACTGGTCCATGAAGTGTTTGCTCGATGGATCGCCGCTGGATCCGAAAGTATGCACCGAGAGCGCGCGGACCTTCGGCGCAAACTCGACGACGCTGATGTACGTTCCGCCGGCAACGCCGTACCGCCGTTTCTGTCCCTCGATCGGCGCGGCGTAAAACGTGAACACGGCGCCGTCGTTTCC
>JADMIO011210340.1_pt1 | contig 30284 bp, 30 predicted proteins | sample 8958161 | NCBI WGS metagenome assembly JADMIO01 (sample SAMN16585339, study PRJNA669376) | soil metagenome | isolation source: Crop rotation soil | place: USA: Cullars Rotation, Alabama | collected 2011 | reverse complement strand
GCCGCGACTTCAAGTCACGTGAATTCCAAGCTTCGGATCCCACTGTGCTGGAAAGTTCTTCCAGCCGCTGAACGACGAGCTGACGCCGATGCCGGTCCCGCTCGACCACATCGCGGAAAGCCTGTGTCGGATTCTGCAGCGCTCGAATGCGGACGGCGTCGAGGTGCTCCTGCCACGCCCGTGGAAACCGGCCGACCCGTTCGCTAGCCGCCCAGATACGCCTTCTTGATGCGATCGCTCGCCAGCAGCGCCTTGGTCGTGTCCTGCGCCACCACCCTCCCCGTCTCCATCACGTAGCCCCGGTTGGCGGTGACCAGGGCCATGTGCGCGTTCTGTTCGACGAGCAGGATGGTCGTCCCCTCGGCGTTGATCTCTTTGATCACGCGGAAGATGGTTTGCACGAGCTGCGGGGCCAGGCCGAGGGAGGGCTCGTCGAGCAGCAGGAGCTGCGGCTTCGACATCAACGCGCGGGCGATGGCCAGCATCTGCTGCTCGCCGCCGGAGAGCGTGCCGGCGTTCTGCTTGATGCGCTCCTTGAGCACCGGGAAGAGCGTGAAGACGCGCTCGTACTCGCGCTGCTCGACCTTGTCCTTGCGCAGGTACGCGCCGAGCTCGAGGTTGTCGCTCACGCTCAGGTTGGCGAAGATGCCGCGCCCCTCGGGGACGTGCGACACGCCGCGCGCGGTGATCACGTGCGGCTTGACGCCGGTGATGTCGCTGCCGCCGAACTTCACGCCGCCGCGCCGCGGCTTGAGCAGTCCGGAAATGGTGCGCAGCGTGGTGGTCTTCCCCGCACCGTTCGCGCCGATGAGCGTGACGATCTCGCCGCGCTCGACGTCGAGGTTGATGCCGTGCAGCGCGGTGATCGCGCCGTAGGCCACTTCCAGGTCGTGCACGGAGAGAATGGCCGTCATACCTCGACGTTCTCCGCCGGCTCGCCGAGGTAGGCCTCGATCACCACCGGATTGCTGCGCACTTCTTCCGGCGAGCCCTGGGCGATGGTCTTGCCGAAGTTGAGCACGATGATCCGCTCGCAGATCCCCATCACCAGTTCCATGTTGTGCTCGATGAGGAGGATGGCGATGTCGAATTTGTCGCGGACGTCGTGGATGGTCTGCATCAGGTCGAGCGTCTCGCGGTCGTTCAGTCCCGCGGCGGGCTCGTCGAGCAGCAGCAGCTTGGGACGCGCCGCGAGCGCGCGCGCGATCTCCAGCCGCCGCTGGTCGCCGTACGGCAGGTTCTTGGCGTAGTCGTTCGCGCGGCCGCGGAGGTGGAAGATCTCCAGCAGTTGCAGCGCTTCGCGGTCGGCGAGGTCCTCGGCCTGATGAAAATGATTCGTCTGCAGCACGGCGGCGGCGCCGGAGTACTTGTAGTGGATGTGGCCGCCGATCTTGACGTTGTCCAGCACCGTCAGCTCCTTGAAGAGACGGATGTTCTGGAAGGTGCGGGCCACGCCGAGATTGGTGATGTCGTACGGCTTGCATCCCGCGGTCGGCTTGCCGTTGACGAAGATCTCCCCTTCCGATGGCGCATAGACGCGGGTCAGCATGTTGAAGATGGTGGTCTTGCCGGCGCCGTTGGGGCCGATCAGGCCGACCAGCTCGTGCGGCTCGAGCGAGAGGTTGAAATCGCTCACCGCGGTGAGGCCGCCGAAGCGGATGGTGACGTTTCTGGCTTCGAGCAGCGGCATCACTGCACCGGCGGCGCGGCGTCGCGACTGGTGCGATCGTCCGCGTTCCCCTCATCGCGTTCGTCGGTGGCGATGGTGTCCTTGCGCTTGGGCAGCACCTGCCACAGCTCGCGCCGCCCGAGCAGTCCCTGCGGGCGGGTGAGCATGAGCACGATCAGCAGGATGGAGTAGATGACCATGCGCGGATCGCGCTCCACGAAGAGGGTGAGAAAGTTGGTCGTGGCGCCCTGAAAGCTGTGCGGCAGGTGCTGCGAGAGCCACTGCGCGAACGGCGGGATGACGTTCTTCGACGCGCGCAGCCCCTCGGGCAGGTAGGTCAGGATGATGGCGGCGATGACCGAGCCGGAGATCGAACCCAGTCCGCCGAGGACGACCATGACCACGACGTCGAACGACTTGACGAACATGAACATGGTCGGGTTGAGGTACATCATGAAGTGCGCGTAGAGCCCTCCGGCCACGCCGGCCAGGAAGGAGCCGATCATGAAGGCCTTCACCTTGTAGCGCGTGGTGTTGACCCCCATGGCCTCCGCGGCGATCTGGTCTTCGCGCACGGCCAGGAAGGCGCGGCCGAGGGAGGACCGCACCAGCCGCCAAGAAATGAGTATGGTAATACCACAGAAGAAATATACCCAAAAAAAGTTACTCCAATTGGGGATGCCGCTGAAGCCGCGCGCCGCGCCGATCTTGTCGATGTTCAGGATCAGCACGCGGATGATCTCGCCGAATCCGAGGGTGACGATGGCCAGGTAGTCGCCGCGCAGGCGCAGCGACGGCAGCCCGACCACGTACCCGGCCAGCGCGGCCAGCGCGCCGCCGGCCAGCACCGCCACCACCAGCAGCGCGTTCTGCATGACCAGCCCGCTGGTGCCCTCCCCCAGCTTGTCCACGTACGGCGCGAAATAGAAGTAGGTCAGGAAGGACGAAAAGTACGCGCCGACGGCCATGAATCCGGCGTGCCCCAGCGAGAACTGCCCGGCGTGGCCGCTGATGATGTTCAGCGACACCGCGAGCGTGATGTTGATCCCCATCAGCATGATGATCCGGCTGGCGTACGGCATGCGCAGCGCTTCCAGACCGTAGTCCGCGCCGATGAGCGCCGCGACGAAGAGGGCGAGCCAGAGGAGGTCGCGCACGAACCAGGGAAGGCGCTTCATGAGAAGCACCTGAGGTTCGAGGTTCGAGGTTCGAATGAAGAACGAAGAAGAGGCTTAATTCTTACCTCTTCATTCGAACCTCGCACCTCGAACCTCTCCATCGTCACACCTTCTCCGCCTGGTATTTCCCGAACAATCCCGACGGTCGGAACAGCAGAATCCCGATCAGAATCACGAAGGCGATCGCGTCGCGATAACTCGAGAAGCGGCTGCCGCCGACGAACGACTCGATCACGCCGATGATCAGCCCCCCCACCACCGCCCCCGGCACGTTGCCGATGCCGCCCAGGACGGCGGCGATGAAGGCCTTCAGGCCGGGCATGATGCCCATCAGCGGATCGATCTTCGGATACGACAGGCCGAAGAGGATGCCGGCCACGGCGGCCAGCGCCGAGCCGATAACGAAGGTCATGGAGATGATGCGGTCCACCGGAATGCCCATCAGCGCGGCGGTCTCGAAGTTGTACGACACCGCGCGCATGGCCCGCCCGAACTTGGTGCCGTAGATGATGTACTGCAGCAGCGCCATGAAGGCCAGCGCCACGCCGAGCACCAGCATCTGGTAGTTCGTGGTGGTGATCCCGCCGAAGTGGAGGAGGTGTTTCTCCACCAGCGTGGGGAAGAACTTCGGATCGGCGCCGAAGAAGAACTGCCCGCCGTACTCGAGGAAGAACGACACGCCGATGGCGGTGATGAGCGAGGCGATGCGCGGCGCCGAACGCAGCGGGCGATAGGCGATCCGCTCGTTGAGGTACCCGAACAGCCCGCACACCACCATGGCCAGCAGCATGATCACCCCCGCCGCCCCCCACCCCAGCGCCGTCCCCGGCTGGTCGCCGAAGTGCCGCGCCGCCCATCCTCCGGCGTAGAAGCCGACGAACGACCCGAGCATGAACACGTCGCCGTGCGCGAAGTTGATCAGCTTGAGGATGCCGTACACCATCGTGTAGCCGAGGGCGATCAGCGCGTAGATGGCGCCGACGGCGATGCCGTTGAGGAGGTTCTGTAGGAGCTCTTGCATCAGAAGCGAGTGGGTTGTAGCGAGTAGCGAGTAGGAAAAATCGCCTACTCGCTGCCTGCTACTTACTGCGTTCTTGTCGTTCCGCTCGTCCCCGTCGTCTCGGCCGTTGTCGTCGTCGGCGCCGCGGCGGCGCCGGTCGCGCCGCTCGCCCCACCCGCCCCCGCGTTCGGGTCGATCGTCTTGCGCAGCGTGAGCTGCCCGTTCTTGATCTCCTCGATGATGATCTTCTTGCCGATCGGGTTGCGGTCCGGACCCAAGGTGATGGCGCCGGTCACGCCGGCGAAGCCCTTCGTGGCGGCGATGGCGTCGCGCAACGTGGGGCCGTCGAGCTTCTGCGCGCGCTTCATGGCGTCGGCCAGCACCTTCATGGCGTCATAGCCCAGCGCGGCCAGCGCGTCGGGCACCACGCCGTAGCGCTGCTTGTAGCGCTCCACGAAGTTGCGCACCGCCGGCGCCGGGTCCGCGAAGTGATAGTGGTTGGCGTAGAAGCTGCCGTCGAGCGCCTTGCCGCCGATCTCGAGCAGCTTGGGCGACTCCCAGCCGTCGCCGCCCACGAACGGCGCCTTGATGCCGAGGTCGCGGGCCTGGCTGGCGATCTGGCCTACGTCGGTGTAGTAGCCGGGGACGAAGATCACTTCCGGATTGGTGGTGCGGATGGCCGTGAGCTGCGAGCGGAAGTCGCTGTCGCCGTTCGAGTAGCTCTGCTTGGCCACGATCTGCCCGCCGGCCTGGGTGAAGGTCTGATCGATGGAGACGGTCAACCCCGTCGAGTAGTCGTTCTTGATGTCGGTGAGGATCGCGGCGCGCTTGGCGTGCAGATCGTTCGCCGCGAACTGGGCCATGATCGGCCCCTGGTAGCTGTCGATGAAGCACATCCGGAAGATGTAGTCGCCCTTCTTGGTCACTTCCGGATTGGTCGACGACGGCGTGATCATCGGCACCTTGTTCGACTGGCAGATCGGCGCCGCGGCGATCGACGCCGACGACGCCACCTCGCCGAGCACGGCCACGACGTTGTTCTGCGAGATCAGCTTGGTGACGGCGGTGACCGCCTCTTCCTGCTTCGACTGATCGTCTTCGGTGAGGATCTTGATCTTGCGGCCGTTGACGCCGCCCGCGGCGTTGACCTCGTCCGCGGCCATCATGATGCCGTTGTGGGTGGACTGGCCGAAGGTGGCCTGAGGCCCGGTGAGCGAGCCGTACTCGCCGACCAGGATGTCGCCCCCGGTGGCCGCGCCGCCTCCCGCGGTCCCTCCTCCCTCATTTTTCGGTGGGCAGCCGAGGAGGGCGATGGAGAGCGCAGCAGTCAGCAGAATCAATAATTTGTTTCGCATTCGTACTCCCTGACGCAAAGGTCGCGCATTGTATAGCAGGGAGCGTTCCGACCGGCCGGGCGGCGGCGCAAACGGTTGGTTACGCGGAATGAGCGGTTTACCGGAACAGCTCCGCCGCCACGGCGCGCGGGTGCGCTCCCCACAGCGCGTTCATCGCGCCGCGGATCCGCTCGTTTTCTTCGCGCGAGTAGCGCGCCAGGCGCATCAGCGGCGCGTCGCCCGGCGCTGCATTCGGCGTCTTCTCCACGTACTCCAGCGCCTCATCGGCCACGTCGAGCATGAGCGTGTTCGAGGCGTTGGTCACCGCGCGCGCGGCGGCGAGAAAGTCGGGGTCGTGCGGGCGGTCGGGGAAGTCGAGGTGCGCCTCGTAGAGCAGACCGCGCAGGCGGTCCCACATTGCGTCCTTGCCGTAGTTGCGGCCGGCGAAGGCGACCAGCGAGAAGTCCCACAGCACGTCAAGGCGCGGATCGAGAAAGCGGTAGTCCGCCTCGAGCGCCGGGCCGACCAGCCGCCCTTCCGCGCGCATCTTCGCCTCCATCGGCGTGCCGACGTACGGCAGCGTGCGGCAGAAGCCGGCCACCGCGTAGCCGTCCGCGCAGAACTGGCGCAAGAACTTGAGGTTGTTGCGCACCGTGCTGAGGGTGCTCCACGGCTCGAGCAGCATGAAGCCGAAATCGAACGACAAATTGAGCTTCCGCAGGATCTCGCCGGCGCGCAAATGCACCTCGGCGGTGATCATCTTGTTCAGCGTCTTGAGCGCGTCGGCGTCGCCGGCTTCCACGCCGAGGTAGACGTGAGAGAGTCCGGCCTCGATCAGAGGGACGAGCACTTCTTCGCGCACTTCGTCGGAGCGGCAGGAGAACTTGAAGCGCATCCGATCCTGCAGGCGCCGCGCGGTGATTTCGCGGGCCACGGTGTCGGCCCAGGCGCGCGCGTCGCGGCCGCCCGCGAGGAAGTCGTCGTCCTGGAAAAGGATCAGCCGCACGCCGCGCTCGCGGACGAGGTACTCCAGCTCGTCCACGACCTTGATCGCGTCGCGGCGCCGCCTCCCCTTGGTCCCGTTGCCTTCGTAAAAGGTGATGATCGAACAGAAGGAGCACTTCCACGGACAACCGCGCGAGGCGAGCACCGACGCCGTCGGCAGCGAGTGGCGGTGATAGCCGGCCGGCGTGCGCTCGGGCCAGGGAAGCGCGTCGAGGTCGACCGGCTCTTCGCGCGGCGCGGTGACCACCACGCGGTCGCCGTCGCGCCAGGCGATGCCGCGCACTTCCCGCCACGACCGCCCCTCGGCGATTGCGTTGGTCATTTCGATCAGCGTCAGCTCCCCTTCGAAGCGAACCACGCTGTCGAGCTCCGGGATGAGCTGCAGGATCGTCTCCGGCGCGAACGACGCGTAGTGGCCGCCCATGGTGAAGTGCGCCGTCACGCCGCCGGCCCGCAAGGCGTTGATGACCTGCGCGAAGTCGGGCGTCATGAACTGGAAGATGAGCGAGAAGCCGACGACGTCCGGCTGCAGGCGGCGGCACAGCGCGAGCAGCGGCTCCGGATCGCGGCCGAAGCTCTCGATCCGCGCCTCGTGCCCCGCCTGCCGGAGGCTGCTCGTCAGGTAACCGAGTCCGAGGTTGTCCTGGTCCTGGAACCCGACGAGCAGCACCCGAGCGGGACGCATTAGCCGTTGCCTTTCGCCTTCAACTGCGCTTCCACCGCGCTGATCGCCGACTTGTTGAGGTCCTGCGCGGTCTGCAGCGAGGTGCGGGCGCGCTTGAGCTCCTCCGGCGACATGTTCGCGACATTGGTGATGACTTGCTGCGCGTCGATGCCGCCGCCTTCGACAGGACGCGTCTGCCGCAGCAACTGCTGCAGAACGATCAAGCGGATCAGATCGTCGGGACCGGGATCGCCCGGACCGATCGGCCCGCCCGGCAGTTGGAATCCGCCGCCGGCGACGAACTTACCCCAGTCGACGCGGCCCGGCTTCACCGCGGTCGAATTGCCGTAGGTGGCCAGCAGGTTCGCGCCGCCGTTTTGCGCGACGTGGAACGGTCCACTGGAGTGCTCGAAGAAGCTGGAGCTGCCCATCGGATCGCCCGCGTCGGTCTCGATGAACAAGCCGGAGTCGTCGCCGCCGAAGACCAGGCTGAGCCAGCCGGCGAACTGCAGCGCGTGGAACGGATCCTTGGCCACCACGTCGACCGGCCCGCCGGTGGTGCCGATCTCGTGGTCGTTGCCGCTGAGAGGCCACGCGCCGGGGGGGAATGTGCTGGCGGAGCCATCGATCGCCGTGTCGGGACCGAGCGGCGCGTCGCCGCCGATGGTGAAGCCCTCCACGTGGATCACGCCGCGTCCGGGACCGGTCGTCGGCGTGCCGTACCACTTGGTCGCCGTCCAGCTACCCCAGCTCCCGACCGAAAAGTTCCAGCGCACGTGACGTTTGTTGGTCACGTGGCGCCCGGTGTTCCAGAAGAGGAATTGAAAGTTGTTCTTGCCGTCCGGGGTGACGAAGTTCGCGGCGTGTCGGTCGAAGATGGAGGGAACGGTGACGTTGTTGGTGTCGTCGCCGAGGTCGATCTCAGTTCCGTTCGGCCATAGCTTCGCGATGACGCGAAAAGTGTCCATACCTTACCTCCCGCCTTTCATTCGGTCTCGTTATCCGGTGAGTTACTGAGGTCAGACGCGCAAACGTTTCACTTCGGCAATCCGTACTTGGGAATCAAATGATCCTCGGTGCCCTCCTCTCCTCGCTCCTCGCCCTGGCCAACGTCAACGTCACTCCGGAACGACAAGTGGTGCCGCCGCGGCTGATGCCGCAGACGAGCTCGTCGCCGCGGCTGAACGCCGCGTCGGACGGCGACGGCTGGCTGGTCGTGCGCGCCGGAGGCGGAGGGGAGGTGGCCAACCGCGTGGACGGCGACGGCAATCTGATCGACCAGACGCCGATCGCGCTGGGCGGCGGCTACAGCGGACCCGCCGTGGCGTGGGGAGCGGGTGCGTACCTCGCGGCGTGGTCGGAATCGAATTCGATCCGCGCCGCGCTCATCGATCGCGACGGTCATCGCTCGCCGGTGACGATCGTCAGCAACAAGGTCGACTCGACCAGCGTGCAGCAGGTTGCCTGCGCCTTCGACGGCTCGCGTTTCCTGATCGTCTGGAGCACCTACCAGCAGTTGCGCACCAGCGTGATTCGCGGAAAGGCCGCGGCGATCCTCGACGCGAGCGGCAACGTGATCGCCACGGACATCGCCGTCGACAACGATCCAGCCAGCGAGCGCCTGTTCGGCCTCGCCGCAGGGAACGGCGAGTTTCTGCTGGTGACCACGATCGGCACGCGCGTCTTCGGCACGACGATCGATGACGCCGGCCGCGCGGTTCGGCGCGTCCAGATCGGCACGAACGGCACGTACCCGGCGCCGGTAGTCGCGTTCGACGGAAGCGAGTACCTGGTGCTGTGGGACTCGCGCGGCGCGCGCGTCGGCGCGACGATCACGCCGTTCTCGACGGGATTCGTGGCGCAGTCGCTGACCTGGACCGGCGATCACTTCATCGCCATCAGCACGACAAACGGCACGGTCGAATCGCACGTGATCGACGCGAACGGCGTTGGACCGGCGACGCCTCTCGCCGAGGCCGCGGCGACCGGCGGCGCGGCGTGGAACGGGCGCGCGCTGCTCGTCCCGTACGTCAAGTACAACCCCGGATCCGGGATCAGCTACGCGACGCTGACCGACGGCGGCGGCGCACCGATCGATCGCAACACGATCCTCTCCCTCGCGCCGCAAACGCAATTGCAGCCGGCCATCGCGGCCGACGGAGCGCACGACGCGCTGGTGGTCTGGACTTCGCCCGTCGAGACATCGGAGCGGTTCCACGCGCATGCGGCGCATCTGCGCGACGGCGTCCCCACCGGCGAGCCGATCGACTTCGGCCCGACCATGGACGGTCACGCCGCCGTCGCCTTCGGCGCCGCGGAGTACCTCGTCGTCACCTCCACCTGGACCCAAACCAGCCACACCATCAGCGGCCGGCGCGTGGCGCGCGACGGCACGCCGATCGATGCCGTGCCGTTCGACATCCTCACCGCCTACAACGGCCTGGGCGCAGAGGTCGCGTTCGACGGCCGGAACTTCGTGGTCGCCGGGATGATCAATCGCAACGCCGCCGACTTCCGCGGCAGCGTGGTCGCCGTTCGGGTGCGGCCGGACGGCACAGTCGTCGACGCCGAGCCGATCGTCATCGACGCGCCGCAATCGGGCGCGCGCATCTTCGACACACCGCTCATCGCCTCGGGCGGCGCGGGCTCGCTCGTCGTCTGGAAACACGACGACAACCTCATCACCGCGGCGCTCAGTCAGGAAGGCGTGCCCACGTTCGCCATTCATCTCGCCGATCGCATGTCGGGCGAGGTGAGCGTCGGCTGGGGGGACGGAAACTACATCGTCGATTGGGTCGATCTCTACGGCCACGCGTTGCGCTGGATTCCCATCGACGTCGCCGGCCTCCCCACCGGCACGTCGGGCAGCTACCCGCTGACCGCGATTTATCAACTCGCGCCGCCGACAACCACGCCGTTCGGCGGCGGGGCGCTGATCGCCTGGGTGGAGATGAGCGCGCCGCCGAACACCAACCTGCGCGGTCTGCGCGTCGACGCGTATGGCGCGCAGGAGGGTGACGCCTTCACCATCGCCGCCACCGAATTCACCGAGAACCAGCCCGCCCTCGCCCCCGTTGCCGGCGGCGCGCGCGTCGTCTACGAGCGAGGCATCGACTATCCCGGCTTCCCCACCGGACTGCCGCGCGTTTTCACCCGAACGATCGAGAACGCCCCGTCGCCCGGGCGGCGGAGGGCGGCGCGCTAGCGCCGTCGCGCGCGTATCATGCCGCGATGCTCGGGCGCGCGGCCGCAGTCCTGCTCTTCCTGGCCGTCGATGCCGCCGCGCAACCTTGCGCCTCGTTCAGCTCCGGCGGCACCTTCAACGCCGGATTCGGCGCCGACGCGACCGCCGTGGGCAATCTGAACGGCGACGGCATCCCGGATCTGGCCGTCTCCGACCTGCTGGCCAACAGCGTCACGATTTTTCGCGGCACCGGTCCGCGCCAGTTTTCCCTTCCCACCGGCGATGCAGCCGGTCCCGATCCCGACGCCATCGCCATCGGCGACTTCAACGAAGACGGCCGCTCCGACCTGGTGGTGGTGAACCGTAACTCCAGCACCGTCTCCGTCCTGCTCGGCGACGGCACGGGCGGGTTTCCTACGCTGACCTCGTTTCCATCCGGCGGCGGCCCGATCGACATCGCCGTCGGCAATTACAACGGCGACAGCCATCTCGATCTGGCGGTGGCGAACTTCAACGGCGTGGCCATTCTCCTCGGCACGGGCGCAGGGACCTTCGGCGCGCCGGCGATGTTTCCGGCCGGCACCTTGCCGTCGTCGATCGCCACCGCCGACGTCAACGGCGACGGCCGCGCCGACCTCGCCGTGGCCAATGCGAGCTCGAACAACGTTTCGATCCTCTTGGGCAACGGCGACGGCACCTTCGGCGCTCCGACCGACTTCGCGGTCGGCACCACGCCGCGCTCGATCGCCGCCGCCGATCTGAGCGGCGACGGGAGGATCGACCTCGCCGTGGCCAACGAGAATTCGGAGAACGTCTCGGTTCTTCTCGGCAATGGCGCCGGCGGGTTCGCGCCGGCCGTCAACTACCGGACCGGCAACGCTGCGCCGGCACTCAATCCCGTCTTCCCCAACTCCGTGGTCGTCGGCGAGCTCACCGGCGACCTCATCCCGGACCTGGCGGTCTCGAATTTCGGCACGCGCAACGTCACCATCCTGGCCGGCACCGGCGGCGGTGCGTTCATCGTGGCCGCTCAGGTCCCGACCGTGTTTCCGCCGAGCGCCGTCACGCTGTGGGGGCGCGACTTGGTGGTGACCAACCTCAACACCGGCACGATCGAGCTTCTGTTCAACGACTGTCCGGCCGCCGTGCCGGCCCTTTCACCGCTGGCGCTCGCCGCATTGGCCGCGGTGTTGATCGCGCTCGCGCTTCGGCCGCGCTGATTACAGGTTCACCCAGACCGACTTGGTCTGCGTGTACTTCTCCAGCGCGTCCCGCCCTTGGTCGCGGCCGAAGCCCGATTCCTTGAAGCCGCCGAACGGCAGCGCTGGATCGTAGAGGTTGTACGTGTTGACCCAGACGGTCCCCGCCTTGATGGCGCGCGCCACGCGGTGGGCCTTCGAGACGTCGCGCGTCCACACCGCCGCAGCCAGGCCGTAGACCGTGGCGTTGCCTTTGGCCACCGCGTCCTCGGCGTCCTTGAAGCGGATGGTGGCCAGCACAGGGCCGAAGATCTCCTCGCGCGCGATGCGCATGTTCGCGTCGACGTCGTCGAAGATGGTCGGCTGGACGAAGTAGCCCTTGCCGGTGCCGATGTCGGCGCGCTCGCCGCCGCAGACCAGCTTGGCCCCTTCGCTCTTGCCGGCGTCGATGTAGGAGAGCACCGTCTCCATCTGCTCTTTCGAGACGATCGCGCCGAGGCGCGTTTTGGGGTGGAGCGGATCAGCGGCGACCATCTTCGAGGCGCGGTCGCACACCTTCGACATCAGCTCGTCGTGCGCCCCTTCTTCGACCAGCAGCCGCGATCCGGCCGCGCACACTTCGCCCTTGCCGTAGAAAATCGCGTTGAGCGCGCCGCGCGCGGCGGCGTCGAGGTCGGAGTCGGCGAAGACGATGTTCGGCGATTTGCCGCCCAGCTCCAGCGAGACTTTCTTCAGCGTCTTCGCCGCGCGGGCCATGAGCTGCTTGCCCACTTCGGTCGAGCCGGTGAAGGCGATGGCGTCGACGCCCGGATGATCGACGATGGCGTTGCCCACGACGCTGCCGCGTCCGGGGATGACATTGAGCACGCCGGCGGGAAGCCCTGCCTCCTTCGCGTACTCCGCGAATTTCAGCAGCGAGAGCGACGTGTTCGAGGCCGGCTTGATGACCACGGTGTTGCCGCAGGCCAGCGCCGGCGCAATCTTCCACACCGCGAGCATGAGCGGAAAGTTCCACGGCGTGATCGCGCCGACCACGCCGATCGGCTCGCGCAGGGTGTAGGTGAATGCATTTTCCTGCACCGGGATGGTGTCACCCGTGACTTTGCCGCTCCATCCGGCGAAGTAGTAGAGGCACTCGGCGGCGGCGGGGGTGTCGACATACTGCGACTCGAAGATCGGCTTGCCGTTGTCGATGGTCTCGATGCGCCCGATCTCCTCGGCGCGGGCGGTGAGGAGGTCGGCCAGGCGCCACATCACCTTGGCCCGGTCCCGCGGCTTCATCTTCTGCCACTCCGAGCCCGGCTCCATCTGCGCCCGCGCCGCCTTCACCGCCGCATCGACATCCTCCACGCTGGCCGAGGCAACCTCGGTGATCTTCTCCTCGGTGGCCGGATTGATGGTGGCGAACGTCCCGCCCGACCGGGCGTCGACGAAGTCGCCGTTGATGAAGAGCTTGTTCTGGATTGCCGCGTCAGCCATGACGCGGCATCCTACATCACGAGGTCGGCGGCTCCTCGGTCGTCGAGGTCAATCGATTACGAGCAGGTGGCCACGACGGAGCTCGTCGAGCTTTGCCAGCAGCTTCGGTACGAGCGGAGCGATATCGGTGATGTCATTGCTACGGGCTCGCAAGAGCACAAAGCAATGTCAAACGATGCGAGCCGTTGCTGATGTCGAATGCTCTTGTCGACTGTTATGAACACATCGAAATTCGTCCGGGAGACGAGCGAGTAGGGTCCCGTTTGCAAGACCTGCAAGCCCGGCTTCGGGGACCGTGATGACTTTCGGAAATTCAGAGAGGTAGCGCTTCCGTGCTCGCGGTACACATTCATCGAGCAGAATGCGCAAGCAATAGTTCCTTCGCCTCTTCGAGTGCCGCGACAGCCTGTTCCCGAGACACGGTTGGAAAGTCGTCCAGGAACTCCGCCAGCGGATGACCGCCTTCGAGATAGTCGATGAGCGCCTGCAACGGAACTCGGGTGCCGACGAACACAGCGGTTCCGCCGAGAATCTCCGGGTCACTGTGGATGACGCTCCGCGGCTCCTGCACGTTCAAGATCATAACGCTGGTTGGCAGCGGCCTCGCGCCGTCGCGCGCCGCGGTGGTCTACGCCGTCACCGCCTCCTCAACGTACGGCGTGATGTCGAAGTTCCGCTCGTACAGCTCGTGGATCTGCTCCATCTCGGCATCCGTCAGCGGCGGGCGTTCCGAGGCGGCGGCGAACTCGCGCAGTTGCTCCTGGTCGTAGATGTTGGGGAGCGCGGAGAGTATGCACGAATGTGCATACAGCCAGAGCAAGGCGAGCTGGCCGATGGTCACGCCGCGTTTTTCGCACAGCGGCTTGACGCGATCCACTTTCTGCAGCCCTTCCACCAGCCAGGCGCGCGGGCGGTGGGAGCGGTGGTCGTTCTCGTCGAACTTCGTGTCCAGCGTGTACTTCCCTTCCAGCATGCCGGAGGAATGCGTGACGCGGATCAGGAACTGCGGCGCCGGGTTGGCGCGCCAGGCGCGGAAGCTGCGGTCGAACGACGCGGTCGGCGCGCACATTTTCTTGCTCGTCTCGCCGCGCATCGCTTCTGTCACCGCTGGATAGGATGCGCCGCGCTCGGCGGCGAGGATGAACTCGCGCCCCGGATCCTGCTCCAGCAGGTTGTAGATCATCTGCGTCACCGGCGCCTGCCGCACCGCGTTGGCGTAGATCCCTTCGTCGCGCCAGCCGATGGCCGGACCGAGCGACGGGCCGTACGACAAGATCTTCCCTTCGCTCTTCAGCCGCTCGAGCGTCTCCCAATGCTCGTCCTGCATGAGCGTGATGACGCGCGGGTTATGCGGCTGGTAGACGGCGACGGTCTCGATGCCGAGGCGCTGCAGCGATTTCTCCAGCGCGAAGCGGACGAACTGCGGCGAGAAGTCCTGCGGAAGCTCGCGCTGCCCGCGCGGCCGTTCGGGGTTGTTGTAGAAGTCGTAGCCGAACTTCGTCCCGACCGCCACTTCCGGATGCTCCTTCAGCACCGGCGCGAGCATCGTCTCGCCGCGGCCGTTGCCGTACGCGTCGGCGGTGTCGATGTAGTTGATGCCCAGGTCGATCGCGGTGCGGATCAGCCGCTGTCCGTCGGCGTCGGTGTAGTTGCCCCACCAGCCGGTGGTCAGGGTCCAAGTGCCGAAGCCGAGCTCGGACAGCTCGAGGTCAGTGCCGTGAAGGTTCCGGTAGCGCATGACGGAAAGATAGCACCTTCATTTGCCGGAGGGGCGGTGTCTGGCCGGCATGGCCACGTTGAACGAAAACGTCCCCAGCTCGCCGGGTCGCGACGCGCCAAAATCGTTCGTTCCCCACTGCACTGCGTACGCGCCGGCCGGCATCTTCCCGAGATCGATGGCCGAGATGAGGCAGTACGGAACGTACGTCGTCGGGTACTCCTGAGCGATCCGGTCGAGCACGTAGAAGGTGAAACCGTTGCGGAAGAGGAGGTCGGTGCCCGAGTAGAAGCCGGTGGTCATGATGGTCGACTTCAGCGTGATCGGCGAGCCGGGCACCGCCGGCGGGAGCAGCGAGAACGAGCGCGTCGTCGTGCACTGCACATCGCCGTTCGGTCCGATGATGAAGCCGCCGATGCCGGTGACGAGTGCCCCGCGCGCTTCGCTGTTCGGAAAGACGTGCATGACCTGCACTCCGTAGATTCCCGGCGCCAGCGGAGGGAGGTCGACATCCTCGGCGTTGCAGACGATGTTCTCCGAGGCACTGCCTGACGGCGCGACGTCCATCACCGGCTGCACGATGTTGATGGAGTGCTCGAACACCGACACGGCCGGCGTTCCGAATTGCGGTGTGTATCCGAGGAAAGAGTTCTCGTAGTGAAGCCGCCGCGCGCCGGCGCTCCCCGGCCGCAGCGTCATGCGTAGGAAGAACACCGGCGGCGGCATCGTGCACGACGCCGCCACGGTGAAGGTGAACGGGTACGTCTCGACGAGTTGCGGACTGCCGTTCGGAAGCGCCGGCGGAATCGCGTAACTCCAGCGGACTTGATAGGTGCCGGGCGGCAGCGCGCCCAACGACACCGTCTGCGCGTTGCACGGAGCTTCCGCCGCGCTCGGCGGCGGCGGCGCGTCGAGCAGGTATTGCAGGATGCCGATCGTCGTCCCGTTCACCATCACCTGCGGACCACCGAGGCGATGTGAGACGGCATGTTCGAATCGGAGCACGACCGGATCTCTGCCGGTGACGGTGAAGAGCGGATTGGTCGCGCCGCCGGAGCACGGCGACGTCTGCGCCGCCGCCGGCAGCGCAATCAACAGCACCGCGATGAACATGCGCTGAAGCATGATTTCTCCGCAAAACAAAAGACCTCCAGGCACCCGGCCTGGAGGTCTTTGTTCGAACGCTGCGATTCTACGCTACTTCCCCGCGAATTGCGGTTTGCGCTTCTGGTTGTACGCGCCGAGGCCTTCCTTCGCGTCCTCGCTCTGGAAGAGCTGCTGCTGCAGCTCGCGCTCGAGGGCGAGGGCGGTCTCGAACGGGATCTCCCAGCCGGTCTGCACGGAGCGCTTGATGCGCCCGACCGCCTTGGCCGCCTTGTTCGGCGGGCAGAAGCTCCAGGCGTACTCCATCACGCGGTCCCACCACTTCTTGCCGTTGTCCTCGGCCGGCCAGACGTAATTGATGATGCCGAGGCGCTGCGCTTCCTCGAAGTCGAACAGACCGCCCTCGCACATCATCTCGATGGCCTTCGACTTGCCGACGATGCGCGACAGCCGCTGCGTGCCGCCCGTCCCCGGGAGCACGCCGAGGGTGACCTCGGGGAGGCCCACTTTGCCCGCCCCCTGCAGGGCGATGCGGATGTCCGCGGCCATGGCGATCTCCAGTCCGCCGCCGACGGTGTGGCCGTTCATTGCGGCGATGACCAGTTTCGGCGTCTGCTCCAGGCGGTTCAGCGTCTCGTTGGCGTGGAGGCAGAAGAAGTACTTGAAGCCCGGCGTGACCTCGGACAGCATCTTGATGTTCGCGCCGGCGGAGAAGAACTTCTCCCCCGCGCCGCGCAGCACGATCACGTGCACCGCGTCGTCCATGCGCGCGTCGAGGATGCACGAATCGAGGTCCTTGTTCATCTCGTAGGTGTAGGTATTGGCGGGGGGATCGTTCAGCTCGAAGATCGCCACACCTTTTTCCACCCGGTAATCGACTAAGTTGCCCATGTTTTCTCCTGTTGCGTCAGATCGGCGCGCATTGTACTCAACTCACTTGCCATCGCCGAACGAGATGCCCACGCTCCGCGCCGTGGCCACCATCTGCCCCTCAGGGTCGACGTACTTCGGGTTCGCCACCGCGTCGCGGATCGGCACGGCGTAGATGTCGTCGCCGCGCAGCGCGACCATCTTGCCGAAGTCGCGGTCGGCCACCAGGTCGGCCGCCGCCTTGCCGAAGCGCGTGGCCAGGATACGGTCGTAGGCGATGGGCGAGCCGCCGCGCTGGATGTGGCCCAGGACGGTGACGCGGATCTCGAGATCAATCTGCTGCGCGATGTCCTCCGCGACTTGGTAGGCGATGCCGCCGAGCCGCCGCGAGACTTTGTCGAGGTAGTGCTCCTCGCCGCCGATGCGCTTGGCCCCCTCGGCCACGACGATGATGTCGAACTTCGAGCCTTCGCGCTGCCGCTCGCGGATCGAGCGCGCCACCTCGTCCGGCGAGTACGCGATCTCCGGGATGAGGATGATGTCCGCGCCGCCGGCGATGCCGGCGAACAGCGCGATCCAACCGCAATTGCGCCCCATCACCTCCAGGATCATCACGCGGTCGTGGCTCTCGGCGGTCGTGTGCAGGCGGTCGACCGCCTCGGTGGCCACGGCCACGGCGGTGTGGAAGCCGAAGGTGTAGTCGGTCGCGGCGAGATCGTTGTCGATCGTCTTCGGCACGGCGACGATGGGGATGCCCATGTCGCAGAGGCGCTGGGCGATGCGCAGGGTGCCGTCGCCGCCGATGGCGATGAGCCCGTCGATGCGCAGGTCGTTGATGGCGCGGATGACCTCGTCGGAGCGGTCGGTGCAGCCGCCGTGGCCGTCGGGGTACTCGAACGGGTTGCCGCGGTTGGTCGTCCGCAGCAGCGTGCCGCCCTTGGGGAGAATGCCGCGGATGGTCTCGGTGGTCAGCGGGACCACGGCGTTGGAGAGCAGCCCCTCGAAGCCGAGCTGAACGCCGAGGACTTCGGAGCCGTTGTCGCGGGCGGTGCGAACCGCGGCGCGGATGACCGCGTTGAGGCCGGGGCAGTCGCCGCCGCCAGTCAAGATGCCGATGCGTTTCTTGGCCATATGAATATGCAGTCCTGAGTCCTAAATGCCGAAGCGAGCGCGTCCGTCCAAAAACGAGCTGTGGCACCGCAGTTGCTCAACCATAATCCGCCTAAACCTGGAGGAAGAAGATGAACATCATTGGATGGCTATTGTTCGGTCTGGTGGTGGGCGCCATCGCCAAGTTCCTCATGCCGGGACGCGATCCCGGTGGATGGATCGTGACCATACTTCTCGGCATCGCCGGCTCGTTCGTCGGCGGATTCCTGGCAACTACGCTCCTGGGTCGGGGTGAACAGACAGCGGGGTGGATCGGCTCCATCATCGGCGCCATGCTTCTGCTGTTCATCTACCGGCTCATCGTCGGCCGCAGGACGGTGGTCTAGTCCCGCCGGCACGGCACTCCCTCGACAGCGGGCCCCCCGGAAGGGGGGCCTTTTCGTTGGGTTCAACATTCGCCTTTCTGTCACGTACTTTCACTGTGCTTGCCACGAAACTCTTCGTCGCGTCATTCGTCACAGGCTGATGTACGGCGGCAAAAGCCCTCCCGCTGGCACTTGCACTGCACGCGGGTAGACAATACGGGGCGCTCGCCCCGGCGACGGCGCGGCCGGTATATCCAACGAGTCACAAGAGGTCCAAAAGGAGCAGACCCCCAATGAATTCATCCACCAAACGCATCTTGTCGACGATTGCGATCATCATCGCCTCGGTCGCCTTCGGCATCGTCCTCAGCGCCGACCTGGGGCTGATGAAGAAGTCGAACGCGCAGTCGTCGTCCATCCAGACCACGTCCGTGTCCGGCCCGGTCACGTCGGTGACGATCCCGTCGTTCGCCGATGTGGCCTCGCGCGTCATGCCCGCGGTCGTCTCCATCACCTCCACCGAGGTGATCAAGACCAGCGCGCTGCGCCGCAACCAGCCGTTCGTCGATCCCTTCGAGTTCTTCTTCCCCGATCCCCAGGGACGCCGCTCGCCGCGCCGCCAGACTCCGGACGATCAGGATGACGAGCAGAAGCAGGTCGCCGGCGGCTCCGGCTTCATCATTTCGCCGGACGGCTACATCCTGACCAACAACCACGTCGTGGAGAACGCCAGCAAGGTGCAGGTGCACTACGGCGCCGATGAGAACGGCAACGGCGGCCACACCATCGACGCCAAGATCATCGGCCGCGACCCGGCCACCGACATCGCCCTGCTCAAGATCGATGACCGCAACCTGCCGAACATCTCCCTCGGCGACTCCGACCGCATCCGCAAGGGCGATTGGGCCATCGCCGTCGGCAATCCGTACCAATTCGAGAACACGCTCACCGTCGGCGTGATCTCCGCCAAGGGCCGCTCCCTCGGCCTGAGCGAGACCACCCGCTCCTTCGAGAACTTCATCCAGACCGACGCCGCCATCAACTTCGGCAATTCCGGCGGACCGCTGATCAACATCAACGGCGAAGTGGTCGGCATCAACACCGCCATCCGCGGCGGCGGCGCGCAGGGCATTGGCTTCGCCACGCCGATCAATACCGCCAAGCGCCTGCTGCCGATGCTGAAGAGCGGCAAGGTCACGCGCGGCTACCTCGGCATGCAGATCCGCGACGTGGACGACCAGGCCAAGGAAGCGTTCGGCCTCACCGAGGCTCGCGGCGCGCTGGTGCAGACGGTCGACGCCGGTAAGCCGGCCGATCTGGCCGGCATCAAGCCGGGCGACGTGGTGGTCGAAGTCGACGGCCACGCCATCCGCAACAACCGCGACCTCATCGACTACATCTCCTACCTGCCGGTCGGCTCGAGCGTGAAGCTGACGGTGGTCCGCGACGGCCAGCGCCGCACGCTGACCGCCAAGACCGCCGAGCGCCCGCTGGAGGGCGATCAGGAAGACAACGAACCGGCCAGCGGCAGCACCGAGCCGACGCGCAACAAGCTCGGCATGGCGGTGCAGAACATCACGCCGTCGCTGCGGCAGACCTACAACATCGACGACAACGTGCGCGGCGTGGTGGTGACCAGCGTGAAGGAAGTCTCCCCCGCCGGCGACGTGGTCAGCGAAGGCGACGTCATCAGCGAAGTGCAGGGACAGAAGGTGAACAACGTGGACGAGTTCCGTGAGGCCATCGACCGCCTGCACAGCGGCCAGACCGCGCGCATTTACGTGGTCAGCCCGGGACGCGGCCGGCAGTCGCAGGCCATCTCCGGGTATCGCTTCATCAAGATTCCGTAAACTGCAACCGTAGGGGCGCGCGCGCAGCGCGCCCCTACAATGCACTCGTGCAGGAGCACGAGACCTTCATGCGCCGCGCGCTCGACCTCGCGCGGCGCGGCCGTTTTTCGGTCAGCCCCAATCCGCTCGTCGGCGCCGTGATCGCGCGCGACGGCGAGATCATCGGCGAGGGCTTTCACCGCCGCGCCGGCGAGGCGCACGCCGAAGTGGAGGCGCTGCGCGACTGCGGCGATCCGCGCGGCGCGACCATGTACGTCACGCTCGAGCCGTGCGCGCATCACGGGCGCACTCCGCCGTGCACGAGCGCGCTCGTCGAGGCCAGCATCACCCGCGTCGTCTTCGCCACGCGCGATCCGCTGCACGGCGGCGCGGAGGCGCTGCGCGCCGCGGGAATCGAAGTCGTCGCCGGCGTGCTCGAAGACGAAGCGGACCGCGTCAACGAGAAGTTCCTCTTCGCCGCGACGCATCGCCGCCCCTTCGTGCTGCTCAAGGCGGCCATGACCCTCGACGGCAAGTTGGCCACCGAGGCGCGCGACAGCCGCTGGATCACCGGCGAGGCCGCGCGCGAGGTGAGCCTGGCCCTGCGCGAGGAGTACGACGCGATCCTGGTCGGCGGCGGCACCGTCGCCGCCGACGACCCCCGCCTCACCCGCCGCCTCGGCTGGGCGCAGACGTCGTGGACGCGCATCGTGCTCGACCGCGACGGCGTCGTCCCCCCCACCGCCCGCGTGCTCACCGACGGCGGCAAAACGCTGCACATGCGCGAGGACGTCGATCTCGACACGCTGCTGGCCAAGCTCTACGCCGACGGCATCCACTCGCTCATCGTCGAGGGCGGCTCCGCCGTCCTCTCAGAATTCATACACAATAATATGTGGCAAAAAATGGTGATATTCCTGGCGCCGATGATCGTCGGCGGCCCCGCCGCGCCGTCCATCTTCTCCGGCAAAGCCGTGGCGCGGTTGACAGAGGCGTATCGGTTTAGCTTTGATCGAGTCGAAGCGGTTGGGGCTGATTTGATGATCACGGCATATCCGACTTGAGGTTGGTCGTTGGTCGTTGGTCGTTGGTCGAGATCTCGACGAACGACGAATAACCAACGACGAACATGTTCACCGGCATCATCCTCACCAGCGGCGTCATCGAGTCGTTCGAGCGGCTCGACGCGGGCGCGCGCATGCGGCTGCGCTCCGGCGACGGCGCGGCGCTCGAGCGCGGCGAGAGCCTCGCCGTCAACGGCGTCTGCCTCACCGTCCTCCCGCAGGGCGACGGCTCGCTGCTCGCCGACCTCTCCGACGAGACGCTCTCGCGCACCACGCTCGGCTCGCTCGGCGCTGGCGCGCGGGTGAACCTCGAGCGCGCGCTCGCGCTCGGCGATCGGCTCGGCGGGCATCTGGTGCAGGGACACGTCGACGCCGTCGGCGCGCTGATCTCCGTGACCACCGAGGGGGAGTTCGCCGTCTATCGCTGGAGCTATCCCGCCGAGTACGCGGAACTGCTGGCGAACAAGGGATCAGTGGCCGTCGACGGTGTCTCGCTCACCGTGGTCGATCCCGACGCCTCCAGCTTCGGCGCGGCGCTGATCCCGGAGACGCTGCGGCGCACCAACCTCGGCAGCGCGCGCATCGGCGACGCCGCGAACCTCGAGTTCGACATGATCGCGAAGTACGTGCGCGGCCTGGTCGCGCCGTATCTCGCCGGGAACGCTCCCGCTTGATCGTCTATCGCAAGACCGCCCACCTCCGCCTGCAGCGCGTTCCCATCCCCGAGCCGCCGTACTGGGCGGCGACGATCATCGCGCCGTACAGCCCGCGCCGCGCCGCGCCGATCGCCATCGATTATCTCGACCTGCACGCCACGCGCGGCGACCGCTTCGACGTGGCGGTCTGCGACAACGTGCGCGACGAACTGGAGCGCGCCACCGACCGCGCGCCGGTGCGCGATCCGGTGCTCATCGAGGCGGTCGAGTTCGCCGAGGTCGTCTTCCGCCGCGGCGAGGAGGCGCTGGAGTTCTGCGCGGAGAGCGACAGCGCGGCCATCCATCTCCTGTCCACGCGCGGCGCGCTGCCGGCGCAGTCCCCGGACGGCGCGACCATCGCCATCGCCGCCTGGCCGCTCGAATTCGATCGCCTGCAAACGCTCTTCGCCGAGGCGCGCGAGCGGCAACTGCCATGGGGCGTCGTGGTGCCGGTCATGTATCCGGTGACCACCAACCTCACCGCGCTGGCGCAGCTCGCCGAGGCGGCGCACGGCGCGATGTTCTTCGCCGCGCTGCCGGTCGAGCTCGACGCCACCGCGCGCAAGGCGATCGCCGAATCGCTGGCCGTCGATCCCGGCGACGAGACCTACGAGATGCTCTTCCACGCCGACCTCGAGCCGGTGCACGTCGCCACCGAGCGCCACATCGCCGCGCTGGCCGCGGAGATCGGCGCCGACGACTTCATCGTCCCGCCGCGTTGGGAGCGCCGCACCAACTGGAACGCCTCGGTGCTGCTCACGCTCGCCGCCTCGCGCATGCTGGCCATGAAGCAAGAGGTCGAGACCGCCTGGCGCATCGTCCGCTCCGCGCGCGCCGTGGTCACGCTCGACAAATCGATCGCGCGCGTGGCCGAGGCCGCGAGCCTGTCCATCATCGAGTCGCTCGACCCGATCAGCGTCGAGGCGCTCACCGAATGGATCGAGACCGGACGATCGTCGTTCGTCGAGCACATCAACAAGCAGTGGAGATTGAGAAGGGATAGCGGGATGTCAGTTCGTAGTTGATGGTTGGTCGTTCGTCGTGGCGGCTGTCGACGAACAACGAACGAAGAACAACCAGAGGGACCGGGTCTCTTGGGTGCTTCCTTGAATCCTGCCGGGAGGTCGAGAAGAGTACCAGAATTTACCGGTTCTGTCACACGTTGCCGGAAATTCATGACACGACGGTCGTTATGGGTCGTCATTCCGGTCGCGGCACTTCTGGTTTTCGGCGCCGTCACGTGGCTGATCTGGCGCGATGCCCACCGCCGCGTCGAGGCGTTGACCACGCGCCAAGAGCAGATCGTTCCCATCGCCGCCATCGTCACGCGCGTGCGCGACCTCAGCCGGCTGGAGACGGCGACCATGCACGTGGTGCACGTCAGCACCATCACGCAGTCGTACCAGCTCCTGCCGAATGCGGTGGCCGGCGACGAGCTGACGTTCTTCGCTGCGGGCGACGTCATCGCCGGCGTCGACCTCAGCCAGCTCCGCGACGACGACGTGCGCCGCGACGCCGACGGCACGATCGTGCTGCGGCTGCCGCCGCCGCTGGTGCTGGTCACGCGCCTCGACAATCGCGAGTCGCGCGTGATCAGCCGCAAGACGGGACTCTTCCGCCGCGCCGACGTCAACCTCGAGAGCCGCGCGCGGCAATACGCCGAGGGAGGGATTCGCGGCGAAGCCATCCGCCGCGGCATCCTGCCCATGGCGCAGCAGAACGCGGAGACCAAGCTCGCCGGTTTTCTGCACACGCTCGGGTTCAACCAAGTGCGCTTCGATACCACGCCGCGAAGCGCGGAGCCGCGCTAAGGAAGAATGTCGCGCGTGTCGAGGGCCTCCCCGGCACGAGTTTCAGGCCGAGAGTCTCCGCCAGGCGGTCGAGGATCGCGCCGCCGCCGCCCGTTCGAACGGCATCGTGGCCAATGCGGTGGCGAGAGCGAGGCTGGCCAGCATGCGCGAAAGGCTAGCAGAATGCCGATTCCGGCCAGCGACGCGCCGTGCCGATCAGCCCCGCCTCCGGCCCGACGCGCCGCCGGTGACTGGTCACCGGCTGCTCGCCGCGCGCTGCACGCTGCTCGCTTTCGCCAGCGTCAACGCCTGCCGCAACGCTTTCGTTTTATTGACGCACTCCTCGTACTCGCTCTCCGGAACCGAGTCGTACACGATGCCCGCGCCGGCTTGCACGTAGGCGCGGCCGTTGGCCAGGACGATGGTGCGGATGGTGATGCAGGAGTCGAGATTGCCGGAGAAGCTGAAGTAGGCGACGGCGCCGCCGTATGGGCCGCGGCGGACGGTCTCGAAGCGGTCGATGAGCTCCATGGCCCGGATCTTCGGCGCGCCGCTGAGCGTGCCGGCGGGGAAGCACGAGAGCAGCGCGTCGACCGGCGTGCGCCCTTCGCGCAGCCGGCCGCGCACGTCGGTCACCAAGTGCATGACGTGGCTGTAGCGCTCGACATAGCAGAAGTCGGTCACCTCGACCGATCCGCGCGCGCAGACGCGCCCCAGATCGTTGCGGCCGAGGTCGACCAGCATCAGGTGCTCGGCGCGCTCTTTGGGGTCGGCCAGCAGCGACTCCTCGTGCGCGATGTCCGCTTCGCGCGTGACGCCGCGCGGCCGCGTGCCGGCGATGGGCCGCGTCTCCGCCACCTCGCCGGTCACGCGCACCAGCATCTCCGGCGACGCGCCGACCAGCGTGCACTCCGCGGTGCGCAGCAGGAACATGTACGGCGACGGATTGACCGAGCGCAGCGCGCGGTAGAGCGTCAGCGCCTCGGATTCGGGGAACTCCGTCTCCCAGCGCAGCGAGAGCACGATCTGGAAGATCTCGCCGGCGACGATCTCCTCTTTCGCTTCGCGCACCATGCGCTCGAACGACGCGCGGTCCATGCTCGCCTCGAGCGGCACGCTCTCGGCGCGCTCGGGGAAGGCGAGCAGATCGAGGCGCGCGTTGCGCAGGCGGGCGATGGCGCGGTCGAGCCGCGCGTTGGCATCGTCGAGCGAGGCGTGCGGATCGGCGGTGAAGATGTTGGCGATGACGAAGAGGCGCTGCTTGACGTGATCGAAGACGACCACGTTGTCGAAGAAGAGGAGGCGCGCGTCGGGGATGCCGCTCTCGTTCGGATGCGAGTCGGGGATGCGCTCGCTCCAACCGGCCACACCGTAGCCGAAGAAGCCGACCGCGCCGCCGAAGAACGGCGGTAGCGCCGCCTCGTTGTAGACGCGCAGCGGGCGCAGCTCTTCGTTGAGCAGCCGCGCCGGATCGGGCGTCGTCCGGTCGAAGCGCAGGCTGCGCCGCGGATCGAAGCCGACGAAGGAGTAGCGCCCGACGTTCTCGCCGCGCTCCACGCTCTCGAACAAGAACGCTTCCTTCCCCTCGGCGGAGAGCGCGGCGAAGGCGGCGACGGGGGTGAGGGCGTCGGCGCTCAGCTCGCGCGCGACGGGGATGATGTCGTAGTCGCTGAAGTTCATGTCGTGGCCTCGATGAAGAGATCGTTCTGGCGGACGGCCTGCGCTTCGAGCAACGCGTAGCCGTCGTTCGCCGTGCGCCGTTCGCCGTAGGCGGAGTTGATGTCGGCATCGGCGCTGAAAAGAGGGAGTGTGTTGATGACGACCTCGCCGTCGCGGCGGGCGAAGTGGTCGAGCGGCTGCGCCTCGAGCTTGCCGGGCGTGCGGTTGTACACCGCCGCCGCGATGCCGGCGCGGCGCAGCGCGACCAGCGCCGCGCGCGCGGTGCCGCCGGCGCCGAGGACCGCGGCGCGCTTGGCGTGCGTACCCGCGAGGAGCGTTTCGAAGCCGTCGACGTCCGTGTTGTCGGCGATCATGCCGCGCCGCGCGCGCACCAGCGTGTTCACCGCTCCCGCCTCGGCCGCGTTCGGCGCGATGGTCGCCCCGATCCGTTTCGCGAATTCCAGCGCCTCTTCCTTGAACGGCGCGGTCACGCTCAACCCCGACGGCGCGAAGCGCTCGCCGCGCGCGAACGGCTCGGCGATGTCGAGGAAGTCGTCGCTCTCGAAGATGCTGTAGGCAGCGGCGACGCCGCGCTCCCGGAAGCGGCGGTTGTGGATGGCCGGAGAGCCGCTGTGCGCGGCGGGGTTGCCGACAATGGCGAAAATATGCGACGGTTTTAGGTCACTATAAATATGTATAGCACGCTCCAGGCTGAACTGCCCCGGCGCCGCGTTGCCGACAAACAGCAGCTCGGAGCCGAAAAACGGCGCCAGGATGCGCGCGTACAACCCCCGTCCCCCCATCCCGATCAGCGTCATCCCCGGCGCGACGGCAGCCAGGACGCGCGCGTTGTCCGCGAAGTTGTGCGGCGTCACCGCGATCTTGGTGTGCGCGCAGCCGAGCGCGCGCATCTCGCGCGCCAGCACCTCAAGGTTCGGCGTCGCTTCGAAATCGTGATGCGACAGCACGACGCGGTCGCGCCGCGGCCCCGGATCATGTCCGAATTCGACGTCGACGAAGTCGATCTCCGCTTCGTACGCCGCCGCGAAATCCGGCGCCGCGCCGCCGCGATTGGTGACAATCATCGGCTTCGACGTGGCCGCGCGCAGCGCGCGGAAGCCGACCGCCCCGCCGCCGAACGCGTCGAGCCGCACCTCGATCATGTCGTGCGGCAGCGCGATGGCGCGAATCGCTTCCATCGCCCGTTCCGGCGTCGGCTCATGAATGGTGACAACGGTTTTCATAGGCAACAAAAAACCCCTTCCCGCGATCGAGAAGAGGTCGAGAAAAAACCAAAGCTCGCCGCGCGGCCCGTTACATGCCGTTGCTCCACCACCAAAGGGTCAGCCGCGCGTTCATGGGGAGGCACGTTAAGCGAGCGGCGGCGCGGCTGTCAACTCGCTAAACTCGTCGCAACGCAGGAGGCCCCATGTCCGCACCGGTGTTCGTCGGCGACGTGAAGACGCTGTGGCTGCGCGATCAAGGCGCGCCCGACCGCAACATGCAACTTCTCGAGGACTTCAAGTTCATCGACAGCCGCGGCGTGGAGTGGCTGGCCCCCGCCGGCAGCGTCGTCGACGGCGCCAGCATCCCGCGGGTGCTGTGGAGCACCGTCGGCGATCCATTCATCGGCGACTACCGCCGCGCTACCGTGCTGCACGACGTGGCCTGCGACGAGAAGGCGCGGCCGCACGAAGAGGTGCACCGCATGTTCTACGACGCCATGCGCGCCGACGGCGTATCGCACGACCGCGCCACCATCATGTACACCGCGGTGCGCCTCTTCGGGCCGAAATGGATCGTCGCCGCGGCCGCGGCCGGCCCCGAGGAGATGGCCGCCGCGCCGGCGGTTCCGGTCACGCCGGTCGACAGCGACAACATCGACGAGGTGATGCAGGTGCTCGACCGCGCCATGAGCGAAAAGACCGACTGGTGAGACCCGAGCGCACCGAAGCGATCGTCCTCAACACCTACGCCGCGCGCGAGCGCGACAAGCTGGTGGTCTTCCTCACCCCCGATCACGGCAAGCGCAAAGGGTGGGCCTACGGCGCGCGCTCGCTGAAGAGCCGTTTCGGCGCGGCGCTGGAACCGCTGGCCAAAGTGCGCATCGTTTACGTCGAGCGCGAGGCGGAAGAAGTGGTGCGCATCGAGTCGGTCGACCTGGTCCGCTCGCTCTTTCCCGCGCAGCAGGAGCTGATCACGAGCATCGCCGCGTCGTACATCGCGGAGACGGTCGACACCTTCGCGCAGGCGGACGATCCGTCGGAGCTCATCTACCGCCTCCTCGATCGGACCACCGAGGCGCTGCTGGCCGGCGCGGCGCCGCTGCGCGTCGTGGCGTATGCGGAGGTGTGGATGCTGCGGCTGGCCGGCATCCTCCCCTCGCTGCGCAACTGCGTGGAGTGCCACGAGCCGCTCGGCCGGCCGCTGCGCTTCGACGCGCGCGCGAACGGTTTCGTCTGCGCGAATTGCGCCGGCCCCTTCGACTACGCTCAGGGCAGGGGCGACGCGCAGGTCGTGCCGAACGAGGTGGCCGATGCCTTGGAGGCCATCATGCGCGCCTCGGTCGCCGACTTCGCCGCGCTGGAGATCGCGCCGGACGTGCTCTTCGAGATCCGCGCTCTTGCCGGCCACGTCCGCCGCCACTTCCTCGGGCACGAGCTGAAGTCGTATGAAGTGCTGGCCGGAGTGATCCGATGAAGGCGCGCACGCTGCTGCTCATCGCCGGCGGCTGGACGCTGCTCGGAGTGCTCTTTGCGCTGCAGATCCGCGTCGACGCCATGTACGCCGGCCGCACCGTCACGATCGGCCAGGCGCTCATCCTCAGCCTGGCCGGTTGGTACGGCTGGGCGCTGCTCTCGCCGGGCGTCGTCTGGATCGCGCGGCGCGCGCGGATGTGGATGCACGTGCCGATCGCGCTGGTGCTGGCGTTCCTCAAGATCGCGCTGACCACGGAGGTCCTGCGCCGCGCCGGCTTTTCGCAGCGCACGATGTTCACCATCGCCAACGTGCCGCTCAACCTGCTGACCTACGCGGCGATCGTCGCCGCCACGCACGGCATCGACGCCCATCGCCGCGGGCGTGAGGCGCGCGTGATGTTGACGCAGGCGCGGCTCGATCTGCTCACCTCGCAACTGCAGCCGCATTTTCTGTTCAATGCGCTGCACTCCATCGCGGAGCTGATGCACCAGGACGTCGACGCCGCCGACGCGGCGCTCACGCGGCTGAGCGAGCTGCTGCGCGCCACGCTCGACGCGAACGGGCGGCAGGAGATCCGCCTGGCCGACGAGATCGCGCTCGTGCAGCGCTACCTCGAGATCGAGCAGATCCGGCTCGGCGACCGGCTCACGGCACGCGTGGAAGTCGAGCCGCGCGCGCTCGACGCGCTCGTGCCGCTCTTCGTCCTGCAGCCGGTGGTGGAGAACGCGGTGCGGCACGGCATCGCCACGCGCACCAGCGGCGGCGAGGTGCTGCTGCACGCGCGCGCCGGCGCGGACGAGCTGCGCATCGACGTCGAGGACGACGGTCCCGGATTCGACGCCGCGGCGACGGAGCGCGTCGGCCTGACCAACACGCGCGCGCGGCTGGCGGGACTCTACGGCGCCGCGCAGCGGCTGGAGATCGGGCGCAGCGCGACCGGCGGCGCGGCCGTGCGCATCGTGCTACCGTTTCGGACATGACGCGCGTGCGCGCGCTGATCGCCGAGGATGAGCCGCTGGCGCGGCGCCGGCTGGAGCGCCTGCTGCGCAAGCGCGACGACATCGAGGTGGTCGGCGCGGCGCGCGACGGCGACGAGACGCTGGCCCTGGTCGCCGCGCTGGCCCCCGACCTCCTCTTCCTCGACATCCAGATGCCGGGACTGGGCGGCTTCGACGTGCTGCGCGAGATCGGCGGCGCCGGCCGGCCGCACGTCATCTTCACCACGGCGTACGATCAGTTCGCGTTGCGCGCCTTCGAAGTGCACGCGCTCGATTACCTGCTCAAGCCGTTCGATCAGTCGCGCCTCGGCGCCGCGCTCGACCGCGCGCTGCCGCTCATCCATCACTCGATGGGGGGATCGGAGTGGACGCAGCGCTTCGTGGTCAAGTCCGCCGGCCGCATCCTCTTCCTCCGCGCCGACGAGATCGACTGGATCTCCGCCGCCGACAACTACGTCTACCTTCACGCCGGCGGCGCGGCGCACCTGGTGCGCACAACTCTTAAATCGATTGAAGAGAAGCTCGATCCGCGGCGCTTCGCGCGCGTGCACCGCTCGACCATCGTCAACCTCGACGCGGTGCGCGAGCTCGCCGGCGGCGAGGTGGTGTTGCGCGACGGCACGCGCCTGCCGGTGAGCCGCCGTTCGCCCCTGCTCGAGCCCGGTTCGCCCCATAGTCGCTCCGGAGGCGCGGCGCGCGGCTAGCCTGCCGCGCATGAAGATCGCCAAGGAAATCATCCTGTGGATCCTCACCGCGCTGCTCGTCTTGATGTTCGCCAACGCCGGCATCCGCAAGTTCTTCGAGCACGGCGGCTGGACGCAGATGTTCCGCCACGTCGGCTTCCCCGACTGGTTCCGCATCCTCATCGGCGTGCTGGAGACCGCCGCCGCGGCGCTGCTGCTCGTTCCGCGCACCGCCGCCTACGGCGCGATGACCGTGATCGTGCTCATGCTAGGCGCCATCGGCACGGTGATCACGACCATGCACGGCGGGAACATGGTGAAGGGAGTGATCCCCGCCGCCGTCTCGCTGCTGGTCGCGGCGATCGTGCTGGCCGGAAGGTTCAATCGTGCGGCGGAACGGTCATCCCCGTGATCCAGAAATTGCGCGCCGGCGCGGCCTTGGGGTGATCGCGCCGCAGACTCTTGCGGTCACCGCCCAAGAGGTTGAGCTGCGCTTCGCTCGGGATGTCCCGCTGCGCGATCAACTCGGCGGCTTCCGCAGCGGTGATCGGCAGAAGTGTCCACGCCTGCGGGTCTTCGCCGTCGGCCCAGTCGACCATCTCCGTGAAGACCGACAGGAATCTCTGCTCGCACGCCTTGCAGGCGAGGATCATGACGTGAAAGTGCGACTCATCGACCAGCTCGGATTCGCGCGTCAGCGCATCGCGCGCCTTCCAGGCGCCATCCGCGTCCGCCGGCCAGCAGCGCGGGCATCCGAAGGAATCCACGCGGCTCACTATAACGCCCGCCGCACGCTGGCCACGACGAAACAGCCACGCCACGACTCGACGTCCTCGGTCGAAGAGCAGCCGCACTTTCGCGAACAATGCGCGCCGGGCGGGATGCTTCATTCGCACGAAGAGAATGCCTGGATGCGTGCCCGGCACGAAGACGCCTTTCCAGCACATTGGGATCCTAAGCTTAGAATTCCACGTGGACAAGTTGTCGC